>ERZ824978.1465-NODE-1465-length-25343-cov-3.947050_pt1 | contig 25343 bp, 21 predicted proteins | sample MGYA00519860_ERZ824978 | MGnify/ENA primary metagenome ERZ824978 (study PRJEB31778, sample SAMEA3449184) | human gut metagenome | biome: human gut; feature: human-associated habitat; material: faeces | place: United Kingdom | collected 2010/2012 ... | reverse complement strand
CCCAGGGGCAAGCCCCTGGGTTTTCGCCTAAAAATTTTATAACCATCTCCGGCACTGACTGGGCGAAGACCTTTATTATATGTACCTACAATTCCGTTTGATGTTGGATTTTCTGTTCCTCTGTCCTTGCAGTGGACATGAGCAGTATATGTATGAAGCACCTCATATGCATCTAATATGTTCTCACTGCTGTATGCAAAATTTCCAACATCTAATGTCCAACAAAACCCCGGCACCTGTTCCATGAACCATTTTAAGGCATTGATTCTGGAACACGGTGACAATGTACTCCAGCTTTCTTCAAAAATGTTAAAATTGACTGTTCATCATCGTTAGATGACAACATATCGTAATCCATCTCTATTCCATCAATACCGCTTTTCTTTACATGCGCAAGCACTTCTTCAAGTGGCTTTTTTGTCTGCTCACATGCTTTTTCTATATGCTCGTAAAATACAGATATTTTCATGGCAGTGTCACCTCTTTTACCTCTGCGCAGTCTAGCGGACTTGCCTTTCGCACACTTGGCTTACACCAGTGCACTGCATTTTTAATGATCTTTTGTACTTCCGGAATATAATAAACTGGATATTCCTCGTGGCCTGGCTGGAAATAAAAGATTTTTCCATAGCCACTGTGGAACGTGCAGCCGCTTCTGAAAACCTCACCGCATGAAAACCATCCGGTAAAAATCACATCATCTGGCTTTGGAATATCAAAGTATTCTCCATACATCTCTTCCTTTGGAATATCAAAGCGTTCCGGTATTCCCTCTGCGATTGGATGGTAAGGCGCTGTACAGAAGACACGCTCACTTTCTCCATGTTTCCAGCGAAGCGTCATGCTTGTTCCAAGCAGTCCCTTCATAATCTTTGAAAAATGTGCCGAATGAAGTGCAACAAGTCCCATACCTTGACGGACATGACTGCACACGCGCGCTGCCACCTCATCTGAAAACTCATTCTGGCGCATGTGACTCCAAAAAATAAGTACATCTGTCTGCGCAAGCACCTCATCTGTAAGTCCATGTTCAGGCATCTCAAATGTTGCTGTCTTAATTGCAAGTTCTTCATCTGTCTGTAAAAATTCCTTAATACAGCCATGGATTCCATTTGGATAAATGTGACATACCGGCTCCTCCTTCTCATGTAAATATTCGTTCCATACTGTTACTCGAATCATAACCGACCTCTTTTCCGCGCAAAATACGCTGTTTTCCTCCTATTTTCTTCAGTATAATTCATTTGATTTCTCTTGTCTAGGTACAAAAAAATCCCACTATACACTTTCGTGTTAGTGGAATTTTCTTATTTTATTCAACTATTTTTTTACGCTGGATTTACATGTACCATGATATGCTTTACCTTTGGAAATTCCTTTTCAATATGGTCGTGTACACGCTCTGCCACTGCATGTGCATCGCGAAGCGTCTCATTACCATCAGCTCCAATCTCAAGATCTACATAAATTTTATTGCCGAATACTCGTGTCTTTAACATGTCTACTCTAATGACACCTGGCTGTTTCTCTGCGCATTCACGTATGGCTTGCTCTGTATCTTCATCACACGCCTTATCAACCATTTTGTTAATTGCATCCTTAAAAATATCAAGAGCTGCTTTTTCAATAAAAACGCATATAACAAGACTGGCGAGTGGATCCATTAACGGATATCCCATTCTGGAAGCTGCGATACCAACTAATGCACCAACTGAGGAAAGTGCATCTGAGCGATGATGCCATGCATCTGCCATTAAGGCACTGGAATCTATTTTTTTTGCATGGAATCTTGTATACCAGTACATTCCTTCCTTTGTTAAAATCGACACTACTGCTGCAACAAGAGCAAGCACACCAGGAACCACAACAACTCCTGTACTCTCTTTTGCAATGGACTGAATTGCTGACCAGCCGATTCCAAGACCTGTTACGGCAAGAACTGTTGCAAGCACAATCGCCGCAACACACTCCATTCGCTCGTGACCATAAGGATGCTCCTTGTCGGATTTTCTGCCGGCCAAATGAATGCCTACCATAACAATAATTGTACTAAATACATCTGAAGCTGAATGAATTGCATCACTGATCATTGCACCAGAATGAGCGATCACTCCGGCGAGAAGTTTGAAAAGAGAAAGCAGTACATTGACAACAATGCTGACAGTTGAAACCTTCATTGCCTCTTTTTCAAACTGTTTTTCCTGCAGATTTGTGTTTTCAATTTGATTCTGATTCATCTGCGGATTTTGTTTTTTTGTTTTTTCCATAGTAGTTACCTCCTAAATAAAAGATGGATTGATAACTCTTTATGGCACTTATTTTTTCGTGGAAGATAAAAAAATACACCCACGAAACCAGTAATTACATATACTGTCCCGCAGATGTCTTCGATCCACTGTCATTTACGACCCGGCCCCAGGAAATCCCCGGCCTGCTCAGTTTGTACTGTATAAAATACTGCAGTGCAAAGAGTAGTTTTGATTAATATATCATATCTATATGACATTGTAAAGTTAAAGTTGCAACTAACTTTACTTTTTTTCTCAATTAGTTTTTTTAACTTTTATTTTCCCATTTTTACTGCGTTTTGATGAAATTTTTTTCTTTTTTCTTACCCCATTTTGTATATTCCTTATTGTATCTGCTAGCATATATGTTGTCAATATCATCACCTTATAAATAAAATCCACCTTTTTTAGTCATTATTGCGGTTATTTCTTCCACTTGTCTTTAACGTGCTTCTGTGCTAAAGTAGGGCTTGTGCGTTAAAAGGTTAACATTCCTTTTATGCGCAAAAAGTTTTGTTTTCAGGAGGAGATATCTATGAAATACCTCAGACAATTTCTATTGATTCTTCTAATTTCTTTTATCGGAGAATTGCTTCACGAAGTGTTACCTCTGCCAGTTCCGGCAAGTGTCTACGGCTTCGCAATTTTATTCATTGGCCTGTTAAGCGGTGTCATTAAGCTTGAACATGTACAGGATACTGGAAAGCTTCTCATTGAAATTATGCCGGTTATGTTTATCCCTGCTGGTGTAGGACTTCTTGAATCCTGGCCGCAGCTTGAGCCTATTGGTGTACCGGTTGCCATAATTACACTTGTTTCAACCGTAGTTGTTATGATAATTTCCGGAAAGATTACACAGTTTGTGATTCATAAAGAAACACAAAGAAAAAATGCTAAAAAGGAGGTCTGATCTGATATGCTTGATTTTTTGACAAATTCATTATTTTTTGGCGTTGCTGTAAGTCTTGCCGCCTATGAAGTAGGTTCACTTTTAAAGAAAAAATTTAAATCTCCGCTTTTAAATCCTCTTTTAATAAGCATTATTCTGGTAATTGCAATTCTTGTGGCACTTGATGTTGACTATCAAAGCTACAACATCAGTGCAAAATATTTAAGCTACTTATTAACACCAGCTACTGTCTGTCTCGCGATTCCGCTATACGAACAGATTGAAAAGCTTAAAAGCAACTGGAAGGCAATCGTTGCTGGCATTGTTTCAGGTATCATTTCATGTGTGCTGTGTGTCTATGCCTTCTCCTTAATATTTGGCCTTACACATGAGCAGTATGTTACCCTTCTTCCAAAGTCCATCACAACTGCAATCGGTATGGATGTTTCAACTGAGCTTGGAGGCATCACAACTATTACTGTTGCTGTTATTATCATAACTGGTGTATTTGGAAATATCGTTGGAGAGCCAATCTGCAAGCTGTTTCATATCACAGAGCCTGTCGCAAAGGGTGTGGGAATGGGTTCCTCTGCCCATGCAATAGGAACAGCCAAGGCCATGGAGATGGGTGAAGTCGAAGGTGCAATCAGCAGTTTGTCTATCGCTGTAACAGGTCTTTTAACTGTTATTGCCGCTTCCATTGCCGCAAATCTATATTAAATTATCGTAACTATTCAGAACCCCATTCGCAAAATCGGCAGCACAGAAACTTATCACTCTGTGCTGCCATTTTTATTTTAGCCTGAACATATTTCGTCAAATCTTATTTTGCATACAGTCTTGTTGAGCCTGCCGGCTGATCTGCCGTATTTCCAGCATAGATCTTTCCATCATCACCCTCATACACATAATCGTAAATATTAGGAAGCTTTATTGTGCTGCCATCTGATGTCTCATATGCATTCTGTGACAAGATATAATCGCAGAAGCTTTCTGTATCATATGTATCTGGCTGCTTTTCCATTTCACTCTTGAAATAATCACCAGGTGTTTGTGTGCTCTGTGTACCATTTGAAATCTGCGCAATTAACTGAGTACTCAAATTGCTGGATGCTATGATAAAGCCATCGCTTACCTTTGTATTTAACATGAATAAATTAAAATCATTAAGCCCTTTTTCAAAGGCTGCTGTTGGCGTCATATAAATATAGGTATATGGTGCATTCCATACATAGTAGGTATCTGAGTAGCCAGCTGCTTGTGTCATGCTAAACTGGATAATCTTTGTCATTGTGACAACCTTTGCACGATAGTCGATTCCATCAAGCATAAATGAGTATGTGCGATCTGATGCTGTACATGCCACTCCATCTATCACAACCAGTCCTCCTGACTGTACAGCTGTCTGCTGTTCATCATAGCACTGCTGCGCCAATTCTGTAAGTATATCTTCCTGCTCTGCTGTCACTTCTTCCTCTGCCTCAATTGTAATATCGGTGTCAGTCACAAGACTGCTTATAATAAAATCTGCATAGCCAGATGCATACATTGGTGTCAGCTGTGGATAAGTATTATAAAATAATGCGCCTTCCTCATATAATCCCTGCTGCGCGTACATCTCATCATACATATACTGAACATCTGACATATATGCCATCTGATACATCATATTGCTATCTGATGCCTGAATCTGTACCTGAACTGGACTTGCCGGACTCTGCCACTTGCCGTCTCCCCACCACATAATTTGATGTTCAATCGTATAATCCGACGGTGCATAACAGCGCGCAACAGTTTCATTTGTTTCCTGATCAACGATAGAAGTCAGCGTATACGACACTACTGCATCTGGATCTGCGAAATCTGCTGCATCCCCATTTGTATTATTGTTTTTTGCATCATTGCCTATGTTTCCGACGATACCGCCAATTCCAGGATTTTTAACTCCTTCATTTCCATTTTTAGAATTGATAACACCAGATTTATCTGTATCATCTTGATTTTTTGTTTCCAGATTATCAATCTGATCGTTCTCATCATCTCCATTTTTCAAAAGTGCATTTGCCAGCTTCCAAAGTTCTTCATCACCGGAAATCTCATAGCAAAGGCCATTTGCCTCTAAATGATGACCATTAAAGGAAATTCGGTATGCGCTTGCATCAGCAAATGTGAAATAAAAAATATCGTCACAATCACTGCTTCGCTCAGTTGTCACATTCTTTACCTTAATTGATGACATCGCATCAAAAAATGCCTGAATCTCATCGGCATCAAATGTAGCGACATCAATTCTTGTCTCACCATCCTGACGATATGCTAACGAGAATACCTCATCCTTATTAAAATTCTTTGCAAATTCCTTTACCTCATCTGAGCAATAATCAAAAAGTCCATCACCTGCCTGTGCCTGAGGCTTTGTAACTGACGATTGAATACTTGAATATACTGCCGCCTGCACGCTTACAGCTGAAATTGCCATCCCCATTGCCAAAACACATCCACATGTACTAAAAACTCTTTTTCTTTTCATACAAAACACTCCTTCCATTCCTATTTTACAACGATTCAGAACAAATAAAAAAAATCACTTCTAAGTTCTTATCAACATTATACAGTATGAAATATCTGTTTGAAAGGAATTTACCACTTCTGGCATTGACTTATCTGGCAAATTTTTCTATACTGAAAAAAAATAACATTTTTAAAGGGGGATATCATGACATTTTCTGAACAATTAAACGAATATCTTTCTATTTTAAATTGCAGTGCTAAAGAACTCTCACAAATAAGCGGTCTTTCTAATTCAGTCATAAGCCGCTATCGAAGCGGTGAACGTGTTCCTCGCCCTGAAAGTGAAAAATTAAATCAATTATGCGAAGGAATTTATCTACTTTCAAAAGAAAAAGCAGCTTCTAAGCGTACTTCTGCTTCCATAACGCCTTTTACAAAAGATGAAATCTACACCGCTTTTACAAATACGTTAAAGCAGCCTGATAATAGCCAACTTTGTGAAAATTTCAATCATCTGCTGTTAGCATCCTCTGTCAGCCTTGCTGATCTGGCACGTTTTTTAAATTATGATTCATCTTATCTGTCACGCATACGTTCTGGTTCACGCATCCCTTCTGATCCTGAATGGTTTTGCAGCGAGACAGCTCGTTTTATTGTGCTTCGCACACCGCCTGCTGACCGCATTTTTATTGAAAAGCTGACTGGTCAGTCTATTAAGGATATAAATGATTCTGCGACTCTTTGTCAGCTGCTTTCTGGGTGGCTTTTAAACACAAATACTATTTCACCGCAAATAAACCAAATGCAAAGCTTTCTTGAAAAGCTTGATCAGTTTGACCTTAATAATTTCATTCGTTCCATTCACTTTGATGAATTGAAAGTACCAACTATGCCAATCCAGTTGCCTGGCTCACGCTCCTACTTTGGTATTCGTGAATTTATGACTGCTGAGCTAGACTATTTAAAGACTACCGTTCTGTCACCTTCTATGGAAAACGTGATTATGTACAGCGATATGCCAATGGAAGAAATGTCAAAGGATCCAGACTTTCCTAAAAAATGGATGTTTGGTATGGCGATGCTCCTCAAAAAAGGTCTTCACATAAACATGATTCATAACGTAAACAGACCATTTTCAGAGATGATGCTTGGACTTGAAAGCTATATACCAATGTATATGACAGGCCAAATTAGTCCCTACTATTTAAATGAAACGCCAAACCAGGTTTTTGGTCATTTTCTTAAAGTTTCTGGAACAGTTGCCTTATCTGGTGAATGCATTGCCGGTTTTCATAATGATGGAAATTATTATCTGACAAAGAAAAAGGACGAGGTGTCCTACTACAGACACCGCGCCCAGGCTCTTTTATCACATGCTCGCCCACTTATGAGAATTTTTCGTTCAGACAATGCGATTCAATATAAGACACTGCGAACACGTCTGTTTGCATCCGGCTCTCAGAAAAACATTGTCGCATCACTTCCAATTTATACAATGACAGATGATCTTTTATGCTCTATTTTTGCTCAAAATTATGTTTCAAAATCAGACGCTGCAAAAATCTTCTCCTACACTGCTGCTGAGCGTGCACGTGTTGAATCATTTCTTGCCACAGCTTCTTTAACAGATGAGATCAGTCCAATCGACAAGGCCGAATTTGAGCGCTATCCGCTTCGTCTTTTTCTTGCCGATCTATTTTTGGAACATGATATTGTATATACATGGGATACATATCAAAAGCATCTTGCACTTACAAAACAATATGCCAAAACACATGGCAGTTATTCTTTAAAAATAAGTACTACACCTGCTTTTCGAAATATCCAAATTCAAATTTGCGAAGGAAAATGGGCTATTATCTCGAAAAATAACAGCCCGACAATTCATTTTGTGATTGAGCACAAGAAACTTCGCCATGCCATTGAAAATATGGTGATGCCGCTAGTAGAAACTTAACAGATCACTTTATTCCAAAATGGAAAAATCCCTTTTTCTCATATGGCTCACTCTCGTAGGAGACAAGCTCATATCCGATCTCTTTGATCTTATTTTTTGCCCACGGAATATCCAGTGCGTCCTCGCTGATTACAACAGTCTCTCCATCCTTTGCTGATGAGGAGACTTTTTTTACCTTGAAATTGCTGCGAATCAACTCATTCATATGTGCCTCGCACATGCCACACATCATTCCGTCGATTTTTAATGTTGTCTTGATCATATCTGCACCTGCCTTTTCTTAGCAAAATCATACCCCCTTGGGGTATATTTATCGTATGCCCCAAGAGAGTATTTGTCAAGTGCGAACTCTATTATTGAAATATTTTATCATCTGGCGCTGATGAATTGCTCTATTACAATATAGCTCTGGTATCATCAAATCTCAAGCTTATCAAAATACAGTTCCTTGCATTCTCTCAAATAGTCCATGCCCTTCTCGCCCATGAATGGAAGGTGGTGGGCAATCTGTGGTTTTCCAGAGAACGGGAAGCTTACACAGGTAAAATAAGTGTCCTGTGGCACGCAGCTTTCCATCACGCTATCGCCGAGCACCCACTGACCATGAAGCGTCTGATATAAATCAAGTCGATCTTTCTCCTTTGCATAGTAGGTAACGTCTGCATTTGGAGATTCAATTGCCTTTAGGCTATGACTGCAAATCATAGCAGTCGGTTCAATATCAAGCTCTCTCATTGCACCAGCTAATCCAAGTAATGTATCGTAATCAGCTTGAATAGTGGCCTGTGCCGGCTTTCTTCTCATGCTTGCCATTGGTCCACCGCCCATCGGCATCAAATCAGCCTGTTTTTCTTCGATGCGAGCAAGCAATTCTTCGTTGATTGGCTCTCCAATCACGGCCGAAATCTGCTTTAACCAGTCGATAGTTCCCTGATAACCATATGGTGCACCATAGACAAAAGGTGTCCCAAAGCGATCCTTTAAAATGTTTCCTGCTTCAAGCGCCTCATTTCGAATAATGAGATTAAGTCTTGCTGCCCCTGCCGTCTCAAGATCTTCAATATCAGATTCAAGTCCCATCACCATTCTACACTTCCAGCCAAATGCTTCACTCATCAGCTGCTGTAACTCCCACACGTCGGAACGGATTCGGTAGGAACCAGCCGACGCACCGATGATCTGATAAGTCTTTTCTTCTTTTTTATCACAATCCTTTGCGATTTGCTTTGCCAAAAGCTTATAGACAGCGCGAAGTCCGTAGGTATAATCACCGCGAAAACCTCCATCCTCAAAGGCAACTAATTTTGCATTTACCTTCTCTTGCATATAGCGGCAGACACCTTTGATGTCTGTTCCAATGACAGCAATAACGGCTGATGCCACAACGAAAATTACCTTTGGCGCATAGGTCTCATCAATCTCGACAATCGCCTTTTCCAATCGAGTGACATCTCCCATTATGACATCATCTTCACTGATATGAGTTGTAAAAAGAGACTGGCTAAGTCGAATGCCAAGCGAGCTGTAAAGGCCACCACCAAAATGAGTTGTTCCAGCCGGGCCGTACTCAAGTACAATCGCATTCTGAATCGGCATCAGGCTCCATATGATCGCCATGCGGTCGGACGCCGGCGGGTAAAATCTACATAAACTCATTTCATCCCTCCTTTTTGTGCCTGAACAAATGCATTCACAACCATCTCGTTCACCTCGAAGCCCAGCACATTGTAGGCCTGCATCATGCGAATCATCTGTGTGCCAGATTTTTTCATCTCTTTCGCATTTCCAGCTCCGATGTTAAATTGAGGTTTTAATACTGGATATAGATATTGCAAAGGTCCAATATTGGCTGCTCTTGTCACATATGGATCGCAGTGCGTCAAAATTTCTTTACGCCACTGTTCATCTTGTGCAGTCAAATCTGAGATTTGTAACAGAAGTGGCTCCATGCCAAGACTTGTCAGAAAACTATGAAGTTCATAATTACACAGAGCCGTATTGCCACTAAAATATGTTTTTCCTTTTAAAATCGGCTTTGCATTTTCTGTGCGCTCTTTGGCTTTCTGATGCCAATCGGAAAGCTTTTCTGGCATCTGTTTTTCCAGAATTTCAAACAATTCTTTATAAGCGTGATAGATTCGGTCAGGATCGCTATAGCGCTCAAATACCACATACGGTGTGCCAAACTTTTTTTTCATTTTCTTTGCAAGCGAAATACCCACTGGATGCACAACCAAATTGACAGCTGCCTGTGGTGCCGTTTCAATTTCCTCTACGCTGCTATTTCCCGGAAGCTGCATGCCAATTGGAATCGACTGTTCCTTAAGGACGCGATACACCTCTGTTTTTGTAAAGTCTCCCAGACGAAGTCCCAATACATTGACGCAGTTTGTTTTTTCTTGTGGCTGCATCATCTCGCAACAGACCTCTAATGTATGTTCAATTCCCGGAAGATGGTCATCTGTCTTAAAATTCTCTGCATGGACAACCATTACTGGAAAGCCATATTGATCTGAAAATAGATCAGCCATTGACTCCACATCATCACCTGTGATCTCCGGCACACATGTTGTGACTATGAAAACTGCCTTTGGATGATATTCCTCGTTTAACTCTTTCATTGCCTCTTCCAGCTTTTCCTGACAACCAAAGGTTACATCATGCTGCTCTAATACAACCGATACAATCTGACAGCCATCAGCTGACATACTTCCATTTCCAGATGTTGCCATCTTTGTGTAATAGGCACACTCATCTGGTCCAAGCACCAGCATTACGCTGTCTTTGATCGCACGGATTGTCAGCATTGCGCCCATCAGAGGACAATGATAGCCTGGAAACAGCGCGTAAGAAAGTGGCTCTACCTGCTTCATTTTATCGACCTGACTGAGTCTTTTCAGGTTTTGAAGCATCTTTTCTCCATTTAATCCCATATTTTTCTCCATTTTATTTTGCTTTTAAATCGCGGCATAGGCAAGTAACGGTTTTTCTCGTCCTGCCACATGCAAAATCTCACATTCTACCTGATAGACATCCTTCATCATCTTTGATGTGATCACATCCTGCGGCGCGCCTTCGCCATATTTTTCTCCATTTCGAATCACAATCACATGATCGCTGACTTCCATCGCCTGCGCCAAATCGTGAAGCACCATGACAACGCCGATTCCTGTCTCACGATTGAGTTTTTTTACCAAATTCATCGTCTCTAGCTGATGGGAAATGTCCAGATAGGTTGTCGGTTCATCCAAAAACATAATCTCTGGCTTTTGTGCCAACACGGTTGCAATCCATACACGCTGCGTCTCACCACCTGAAATTTCATAAATGGACTTGTCACGAAATTTCCAAGTACCAGTCACTTCCATTGCCCAGCGAATGACTTCCTCATCCTCCTTGCTCTTTCCTGACATCAATTTCTGGTGTGGCATTCGCCCATAGCCGACAAGCTCTTTTACACGAAAGTCAGACGGAGCTGTATGGATCTGGGGCAACACGCCAAGTTTTTTGGCAAGTGACTTTGGCTTCATCGTCTGAATGTCACAGCCATCCAAAATGACACTTCCCTTCTGATAACGGATCAGTCTTGTCAGTGCCTTTAACAATGTCGACTTTCCAGAGCCATTTGGTCCAATGATCGTCGTGATTTTGTTTCTTGCAATTGACACATCCATCTGATTGACAATCACATGATCTCCGTATCCGATTTGCAATCCGCTTGCCTCAAGCTCCATTGAAACTACCTCTCTTTCTAAGCATGTATAAGAAGAACGGGCCTCCAAATACACTCATCATGACACCAACTGGAATCTCAGTTCCCGGCCAGATGCTTCTTCCCACCGTATCAGCAAGCAATACCATCACACTTCCACTTAAGATACTGGTTGGAAGCAATACCTTGTAGTCTGATCCGACTAACATTCTCGCAATATGAGGCGCCACCAGACCGACAAAGCCGATCATTCCAACTTCAGAAACTGTCGCTGCTGCCAAAAATGCAGAGACACCTGAAAGTGCAATTCGGCTCAAATTGACGCGAATACCCAAATTTTTTGCCATCTCATCGCCAAGCTGAAGCGCATTTGCATTTCGAATACAAAGACAAGCAAGCACAAGGCCAACCACAGCATACAGTGCCATCACACGCACCTGAGTCCAGTTTCCACCGGAAAAGCTTCCATTCATAAAGGATAAAACACCGCTCAAATTATCGCTATTTTGCAACTGTAAAAATGAATTATATCCGCCTAAAACTGAGTTGACTGCAACACCAGACAAAATAATTCTGACTGGATCTACGCCATCCTTCCATGCAAGCAGATAAATTAGCACGCAGGCAAGTGCCGCACCGCCAAATGCAAACAATGGAACCGAGTAAGTGAGACTCGGAAACAAAAGAAGAATTGTGATTGCCGCCGCCCCTGCACCAGCTGACACACCAATTGTTCCGGGATCTGCAAGCGGATTTCTCATAACTGCCTGAAGAAGTGCGCCTGCCGCTGAAAGACACGCGCCTACCATAATGGCAAGCACAGCTCTTGGCAGTCGAAGATTGAAGACAATGATTCGAATCTTTCCGGCATTCTCATCCCAGAGGCCCCGAAGGACCTCTGGAAGCGGATAGCCAGAGCTTCCGATTGCAATACTTAAAAGAAACACGGCAGCCAAACTCGCAAGAAGAATTGCCCAAACAACACCTGTTCTTAACAGCTGATTGCCACTTTTATTATTTTTATTGCTCTTACTTTTTCCCATTATTTTGTCTCAGCTTCAGAAGTAAATTCCTCTGCATCCTCTGAAACAGCCTCGCTTGTCTCTTCCTCGGATGCATCCTCATCGACAGAGATGGTCTCAACCTCAATACCGTAAAAATCTGCAACAGTTCCAATCAGTTCATTGATGCAATCAACCACATTGATTCCTGCTGTTGACACATAGGATACTGGAAGATACAAAACTCTTCCCTCTGCGATTGCCGGAATGCTGTTCCAATAATCTGGATTCTGTGCAAATGCAGTCTCCATCAGCGCCTTGTGACCCTCTGCATCTTCTGCACCTACGCACATTACGATATCTGGATCATAGTCAAGTGCCTGCTCATAGTCTAACTGTACCATGGAAGACTGATCATTTGTATAAACATTCTCAAGACCAATCATTTTTGCCATGCTGCCAAGTGTTCCGTTCTCAGTCTGAATATAGTGTGCATCTCCGCTAGACTGAAGTACCATTACACTCTTGCCCTCAAATGCTTCCTTTGCAGCCTCTACATTCTTATCAAGTGCCTCAAAACGAGCCTGAATCTTTTCGCCTGCTTCCTTAGACTCCTCGTCTACAGCAAACGCATCAATCAGTGCATTGGTCTGTCCAACAATAGACTCATATGGAACTGTGTGACCAGCATACAGATAGTAAACCGGAATGCCAAGAGACTCTAATGTCTTTCCTGCTGTGTCTGCACCATTGTAAGCAAGTAATACCAGATCTGGCTCTAAATCAACAACGCTCTCATAATCAAAGTCGTCTGGACTCATCACAGAGAAGGAAACAGTTTCAGTGCTCTCCTTTAAATCATCCGGCCAAGTCACAACCATGCTGTTTGGAATACCAACTAAGTTGACACCTAACTCATACAGTGCCAAAACTGGTGCTGCTGACAAAGAAACGACACGCTCTGGAACCTCATCTAATACGATCGGATCGGTATAACCAAGCTCCTGCATATCCTCTGGATACTCTAAGACAAACTTGCCCTCCGTACTTTCATCAGAAACACTTTCTACTACACTTTCCGTCTCTACCTCGGAGGTTGTCTGCTCTGCAAATACACTTACTGAGCTAAGTGCGCTTGCTGCCATTGCTCCTGCCATAATTACTGCCTGAAACTTTGTATTCTTCATTTTCTTTTTCCCTTTCTGCCCGTAGGCTGCACTTTGTTACTTATCTTGTCATGCATCTGCAAGAATACGGTCTGCAAGCTCATTGTAAACGCCCTGCATAACCGAGTCGGTCAGAAACTCAAATACGGTTCCTCCCTGATTCTCTGCCTCCTGAATTTCAGAAGAACGCGGCACATAACAGACTACCTGAGTGCCAATCTCTTGAACTGCCTTTTCGACAATCTCTCGCTCATTTTCAATATTTTTTGCATTTAAAATCAGTCCGCGAAGCCGTGCATAGCCACGCTTTCCAAAATTTCGAATCGCACTGGCAATGTTGTTTGCCGCATATAAAGACATCATCTCACCGGATGAGACCACATACACATCCTTCGCATAGCCACCTCGAATCGGCATCGCAAAGCCACCGCATACAACATCTCCTAATACATCGTAAATGACAATATCTGGCTTGTAGGTTTCAAATGCCTCTAGCTCCTCTAACTTTTCAAATGCGGAAATAATGCCTCTTCCTGCACAGCCAACTCCTGGTGTCGGTCCACCTGACTCTACACACAGCACACTGCCAAAACCTTCAAATACAATATCATTTAGGGTAAGCTCTTCACCCTTTTCCTTAATTTGCTCAAGAACAGTCGGAATGCGCTTTCCACCCATCAGATTTTTGGTTGAATCTGCCTTTGGGTCACATCCAATCTGCATGACACGATAGCCCTTCTTTGCAAGTGCAGCAGATAAATTCGATGTCGTTGTTGACTTTCCAATACCGCCCTTGCCATAGATCGCAATCTTTCTGATATTCTCTGTGTTCATTATGCCTCCCTTTAGTTAGTTATTACTAACAGTAGAAGATACTATATCATATCTTTCCAAATCCTGTCAAGCATAGAAAACGCAAAAAAGCAACTTTAGTTAGTTTTATATAACTAAAGTTGCTTTTATCTAATTATTTTCTATTCTTTGTACAAGATAAATCCAAGCTTGTAAAACAGATAAAACCGTTTATGATGATCAATTTAGAATCTTGTTTGATCAAAATCAATATGGATTCTTCGCATCAGACGGCATTCTCCAATCACCGCGCGGTGATAATGATACAGTACCGACCTTCGGACCATCCGGCAGACAAGAGCGCTTGAACTGCTGTGCATAGAAACGTCTAAAGAAGTTATCGAGTGTTGATCTAATCTCCTCTTTTGTCACGTTCTTCTGTGCAAATGCTATCTCTGCAAGCTTTTGAATCTTTTCCTTCGTGAAACCATTACGGACAAAATGATATAAAAAGAAATCATGCAGATCGTACTTTCCGATTGTTGCCTCTGTGGACTGTGCGATGTTGCCCTGTGCATCTGGCGGCAGAAGTTCTGGACTGATGATTGTGTCACAGATAGATTCGAGCGTATCATGGACAGCTGGATGAAGCTCAGCATAAGCGCGCACCAGATATTTAACAAGTGTCTTCGGCACGCTGACATTTACTGCATACATAGACATATGATCACCATTATAAGTACACCAGCCAAGAGCTAACTCAGACATATCACCTGTTCCAACTACGATACCGCCCTCTTTGTTTGCGATATCCATCAAAATCTGGGTACGCTCTCTTGCCTGCGTGTTCTCATATGTGACATCGTAGCTATCGCGCTTGTGACCGATATCTTTAAAGTGCTGAAGACATGCATCTGTAATATTGATCATTCGAATCGTAATGCCAAGCTGCTCCATTAATTTCCATGAATTGGTCTTTGTCAGATCAGTTGTGCCAAAGCCCGGCATGGTTATTCCGATGATATCTGTAAGCGGCCAGCCAAGCATATCATATGCTTCCTTAATGACAAGGAGAGCCAGTGTTGAGTCAAGACCACCTGATACACCTATTACACACTTGCGGATGCCAATCTTTGTCAGACGCTCTGCAAGACCAGTTGCCTGAAGACGCATAATCTCCTTGCATCTTCCGGCACGTTCTGCCTCTGATGGAACAAATGGATATGGATTTAATGATTCTGGCCAATGCGCTACGCTGCTTGTCTGCGTATGAAGTCTTACATAACCTTTTCCATTTGATGCCATCTGCGAATATCTTGCTGCTGCATAGGAAATGCTGTTATTCTTTATTCTGTCGTTATTGATTCGCTCCAGATCAATAAGTGCCTCTGTCGCTTCTTTGTTACTGTCAGCTAAAATGGCACCGTTTGCTGCAATGATATTGTGTCCAGAGAAGATCAAATCTGTTGTACTCTCACCACTTCCCGAGGAACAATATACATAAGCACACATATTAGTACCGGACTGCATGCGAACTAAATCTCTGCGATACTCTGGTTTCGTTACAACATCATTTGATGCTGACAGATTTGCAATCACATTTGCTCCTGCTGATGCATGGAATGAACTCGGCGGAATATTAACCCACAGATCCTCGCATATCTCGCATGCAAGGCGAATACCATTTCGTCCCTCAATAATCAGATTCGGTGTGAATGGGAATGTGCGCTCACCACTCAGTGAAGCGCCTTCATCATAGAAAATCTCATCATAGCGAATCGTATCTGAAAAACGCTGATCTGCTCCTGCAAACCATCTCTTTTCGTAGAACTCCTTATAATTAGGTACAAATGTCTTAGGCACAATACCAAGCAGCTCATTGCCTTTAAAAATCAGCGCTGTATTGAACAGCATGCCGTCCTTTCTAAGTGGGGCTCCAACTGCAATAAGTGTATCTGACTGCGGCAGATTGTCACATAGATACGTGATTGCCATTCTGCACTGTTCCTCCATAAAGGACTGCAAAAACAGATCACCGCAGCTGTAACCACTTATTGAAAGCTCGCCAAACACGATCAGGTCTGGATTTTTCGCCTCATACTGCTTTACCTGCCTTACAATCTCCTCTGCATTCTCCATCGGTCTTCCCAGCGACGTTTTCATATGAACTGCCACTGCTTTTATATATCCGCTTTTGCTCAATGACATTCTACTACCATCCTCTCTTGTTTCCAGATTTCATATTTCTAGATTCTTATTTTCAGATTTTCAAATCTCACCATATAACTTTTATAGTTTTTGCAAAGCCTCCAAATCTGCTGCAATCTCCTTTGGAACCATTTCTTTCCATTTTCCATCTCCAGCTTTGATGCTTTCCCGAACCTTTGTTGCACTAAAATCCGGGTAGATACGAGGCTCATGACTGATCACAATTTTATCCTTGCGTTCTTTTAAAAATGAAATCTTTTCAATCATTTTTTCTGGCTCATCTCCATCTCTTGGAATTACAAGAAATCGCGATAGTTCAAAAATGCCCTCTGCCTTATACCAGATAGAAAGCTCTGAAAGCTTATCTGTTCCGCACACATAGACAAGCTGCGTATCCTGCCCATATTGTGCTCTTAAATACTGCATTGTATCATACGTTTTAGCGCTTGTCTTTAAGTGTACTTCACAGTCTTCGCATAAAAAGCCGTGCGGCTCAACTGCCTTTCTTAAAAGGTTAAGGCGCTGCTCACCCGACAGAATATCGTTTTTTTCCATCGCCTTCCATGATGTCAAAAAACGATCTGGTGCCGGGATATATAAAATCTGCCAACCTGGCAGTTCTTTACTCGCGATCTGTCCGATCTCTACATGAGCCTTTGTCACCGGGTTAAAAGACCCGCCAATGATTGCAAATTTTTTCACCGACTTTTGCTCCCTTCTGTTTCGCTATCTGTTATTACGATACTTACGAATTACTCTGTTGCAAAGCAATCTTATACAGTTCTGATATTGTGAAGCATGCTCATCTTCATCTCGTAGTAATCCGGGCTCATATCAATGTAATGCTTATGCGGATTCTCGAAACGCTGCTCCTCTTCCCAGATCTCATTGCCAAGCTGTTTCTTTACATAAGCCTGAAGTTCCTGAAGCGTCTTTGTCTTTGTCAGGCGCTTTCCACCCTCAATTACCTTATGAAGAAGCGGCTTTGCAGTACAATTCTCATAGCTTCTATTCTTCCATGGCTTCTCAGGATCTACATAGCGATACGGTGTGCTAAAGTCAACTTTCTCGTCAAAACCAGTAATCAGATCTGAAACTGCATGACCTTCCTCATCATATACACGATATACACTCTTTAGTCCCGGATTAGTGATCTTTTCAACTGTCTCAGAAACCTTAATTCTCGGTGCAAATTTACCATTTTCCTCAACTGCGCAGATCTTATAAACAGCGCCAAAAACAGGATCAGTCTTTGCTGTAATCATGCGCTCACCAACACCAAAGCTGTCAATGCAGCCGCCCTGAGAAAGAATAGAAGTGATTGTATATTCATCTAAACTGTTTGATACAACGATCTTTGCATCTGTAAAACCAGCCTTATCAAGCATCTTTCTTGCCTTTCTGGACAAATATGCAAGGTCGCCGCTGTCAAGACGAATGCCATAACGTGTCAGCGGGATTCCTGCATCCTTCATCTCCTGAAATACCTTGATTGCATTCGGAACGCCAGACTTTAAAACATCATATGTGTCAACAAGAAGTGTACAATTATTTGGGAATACCTTTGCATAGCTTCTAAAAGCTGTCAGCTCATCGCTGTGTTCCATTACCCAACTGTGTGCATGAGTTCCGCCAACCGGAATACCAAACATCTGGCCTGCACTAACTGTTGCAGTACCATTTACACCACCAATGTAGGAAGCACGAGCACCGTAAATAGCTGCATCCATGTTGTGTGCACGTCTTGCACCAAAATCAGATACACCGCGTCCTGCCGCTGCCTTTACGATTCTTCTTGCCTTTGTAGCAATCAGACTCTGATGATTGATCTGCGCCAAAATTGCAGTCTCAACAAGCTGTGCCTCAATTAACGGTGCAACAACTGTTACAACTGGCTCATTTGGATACATGATCGTTCCCTCTTCAAATGCATAAACATCTCCATTGAAACGGAAATTCTTTAAATAAGCAAGAAAATCCTCATCAAACAGATTTAATGAACGGAAGTATTCAACATCCTCATCCTCAAAATGCATATTTTCCAGATACTCGATCACCTGCTCAAGTCCGGCAAAAATAGAAAATCCGCCGCCATCTGGGTTTTTACGGTAAAATACATCAAATGCAACCTTCTTCTCTATATCATTTTCCTTGAAGTATCCATATGCCATTGTCATTTCATACAGATCCATCATCATTGTTATATTTCTTGATTCAAACTGTGTCATTTTCTTTCGCGCCTTCCATCGCTGATATCCAAAATGGATATCTTCTTTCCTTACTTGTACATAAGATATATTGATACCTACGAATTGCTGCGCTGCTGAGAGCTTAGCAATTCCTAAACACCGGATTCGCTGATTTTAGTAAGAAACAGCTCACCCGCGCCTATCATGCGCAAAACCGCCCTATCAGGCTTAATCGCTGCTTTGCAACTGTGGTATCAAAAAATCCAGAGAAGCTGTGAAAAAATTCACATTCCCTGGATTTCTATGATACCCGTGATTGAGACTTACGTCAAGCGATTTTGTTAACTTCTATTTTTATTACGTTAAAAAAGCAAATTCTTAGTTTTTTTTCGATATCACAAGTGCTACAAAAAGAGTAAGCACCTCTGCCGCCGGAAATGCCAGCCACACACCCGTGATTCCAAGAAACTTTGGAAGAATCAATGCAAACGCAATGATTGCTACAATTCCTCTGCTGATTGCCACAATTGAGGATTCTTTTGCATGGTCGGTTGCACTCAAAAATCCGGCGAAAATAATATTGATTGCTGCTGCAAAGAAGCCTGCAAAATAGATTCGAATTCCCGGTACTGCATAGGCAGCCAACTGTTCTGAGTGTTCACTGTTAAATACATCGGTAATCTGTGGTGCAAAAATCCATACGCCGCCAATCAAAACAACTGTTAACACAATGCCAGTTAAAACACTCTTTGTCAAAATCTTCTTCTTTTCCTCTGCCTCTCCCTTTGCATGCGCTTCGCTTGCAAGAGGCTGAAGTCCCTGGGAAACACCGTTGAAAATAGCTGTACCTACAAGCGCTGTATTGGCAATTACACCGTAAGCAGCAACTGCTGTATTTCCATCAAGTCCAAGAAGAACAAAATTAAAGACCATCGTTGTAACTGCACTTGCAATCTCTCCAACAAAGGCAACTACGCCAAGACTGCAAGAGGAAACCAGCATTTTTACGGATGGCACCATAAAATGAAATGATACGCTGCTTTTTGGTGACAGATAGTGCACCATACAAATCAAAATACTTACAATTGGTGAAACTGCTGTTGCAAGAGCTGCACCTGTCATACCCATTCCAAGCGGAAACATAAATACATAGTCAAATACAATATTAAACAAACTGCTAAGAAGCGTTGCTGCCATAGCAATATGCGGCGCATTATCATTTCTCACAAATGCAGTAAATGCATAATTCATCATGAAAAATGGTGTAAAGCATAGTACGATGCGAATATATGGAATACCAATTGCTTCGATTACTGCGTCAGCACCCATCACTCGCATAACCTGTCCTGGAAAAAACAGTCCTGCAGCGATAAAGATTACACTAACAATCACATCCCATATCAATGCATTTGAAAAATATTTTTTTGCCTCCTGCTGATCAGTCGCCTTTGCCAATGCGTAACGAATAGCAGAACCAGTTCCAATCATGGAACCAATCGCAAAAATAATACCATAAATTGGCAGTGCCAGATTTAGTGCAGTAATACCATTTGTACCCTGTGCTGTTGCAATAAAAAAAGTATCTGCTAAAATGTAGCATGATATTCCTACCATTGCCAATATATTTGGCGCGATATACTGGTATAAGCGTTTTTGTTTCACAAAATACTCCTCCTGTTAAAAGCAAATTTAAAACTAATTTTTTTCAAAAGATGGGGGCTGCCATATGGCAGCCCTCTGTTTCTTTAACGATACTGGCGAATAATCCGCTGTATACTCTTTTCTGTAAGATAATACTTCTGGGAAAGTCTCGGGACACTCGCACCCTCCCGATGCTCCCTGCATATGGCACTGTTGCGTGCATCAAGCTCCTGTCGTGCCTGTGTGCGCTCGCCCCAGCCCTTTCGATGCTCCAGCTTTCTCGGAATGTAGATATTTTCTCCGTCCACGTACTGCTGAATCACTTCTATTAATTCTCTTGGCAGTATCTCCTCTGCCTTTCTATAGCTCATGCCTTCCTCTCTATCTGCGCTGCAGCTGCAGCGGCTTTCCGTGCGGTACCATTTACCGGAAAGCAACGGCTATAACAAATACAATTCTTTCATTGTCTATTTGCAACAGCCACTGCTATGCGTCACACCAATCCCTTGTTTCCACTTCAAACTCCACCGTTCGTTTCTTTATAATTAACATAATGCAATCCTCCTTTTCGCTCTTTTTTATTTTTGGTCTTGTTCGTGTTGTTGGTTTGACCCTTCAACGTTATCTGTGCTATTATACCATATTCTCTTTTTTATTACCAGACCTTATTTCTTTTAAGAAATATCTTTGCTCATGGAACTTTTCGGTTCATGGTGTATTTTACGAAAGCCCTTCGGTGCAATGGTTTCGTCGCCGGACCAAATTCCGCAGGCTCCTTTTATGTTTTTTCTTATTATACATTACTTTGAAAGACCTGCTTCAAGTGTCCGGCTCGTGAAATCCATTCACCTTCGGGCTATGCTGTAATATTGCGGTTCACGGACAAACCAAATTCTTCTTTCAAATCAATGCTTTCCATGGTATACTGAGTTTACACGAAATTTAATAAGATTGGAGAATCGCTATGAGCAATTTAACTGCTGATATTCAAGCCTCTATTTTAAAGGCAAAAAATTATGTGGATGCGCTTACTATAAAATCTTCATGCAACATTCCAAAGGAAGTCGTTTCTGATGAGCACAAGTTCTTTTCATGGGATAATGAGAAGCGTACCCCTTCTGTCAAACCATATCTGTTTGACTGGAGCTATTACAATGGTGTTGTGATGGAAGGTCTATATGATACATACGAGGCACGACCAGATGAGGGTGCTGAATATAAGAAGTATGTATTAGAATATTTGAATGCAATGCTTGTGACTGATGAAAATGGAGTACATCATTTAAGCCGCAACCTTGCAGGATATGTAGATCATCACGGTGCTGACTGCTATAAGACTGCTGCCCTAGTAATGAAGGCTTTTGATGAAAATCCAGCTTACGCTGAGGTTATGGCTGAGCTCTACCGCGATCTGACTGATCCGAAGCATGTCAATTCAAAGGGTGATATTGTAGTTGAAAAATATACAGAAGATGCACTTGGCAATAACTACTGGCACTGCTGGGCTGGCGGACAGCCACCTAAGTATAAGGTATGGCTCGATGGTATCTATATGCTGCAGCCATTTTTAGCTCACTATGCTGCCAAAATTGGTGATACAAAGCAGCTTGCTATTATCAATGAGCGCTTGAACTGGGTTGCCGATGTTATGCTTGCCCCGAATGGCATGTATTATCATGCATGCAACAGCCGTGAGGATGTCTGCGCGTACCACTGGACCCGCGCAATGGGCTGGTATGCAATGGCAATGGTCGATGTAATGGAAGTTCTTCCAGAATGCTATATTGAAGAGAGAAAAGCTGCATTAAAGCTCTTTGCAGATGGCATGTTAAAGTATCAGGATGAATCTGGTTTGTGGGCAAATTTAGCGGATCAACCTGTCACTGAGACGAATCGTCTTGAGGTCAGCGGTACTGCAATGATGATTTACATGCTGTTAAAGGGTGTAAGAAAGAGTTGGCTTAACGAGTCCTACCGCGAACCTGCCATCAAAGCATTTAACGCAATTGTAAATACTAAGCTTCACGACAATATTTTAGAGGATATTTATTTGAAGGCAAGTGCAAACAATACCAACAATTATGAGATTCCAGAATATTATCTGCCAGATGAAGGCAAAGGAAGTGGTCCTTTTATTATGGCGTATTCAGAGATGTTATATTTATGAGAAAAAGGCGGCCCAGATTGGACCGCCCTTTTTTGATATACTTAGCACCCTCTCAAAATGCGAACTGTGTCAGTGACTGCCTCGATGATTGTCTCTACCTCTTCTGGTGTGTTTTCATAGTCTAGTGTCAAGCGAAGGGATCCTCTTGCTGTCTGTGGATCTCGTCCAATTGCAAGAAGCACATGGCTTGGATCTAAAAAGCCCGATGTACACGCTGAACCTGAAGAAGCACAAATTCCTTTATTGTCAAGTAATAGTAATAGTCCCTCTGCCTCGGTATCCGGAAAGCAGAAGTTTACATTTCCTGGAAGACGATTGGTTGCATCTCCGTTTAACAGCGCGCCTGGAATTTTCTTTAGTCCGTCTATTAACTGGTCACGAAGCTTTGTCACATAGATGGAGCGCTCTTTTTGAAGTGAGCAAGCTTCCTCTAATGCCGCTACCATTCCTACAATTGCAGGCAAATTTTCGGTTCCAGCTCGCTTTCCTCTCTCCTGTCCGCCACCTTCGATCAGATTGGTCAAAAATACGCCTGTTTTTGCGTACAATACACCAATTCCCTTTGGTCCATTGAATTTATGTGCTGATAAAGACAGCATGTCAATCTGATCTTTTTCTACATTGATTTGAAGATGACCTGCTGCCTGTACCGCATCGGTGTGAAATAATACACCGTTTTTCCTACATATCGCACCAATTTCACGAATTGGCTGAATGGTTCCAATCTCATTATTGGCATACATAACCGTAACAAGTATTGTATCTGGACGAATTGCTTTTTCGACCTGTACAGGACTTACAATTCCCTTTTCTCCAACATCAAGAAGCGTAATCTCGAAACCTTCTTTTTCTAACTTTTTTAATGTATGCAAAACAGCATGATGCTCAAATGCGGTTGAAATAATATGCATCTTCCCCTGTCTTTTACCAATAGCTGCTGCCGACAAAATTGCCTGATTATCTGCCTCACTTCCGCCTGAAGTAAAATAAATTTCCTTTGGCAGACAGCCAAGACAGTGGGCAATCCTCACACGCGCATCCATCAATGTGCCAGATGCCTGCTGCCCCGGTGTATAAAGGCTAGACGGGTTATACCAATCCTTTTCCATAGCAGACAACATAGCAAGCTTTGCTGTCTCACTAATCTTTGTTGTTGCTGCATGATCCGCATAAATCATAAACCACTGCTTCCTTTCTGTACGAACCTCTCCTCAATGGGCTTTTTAATGGTTCGCCTTTTGGATACCGTACCACCAGAGAAGTTGTTTTGTCAATCTATGCCGTTAAATTTTTCGAAATTGTACAATCCTATATACAATCCTATTGCTGCAAATCCATTTGCTCAAGACCATACTGTTTCGCCATTCGATCTATAATGTTTCCATTGTTTTCTTCATCCAGCCAGACGAAATTTGTGTTGATCTTCAGATAACAATTATCTGCTTCTTCTACCGAGATCAAAAGTGCCAAGTCAGAAAGCGTATATGCCAACACAACATCATCTTTCCAATCTGTTGTGATTGCATGCAGTGGAGTTCGCTCATGAGCTATTCGGGACAAAACACTAGATGCTGCTATCTGGTTCATACTAGAACCATTTGATACACCAGATGCAATTTGTTCTGCCGACAAATAGGAACTTGAAGGAACCTGATAAGCGGTGAGCGTTCCCTGTGCTAATCCTTTTGCTACTTCTTCCATACAAGTTTGTGCTTTTTTTACACAGTCTGCTACTTCTGATGAGACGGTGAAAAGTTGTGTTAGCTCATCAATTGGTGTTGTTCCACTGACCATTTTACCGATGATTTCATCAACTAGCTGATTGAAAAATGTCGCATCTGCTGGTTCATCCAAGGTGGCAGCTGCTAATAGTCCTTCCGTCTGAGAAGAATCATCTGTCATTTGATCTAAGTAGGAGTAAGCAAGTGAGCTCAAATCGCTGTCAATCTTGGATCGTTGTGCCAAAACTTCGATTAAAACATCATCACTGTTATCACTATTTTGATCAGATGGCTCAGCCACTTTCTTTCGCACTGTCTCATAGCTTGCAGCATCTAATGCACCAGCTGTTAGCTCTGTACCGCCTTCTCTTGGAATAAACACGCATAATACCGATGGCAAATCTTCTCCATAATACAACCACAATCCAACTGTTGCATTCAACTCCATATTTAAATATTGATTGTCTTCAAGCAGCGCATAGGCAGCCAATGCTTTTGTATCACTAGAAGTACCTACCATCATCGTTGCAAGTGACCTTGCTATCATGTTGCTGATTTCAGTGGTGTCTGCCAGTGCAATACTTTTCAAGTCATCTCCCATCTCTTCCACTGTAAATGAGTCCAGATTGATCTTCATTAGTTCCGTCGGAACTGCATCTGCAAGTGGTACTGCCTTTTGTATGTATTCCATTAGATCATCTGAAATCATTCTATTCTTAAAGTATTCTGTATCTGAAGCCTTCTTTCCAAGCTTACGCGCATAGTAAACGGATTGCTCTGTTAATACTTCGCTTGATTGTGTGGTTTGATTATTTTCTGATGCTGTTTGCTCTAACTGAGCTGGAGTTTGGATCACATTATTGAAGTGAAGTCTTCCTGTTCCAAACAAACTCACAGTTCCAATGACTGCCGCCGCACTCACTCCGATTCCAGTCCATATCATTTTCTGCATGCGCTTTCCTCCTCTTTGCCATGTCATCTATATATTACAAAAGTCGGGTGGGAAAGTCAAGAAACTTTTTGCAATTATCGGACAATGATGTCGGATTTTGTCGAAATGTTGTACAGGCAACTGCTCGTTTTGTGCTTGTGTCCTTGTGT
>ERZ824978.1457-NODE-1457-length-25441-cov-3.028480_pt1 | contig 25441 bp, 21 predicted proteins | sample MGYA00519860_ERZ824978 | MGnify/ENA primary metagenome ERZ824978 (study PRJEB31778, sample SAMEA3449184) | human gut metagenome | biome: human gut; feature: human-associated habitat; material: faeces | place: United Kingdom | collected 2010/2012 ... | reverse complement strand
CTCGGATTCCCAATATCCGACCGCGTGGGCATTCCCGGATGCGACGATTCAGCCGGACGAGTATCTGGTCGTTCGCTGCTGCGGCGAGGATCGGGCATACGACGGAAGCGGCTTCTACGCGAACTTCAAGCTCGGCAAGGAAAGCGCGGAGGCGATTCTGACGCGTCCGGACGGAACGACTGCTTCCTATGTCAAAACGCCGGCGCTGGGCGCGGATCAGGCATATTCGAAGCTCGGCAACGTCTGGAAGATCGCGATGGCGCCGACGCCCGGCATGGCGAATACGGCAGATAGCGTATCTCAGCTCGACGCGCAGACGCTCGCCGCAAACGATTCGGGCGTTCGCATTTCCGAAATCGCGGCGGCGTCGAATACTGTTGGCAGCGACTGGATTGAAATTACGAATACCACGTCCTCGACGATCGACCTTTCCGGCTGGGGGCTTTCCGACAATTCCGCGCGTCCGCGCAAATGGCAGTTCCCCGAGGGCACGACGATTGCGCCGGGGCAGTATCTGGGCGTAATCTGCTCGGGACAGGACGCGGCGTCGAACGGACAGATTCACACGAGCTTCAGGCTATCTGCCGATGGCGGCTATACGATTACGCTCTGCAAACCCGACGGCACGATCGTAGACAGGACGTATCTGCCGCTTCAGTATCCGGACATGACCTATGGCCGCAGCGATTCGCGGCAGGGATTTTCGTTCCTCGCGACGCCTACGCCGCTGAGCGCCAATACCGGCGTGGCGTATGCCGGCCGCGCGGCGATTCCGGAGTATTCAGCGTATGGCGGGCTTTACAAGACCGGCGATACGCTTGAGGTGAGCATTACGGCGGATCCCGGAATGCGCGTGTATTACACGCTGGACAATACCGACCCGACCGAAAGCTCAAATCTGTATACGCAGCCGATCACAATTACGCAGACGACCATTCTGCGCACGCGCGTCTATGCGGACAGCTATATGGAATCGTATATGGACACGCAGAGCTACCTGTTCGACGTGAACAACGGAAACGGCGTATATGTGATTTCCGTCGTGTCCGATCCGGCAAACCTGACCAGCGACGAAAAGGGCATCATGGTCAAGGGACCGAATGCGCTTCCGGACTGGCCTTACGGCAGCATGAACAAGGGCGCGAACTTCTGGATGGACTGGGAGCGCGAGGCGCACGTCGAAATTTTTTCAGGCGACGGTTCTACCGTGATTTCGCAGGGCTGCGGTATCAAGATTGCCGGACAGTACAGCCGCGCGGAGGATCAGCAGGCGTTCAAGCTGATTGCCCGAAACGAATACAGCGGCGACAATCGCTTCCGCGCAGCTCTGTTTACGAATCGCGATTACACGGCGTATCAGTCGCTGGTGCTGCGCTCGTCCGGCCAGGACACGGACAAGATTCGTATGCGCGATTCGATTCTGACGTCGCTTGCGAAGGACACGTCGGTCATGTATCAGGAAACCGAGGTGTGCGTCCTGTATCTCGACGGGCAGTACTGGGGGCATTACAACCTGCGCGAGCGCGTGAACAGCCGCTCGATCTGCCAGTTCGAGGGCTGGGAGGGTGACGAGGACAACGTCGACCTGATCAAGGCGAATTCGAATGTCATGCAGGGCTCGAACGAGACGTTTGAGGCGCTGCTCAAATACGTGAAATCCGCCGACCCGACGACCGACGAATTCTACAACACCGTGGATTCCGCGATCGACATTCAGAATTACATCGAATACATGGCGATCGAGATTTTCACCGGCAATACCGACACGCTGAACGTCAAACGCTATCGCAATTCGAACGCGGACGGCAAATGGCGCTGGATTCTGTTCGACCTCGACTGGGCGTTTACGGTCAATACCAATTCGATCAACCGCTGGCTTACGCCGGGCGGCATGGGCAACGGGCTTCGAACGGACAATTCGCTGTTCATCGCGTGCATGAAGAACCCGCGCTTCCGCGATCAGTTCCTGACGCACATGGGCAAGGAAATGGCGACCACGTTCTCGACCGAGAATATTTTGAAGCTCGCTCAGGAGCGTTATGCGATTCTCCAGCCGCTGCTTGCCGATCAGTTCGCAAAATGGGGTTCGTCCGAAGATGCGTATCAGACCGCGATGAACGAGTTTGTCAATTACGCAAAGAGAAGACCCATGCTGCTGCTGGGCTATTTCAAGGGCGTGGACATGGACAACGGCGGCAAGGAATTCTCCAAATCGCAGATCAAGCTCAGCGACGAGGAGATGCAGAAATACTTCGGCGACGCAATCGCCAAAATTCAGCAGGATCAGCAGTAGGAGGGGAGAGAAGAGATGCAAAAGCGCAATCAGCTGCCCGCGCGGCACGAGCTGAAATACTTCATCCATCCTGCGGAGGTTGAAGCGCTGCGCGCAAGGCTGAGACCCGTGCTCAAAATGGACTCGCATTGCCGCGGCGGAAAGCCGTATGTGATCCGGTCGCTGTATTTCGACGATATCGACGATAGCGCCTATTTCGACAAGCAGGCGGGCGTGATGAACCGCGACAAGTATCGCATTCGCATTTACCGCTATTCGGACGCGGAGATCTTTCTGGAGCGCAAGCGCAAGCTCGGCGACCTGATTCAGAAATCCTCCGTTCAGATTACGCGGCGGCTGTGCGAGCAGATCATCGCGGGCGACCCGCGCGGGCTTTATAAGGCGAACAATCCGCTTTTGAAGGACGCATACGTGCAGATGCGCACGCGATTGCTGCGCCCCAGCGTGATCGTGGATTACGAGCGCGAGGCGTATCTGCATCCGGCGCAGAACGTGCGGATCACGTTCGATCTGAAGCTTCGGTCGGGCTTGAGCAGCTTCGATCTGTTCAATCCGAACCTCGCGACGGTGTGCCCGCACGACGAGAATACCGAGATCCTCGAAATCAAATTCGACAATTACCTGCCCGATTATATCGGCGCCCTGATGGCGGGAACGCGCGCGGAGCGCAGCGCCATTTCGAAGTACATCCTCTGCCGGCGCTTCGAGCCGCTGGAGGGGTAAGATAGAGCCAACATAAGAATGGAGGAATTCAACATGGATAACCTGACCGCCGATCTTTTCAGCTCCCAGACTCTGGGCGTATCCTCGCTGCTTACGATCATCGTTACGATGGTGCTCGCGCTGGTGCTTGGCTGCGCGATCGCGTGGGTGTATCGCCGCAATTACCGCGGCGTAATGTTCTCCGGCAACTTTACGCTTACGCTGATTATGATGACGCTGATTACCGCGCCGGTCGTGCTGTGCATCAAGAACTCGGTCGCGCTGTCGATGGGCATGGTCGGCGCGCTTTCGATCGTCCGCTTCCGCACGGCGGTGAAGGATCCGCTGGATACCGCATATATGTTCTGGGCGCTGACGACCGGCATTCTGCTGGGCGCGGGTCAGTTTTTGCTGACCGTGGTCGCGATGGTGCTGATCGCGATCATGATGACTGTGCTGGTGAATATCCAGTCCAAGGGCGTCAACAGCTATCTGCTCGTGATTCGCGCGAGTGCCGAGGCTGAGCGTTCCATCGCGCAGCTCGTTTCCGGCATTCGCATTCAGAAGCTGAAGTCCAAGACCGTGAACGGCTCCTCCGTTGAAATGACCTATGAAGTGCGCGTGGACAAGCCCGACGCGCTGCTGAACCGCCTGAACAGCGTCCCCGGCGTGATCGATGCAACGCTGGTATCCTATCAGGGCGAAGCGGCATAAACGCGCAGCTTAAGACAATATCAGGCTGTGAGCGAGCATTCAATCGCGCGCAATATTCAATCGAGGCTGTGTATTCAGCTGTGTAGAATGCTTTGCGTCTGAATGCCCGCTTTGGGCAAAACGCCTTCGCGCCTCGCGCGAGGTATGAAGGAGGAACTCCCTTGACTGAGAATAGACGACCCGTGTCCCCGCGCCCATCCGCGCAGTCGGGCACGGCAGGAAGAGCGCCCGCGAACGGCGCGCGTCCGAACGCGTCAAATCGTGTATCTGCAAACGCTGCGCGCCCGAATGCAGCGAATCGTGCGCCTGCCAACGGCGCATCAGGCGTGTCGGGCAGAGCGCCTGCAAACGGTGTACGTTCGAATGCGTCAAATCGTGCGCCCTCAAACGGCACGCGTTCTGCGGGCGGCAATTCGGCAAACCAGCGCGCGTCTGCGGGGCGACCTGCGTCGAATCGCGCGTCTGCGGCGCGCGGCGGTTATGTGCTGCCACACGATTTCTGGATGCTGCTGATCGTGGGCGTGGTTGCGATTGCGGTTGCGTTCGGCGCGCAGAGAATCTGGCCAAACGGATTTTTCATCGAGGAAAAGAAAACCGGTTCCGAACAGACGCAGACCGTCGCAAACGGCAAGGTGCAGGAAATTCATTCCAGCGGTCCCGTGCGCATCAACGAGCTGATGAGCGTAAACGAAACGACGCTCCTGAGCGAAGAGGGCAAAACGCCGGACTGGATCGAGATTATGAATATCTCGAATCGCGAGGTCAATCTTTCGGGCTATTCGCTGGCGAAATCCGAAAAGGCGACGAACGTCTTTACGTTCCCGAGATGCGTGCTGCAGCCCGGTGAAGCAGCGATCGTATATGCGGACAGCACGCTGAAAAATGATGCGGGCGGCGAATTTCATGCCCCGTTCCGGCTTTCGTCGGCGGGCGGAACGCTGATGCTGTTCAGCACGAGCGGAACGGCGATCGATTCGGTGAATTTTCCGGCGCTCGGCGCGGACAATTCGTATGTCCGCCTCGATCAGACCACGTGGGCAATGAGCAATCAGCCCACGCCCGGGCTTTCCAATACCGAGAGCAGCTATCAGCAGCTGCATCAGGCGAATGCGGACGCTGGAATCGAGATTACCGAAATCGTCGCGTCGAACAAGCAGTATGCGCCGGACGAGAACGGGCTGTATCAGGATTATTTTGAGATTCACAATAAATCCGATCAGGCGATCGATATGAGCAACTGGTACGCGTCCGACGATCCGAGCAAGCCAACCGCGTGGCGCTTCCCGCAGGGCTTCGTGCTCCAGCCGGGCGAATACAGGCTTGTGTACGCGTCTGGGCTGAACCGCGCGGACGCGGAGCATCCGCACGCGAATTTCGGACTCAGTCCGGAGGGCGAAACGCTCACGATTTCCGATGCGAACAGCCGACTGGTCGACAGCGTGACTTATGACCTGCTGAAAACCGATCAGGCGTGGCTGAAGCGCGCGGACGGAAGCTGGTCGGCGGGCACGCCGACGCCCGGCGGAGCGAATAACTGAAACAACGAACCGGCGACGGAGGAATCCGTTGCCGGTTTTTGTGCGATGAGGAGAAAATGATGGTCATTTTCGTGTAGACGGCTGTTTGAATGAAAAGGCGAACAGCTTAAATATTTCTTTGAAATCGTATTCGCCAAAACAAAAAGGTTAGGCTTTCAGGGCATAATGAAACCGGCCAGCCTCTCGGAAAAAGAGACTGGCCGGTCTTTCGTTTATTCCAGAACCAGACGGAAGGTCGCGAGCTTGAACGGGGCGAGGGACAGGGGAATCGTTTTGGATTCAACGAACGCTCCGGTCGGCTCTTCGAGCAGGTTGCACGGGATGTAGCCGCGAATACTGACGCCCGGATTCAGCTCGGTTTTCACGTGCCCACCGCGGCATTCATGCACGCGCAGCACGAGGTCGTCGCCGTCCTCCGCCTTCTTCAGCGCGTCGATATATACGCCGCGATTGCCGATTTCAATGTGCGATTCCTTCGCCGCGCTGCCCGCCAGCACGTGCACGGGCAGGTTCAGGCGAACGGATTCCTCAATCGTTTCGCCCTGCGCAGCGGAGCCGGTATGCGGCAGCAGCGCATAGGTGAATTCGTGATGGCCCATATCCGCCTCGGTGTCCGGATTCTTGCCCGCCTTCAGAAGCGTGATGTGCATCGCATTTTCGTAGATATTGTGACCATACTTGCAGTTGTTCAGGATGCTTACGCCGTAGCCCTCCTCGGACAGATCCGCCCACTTATGTGCAACGACCTCGAAGCGCGCGTAGTCCCAGCTGGTGTTGTAATGGGTCGGGCGCTCGACGTGACCGTACTGAATATCATACGTCGCATGCGTGGAGCGAATGTTTACCGGGAACGCCGCCTTCATCACGCGGTGATTCTCGTGCCATTCCGCTTCGGTTTTGAAATCGATGCGGCGGCTTTCCGTATAGAAAATCACGTCCTGCGTGAATTCGGAATGGCGATACGTATAGCGGAAGCGCAGCACGAATCGCAGCGCGCCGTTTTCGATCAGCTCCGGTTCTCCCGCGAGCGTCGCCTCTTCATGCTTGAAGAGATAGAAGATGTCGATATCCCAGTTGTCATGGTTGAGCGGCTTGTCCTCGTAGATCTCAAGCACGTTTGCGCGCGCGCCCTCGGCGAGCACTTCGCGGGCGTTGTCCAGATCGTACAGGCGGGTAAACTGCCCCTTCTCATTCCAGACGACGTCGTAATGCGGCGTGTGCAGCGTGCGGGCGGAAGCGTCGTATGCAAACGGCGTTTCTCTGGTTTCCGCGCTGCCTTCGACGAAATGAATCGTCGAAATCGACATTGCCGGAAGCGTTACCGATACCAGATAGCCACCCTCAACCGGCTGCGCGGAGAGCGTTTCGCCGTTTGAATCCTTGAACGCACCTTTGCGCGTTTCCGCGATGAACGTCTGATCGCGGCGCGGGAAGCTGCCGAAATGCCAGAGCGTGAACGCGTCCGCTTCCGGCTTCGCCAGCACGGAGAGCGCGTCCTTTTCGATGGCGGCGATGCTCGCCTCGACCTGACCGTATTCCTTATGGCAATCCTGATAGACCTCGCCGATCGACGAGCCGGGAATGATGTCGTGGAACTGATTGCGCAGCACCGTCTGCCAGTCCTCGACGAGCGCCGCCTGATTGTAATTGCCGCCGGCGAGCTTCGCCATCGAGGAAAGCCATTCCGCCGCCGCCAGACCGAATTCCATCCGGCGGTTCATCTTCTTGTTGTATGCCTGCGAGGTATAGGTGCCGCGATGATATTCGAGATACAGCTCGCCGTCCCACGTCGGTACATATTGATCGGTGGTTTCGAGCTTTTCGTGCAGCCGGCGGAAGAAATCCGTCGGGCGCGCGGTTTCGACATTCGGAAGCCCCGGTACCTGCGCCATCGCGCGGCGCATCTTCAGCATATTGCGATTCACACCGCCGCCGCCGTCGCCATAGCCATAGGAGATCAGCGTTTCATTCGAAAGATTCTTATCGTGGAACTTCGTCCAGCTGCCGAGCACGGCGCGCGGGCTGAGCATTCCGTTGTAGGTCGAGAAGCGGTCGTCGAGCGATCTGCCGACTTCCGGCGTGGTGATGAAATAGGTCATGACCTCGCTGCCATCGATGCCGCGCCATTTGAACAGGTCGTGCGGCATGGTGTTGAACTGGTTCCAGCTGATCTTCGTGGTCATGAACGTGTCGACGCCCACGCCCTTCAGGATCTGCGGCAGCGCCCACGAATAGCCGAATACGTCCGGCAGCCACAGGTATTCGCACTTGTGATGCAGCTCGTTCTGAATCAGGCGCATTCCATAGAGGAACTGTCGCGTAAGCGCTTCGCCCGAGGAAATGTTGCAGTCCGCTTCAAGCCACATTCCGCCATCGGCTTCCCAGCGGCCTTCGGCGACGCGCGCTTTGATCTTCTCGTACAGCTCGGGGCAATCGTTTTTGATGTACGCGTACAGCTGCGGCTGGGACTGAAGGAAGATGTATTCGTCGAATTCGTTCATCAGCTTCAGCACCGTGCTGAACGAGCGCATCGCCTTTTCGCGCGTATGCTTGAGCCGCCAGAGCCATGCCACGTCGATATGCGTATGCCCCACCACGTTTACGGTGATCGGCGATTCCACGCGCGCCTTTTCAAGCTCGCTCTTCAGGAATTCGAGCGCGCCGCCCACTGTTTCATAGAAGCAATCCGGATCCCAGTCGATTCGGTTGAACGCGTTGTCCAGCGCGCGGATCAGGAGGTATTTGTTCGTGTCCGTGTCATCGAGGAGATTCACGGTCTTGTAAATTGCCTTGGCAAGGTAATAGAATTCGTCCGTCGCGGTGTGCAGATAGCCGACGTCCGCCTGCTGAATGCGATGGCGGAATTCGCGCTTTACGCCGCCGCCCTCGAGCCCCGTCCACAGCATGAACGTAAGCGTTACGGTCTTTCCCTCGAGAGATTCAAAATTCACGTCGTTGTGATTCGTGTCCACGCCCTGGAACGGGTGGCCGTCCACATACAGGAGCGATTCAAAGCCGCTGTTGTGACCGCCGCCGGTCTTGCCGAAATTGAACAGACCGTAAACCTCGAATCCGTCGCGGTGCGCGGGCAGGGTGATCGTCTTCTGCGCCCAGAGATAGCGATCGCGCCCGACGAACTCATCGCCGATTGCGAGATGACCGCCTTCAATCTTCTCCGGCATTCCGTGATAAACCTCGTCCACGCCGAGCTGACCGGGCATCGCCGTCATCGGCGCGATGGACTGCATCGAAACGAACCGGAAGTTTTCAAGCTCCCGGCAGCGCTTCTCCAGCCGCTGCTGCGTCAAAAACATATCGTTGTTGCTCACTGGGGTCGCCCTCCTTTTTTTAATCAGAGATCATTGAAATTAAGGTTCCAAGCGTCTGTTCCAGCTGAACGCCGTAAACCGGCACGGTGGCGCAGTTTACCGTGTTCAGCATAGCGAGGCGCGTGTATTCCGTGGCAATCGCAATCGCGCGATCGAGCGGCTTTTGGCGCGTGAGCGCTCCGGCGATGACCGACGCGAACAGGTCGCCTGTGCCGGGAAACGCCGCGTCGACCGGTTCATACGAAAGCATATGTATTTGTCCGTCCGCGCCCATCCAGGCGTTGACGTGCTTTGCTGAAGGATCGCTGGTTCGCGTGCCCAGCGGTGCGGATGCGGATTCGGCGGAAGATTTGCATTCCGAATCGCCGTCCTTCAGCGCTGCGCCGGTGATCAGCGCGGTCTTTGCACCGAGCGCTCGAAGGGAAATCAGCATTTCTTCAAGCGCGGATTCCGAAATTGCGTCGCCGGAGCAGGGTTTTCCCGTCAGGAGCGCCGCTTCGGTCAGATTCGGAGTGATCAGATCGGCGGACGCGCAGAGCTTTCGCATCGCTTCCGGCATTTCCTTTGGCAGCGCGCGGTACATTTGCCCGTCGTCGCCCAGCACAGGATCGACGATGATCGTCGCGCCCTTCTGGCCTTCGATAAACTTTTGTGCGATTTCCGCCTGCCGCGCGGACGCGAGATAGCCCGTGTACACGCAGTCGAACCGAAGATCCATGCGCCCCCATTCGTTCAGGCACGAATCAAGATAGTCCGTCAAATCCTGCGAAACGAATTCCGGAAACGCTGTGTGCGCGCTCAACACCGCCGTCGGCGCGGGAATCGGCTGAACGCCCATCGCCGCGAGCACCGGAATCGCCACCGTGAGCGCGCATCTGCCGACGCTGCTCAAATCGTGCATCGCGACCACGGTCTTCGCGGGCTGTGAATGCAATTGTTCCATATTACAGCATCTCCAGCGGCTTCAGGCGCATATTGCCCCACAGACGCTCCTGCCAGACGAATCCGCTCGTAATCGCCGGATCATCGACGATCACGAAATGCCCAACGTCCAGAATCGTGTCGTAATAGCAGCTCAAGCCCTGCGGCGTTGCGGAAATCAGCGAAATCTTCATGCCGTATTCGCCCGGCGCAATGCCGTCCAGCGGCATGCGGATTTTGCGCGTGAACGTTTCGCCCACGGTGACTTCGAACGGCTCCGTCTGCGTCATTGCAATCGGCGCCGCCATGCTGGAATACAGCATGATGCGAACGCGCAAATGCGGATCGGACACGTTTGCGACGCTCGTGAGCGTGAAATCCATGTGCGTGTCCATCTGGTATTCGAGGTTCGGGCAATCGTGAATCACCATGCGCAGCATTCGCATCGTGTCGCCGCGCTTCAGCGGGCGATCCATGTGATCCAGATCGCGATCGGTGTTCCTCAGACCGCTGCCGCCGTAAAGCTCGATCGAATGCTCGACCGAACCGTCGTATTTCAGCGCGCCCTTTTCAAGGTAAATGCCGCGATTGCAGAGCTGCGAGACGGTGCGCATATTGTGGCTGACGTACAGCACCGCGCGGCCGTCGCGCGCAACGTCGCTCATCTTGTTCAGGCATTTCTGCTGAAACGCCAGATCGCCCACCGCGAGCACCTCGTCGCAAATCAGAATATCCGGCGCGAGATGCGCGGCGACCGCGAACGCGAGCTTTACATACATGCCGGACGAATAGCGCTTCACCGGCGTATCGATAAACTGCTCAATTTCCGAAAATTCAATGATTTCCTTGATTTTCGAGCGAACCTCCGCGCGGTTCATGCCGAGAATCGCGCCGTTCAGGTAAATGTTATCCCTTCCGGTCAGCTCGTGATGAAAGCCCGTGCCGATTTCGAGCAGGCTTGCCACGCGCCCGCGGATGCGGATTTCGCCCGAGGTTGGCGCGGTAATCTGCGAAATCAGCTTCAGAAGCGTGGATTTGCCCGCACCGTTTAAGCCGATTACGCCCAGCGCGTCGCCGCGGTCGACGTTGAAGCTTACGTCGTTCAGCGCCAGAAATTTGCCGGTTTTGACGTTTACCGTGTCCACGCCCAGCTTGCTGTTCGGATCCTCTTTGCCGCGAATCCGCGCAAACCATGTCGTCAGGTCGCCGTGGAGCGTGCCGCCGCCGATCTGACCCAGACGGTATTCCTTCGAAACGCCGTCCACTTCGAGAAGTCGTTCAGCCATTCATGCGCTCCTTTCCGTCAGACCGTATCCATAAAGGTCTTTTCCACATGCGTAAACAGAATCAGCCCCAGCATCACGGTCAGCGCCGTAACGCCCAGCGAGAGCAGATTGTATTTCAGCGAATAGTCCGCCACGCCCAGATATGCCGCGCGGAACAGCTCAATTACCGGCGTGATCGGATTGAGCATATACACCCCCAGCAGGTTCGGGAAGCGCTCCGCGATCATCGAGGACGAATACGTAACCGGCGTTGCGTACATCCAGAGCTGCACGCCGAACGTTACCAGCATCGACAGGTCGCGGTATTTCGTCGTCAGCGCTGCAACGATGATGCCGAAGCCCAGGCCCAGCAGCCCCAGCTGAATCAGCATCAGCGGGGTCAGGAGAATCAGCTTCAGGTTCGGATGCACCGGCGAATTCGGCTTCAGCGCGTAAATCAGCAAAAAGACCAGAAACATCGCAAACTGAACGAAGAAGTTGATCAGCTCTGAAGCGACCACCGAAAGCGGCATACACAGCCGCGGAAAATATACCTTGCCGAACAGATTCCGGTTCTCCACAAACGTTTTCGACGTGCTCGTTAAGCAGCTCGAGAAAAAGTGCCACGCGATGCTGCCCGCCATGTAAAACAGAAAATGCGGCAGTCCATCCGTCGGCAGGCCCGCGATGTTTCCGAATACAACGGTAAATACCACCGTCGTTAACAGCGGCTGCAGCACAATCCACAGCGGCCCCAGAATCGTCTGGCGATACATGATCGTGAAATTGCGCTTGACCATCAGCCAGACCAGATCGCGGTACTGCCAGAGCGCCTTAAAATCAATCGCGAACCAGCCGCGCTTGGGCCGGATGATCGTCGTCCATTGCCCGCTCGCCTGTTTTCTCGCCATGAAATGCCTCCTCGGTCTTTTGAAAATATATTCTTATATATCATATCACGTTTGCCCTGTCGGGTGCAAGCGCGAAAATGTGAACAACTTGAACGATAAGTATTTGTTTTGATAAGCAGACGATTATTTTGATGCTGGCTTATAATTATATGAGCTTATTATGATGAGGGGACGTCAAGAAAGTTCTTATGAATGATTCGCAAAACGGACACGCAAATCGAAATACTGTGAAATCATACCAATATGACGCAAATTTCGGATTGAAATTTCATGCTAATTGCGCAAAATTCGAATGAAAACAGAATGTGATCGAACCTTCGTTTTTATTTATGGAGACTTTGGCGGATGCAGGGCAATGTTATGTTATAATGCAAAATTATCGAATTAGAAGCAAACATCATTTGACATTATGGACATTTGGGCGTACACTATGCATACTGTTTCATCCGAGAGACAAAGAGGGGGAGAACGGGAATGCGCGGGGACGAAAAGAAAGCGTTTGGCCAATGTGCGCGGTACTTCTGGACGGCGTTTTTGCCGCCAATGCGAAAGCGAGTGGCGCGGGAAATTACATTGGAACGCGGAACGAACCTTCCGGCAAACGCGGTGTTTTGCCTGCGGCGAGCGATGAGCGCGGCTGCGGTGAATCTGATCCTGTTCGGCCCGTGCCTGGCGCTGGCGATTGCGCTGGACTGCCTGCCCAATATGAACCTGTGGCTGCGAACGGGACTGGGCGCGGTCGGCTGCTGTCTGGCGTTTGATTTCTTCGGCGATTGCCTGCTGAGGAAACTGTTAAAGATCGGCTTTCTCGCGCTGTGCGTGATCATGGACGGCTATTGGACGGTTACGGTGATGATGATGATCACCTTCGAAAATATTACATGGGAGGAGCAGCTGAAATGAAGGATACGGAAAAACTCGAACTGTTTGCAAATTGTCCGGTGTGGAAGGCGGTCATCAAGCTCGCAGTGCCCACGGTGATCGGGCAGATCATTCTGGTGGTCTACAACATGGCGGACACCTTCTTCATCGGCCTTACCGGCAGCGACGCGATGATCACGGCGGTTACGGTGTGTATGCCGGCGTTCATGTTCCTGTCGGCGATTTCGAATCTGTTCGGCGTGGGCGGCGCGAGTGTAATCGCGCGTGCGCTGGGCGCAGGGGACAACGATCGCGCACAGAATACCGCGGCGTTTGCGTTCTGGGGCTGCGTTTCGGTTACGCTCCTGTATTCCGTCGCCGCGTATCTGTTTGAGGATATGTTCATGAATCTGCTCGGCGGCAGCGATCCGGAGGTGCACGCGGCGGCGATTCAATATCTTCAGGTCACGGTGATCATCGGCGGACTCGGCACTTCGCTGAACGCGCTGCTTGCGCATCTGGTGCGCTCCGAGGGATACGCTGCGCAGGCGAGCATCGGCGTGGCGATGGGCGGCGTTCTGAATATCGCGCTGGATCCGTTGTTTATGTTCGTGATTCTCCCTAAAGGGCAGGAGGTGCTCGGCGCGGGCATCGCGACCTCGCTTTCCAATGTGATTGCAACGGTGTATTTCCTGCTCCTGATGTATTCAAAGCGTGAAGTATCCGTGCTGTGTCTGAAGCCGAAATACGGCATGTTCTGCTTCGGCATTCCGCGCGACGTTCTGGCGACGGGCCTGCCCGCGTGCCTGATGACGCTGTGCGAAAATATCTCTTATGCGGTGCTGGACAACCTGATGTCGCTGTGCGGAACGGCGATGCAGGCGGGCATCGGCGTGGCGAAGAAGGTGAATATGCTGGCGCACTGCATCGTTCGCGGCATGACGCAGGGCGTGCTTCCGCTGATCGCATTCAACTTCGCCGCGGGCAATCTGAAGCGCATGAAATCGTCCGTTACGATTTCCACCTCGATTTCCGTCGCGATGGCGACGCTGTGCATGGCGGCAAGCCTGATCTTCAGCCGCACGCTGATCGGGCTGTTCATCCAGCACGGTTCCTCGTCCGTCGATTACGGCGCGCGTTTTTTGCAGATTTTGTGCATCGGCGGGCCGTTCTCCGCGTGTGCGTATGCGTTCATTTCGTTCTTTCAGGCGACCGGCGAGGGAATGCGCTCGTTCATCCTCGCGATTTTGAGAAAGGGCATTCTGGATATTCCGCTGATGTTTATCCTGAAGGAAATCATTCCGATCTACGGAATCGTCTGGGCAACGCCGATCGCGGATATTCTCTGCTGCGGCGTCGCGCTGATCCTGTTTATAAAACAGATGCGCAGATACGCGGTACATCCGCAATTTGCTTAAGACGCAGCCGCGCAATTCGGCGGCGCGTCGGGCAATGTCTTTTCCGCCATCTGCGGTACGCAAACTTCTCGATTTGCCTCTGACGAAAAATCCATCTGCCAGCCGACCGCCTCATTTGTGCGGCGCGGCTAAAAAAGGAACCGCTGCATTCGATCGTGCAGCGGTTCCTTCCAATTATTTATGTCTTTCCAGGCGAACGACGCCGTCCTCGATTCGGACGACCTTGAATCCCGCGGAGAGATACGCGCGGATTGCGCGCTCGTTTTCTTCGGCAAGCTCGGCGGCAAGACAGGCGATTTCCTCGCGCTCGAACGCGCGATTGCAAAGCAGCTTCAGACCTTCGGACGCAAATCCCTTTCCGCGATGCGCGCTCGCAATCAGAATCCCGGCGCGTACCGCGTCCGGATCAAAACCGTCGTAATAGCAGACCTCGCCGACGAACGCGCCGCTATCGCGGTCGAGCAGATACGCGCTGAACCGGTTCGGCTCCTGATACAGCCAGATTTCGCGCCAATAGCGCCAGTCGCCGATCGGGAAATCGATGCAGCCGGTTTCGGGATCATAGCCGTCCGCGTCGATTGCCTGACCGCGGTTGTACGCCATCGTTTCCGGATCCGCGAGCCATTTCGCGCGCGCGTCCATTTCGCGAAGCCCCGGCACGTGCAATTCAAGATTCATTCCATCACCTGCAGGATCATACATTTCAGGTATTTCGTTTCGACCGCCTGCGGCAGAATCGGGTGATCCTTGCCCTGCGTGCGGAATTCGACGAGGCGAATGCGCTTTTTCGCGTCGCGCGCCGCCTGATTGACCATGTCCTGGAAAACCTCGGGCAAAACGTGCTGCGAACAGGAGCAGGTCACTAAGAATCCGCCCGGACGAACGAGCTTCAGCCCGCGGAGGTTGATTTCCTTGTAGCCGCGCAGCGCGCTCTGAAGCGCCGCCTTGTTCTTCGTAAATGCCGGCGGATCGAGAATCACGAGATCGAACTGCGCGCCTTCGTCGGTCAGCTCGCGGAGATGATCAAAGCAGTTGTGCGCCTCGAAGCGGACGTTTTCAAGCCCGTTCAGCTTCGCATTTTCGCGCGCAACATCAAGCGCTTCTTCCGAAATGTCCACGCCGAGCACGTCGCCTGCGCCGAATTTCGCCGCGTGCAGCGAGAATGATCCGTTGTGGCAGAAGCAATCCAGCACGCGCGCGCCCCGGCACAGCGGCGCAATCGCCGCGCGATTTTCCTTCTGATCGAGGAAGAAGCCCGTCTTCTGCCCGTTTTTCACGTCCACGAGGAAATGAATGCCGTTTTCCACCATGTCTACGCGATCGGGCACAGTGCCGCGCAAAAGCCCTGTCGTCTGTTCCATGCCCTCCAGACGGCGCACGGGAACGTCACTGCGCTCCCAGACGCCGGCGGGATGAACGATTTCCATCAGCAGATCGCAGATCATGTCCTTGATGCGATCGACGCCCAGCGAAAGCGATTGCAGCGCCAGCACGTCGCCGAACTTATCGACCACCAGACCGGGCAGGAAATCGGATTCCGAATAAATCAGGCGGCAGGAATTCGGATCGCACAGCAGCTTTCGGTATTCCCACGCGTCGCGAATGCGCTTTGCGAAAAATGCGCGGTCGCACGGCTCGTCGTTGCGCGTTAAGATGCGCAGACTGATTTGCGATTGCGGATTGTAGAATCCGCGACCGATGAATTTGCCGCGAAAATCGCAGACGTCGACGATATCGCCGGCTTCAAATTCGCCGTCCACCTTTTCAATTTCGGACGCGTAAATCCACGGATGCCCGCCGCGCACGCGCGTTTCGCGGGTTTTTCTGAGCGTAACCTTCGCCATAACAGCGCCTCCCTATCCTTCCGCGCCGATGCCGGCGAGGAGCGTTGAAAGTTCTTCCTCCGTAAGCTCGCGCCACTGTCCCGGGCGCAGCTTTCCGATGCGGAGATTCATAATCCGGATTCTCCTGAGCGATTTGACATTGTAGCCCAGATATTCGCACATTCTTCGAATCTGGCGATTCAGCCCCTGAATCAGAACGATGTTGAACGACCGTTCGCCCGTTCGCCGCACGCGGCAGGGCAGCGTGACCGTGTCCAGAATCGGAACGCCCGCCATCATCTTCTGAACGAATTCCGGCGTGATTGCCCGATCGACCTCGACCTCGTATTCCTTTTCATGTCCGCCCGCCGCGCGGAGCAGGCGATTGACGATTTCGCCGTCGCTGGTGAGCAGAAGCAATCCTTCCGAATCCTTGTCCAGCCGCCCGACGGGGAAGATGCGAATCGGGTAATTCAGGTAATCCACCACGTTCATCGGTTCCCGCGGGTCGGCGGTACAGACGACGCCGCGCGGCTTATTTAAGAGAATGTACACCTTGTCGCCGCGACCGGAGAGCGGCTGATCGTCCACCGTAACGATCATGCCCGAAAGAATCTTATCGCCCAGCACGCCGATTTTGCCGTCTACCTTCACGCGCCCTTCGCCGATCAGTCGATCCGCTTCGCGGCGGGAGCAGTAGCCCGAATCCGCAATGAATTTGTTGAGCCGTTTTCCCTGATTTTCCATGTCCGTTTCCTCAAACATAGTCGCGCCAGTCGCCCGGCGGATCGATCTGGGTCAGACTGCCTTCGCCCTTCAGATTCGGAAAATCCTGCTGCCGAAGCGATTCGTACAATACGATCGCCACGGAATTGGAAAGGTTCAGGCTCCGGGCCTCCGGGCGCATGGGCAGCCGTATGCACCGGTCCGACGGCAGCTGCTCGTCCAAGCCCCGCGTTTCGCGGCCGAATACCAGAAAATCGCCGTCGCGGTATTCCGCGGCGCAGTAATCGCGCGGCGCCTTCGTGGTTGCAAAGTGCATTCGCGCATCCGGATATTTTTCGCGGAAGGCTTCCCAGCTCGGGTGAATTTCGTATTGCATCAGCTTCCAGTAATCCAGCCCCGCGCGCTTCAGATATTTGTCCGAAAGCTCGAATCCGAGCGGCTCGATCAGATGCAGCCGCGCGCCGGTCGCCGCGCACGTGCGCGCGATGTTTCCGGTGTTCTGCGGAATTTCGGGCTGAACCAGTACGATGTGCATCATAGTCTGTCCTCCAGCGCGCGCTCGATCATGATCGCCGCGCCGTCGTCCGCGCTGTCGGGCGCAATCAGCCGCGCGACGCTTTTGAGCTCGCTTACGGCGTTGCCCATTGCAATCGGCCAGCCGACCGCGCCGAGGAGGGAGAGGTCGTTCGTATTGTCGCCCATCGCCATGCATTCCTCGCGCGTCGCGCCGACTTTATTTGCAAGCCATTCAACCGCGACGCCCTTGCCCATGTCGCGCTCGGTGATTTCGATGTTCGTCGGATACGAACTGGTTACGGAAAAGCCCGCTTCGTTCAGTTCCTCCGCGATTTCGCGCAGCTTCGCTTCGTCGCGCGTATACGCTTCCATTTTATAGGGCCGTTTCAGCCCGTCACGCTCGAAAAGCGCCTGATCGTCCGCGTGCACCAGAAATGCGCCGCCCAGATAGGAATCCAGCTCGTCCACGCGCCTGCCGTAAGCGCGAGTATTCAGGCGATAGAGATTGCCGCGCGTGAACGTGTTCATCATTACGTCGTGCTTGCGCATGATGGCGTAAACCTGCTCTGCGCGCGCGTCCGGAATGCCCCATTCCTGAATAACTTCGCCGGAAAGCGACACGATTGCGCCGCCGCCGGCAATGATCATGCAGCCGTCCGTCTGCCCGATCGCCTCCGTAACCGCCTTTGCCGGAACGTACCAGCGCCCCGTCGCAATCGAGAAGGTTACGCCCTTTTCGGCGCACGCGCGAACCGCCGCGCGCGTCCGTTCGGAAACGCTGCCGTGAAAGGGAATCAGCGTTCCGTCGATGTCCGATACGATCAGTTTAATGCTCATTCTTTTCTCCCGTTAAATATCATTTCCACCAATCCGGCTTCGGGGAAGCAAACGTCTGCCCGCGGTATTCCGCGAGCGGGCTTTCCTTCAGAATCCGGACGGATTCACACCAGAGTCTCAAGGGCAAACCGAATTTGCGATTCAAATCGCGGTCGCCATATTTGTCGTCGCCGACCAGCGGATGCCCGATCGAAGCCATATGCGCGCGCAGCTGATGCGTGCGCCCCGTGACCGGTTCGAGCTGAACGCGCGCAAACGCGCCGCAATCCTCGATCACGCGATAGCGCGTTTCGATTCTTTTCGCGCCCGGCGCGTTGTGATTGATCACCGTAACCCGCGAATCGCGCGCGTTTTTGACGAGATACCCGCTCAGCGTGCCCTCGGCGCGCCGGAATCCGCCCTTTGCGAGCGCGAGATACGTCTTCTGAATCGCGTGCAGCTTAAATGTTTCCTCCGCGCGCGCGAGCGTTTCGCCGTCCGCTGCCGCGAGCACCAGCCCGCCCGTCTGCGCGTCCAATCGGTGGCAGAGCTGCGCGTCCGGATGAATGCGCCGAATGCGCGAAAGCAGCGTGTCCGCGCCGATTCCGTCGGAATCCACGTCCACCGGCAAGCCCTGCGGCTTTACGCACGCGATCAGCTTTCCATCATCGAATGAAATTTCAGGCGCATCCGGCAAATACCGGTCGGGCAGGAACAGCTCGATCTGATCACCCGCGGAAACGGGATCGCTTTCATTCGCGCGAGAACCGTTGATCTTTACGTCCCGCTTTTTGAATGCGTCGCGAAACGCGTGCGCCGGAATCATCGGCCATGCGCGGCGAACATAGCGTCCCACGGGCATTGCGTTTGCGCCGCGCGGCGCTTCGCTTGTAAGCATACGCGTTCTCCTTGCTTTCCTAAATACGCCGCCGCGCAATTCGGCGCGCGGCGGGCGACGCCTTTTTGCCGGTCGACCGCCTCATTTGCGCGGGGCTACTTTCAATATCATACTCGTTTTTGCGCGCGGATTCAAGGCGATTTGCGTTATGTCGCAATCAATCAAAAAATTGGAAAAAAACGGAAGATTATGCGGAACATTTCCGCGCGCGCAAACGTCCAAACAGCATAGAGGATGAAGGAGGGACTTCACCATGAAAAGAGCATTTGCACTTTTGCTGACGCTGGTTCTTTTGGGCGCAGCGTTCGCTGTTCCCGCGAGCGCGGCAGATCAGTACGCGTCGTACCGCACGAGCACCCGCGGCGCGAGCAGCGGCCGTCTCGGCAATATGCAGCGCGCGGCGCTTGCGATCAATCAGGTTTACGTCGCATCCGGCGCGACGTTCTCGTTCAACGACACCGTCGGCCCGCGCACAAAGGCGGAGGGCTATGTCAAGGCGCTGAACGATCGGGGCGCAAAGGTAATGGGCGGCGGCGTTTCGCAGGTTGCGACCACGCTGTACATGGCGCTTCTGAACCTGAAGGCGGGCAGCGTCGCATTTGACGAAGTAAAGACCTACGGCAGCGATTTCAATGCCGGTTACATTCCGGACGGCGATTACGCGGTCGTCACCGACTACAAAAATGACAAGGATTTCCGCTTTACGAACCGCACGAGCCAGTCGCTGCTGATCGAAACGTGGTTCGCGGACAATTACCTCTACTGCACCGTGACCCAGACTGCGTCGAGCTTTGATTCCGGTAACTGGTTCGCTACGCCCGCGCCGGATGGCAAGACCGGCAGGCTCCTCGGATCCGCGTCGATCTATTGCGGGAATGATAAAAAGCTGCTGAACAATATCGATCTCGCGGCGACCACCATTTACGATACCACGCTCCGGAGCGGCGATACGTTCTCATTTAACGACGTCGTCGGCCCGCGGACGAAGGAATACGGCTATGTTCGCGCGATCAACGGCCGCGGCGTGGAAACCACGGGCGGCGGCGTCGCGCAGGTTGCGAGCGCGCTGTGGCTGGCGGTGAAGAACGCGGGGGACATTACCGTCGTTGAGAAATCGACCTACGGCGAGAAATACAATCAGTCCTACGTCTCCAATTCCGCGGACGCGATTTTGACCGACTATTCCGACGACATCGATTTCGAATTCCGCTATGACGGCTGGGGCAGCATCACGATTTACACATGGACGGACAGCGGAAGGCTCTATTGCGAGATTTACAGGAACAACTGAATGTGAATACCGAAGCGAGCGGATTCTCCCGCTCGCTTTCGTTTGCATTTTTCCGCTTTCTGCGGTATAATAAAACGATTCCGCATTCAAAGGAGAAGCGCCATGCAGGTTTATTTCGCGCCGCTCGAGGGCGTGACCGATTCGATCTATCGCCGCGCGCACCATGCGATGTTCGGCGGCGTGGAGAAATATTTCATTCCGTTCATCAGTCCGTCCGAATCGCTGACGTTTTCGTCGCGCGAGCAGCGCGCGATCGACCCGCGGGAGAATGCCGGCGTGCCCGTCGTTCCGCAGCTTCTGACGCGCGACGCGGATAGATTCGCTGCAATGACGAAGCTGCTTTCCGATTGCGGATATCGCGAGGTCAATCTGAACCTCGGCTGCCCGTCCGGAACCGTGACCGCGAAGGGGAAGGGCTCCGGAATGCTTCGGGATCTGGGCGCGCTGCGCGCGTTTCTGGATGCGATTTTCGCTTCTTCCGCGCTGCCGATCTCGATCAAAACCAGAATCGGCTATCAATCAATCGACGAATGGGGCGCGCTGCTCGAGCTTCTGAATGCGTATCCGGCGAGCGAAATGATCGTTCATATGCGCACGAAGGCGGAATTCTATCGCGGACACGCGCATCGCGAGCTGTGCGCCGCGACGATGGAAACGCTGCGCGCGCCGTTCGTCTATAATGGCGACCTGTTCACAATCGAGGATCTGCGCGCGTTTGAATCCGAATGCCCGAATGCGCGGGCGGTGATGCTCGGGCGCGGACTGATCGCGAATCCCGCGCTGGCGGAGACGTTTGCCGGCGGAGAAACGCTTTCAATCGATCAAATGCGCGCGTTTCATGATTCTTTGCTCCAGAATTACACGAATCTCTGGCCGCAGAAGGCGGTGCTCGGGCATATGCAGGAAATCACGCAGTATATGCTTACGGCGTTTGAAAGCCCGATGAAGGCGCGAAAAGCCGTTCGCAAGGCGAAAACGATCGACGCGTATCTGGATGCGGTGAATCTGGCGTTCGACACACTGCCACTGCGCAAATCCCCAGGGTTTTATCTGAATGAGATTGAATTCTGAAAAATAGCCCGAGGGATGCTCGGGCATATGCAGGAATCCGCCCAACGGTGCGTCGGGTGCATATGGGAAGCCGCCCGATGATGCGTCGGGTACATATGGGAAGCCGCCCGACGGTGCGTCGGGCGGATTTGCTATTTGCTTTTCTTCACCGGAATCAGAATGCCGCTTTCATAATCTGTCGGTCGCAAAGCGACTTGCTTGACTTTCAGGCAAGCAACCTTTCCACCGCACACGCCGCCGGGGACGATTGTAGTTCGAGAGGACTTCGCCCTCTCGAACTTTCCTTTGTTTTGCAGGGCTGGGGGAACTTTTACTGCTGTATACCCATATTCATGTGCGGTTGGAGGAAGCTCAATTTGCGATTCATCCTTTTTTCAATCCATTCGGCGACGGCTTCGGCGGATTTGCCCGTTTCGGTTACGCCGTAGAACGCGCGCACGGCGCTTCCGTCCGCCGGAATCGATGGGAAATCGCCGAGCAGCTGCATCAGCGCGTCCTCCGATTCCGCGCGCACGTACGGGCACGAGCGAATATCGAAATACATCTCGCGGTCGCTCTTCATAAACGCGTCCAGATCCGGCTGATACAGGATCACCGGTCGATCGAGCAGCACAAAGTCGCCTGCGGACGAGCTGTAATCCGTGATCAGCAAATCGGCAATCAGCAATAGATCGCTCATTTCCGGATAATTCGTCACGTCCGTCGCGTCCGCGGCGCGCGCGATTCCGCGATTCAGATCGTGCGCGCGCACGAGACAGCGCCACCTTTCGCCCGTCGAGCGTTCGAGCGCATCCAGCGCGCGGCGAATGTCGAAATCCGCGCTGAATGCGCCGCCGACCGTCGCATCGCGAAACGTCGGCGCGTAAAGCATGATTTTTTTATCATCCCGAATGCCGAGAAGGCTGCGAACGCGCCGAATGTCCTCTGCGTTCGGCGAAAGCAGGCAATCGTTGCGCGGCATGCCCAGCTGCATCACCTCGCCCGAATACCGAAACGCCGAGCGGAATACGCGCGTTCCGAAATCCGATCCGGACACAGCGAGATCCATCTGCGCGCCGTCAGGGTATTTCAGCCCGTCGTTCAGGTCGTACAGGATTTTCTTGAAGCCGCGATCGCCGTGCCATGTCTGAACGTAAATCTGATCGGAAAACTTTAAGAAATGAATCGGGCGATTGAAATTGTCCACGATGCACCGCGCGCGCGCGATTTCGGAAAGCGCTGCGAGCGAATGCGGGCGCACCGTGCGCGCATAATCCGGCGCGTCGGCGCGATTATGGAGCTGCCAGACGATATCGATCTCCGGATTCAGCCGGTGCAGCGCATCAGAAATGCGCTTGGGACTGTCCGAACAGGATTTGCCGTGAAAGCTGGAAAAGAAAACGGTGTTCGCCTTTACGCCGCGCACGTGCGCCGCGCGCATCCAGCCGCGCCCGAGAATTCTCCGCGCCAGCCGCGCTGCCTTGAGCAGGATTGGATTTTTTTTGATGATATTTGCGTTCATGCTTCCTCGATGATTCTGAATGTGTGTTCAATGCCCTCTTCGAACGAAAACAGCGGCTTCCAGCCCAGCGCTTCCAGCCGATCGGGCTTTTGAACGGCGCGCGAAACGGTGGAATAGCCCCGCTTTTCCGCGTCCTCCGGCGTTTCGAATTTCACCTGAACGCCCGCGACCTTCGCAAGCGCCTCGGCGTATTCGCGAATGGAGCGCACGGCGGCGCGATTGGCGACGTTGTAAGCGCTTCCGGATTCGCCGCCTGAGAGAATGGCGATCAGTGCGCGCGCCGCGTCCGCGACATAGCAATACGAGCGCACCTGCGCGCCCGCGCTTTTCATGATGATATCCGTTTTCGAAAGCGCGTTGCGCAGAAACTGCGCGTCCGCGCGCGAATTCTCATTCGTAATCGTCGGCCCATAGACATAGCAGAGCCGCGCGACCACGCTGTCGACCCGATACTGCGATAAATAGCTCGCACAAAGCGTTTCCGCGGCGCGCTTGCTCTCGGGATAACATGCGCGCGGATTCATGGAATCGATTTTGCCAAAATCGGTTTCGGAAAAACCGTCCCGAATCGCGGGATTATCGCCGTAAATTTCACCGGTGGATACGAAAAGCAGCCGCCCGTGCCCCTGCGCGCGCAAATGCTCCAGCAGATTGCGAACGCCCAGAATGTTTGCAAGCATCGTGCCCACGGGATCGGCGGAAAACGCCTTCGGATGCGCGTTTGACGCGGCGTGGATGATGTAATCGCATTCGGGAAGCGCGGTTGCTTCGGAAACGTCCGCGGCGATTGCATTCACGCGTTCGCCGAAGCGTTCCTTTGCACGGGCAGCGTTCCGGCAAAGCGCGTATAAACGCAGATCCAGCGCGTTTTGATCGCTCAGCGCCAGCAGGCAGTCGGTCAGAAACGCGCCGACCAGACCGGTCGCGCCGGTGATCAGAATGCGCGCGGAACGGAGCTTTTGAACGTCCGGCAGCGCCTGAATCGCGCGATCGACGTCGCGCAGATATATTTCGCGGTTCATTTTTTCTCCTCTTCGGAAATCAGATAGGCGTGCAGATTGTGCTCGGATACGCGCTTTTCCTCCGGCGGCAGCTGCATATAATCGCCGTACAGCCGCGAAAGATACGTGTCGTAGCCGATCGGCGCGGGGAAGAGTCCGCCTTCGAACGGAACCTGAACGCTTCCGCGGAATACCTCGACCGGCATTCGCTCGCGGCTGCCGTAATGCGTCGTCGCGAGCACGCCCGCGTAATGCGCGCGTTCAAACGAATACCGGCGCGCCGATTTGTTCAGGGAAACCGCATATTTCGGAAGCGTCCGCACGTGCGTGAGCGTCATCATCGGCTTTTTCAGCCATTTCAGCCGCTCGTCCGGATACAGCGCCTTGCGCCGCGCGCATTTGAGCAGAATATCCCACGCGCGCACGCGCTTGAAGCACAGGTTCGAAAGCGTCCGATTCGACGGCAGTCCGTCGATTGGGAAGACGTCCACGAACAGCGAGCGCGTGAGCGTGCGCTGCATTCCGGAATCGTCCACGGCGACGCGCGTATCGAAAATGCGAATCCACGGCTGCGAATAATCCTTCGTGCGGTCGGGAAATGCGAGAATATAGCGCTTCGGCAGCCGCTTTTCCGCCTTTTTCAGGAAAATTTCGTAGTCCGGGCGCGGCATCATCAGGTCGATGTCGTCGTCCCACGGAATGAATCCCTTATGCCGGATTGCGCCCAGCAGTGTGCCGCCGGACAGAAAATAGCGCAGCCGCTCCGCGTGGCAAATGGAATCGACCTGCTTGAGCATATCGAACAAGACCGCATGATACTCTTCGAGCGATAGATATTTTTTCTCCATATTCAGTCCTCAGTCGCGCGCTACATTCAGAAGCGCCTTGAAAATCACCATGTCGTCCGGCGTGGTGAGCTTGATATTCATCTCCGACCCCGCGCAGAAATACACCGTTTCGCCCAGCTCCACCATCAGCGTGCACGAGGCGACGGAATTCGTAATGCCCTTTTCGAGCGCACGGCGATGCGCGTCCGCCAGTCTTCCGAGCGGGAAGCCCTGCGGCGTCTGCGTGCGCTTTAAATTGTCGCGCGGGAACACGGCGTGGGTCGAAAGCTGATCCTCCGTTTCGAGCATCGCTTCCTGACAGGGAATGGTCACAATCGCCGAGCCGCGCTCCGCCGTCGTCGCGATGCAGCCGGAAATGATCGCCTGACTGACCATCGGGCGGATTGCGTCGTGAACGAGCACGATGTCCGTGGGCTTATAATGCTTTTCCAGCTCAAATACGCCGTTGCGGATGCTGCCCTGGCCGTTTTCGCCGCCGGGGATGATGTGCTTGAGCTTCGTGATACCGTATTGCCGCGCGTACGCCGCGAGAATCGATTCCCAGCCGTCCACGCAGACCACGGCGATCGCGTCGACGTCCGGATGCTTCTGAAACGCCTCCATTGTGTACGCGATCACGGGCTTGTCGTTCACGGTTAAAAACTGCTTCGGAATCTCCTGCCCCATGCGCATTCCGCGCCCACCGGCGATGATCAATGCGATATTCATTCGGAAAACCTCCGTTTGTGAAATCAGAACCGTTCGTGCAAATACTGCACATATTATAGAAGAAACGCGGCGCTTTGTCAATCGCGGGCGGTTTCAGGCGGCTGGCTTCCGGTTTGCGGGTGCGAGATGATTCTTTGTGGATTCGAGCCGCCGGATTGTTTTATGCCGATTCCCTTTTTCGCCGCAGCGATTGCGCGTTTGAATGCCGAATGTTCATTCCGCCAGCCATCGCCGATTGAGATACGTAAATTCGTCCTGTCTCGACCACATTGGTCTTGGAATCCAGCCGT
>ERZ824978.1456-NODE-1456-length-25448-cov-9.795574_pt1 | contig 25448 bp, 23 predicted proteins | sample MGYA00519860_ERZ824978 | MGnify/ENA primary metagenome ERZ824978 (study PRJEB31778, sample SAMEA3449184) | human gut metagenome | biome: human gut; feature: human-associated habitat; material: faeces | place: United Kingdom | collected 2010/2012 ... | reverse complement strand
CTTCCGGCGTGAAGTACTACATCGAGGTCGCCAATATGCCCACCACCAACGATGCTCTGAACTTCCTGCGTCAGCAGAAGGGCATCATCGTGGCTCCCTCCAAGGCTGTTAACGCCGGCGGCGTGGGCGTCTCCGCTCTGGAGATGGCACAGAACTCCGAGCGTCTGGTTTGGAGCGCCGAGGAAGTCGACCATCAGCTGCACACCATGATGGAGAACATCCACCGTGTGTCCGCCGAGGCTGCTGCCGAGTACGGCCTGGGTTACGATCTGGTGGCTGGCGCCAACATCGCCGGCTTCAAGAAGGTCGCCGAGGCTATGATGGAGCAGGGCTGCTTCTAAGCCGAAATTCCCCTTAATCAAATAGAAAAGGACCGCCTGCGGGCGGTCCTTTTTGTGCTGTTTATGGGGCCACGTTGACCAGGCTGGTCTGGGGCGACCTGCCCTGGCGGATGAAGCTGCAGAAACGGGGCAGCGCCGCCGGATCGCGGCCCATGTCGTCGTACTCTGTGCCGTCCGCCACGTAGGTGTAGAACAAAACGGGGATATGGCGGCCTTCCATATAGGCGTAGAGCAGGTCTGCGGTGGAGCAGCAGCTGAGAATAAAATGATTATCCACAGTATCCTCCATCTAATGCACAATACAATAAACAGATGTGCCGGATAATATAACGGACTGACAGTTTTTGTCAATATGCGGTTTTCCTGGATTGCAAAAAGAGGCGCGAAGCGCTATAATATTCGGGCTACTAATGATATGGGAGGGGTTCCCTTATGATACTGCTGTTGAAAAAAGAGACACCGGAGGCCGCCATCCGGCAGCTGCTGGCCCAGCTGGCCGCCCAGAACGTGAAGGGCGGCTGCGTGGCCGGGGAGGACGCCATTCTGCTGCCGCTGGTGGGGGAGACGTGGCGGCTCGACCCTGCGGTGCTGTCGGCGCTGCCCTATGTGAAGGAGGCCCGCCGGCTGACGCCGGCCTACCGACTGGCATCCCGGGCGTCGCACCCGGAGGACACGGTGGTGCAGGTGGGGGAGATCCGCGTCGGCGAGGACTTCTGCCTGATGGCAGGGCCGTGCGCCGTGGAGAGCGCGCCGCAGATCACCGCTGTGGCCCGGGCAGTAAAGAACAGCGGCGCATCGCTGCTGCGGGGCGGCGCGTTCAAGCCCCGCACCTCGCCCTACAGCTTTCAGGGCCTGGGTGAAGCGGGCGTGGAGCTGTTGGTGCAGGCGGGCCGGGAGACGGGCCTGCCCACGGTGACGGAGATCCTTGATCCATCCCAGCTGGAGCTGCTGCGGGGTGTGGACGTATTGCAGGTGGGCGCACGGAATATGCAGAACTACGCGCTGCTGCGGGCGCTGGGGCAGTGCGGCAAGCCGGTGCTGCTGAAGCGGGGCGTGTCCGCCGCGCTGGAGGAGTTCCTGCTGGCGGCGGAGTATATTCTCTCCGCCGGCAACGCGCAGGTCATCCTGTGCGAGCGGGGCATCCGCACGGGGCTGTCCGGCGGGAGGGCATCGCTGGACGTGTCGTCTATCCCGGCACTGAAACGGCTGACGCATCTGCCGGTGATCGTAGATCCCAGTCACGCGGCGGGACGGGCTGATCTGGTACAGCCGCTGGCGCTGGCGGCGGTGGCTGCCGGGGCGGACGGACTGCTGGTGGAGGTCCATGACAGGCCCGCCTGCGCGCTGTCCGATGGGGCGCAGTCCCTGACCTGCGGCCAGTTTGCACAGCTGGCGGAGAAGGCCCGTGCCGTCCGCGCGGCGCTGAAGTGAACAGAAAACGACCGCCTCGGCGGTCGTTTTTTACATCCATCCGCGCAGCGCCCGTCTCCAGGGGCAGTAGAGCAGATACCCTACCAGTCCACCGGCAGTGTTGCAGATGAGATCTGTGATGTCGGCGGTGCGGGCGGTGGGCAGCAGGGGCTGCAGCAGCTCGATGCACAGACTCAGCAGGAACGCAGCGCCCACGGTGCGGAAAAGGCCGTTCCTGCGCCGCACCAGCGGCCAGAGAAAGCCAAAGGGGATGGTCATCAGCACATTGAGCAGCAGCTGCCGCAGCGCGTTCCCGTAGCCCAGCCGCAGATCGCGGAAGGGCTCTAACACCATGGACTGATAGGGGTGGTGTATGCCCAGCAGAGACAGCACCGGCAGCACTGTGACCCACAGCACGCCGGCCATGTAGAGGCAGAACACAGCGTTGACAGCCAAGCGCCGCCGGCCCTGTCTGCGCCAGCGCGGCAGCAGCAGAAAGAGCAGCGCCGCCAGCACCACGGCGTCCGGCAGGTATTGTGTTATATTCCGGGTGAACGGCAGCATGGGTGCGCCTCCTCTCTGGCAGCATACAGTATGCTTTATTATGCCCGCCGGGCGACGGAAAGTCAATATACCATCGATCGACAAGGGCGCGTTTGCCCTTGTCGATCGATGGTAGGGGGACAGGATTAAAAAACCAAAATAATTCCAGGTATACATATTTTCAAAATCAAGATAAGGTGGTACAATACACCTACATATATAATAAGCAGGAGGTATCCTTATGAAGAAAACGGTGCTGCGTGAGTATGCCCGCCTCATTGCCCGCTGCGGCGTGAACGTGCAGAAGGGGCAGGAGGTGTTTATCGCCGCTGACCTGGATCAGCCGGAATTCGTGGCCATGCTGGTGGACGAGTGCTACAAGTGCAAGGCTAAGAAGGTGGTGGTGGACTGGGCCTATCAGCCCCTGCAGAAGCTCCACGTCCGTTACCGCAGCCTGACCACCATGTCCAAGCTGGACAATTACGAGCTGGCCCGCTGGCAGCACTATGTGGACACCATCCCCTGCCGTATTTATCTGCTCAGTGACGACCCGGACGGACTGAGGGGCATCAATCAGGAGAAGCTGGCCAAGAGCCAGCAGGCGCTGTTCCCCATCATCAAGCCTTTCCGGGATCAGATCGAGAACAAGTACCAGTGGTGCATCGCCGCCGTGCCCGGCGAGGCCTGGGCCAAGAAGCTGTTCCCCCATCTGCGCAAGTCTCAGGCGGTGGAGAAGCTGTGGGAGGCCATCCTCTCCACGTCCCGCGCCCTGGAGGGCGACCCGGTGGCCAACTGGGAAGCCCACAACAAGGACCTGCACAGCCGCTGCGACTATCTGAACAGCCTGCACATCCGCTCCCTGCACTATACCGCCGGCAACGGAACAGACTTGACCGTGGGGATGATTCCGGAGGCACACTTCTGCGGCGGCAGCGAGAAGAGCTTGCAGGGCATCGTCTTCAACCCCAACATCCCCTCGGAGGAGTGCTTCATCTCCCCCATGCGGGGGCAGGCGGAGGGCATTGTCTACGCCACCAAGCCCCTGAGCTATCAGGGCCAGCTCATCGACAAGTTCTGGATCAGATTCCACGAGGGCAAGGCGGTGGAGTGGCACGCCGAGCAGAACCACGACCTGCTGACCAAGCTCATCCAGATGGACGAGGGCAGCGCGTATCTGGGCGAGTGCGCCCTGGTGCCGTATGACTCTCCCATCTGCCAGTCCGGCCTGCTGTTCTACAACACGCTGTTCGATGAAAACGCCGCCTGCCACCTGGCGCTGGGTATGGGCTTTGCCGACACCATCAACGACTTCGAGAGCAAGACGCTGGAGGAATGCCGCGCCATGGGCATCAACGACTCCATGGTCCACGAGGACTTCATGATCGGCTGCGCCGATATGCACATCGACGCCGTGTGCGAGGACGGACGAACCGTCCCCATCTTCCGTGACGGGAATTGGGCGTTTTGATCCCACTGTTCAGGTGTAACGTATAAATATCCCCCGGCCACAGGCCGGGGGATATTTGCTGCTTCGCGGCGCATATACTCTCCCAAACGGAAAGGGAGGAATGATTATGGCACAGCTTGACCCGGTGGGGTGGTTTCGCAGCGCGCACCCGGAGCAGGGCAGCCTGCGGGTGCAGGTGTCCTCGGGGCGGGGATTGTTTCCCGTGCCCGGCGCAGAGGTGGAGGTATACCGCGACTTCGGCGCAGTGCGGGAGACGTTTTACACCGGCGTGACGGATAATTCCGGCATCGCGGAGGGCATCCTGCTGCCGGCGCTGCCGGCGGCCTGGGGACGTTCCGCCGACACGGCGGGCATCAGCGGCACGGCCTACAGCGTGACGGTGCGCCATCCGCAGTACGGACTGCGTGAGCAGGAGCAGGTATTGGTATTCCCCCGGGTGGAGAGCCTGCTGTCCGTGTCCCTGACGCCCACGGGGCAGGAGGCGTAGCCATGCCGTATCCTGTCGTGCCGGAGTATATCACCGTTCATCTGGGCGCGCCGGACGCGCCGGCGGAAAACGTGACGCTGTCCTTTCCCAACTACATCAAGAACGTGGCCGCCAGCGAGCTGTACCCCACCTGGAACGAGAACGCCCTGCGGGCCAATATTTTGGCGCAGATCTCCGTGGCGCTGAACCGGGTGTATACCGAGTTCTACCGCAGCCGGGGCTACGATTTCGACATCACCAGCGACACCCAGTATGACCAGGCGTTTGTTCCAGGGCGGGCTACCTTTGAGAACATCAACGCCATCGTGGACGATATTTTCAACGATTATATCGTCCGCCGGGGGAACATCGAGCCGCTGTACGCCCAGTTCTGCGACGGCGTGCGTACCCAGTGCCGCGGGTTGTCCCAGTGGGGCAGCGAGGAGCTGGGGCGGCAGGGGAAAACGCCCTATGAGATCCTGCAATACTACTACGGCCCGGACATCGACCTGGTGTTCAACGCGCCGGTGGGAGACAGCACGCCGTCCTATCCCGGAAGGCCGTTGAGCCGGGGCAGCACCGGCGAGGACGTGCGGACGCTCCAACGCGAGCTGCTGCGTATCCGCAAGAACTATCCCGCTATCCCCAATATCCCGGACACCAGCGGCATTTACGATGCGCCCACGGAGGAGGCGGTGCGGGCCTTCCAGCGCATTTTCAACCTGACACAGGACGGCATCGTGGGCAAGGCCACCTGGTATCGGGTCAAGGCGATCTACAACGGCGTGAAGAGCTTGTCGGAGGTCAGCAGCGAGGGATTGACGCTGTCCGAGGCCCAGCGCCAGTTCCCGGAGGTACTGCGCCTGGGCGACAGCGGCATCGACGTGCAGACGGTGCGGTTCTATCTGGCGTTTCTGGGGTTCTTTCTGCCGGAGCTGCCCTATATCCGCATCACGGATCAGTTCGACGAGGAGCTGCGGGACGCGGTGTACGCCTTCCAGCAGGTCTACGGACTGACGGTGGACGGCGTGGTGGGCCGCAATACCTGGAACGCGCTGCAAAACGTGTATGAGCAGACGCTGTACCAGCTGCCGGAGAACTATCAGGAGTTTGCCCGGGAGGTGTTTCCGGGGCAGTTTTTGGTGGAGGGCGACACCGGCCCGGAGGTGACGCTGCTGCAGACCCGGCTGAACCAGCTGGCCGGGCAGGACAGCGCCATCCCTGCCGTCACGGTGGACGGGGTGTTCGGCCCGGCCACCGCCCGGGCCGTCCGGGCGGTGCAGAGCCGGTTGGGCTACAGCACCACCGGGGCGGTAGGGCCGGTGCTGTGGTCGTACATCGTCACACAGGGGTTGGGGTATGGGATATTCTGAGGGTATTGCTCTTTAAGGACGTTTTAATTTGCCTTCGGCGAGTTACTTTCTTTCCTTGTCGAAAGAAAGTAACCAAAGAACGCCATTCAAGGGGAGAGGGATTTCGATTTCCCTCTCCCCTTAAAAAACCCCTCACCTTGAAACGACCAAAGAGGGAGGGCTGCGGCCCTCCCCTTTGGAAACCCTCACCCGGGGATTGGCGATTATCAAATCGCGCCTTTGCCGCGAAGCGGCAAAGGTAGGCGGCGGCCAATGGCCGCCATTGGAGAAAAAGGAAGTACCTCTAAAAATCGTCTCTCCGTCTTTGAAAACACCCTCCGGGGAGGGATTTTTCGCCATTTCGCCCAATTTTGCCGCAAAAATTTGTCATACCAGCCGAAATGTGAAAAATTTCCCTGTCCGCGCTTGCAACTCCGGAAACGCAGTGCTATACTCAAAGCACAAATGCAGACCGGTGCGAAACCCCTATAGGGGTTTTTCATTCTTTGCTCTCAAAGAATGAACCGTGCTGGCTGTAAAATTTTAACAGAAGGGGTACAAAGACATGAATAATCGCAAAGCAACCAAACGGGCGCTGCTGACCAGCGTCATGGCGCTGGTCATGTGCGTGGTCATGCTGGTGGGCACTACATTCGCGTGGTTCACAGACACCGCCACCGCCAATGTCAACAAGATCCAGGCAGGTAATCTGGATGTCCAGCTGCTGGATGAGAGCGGAAATCCTGTGGAAGGCCATACCTTGAGCTTCGTAAAAGCCGCTGGCGGTGCTGGCCAGGAAATCCTGTGGGAGCCGGGTGCTACATACCAGCTGCCTACGCTGACGATCAAGAATAACGGCAACCTGGCACTGAAGTACAAGATCAATGTTTCCGGGGCAAAGGATGCCGACAACGATCCTAATTTGGACAGCCTGAAGCTGATGGACGTGCTGGAGTGGACCTATGAGGTGAATGGTGTCGCTTATGCACTGGACAGCGAAAACCATCTCACTGCTAAGGGTACTGCTAATGATAGCGATACACTGGTCATCAAGGCTACGATGGACAAGAATGCCAACAACGACTATCAGGGTATGGCCATTGAGGGCATCGCCATCACCGTCTACGCCACGCAGGATACGGTGGAGTACGACAGCAACGGCAATACTTACGATAAGGATGCTGCTTATCCTACCTATCCCGCCGGTCTGACCAAGGATAGTTTTAGCGCAAATGAGAAAGCTGTGGACAGCAACGGCAACTTCTATACCTCTTTCAAGGATGCTATGGAGCAGGTAGACGATGGCGGTACGCTGTACTTCAAGGAAGATGAAGTGGTGGACTTCCCCACACACCTGAATGTGACGAAGAATGTGACCATTTACGGCAATGGCGCTGACTTCTCCGGCAAGGATATTTCCATCGGCACTTACGCAGCTCCGGACAATAATGAAACCACTATCAACATCTACAACGCCAGAAACCTGGTGGTTTGGGGTCAGCCGACACCCAATCTTTCTGACAGCTGCATTTGGAACGTCAACTTCTACAACTGCACCAACGACAACTATAACTTCCTCATGTACCGCGGCGGCGAAGCGGCTACGGCTAAGATCAATCTGACGTTGGAGAATTGCAGTGCCAACGGCTTTATTGACTCTATCGTTCACACCACGGCGGATGGTAAGATCACCATCAAGAACTGCACGTTCAGCAACAACTGCGCCCCGGTGAACATCGCTCATAAGCAGTCCGGTACGATGGATGTAACTGTTGAGAACAGCAAGTTCATCAACTGCGGCAAGATCGACACCGCCAATGACTACTTTGCCCCTGCCCGTTTCGTGAACAACAATGCCACGGGTACGCTGGTCGTCAATCTGACCAACAACACCTTTACCGGGACGATCGGTACGAACGGCGACATCCTGCTGGGCGACTACAGAACCGGCAAGGAGTCCCATGCTCTTACCGCGAATATCACTACCGCAAATCCCGTTATGGTGAAGTCTTCTGCCGATGCGGCTTACAGCTACAACGGCGGCACGATCAACCTCAGCTGACCCCTTTTCTCCCGCCGTCTTACCAGCGGCAGGAAATACCCCTTCCGCTGCGGCCATGCTCAGCCGCACGGACATAAAAAAAGAACCGCCTCCGGGCGGTTCTTTTTTGCCCTTCATTCATTTTTTACCCTTCATTCACCTTTCCGTTTTTGTCCCGAAAGCCGCAAGTTCTGCGCCGTGACTTGACGAATTGTTGACACCCGGCTATAATCAAAGAACAACCTATGGGTATAAGGGGAAAAAGAACATGAAGCTACGCGCATTTTACGACCAGTGCGGCGGCAGCTACGAGGGCACCGTCGCCCGTTTCCAGGGGGAGGAGCGTGTGCTGAAATTCCTGCGTATGCTCCCCGCTGATGAGAGTCTGCCCGAGCTTACCGCTGCCATGACGCGGGAGGACGCTCACACGGCGTTCCGCGCGGCCCACACCATCAAGGGCATCGCGCTGAACTTAGGACTGAACCAGCTGGCGGCGAAGGCCTCCGCGCTGACGGAGACGCTCCGGGGGAAGGAGACCATACCGCCGGAAGCACCGGAGCTATGCAAAGAGGTGGAGCACGACTGCGCCGTTGTTTTGGACGGCATTTCCCGGCTGGAGGCGTAAAAAAAGAAGCACCCGCGGGTGCTTCTTTTTTTACGCCTTATAGTACCGCTTCGCGCAGAACTCCCGCTGCACCGTCACCGCGCCGCTGTCCGTGAGCCAGCTGACGAAGTTGGAGAAATTCCGCTCCACGATGCTGAATTTCATCTCGTTGTGGGTACGCACGTTCTCCTGCTTGCAGAACGCACCGATCCACTCCGGGAACGTCATGCCATCCTCCAAAAGCGCCAGCAGCTCTGCCCGCTTGGACTGGATGACCGCAATGTTGTGGTCGATGACAGCGCCCAGCGCCTCGGGCTGCACCACGCTCTTGTGGGCCAGAATGTACGCCTTATAGTCCGTGGTTTTCAGGTACGCTTTGCTCTCCAGATCCCTGGCGATGTACATACTGGTGGGCAGCTTTGCGCCGTTGATCTGGCTTTGGTCAAGAAGCGCATCGCCGATATAGGCCACGCCGTCCGGTGTCGTGAACCCCAGCTGTCCCGCCGTATGGCCCGGCAGCGGCAGGATGCCGAAGGTCCGCCCGTCCAGCGTCAGGGACGTGTCCGACTCCCGCAGCACCCGATCCGCCGTGAAGCACTCCTCCAGGAACAGCTCCTGAACCTTGCCGTAGGTCAGGGCCACATAGTTGGCGCGGTAGCTGTCCGGGTTCACGGAGATGCCCGCCTCGATGAGGGAGATGATGGCCTTTGCGCCGTACCGCTGCTGCAGATACCGCACGTTCCCCGTGTGGTCGAAGTGGGCGTGGGAGCAGAGCACGTATTTCGGCACGAGACCGTTGGCGTCCAGCAGGTTTGTCAGACCGCTCCGGTCCAGCTTGGCGTAGCCCGTGTCCATGAGTACGATGTTCCGCGCATCCAGCTTGTAGATGGGCAGCAGGGCCGTGCTGCCCACTGCCGCGTATGTGTCGCCCAGTACGTGGATCATGTCCATGCCCGGCCACCTCCCGCGATGTTTTTACCCATTATACACCTTTGTGACGGAAATACAAATTTTTTATTTTCCCTCTATGCAAACGCCGCAAAATAAGGTAAAATAGCAGGGAATACAAAAGGGAGGAAACGGGATGGAAGAACCGAGATTTAAGCGGGTGCTGCTGAAGATCAGCGGCGAAGCGCTGGCCGGCGACAAGCACTTCGGCCTTGACTTCCAGGTCATGGCCCGTGTGGCCGACGTCATCAAGGAATGCGTGGACATGGGCGTTCAGGTGGGCGTGGTCATCGGCGGAGGCAACTTCTGGCGCGGCGTCAAGGATGGCGAGGGCCACATCGAGCGCACCCGCGCCGATCACATGGGTATGCTGGCCACCGCCATGAACTGCATGGCTATGGCCGACGTGCTGGAGCAGAAGGGAGTGGACGTCCGGGTGCAGACGGCGCTGGAGATCCGGGCCGTGGCTGAGCCGTACATCCGTGCCAGGGCCATCCGCCACCTGGAGAAGGGCCGTGTGGTCATCTTCGGCTGCGGCATCGGCTGCCCGTTCTTTTCCACCGACACGGCGGCGGTGCTGCGGGCGGCAGAGATCGAGGCCGACGTGATATTGCTGGCCAAGAACATCGACGGCGTGTACGACAGAGACCCGGCCAAGAATGCCGATGCCGTCAAGTTTGACACCATCACCTACGACGAGGTGCTCAAGCGCCACCTGGCCGTGATGGACTCCACCGCCACCAGCCTGTCCATGGACAATCACATCCCCGTGCTGGTGTTCGCACTGAAAGACCCTGAAAATATTATCCGCGCCCTGCGCGGCGAAAAAATCGGAACGATCGTGAAGGAGGACTGACCACATGTTGAAGGATGAATACAAAGTCTACGAGGAAAAAATGAAGAAGAGCATCGAGTCCGTTGTCAGCGACTTCGATACCGTCCGCGCCGGCCGCGCCAACGCCTCCGTGCTGAACCGCATCAGCGTGGACTACTACGGCACGCCTACGCCCATCCAGCAGATCGCGTCTGTTGGCTCTCCCGATCCCCGCACCCTGCTCATCACCCCCTGGGATGCCTCCGCCCTCAAGGGCATTGAGAAGGCCATCCAGGAGTCCGACCTGGGCATCAATCCCCAGAACGACGGCAAGTCTATCCGGCTGGCCTTCCCCCAGCTCACGGAGGAGCGCCGTAAGGAGCTGGTCAAGCTGATCCATAAGTACGCAGAGGGCGGCAAGGTGGCCGTGCGCAACATCCGCCGCGACGCCATGGATAACTTCAAGAAGCAGCAGAAGGCCTCCGAGATCACCGAGGACGAGCTGAAGATCGCAGAAAAGGACTTGCAGAAGATGACCGACGACAGCTGCAAGGAGCTGGATAAGCTGCTGGAAAACAAAGAAAAGGAACTGATGTCCGTCTGATGGCGCTGTTCCGAAAAACCGGATATGAGGCGGGGCAGGTGGACATGAGCCGCCTTCCCCGCCATATCGCTATTATTATGGACGGCAACGGTCGTTGGGCAAAGAAGCGTGGGCTTCCGCGCACTGCCGGCCATAAAGTAGGCGCGGAGACGTTCCGCACCATCGCCACCTATTGCCAGGAGTTGGGTATACAGTACCTGACGATATACGCCTTTTCCACGGAAAACTGGAAACGCCCCAAGGACGAGGTGGATACCCTTATGAACCTTCTGGAGCAGTATCTTCAGGAGGCCATCGACACTATGGAGCGGGATCATATCCGGCTGAAGGTCCTGGGCGACGCTGCGGCGCTGTCCCCCAAGCTGCAGCGGATGATCGCCGAGACGAACGATATTTCCGCCCATTATGACGGATTTCAGACCAACATCTGTCTGAACTACGGCGGGCGGGCCGAGATCCTGCGGGCGGCGCAGCTGTGTGCCGCGGCGGGGGAGGACTGGACGGAGGAGAACTTCAGCAAGTATCTTTGGTCCGCCGGCATCCCCGACCCGGAGCTGATCATCCGCCCCTCCGGGGAGCTGCGGTTGAGCAACTTCCTGCTGTGGCAGTGCGCCTACAGCGAGTTTTACTTCTGCGACACCCTGTGGCCCGACTTTACCCGCGCCGACCTGGACAAGGCCATCATCGACTATCAGAAGCGCGACCGCCGTTTCGGCGGCGTCAAATGAGGAGACCTCCCCTATGAAACAGAGAATTTTAGTGGCCGTCATCGGCATTCCGGCGCTGCTGGCGGTGCTGTGCTTCGCGCCGGACTGGGCCACGGCGGTGCTGGTGGCGCTGCTGTGCGTCATCGGCTGCCATGAGTTCATGGTGGCTGCCGCGCCGCTGAAGGCCCGGCGCTGGTGGCCCTTCGCCGCATCGCTGTCGGTGTTTACCGTGTTCACCGTGTATTTCCACGGTGACGCCTTTGACGGTACGCCCGTTTCCACACTCATGCCCTGGCTGCTGGCGGCGCTGATCGTGGTGCTGTTCGTGGCGGCCGTGCAGGCTTACGGCAGAGACGACGAGCTGACGTTTCCCGACCTGTGCGCCGTGGCCGTCTCCGGCCTGGTCATCCCCCTGGCGCTGAGCTGTTTGGTGCGGCTGCGCATGATGGACTATGGCGCGGGACTGGTGCTCATTCCGCTGGTGTCCGCCTTTATGAGCGATACCATGGCGCTTTTCGGCGGTATGCTCTTCGGCAAGACAAAGTTAGCCCCCCGCGTCAGCCCTAAAAAGACCCGGGAGGGCGCTGTCAGCGGCCTGGTGGGCGGTATGGTGGGCATGATCCTGTACCGCATTTTCTTCCTGCTCTGCACCGAGGTGCAGTTGAACATCGGCTGGTGTGTGCTGCTGGGCCTGGTGGGCGCGCTGCTGGGACAGCTGGGTGATCTGAGCTTTTCCTGTGTCAAGCGCCAGTGCGGCATCAAGGACTACGGTCGGCTGCTGCCGGGTCACGGCGGCGTGCTGGACCGCTTCGACAGCGTGATCTTTGCCGCCCCCGTTATCTGGATGCTGGTGTCCGCCGTGACATTGTATTGAGGGAGTACATACTATGACGAAAACCATCGCCCTCCTGGGATCTACCGGCTCTATCGGACGGCAGACACTGGAGGTGGCCCGGGAGCTGGGCCTTACCGTGGCGGCACTGACCGCCCATACGAATATCGACCTTCTGGAGCAGCAGGCGCGGCAGTTCAGGCCGCGCCTTGCGGCGGTGTATGACCCGGATGCCGCCCGTGTGCTGCGTGAGCGCCTGTCCGACACGGACATTCAGGTGCTGGCAGGGGAGGAGGGGCTTCTGACCGCCGCCACTGCGGAGGAGGCGGATACCCTTGTCACCGCCGTCATGGGCAGCGTGGGCCTTGCGCCTACGCTGGCCGCCATCAGGCAGGGGAAACGCATCGCCCTGGCCAATAAGGAGACACTGGTCTGCGCCGGTGAGCTGGTCATGGCTGCCGCTGCCGAATACGGTGCGGAGATCATTCCTGTGGACAGTGAACACTCCGCTGTATTTCAGTGCTTGCAGGGCTGCCGCGACCGGGGGGAGGTACGCCGTATCCTGCTGACGTGCTCCGGCGGCCCGTTCTACGGCAAGACCTCCGCTGAGCTGGAGCGTATGACCGCCGCCGATGCACTCCATCACCCCAACTGGCGCATGGGCGCCAAGATCACCGTGGATTCCGCCACGCTGATGAACAAGGGGTTGGAGGTCATTGAGGCCATGCGGCTGTACGCCCTGCCGGTGGAGCAGATCCAGCCGGTGATCCACCGCCAGAGCATCGTCCACTCTCTGGTGGAGTTCCGGGACGGCGCGGTGCTGGCTCAGCTGGGGACGCCGGATATGAAGCTGCCTATCCGCTATGCCATGACCTATCCCTATCGGGCGGAGTCGCCGGACGTGCCGCTGGACCTGCTCCGGTGCGGCCCACTGACCTTTGCCGCCCCGGATGAGGATGCGTTCCCTTGCCTGCGGCTGGCACGCCAGTGCGGCAAGACCGGCGGTACGTCCTGCACCATACTGAATGGTGCGAATGAGGCCGCCGTGGCGCTGTTCCTCCGGGGGGAGATCGGCTTTAACGACATCCATCGCTGCGTAGAGCGGGCGCTTTCCCGCGTAGCTGTGAAATATCAGCCAAGCCTGGCGGATATACTGGAAGCAGACAGAGCGGCCCGCCTGGCTATTCTGTGATTTTTCGTAAGGAGCAATGTCCATGATCGTATATATCCTGGCAGCCCTGCTGGTGTTCGGCGTACTGATCGCCGTCCATGAGTTAGGCCATTTCCTGGCCGCTAAGGCCTGCGGTGTCCGCGTCAATGAGTTCTCCATCGGCATGGGGCCCGCTCTCTGGAAAAAGCAGAAGGGAGACACCCAGTATTCTCTCCGCGCTTTTCCTGTGGGCGGTTTCTGCGCCATGGAGGGGGAAGAGGAGGACTCCGACGACCCGGCAGCCCTGAACCGTCAGGGCTTTTGGAAGAAGCTGCTGATCTTTGCCGCCGGCGCGGCCATGAATTTTCTTACCGGGCTGATCATCATTTTCTTCCTCTATGCTGATGCCCAGGCATTCTACACCCCGACTATTACCGGCTTTGCCGAGGGCTGCCCTCTGGAGAGTGCCGACGGCTTACAGACCGGCGACCGCATCCTGTCTATCGATGGGGAGCGGGTCTATGTATACAGCGATCTGAGCCTGCTGCTGCCCCGCAATACCACCGGCGTCTACGACCTGGTGGTGGAACGCGGCGGCGAAAAGGTGCGGCTCAACGATTTTGCCATGGAACGCCGCACCTATACGGGCGCGGACGGCAAGGAATTTACCGGACTGGGCCTTTACTTCGGTGTGGAGAAGGCCGACTGGGGCGTGCGGCTGCGCTATACCTGGAACAACGCCGTGGACTTTGTCCGGCTCGTTCGTCTCAGTCTGCAAATGCTGGTCACAGGTGAAGCGGGACTGAAGGATCTCAGCGGCCCGGTGGGCATCGTCTCCACCATGGCCCAGGTGGGCCAACAGGCCGAAACGACCCGGGCAGCGGCAGAGAACATCGCCTATATCGCCGCGCTTATCGCCGTGAACCTGGCGGTGATGAACCTGCTGCCCCTGCCGGCGCTGGATGGCGGGCGTATTTTCTTCCTGGTGGTCAACGCCATCGCCATGCTGCTGTTCCGCAGGCAGATCCCGGCCAAATACGAAAACTACATCCACTTCGCCGGATTGATCCTGCTGCTGGCCCTTATGGTCGTGCTGATGTTCAGCGATGTGTGGAAGCTCATCAAGTAGAAGGGGAGGGATATTCATGACACGGCAGGTACACGTTGGCCCGGTGGCCATAGGAGGCGGCGCGCCGGTCTCTATCCAATCCATGTGCAATACGCCTACAGAGAATATGGACGCCACCGTGGCCCAGATCCTGCGTCTGGAGCAGGCGGGCTGCGACATCGTCCGTGTGGCCGTTCCCACCCGGGAGGCCGCTATGGCCATCCCCGCCATCAAATCCCGCATCCATATCCCTCTGGTGGCGGACATCCACTTTGACTACAAGCTGGCGCTGCTGTGCATCGACGGCGGCGTGGACAAAATACGTATCAACCCCGGCAACATCGGCTCACCGGACCGAGTCCGGGCCGTAGCCAATGGCTGCCGCGAGCGCGGCATTCCCATCCGGGTGGGAGTCAACGGCGGCTCGCTGGAAAAGGATATTCTCCGCAAATACGGCGGCGTCACCGCCGAAGCGCTGGCGGAAAGCGCGCTGGGCCATGTTCGGCTGTTGGAGGACTGCGGCTTCCGAGATGTGTGCATCTCCGTCAAGTGCTCCCATGTCCCGGTGAACATGGCGGCTTACCGCCTGCTCCATGAGCGGACGGACTACCCCCTGCACCTGGGCGTCACCGAGGCCGGCACGCCGGACATGGGCGTGCTGAAATCCGCCATCGGCATCGGCGGACTGCTGTGCCAGGGTATCGGCGACACCCTCCGCGTCAGCCTCACCGCCGACCCGGTGGAGGAGGTGGTGGCGGCCAAGCGCATTTTGCAGGCCATCGGCCTGCGCCGCAGCGGCCCGGATCTTATCGCCTGCCCCACCTGCGGCCGCACAAAGTACGATATGCTGTCCATCGCCCGTGAGGTGGAGCGCCGCCTGGAGGGCTGCACCAAGCCTATCACCGTGGCGGTGATGGGCTGCGTGGTGAACGGGCCGGGGGAGGCGTCCGCCGCCGATGTGGGTATTGCCGGCGGCGACGGCGAGGGCCTGCTCTTCGCCAAAGGAAAGATCCTCCGCAAGCTGCCCCAGGACAAGCTGGTGGACGCGCTGATGGAGGAGATAGACAAATTGTAAGGTAGAGGTAGACCATGCCGGATAAAGTACCCTTTTTTACATTATTTGAGAGTTTTCAAGCGCCGCGACAGCTCCGATTGCTGCTCCACGACACCGTGGCGCTGGGCGGCGTGCTGGACCGCGCGGCCCGCACGCTGGAGCTGCAATTAGAGAGCGGCGAGCCCATCCCCGACGCGGCCCGCAGCGCCCTCCAGCAGATGCTGGCGGAGCAGTATGATCTGCGCCGCGTCCAGCTTACCTTCCGTGATAAGTCCGCTCCGGTAAAGGGATTGGGTGAGGTCCTGCTGGGCAAGGAGCTCAAGGGCAAGGCCACGCCTATCTCAGAGCTGAACCTGAAAATGGGCGCCGCCATCGTGGAGGGGCGCATCTTCAAGCTCGAGTGCTTTGAGACGCGCCGGCCCGGCGTGTGGCGGCTGTCCTTCAACATCACCGATGAGCATAATTCCATCTCCGTCCGCCGGTCACTGGGCGACAAGGAGGCCAAGCAGCTTTCCGCCGCACTGACCGACGGCGCGTACCTCCGCGTTCAGGGGCGGCTGGAGCTGTCCTTCGATGGCCGGGAATTACAGCTCAATCCGCTGAATATCATGCGCGGCCACCACGAGGGACGCCGGGACAACGCCCCTGAGAAGCGCGTGGAGCTGCATCTTCACACACAGATGAGCTCCATGGATGCCATTACAGATGTGGGCAGCGTGGTGAAGCAGGCGGCGGCCTGGGGACATCCGGCCATTGCCATCACCGACCACGGCACAGTGCAGGCGTTTCCCAAGGCACGGGACGCGGGTAAGGGCAAGATCAAGATCCTCTATGGCGTGGAGGGCTACTTTGTCAACAATCTGGACGACCGCATTGCCGTCCACGGCCCGCAGGACCAGCCTTTCGCCAATGAGATCGTCTGCTTCGACATCGAGACCACCGGTCTGAGCGTGGCCCACGAGGCCATCACCGAAATCGGAGCGGTGGTGCTGAAGAATGGTCAGATCACCGAGCGTTTTCAGACCTTTGTCGATCCCCAGCGACGGCTGACGCCGGAGAACATCGGCCTGACCGGCATCACCGATGCCATGCTGGCGGGTGCGCCGAAGCTGAAGGACGCGCTGACCGCGTTCCTGGACTTTGTCCATGGCCGCCCGCTGGCGGCGCACAACGCGGAATTCGACATCGGCTTTATCCGGGCCGGCTGCCGCAAGACCGGCCTGGAGTTCGACCCGACCTATATCGACAGTCTCATTCTGGCACAGAACCTGCTGCCGGAGCTGAATAAGCATAAGCTGGACATTGTGGCGGAGCATCTGGAGCTGCCCGCCTTCAACCACCACCGGGCTGCCGACGATGCGGCCATGGTGGGCTATATGCTCATTCCGTTCTTTGACCGCATGGAGAGGGAGATGGGCATCCACCGGCTGCAGCAGATCAACGGCGAGATGCTGAAGCTGCGGCCCATGGGCGGCAAGAGCAGCCGTCATCCCAAGCACATCATCATTCTGGCTAAGAACAAGCTGGGCCTCAAGCACCTGTACCAGCTTATCTCCGCCTCCAACCTGCAATACTTCCGCCGCGTGCCCATCATCCCCAAGACGGAGCTGATGGCACACCGGGAGGGGCTGATCATCGGCTCTGCCTGCGAGGCGGGCGAGCTGTTTCGCGCCGTGGCCGACCACAAGGACTGGGCGGAGCTGAAGCGCATTGCGTCGTTTTACGACTATCTGGAGATCCAGCCCGTCTGCAACAATATGTTCATGCTCCGCAAGGGGGACGTTCGCTCTGAGGAGGAGCTGCGGGACTTCAACCGCACCATCGTCCGTCTGGGCGAGGAGCTGGGCAAGCCCGTCTGCGCTACCGGCGATGTCCATTTCCAAGAGCCGGAGGACGAGGTTTACCGTCACATCCTGCTGGCCAGCAAGAAGTTCCCCGACGCGGACGAGCCCCTGCCCATCTACTTCAAGACCACGGAGGAGATGCTGGAGGAGTTTTCCTATCTGGGGGAGGAGACCGCCCACAAGGTGGTCATCGACGATCCCCGGCGCATCGCCGACCGTATCGAGGAAATCGAACTGCTGCCCCCGGGCCGGCTGTTCCCACCCCGGCTGGAGAACTCCGAGCAGGAGCTTCACGACATGGTTTGGGCCAAGTGCCACGAGCTGTACGGCGACCAGCCGCCCCAGCTCATCGTGGATAGGCTGAACGTGGAGCTCAAGAGCATTTTGGGTAAGTACGACGTGGTCTATATGTCGGCCCAAAAGCTGGTGCAGCGCAGCTTGGAGAACGGCTACCTGGTGGGCTCGCGAGGCTCCGTCGGCTCCAGCCTGGTGGCCTATATGTCCGGAATCACGGAGGTCAACTCCCTGCCGCCTCACTACCGTTGCCCCCACTGCAAGAACACGGAGTTCATCACCGACGGCAGCTACGGCTGCGGCGCGGATATGCCGGACAAGACGTGCCCCGTCTGCGGCACGAAGTATGTCAAGGACGGCTTTGACATCCCCTTTGAGACGTTCCTGGGCTACGGCGGCGGCAAAGTGCCGGATATAGACCTGAACTTCTCCGGCGAATACCAGGCCCGCGCCCACCAGCACGCCATCGAGATGTTCGGCAAGACCCAGGTGTTCCGTGCGGGTACGATCGGCACGCTGGCGGAAAAGACCGCCTTCGGCATGGTGAAGAAATATTTGGAGGAGAAGGGCGAGACGGCCTCCAACGCGGAGCTGGACCGGCTGACCCTGGGCTGTGTGGGTGTCCGCCGCACCACCGGCCAGCACCCCGGCGGGCTGGTGGTCGTGCCGGATGACATGGATGTGGAGGACTTCACCGCCGTCCAGCACCCTGCCGACGACGCCAACAGCGACACCGTCACCACCCACTTTGAATACCACTGCATGGAGGACAACCTCCTCAAGCTGGATATGCTGGGCCACGATGACCCTACTATGATCAAGATGCTGGAGGATCTGACCGGCGTCAACGCCCGGGCTATTCCGTTGGACGACCCGGATACCATGTCCATTTTTACCTCGTCCAAGGTGCTGGGCTTCGAGAACGACGAAATATTAGGGCCTACCGGCGCGGTGGCCATCCCGGAGTTCAACACCCGCTTTACCCGCGGTATGCTTATGGACACCATGCCCCGGGATTTTAACACCCTGGTGCGCCTGTCCGGTTTCTCCCACGGCACGGACGTGTGGCTGGGCAACGCCCGCGAGCTGATCGTCAGCGGCACGGCCTCCGTTCTGGAGACGGTGGGCTGCCGCGATGACATCATGCTCTACCTTATCTCCATGGGGCTCGATCCAAAGACGTCCTTCAAGATCATGGAGGCCGTCCGTAAGGGAAAGGTCAAAAAGGGGGGCTTTCAGGATGGCTGGGAGGAGGCCATGCGAGACCATGAGGTCCCGGACTGGTACATCGGCTCGCTGGCCAAGATCGGCTATCTGTTCCCCAAGGCCCACGCCGTGGCGTATGTGATGATGGCGTTCCGCATCGCGTGGTTCAAGGTCCATCAGCCGCTGGCGTTCTACGCCACGTTCTTCTCCATTCGCGCCAAGGCCTTTGACGCCGAGTACTGCTGCGCCGGACTGGACGCCGTCAAACGCAAGATCAGGGAGATCGAGAACAACAAGGACGCCACCGATGTAGAGCAGAACCTGCTGGTCACGCTGGAGGTCTGCTACGAGTTCTATCTCCGGGGCTTCCACTTTGACACCATCAGCATCTACGACTCCGACGCCACCCACTTCAAGATCACCAAAAACGGCCTGCTGCCGCCCTTTATTACCGTCCGGGGGCTGGGCGAGACGGCGGCACTGGACACGGTGGAGAAGCGGGAGGGGAAGACCTTCATCTCCGTGGAGGAGTTCGCCACCACCTGCAATAAGCTCAGTAAGACCCACATCGAGCAGCTGAAGGCCCTGGGCGCGTTCGCCGGTATGGCCGACACCAGCCAGGTCAGCCTGTTCTGAGCAAAAAAATTCCGCCCCTCGGGCGGAATTTTTTTGCTCGGATTTATGCCTTTTTCTTCTCCGGGAACTGGATTTGCGCCAGGATCACCGCCACGAACATCACCACGCAGCCGATGTACTCCCGGGCCGTCATCTGCTGGTGCAGGACGATCGCTCCGGCGATGACGGCGAACACGCTCTCCAGACTCAGCAGGATGGTCACCACCGTGGGATTGGAGTCCTTCTGCGCGAGGATCTGCAGCGTGTAGCCTACGCCGCAGGAGAAAATACCCACGTACAGCAGCGGCAGGATGCAGCTCCAAACAGCGGCGAAGTCCACAGTCTCAAAGAGGAACATACACACAGCGGAGATGATGCCCGCAAACAGGAATTGCAGGCAGCTCAACTTCACGCCGTCGCAATAGGCTGTAAAGTGGTCGATAACCAGAATATGTACCGCAAAGCATACCGCACACACCAGGATCAACAGGTCGCCTGCCGCCAGGGAGAAATCCCCCTTGATGCACAGCAGATACAGCGCCACCACGCTGCACACCACCGCGATCCACACCGGCAGGCTGACCTTCCGCTTGAAGAACAGCCCGAACACCGGCACCAGCACCACATACAGCGCCGTGATGAACCCAGCCTTACCCGCGTCCGTACCGGCCACCAACCCGGCCTGCTGGAAGTTGGAGGCGATGGCCAGCGCCACACCGCAGCACAGGCCGCCCAGCCAAAGCTGCTTGTTGGCCGCTTTTTTCTCCTCGGCGGTCGGCACCGGTCTATTCTTCTTCGCCTTGTCACTGACGGCGATGACCACCAGCAGCGCCAGCACAGCGATAAAGTATCGCGTGGCGTTAAAGGCGAACGTGCCGATGCTGTCAGCGCACAGATCCTGTGCCACAAACGCCGTGCCCCAGATGAACGCGGCCAAAATAGGGAAGACCACCTGCCGCACCTGATTGTGTTTCATGTCCGTTGTTTCCTTTCTCTCTCGTTATTCATTCGTCCTTCACCGGCCCGGTGTGCCAGCGGAACTTCCGCTCCTCGCCCCGCACCAGCCGCTGTATATTTTCCCGGTGACACCACACCACCAGCCCTGCGATGACCACTGCCAGCACCGTATAGACCGGGCTGTGTCCGCAGAAAAGCCATGTGGCGACGGGCATACTCACCGCCGCGCTCACCGAACCCAGCGACACATATTTCGTCGCCAGCCACAGCGCCGCGAACAATCCCCAGGCGATGAGGGCCACCCGCCAGTCCAGAAGCCACACCAGCGTGCCGCCGGACAGAATGCCCTTGCCGCCCTTGAAGCCGAAGAACACCGGGAACATGTGCCCCAGCTCGCAGCCCAATCCGCCGATCAGCACGCCCAGCGTCCAGTCCTGCATGGCGTTTTTCAGCAGAAATCCGCCCAAAAGGCAGGCGATGACCGTCTTACCCATGTCGAACAGGATGACGCCCAGCGCGTATTTCGCGCCGTAGGTGCGGTAGAAATTGGTCAGTCCCGCGTTGCCGCTGCCGTGCTGCCGCACGTCGTCCCGGATGATGAAATGGCTCACCATCACCGACCCGTTGAGACAGCCCAGGAAATACCCCAGCAGCACCGTGATGAACACCATGCCCGCCGCTATCAGGAAATAGCCGTCCATTACCCGTCGTCCTCTCCCTTCTGCCGTATGGTGATCTGAATGGGCGTGCCCTCCAGCCCGAACACACTGCGGAGCTGGTTCTCCAAATACCGCTGATAGGAGAAGTGGAACAGTTTCTTGTCATTGCAGAAGATGACGAAGTGGGGCGGCTTCACGCCCACCTGGGTCATATAGTAGATCTTCAGCCGCCGACCCTTGTCCGTGGGGGGCTGCACCCGTGTCTGGGCGTCAGCCAGCACGCTGTTGAGCATACCGGTGGTGATACGCACCGCCGCCTGGTCATTCACGTAGTTGATCAGCTCAAACAGCCGGTTCACCCGCTGGCCCGTGGCGGCGGAGATGAACAGAATGGGCGCGTAGGGCATGAAGCTCAGATCCCGGCGCACGTCCTCCCGCATCCGATCCATAGTCTTGCCGTCCTTCTCGATCAGATCCCACTTGTTCACCACAATGATGCTGGCCTTGCCCGCCTCGTGGGCAAGACCCGCCACCTTGGTGTCCTGCTCCGTCACGCCCTCCTGGGCGTCGATCATGATCAGGCACACGTCGCTGCGTTCAATGGCCATGGTGGCCCGCAGAACGCTGTATTTCTCGATGTTGTCGTCCACCTTGGACTTTTTCCGCATTCCGGCGGTGTCGATAAAGTTGTATTTGCCGTACTGGTTCTCAAAATAGCTGTCGATGGCGTCCCGGGTCGTGCCCGCCACGTTGCTGACGATGACACGCTCCTCGCCCAGGATCTTGTTGGTCAGGCTGGACTTGCCCACGTTGGGCTTGCCGATAATGGCCACCTGCACCACATCGTCCTCTGTATCCTGCCCATCATCCGGGGGGAAGTACTTGATGCACTCGTCCAGCAGGTCGCCTGTCCCGTGTCCGTGTACGGCGGACACCGCGATGGGGTCACCCAGGCCCAGGTTGTAGAACTCATAGAAATCCGGGTCTACCGTGCCCACAGAGTCCATCTTGTTTACCGCCAGCACAATGGGCTTGCGGCTGCGCTGCAGCATCCCCGCCACCTCCTGGTCGGAGGCGGTCAGGCCGGTCTTGATGTCCGTGACGAAAATAATCACGTCCGCGTTGTCAATGGCTATCTGGGCCTGCTCCCGCATGAACGCCAGGATCTGATTGTCAGTGTTGGGCTCGATGCCGCCGGTGTCCACCAGCCGGAACTTCCGCCCCACCCATTCGCTCTCGCCGTAAATGCGGTCGCGTGTCACGCCCGGCGTGTCCTCCACAATGGACAGCCGCCGCCCAATGAGCTTGTTGAACAGCATGGACTTGCCCACATTGGGCCGCCCTACAATGGCGATCAAAGGCAATGCCATAGTTTTACTCCTCTCTTTCCAGCATGGCGTCCAGCAGGTCGCCGCCGTCTATCCCCACGATCTGCACCGGGCAGCCCAGCTCACCGCTGAGCCGTTCCACGGTGTAGTCATCCAAAAATACGTTTTCCCCATGCCGCAGCATGTGCAGTGGCAGCAGTACCCGGCTCAGGTCCGGGACTTTTTGCAGCTGAACCGACAGGTCCTGTCCGGTCAGCAGTCCTGCAACGTCGATGGTGTGGCCGAAAAAGTCGTTCTCCACCGCGATGACCTGCCCCCGCAGGGCGGGAAAGTATGCCCGGGCCTGTTCCAGCAGATACGTCATGAACGGCGCAGCCGCCGTCCCCGTGGCGATGGTGAAGGGCGACGGCGTTTCCGTGTGGGCCTCCAAACGCATGGCGCTGAGGAAGTCCTGCTCCAGCGACCGCAGCATCCCCACGCCGTTCTCCAGCTGGCGATACCCCTCATAGTAGTCCTCCTGGGGCAGTTCCATACCCGCCCGCAGGAACAGCTCGTCTGCGCAGAAGAACCGCCGTGTGCCGAATCGGCGCAGGTTCTCCTGCCCGAACTCCTCGGCGATGGCGATGATGTCCCGCGCCCCGTCCTTGTCCACGGGCCGCAGCTTGGCCAGCCCCTTGCGGTACTTGGTGATGCCCACCGGTACGAGGGAGCAGCTGGAAAACTCCCACTCCGTCAGATCCCGCAGCGTCCGCCGCAGCTGGTCGCCGTCGTTCCACCCGGGACATACCACGATCTGCCCGTTCATCACGATGCCTGCTTTGCAGAACTTCTGTATCAGCTCCAGCGACCGCGCCGCCTGCTTGTTGCCCAGCATGGTGCAGTGCAGCTTCGGGTCGGTGGCGTGTACGGATACATTGATGGGGCTGATGTGCAGGTCAATGATCCGCTGGGCCTCCCGTTCCGTCAGGTTCGTCAGCGTGGTGTAGTTTCCCAGCAGGAAGCTCAGCCTTGCATCGTCGTCCTTATAATACAGCGTGGAGCGCATCCCCGGCGGCATCTGATCCACAAAGCAGAAGATGCAGTGGTTGGAGCAGAACCGCATCTCGTCCATCAGGTACGTGTCGAAGTTCAGCCCCAGATCCTGCCCCTCCGCCTTGCGTATGGTCAGAGTCCGCACCTGTCCCGCCGCCGTTTTCACTTCCACGAGGGACAGGGCATCGTAGCCGTAAAACCGATAGTCCAGCACGTCCACGATGGTGTGCCCATTGATGGTCAGCAGCTGTTCGCCCACCTGTATGCCGGCCCGCTCCGCGGGGCTGTGCCGGTCGATGGCGGTGATGATGGTGCTCATACGTGTGTCCTCTTTCGTCAGGCGGCATACAACCGCATAATAACATCTTATTATACCGTTTTTTTCCGCCCGGCGCAAGCCTAAGTATACCCACCGCCATACCTTTTGTAAAACGCTGCATTTCGATGCAACTCATGACAAAAACTGATGGACTGCGCAGAAAAAACAGGAGGGAAGCGACGCTTCCCTCCTGCAAAGGCACAATAGAACTTACTTGTCCGCCGCCACAGACTTGACGACCTTGACCTCGCGGCCGTTGTAATTGCCGCACTCCGGGCACATTCTGTGGGGGAGATGCAGCGCGCCGCACTTGGCGCACGCCACCAGCGTGGGAGCTGCCAGCTTCCATACGGAAGAACGTCTCTTATTGCGTCTTTGCTTGGATACTTTTCCCTTAGGGACTGCCATGTTGACACCTCCTTGGTCTTAACTGCCTGAGCAGCGATGTAATACTTTACTGCCCGTCCTGCTGCAATAGCTGGGCCAGCTTGGCCAGTCTGGGGTCTACGGCCCTTTTGCACCGGCAGCTCTCCCGGTTCAGGTTCGCGCCGCACCCGGCACACAGACCCTTGCAGTCCTCGGAGCAGAGGAATTTCGTGTCCATATCGAGGATGAACGCATCCCGCGCCAACTCCTCCAGATCCACCTCATCATCCTCCAGCACGATGATCTCGTCGCTGTCCTCCGATTGCCGCTCCTCCGCCAACACGCAGTCGTAGCAAACGGACTTTTCTGCGTCGTATTCCTCACCGCACCGGTCGCAGACACAGTGCATCGTGGTGGACATCTGCATCCCGCAAAGCAGCAGCCCCGCTTTGTTCCGCAGCCGGCAGTCCACAACAACCGGGCGGGAAACGGGCTTCGAACCGCCGAAATCCAGGTCGGAAAGGTCCATTTCGAACCGCACCTCCTCCTGCATTTCAGGGGTATGCAGCAGCTTGTTCACGTTCAAACGCATAGTACACCTCGCAATGACACGAGTAGTATTATAGCTGACACCCCACCCCTTGTCAAACATTTTCTCACAAATATTTTGACTTTTTTGGAAAACACAGTAGAATAGATAGAAGAAATCGGAAAGGAGGGCGTTTTTCGTGAGGGAAATGACCATCGGGAAGAACGACGCCGGCCAGCGGCTGGACCGTTTCCTCTCCAAAGCCCTGCCCCTGCTGCCCCCGGCACTGGCACAGAAATACATCCGCATCAAGCGCGTCAAGGTCAACGGCGGCCGCGCCCAGCGCGACCAGCGGCTGCGGGAGGGCGACGTACTGCAATTATACATCAACGACGAGTTCTTCGACAAGCCCTCCGAGGAGAATATGTTTCTCACCCTGTTCAAGCCCCGGCTCACCGTGGTGTACGAGGATGAGCATATTCTTCTGGCGGACAAGCCTCAGGGCCTTGTGGTCCATGCCGACGAGACGGAGAAGGTCAACACCCTTATCAACCACATCCAGGCATATCTCTACCAGAAGCGCGAGTGGAATCCCAGGTGGGAGAACGCCTTCACCCCGGCACTGTGCAACCGCATCGACCGCAACACCGGCGGCATCGTCATCGCCGCCAAGGACGCGGAGACCCTGCGCATCCTCAACGAGAAGATCCGCAGCCGGGAGCTGGACAAGCGCTACCTCTGCGTCACCGTGGGCCGTCCCAAGCAGCCGGAGGGCCGGGTGGAGTGCTTTTTGCTGAAGGACGAGCAGAAAAAGCAGGTGTCCGTGTACCACCGCCCCGTCCCCGGCGGCAAGACCG
>ERZ824978.1455-NODE-1455-length-25451-cov-3.796267_pt1 | contig 25451 bp, 17 predicted proteins | sample MGYA00519860_ERZ824978 | MGnify/ENA primary metagenome ERZ824978 (study PRJEB31778, sample SAMEA3449184) | human gut metagenome | biome: human gut; feature: human-associated habitat; material: faeces | place: United Kingdom | collected 2010/2012 ... | reverse complement strand
TCCAATACTTGTTACACTACTCGGGATCGTTATACTGGTTAGTCCACTGCATCCACTAAATGCATATGCTCCAATACTTGTTACACTACTCGGAATCGTTATACTGGTTAGTCCACTGCATCCATCAAATACATGCTCTCCAATACTTGTTACACTACTCGGGATCGTTATACTGGTTAGTCCACTGCATCCATCAAATGCATTTGCTCCAATACTTGTCACACCATCTTCAATCACCACTGATTCTATTTTATCTTTGTTTGCATACCATGGCAAGCCCTTCCAATTCCAATTCGCCATCGCTCCCGTACCGCTTATTGTTAGCACACCTTCATCATCCAGTATCCAGGTCAGGTTATCCCCGTTATTTCCTTCTGCTCCGCAGGTTCCGCTAGCCACAATATTGCTACTGTATAATACAATACCATTATCCACACAATCAACCATGACATAGATCTCTGGCAAAATTGCTTCTTCTGACAGAATATAGTGATTGCCATTTTCGTCGGTTTCTGGGATATTTGGCGTATATATGTAAACTGCACCAGCAGACTCTTCACTGCTGTCAAATTCTGGAAGTGAGCTTTTCTCTGCATCTAATTTCCATGTAATATGTTCGATAGTCCACTCTTCGCCTTCTTGACTATCTTCTGCGCCATTGCCTTCACCTGCACCGTAAGTAATATGTTCCTCTGCCGCATATACTTCCACCGGGGCAAAGAGACCTTTGATGCTATCTATCAGAGAAGCCACAATACTACTTTCCTCTTCTGTAGTATCAGACTCTAGCTGTTCGGTAGATTCCGTCTCAGATTCTGATGCTGTTGTCTCTGGTACTTGTGTTTGAGGTTCTGATGCCGCTGTTGTCTCAGGTACCTCTGTTTCTGTCATCGGTACTTCCGTTTCAGACTCACTTTCCAAAGTTTCGTTTTCTACTTCTGTCTGTAACTCTGATTCTATCTCAGTCTGTGACTCAACTTCCGTCTGCGGCTTAACTTCCGTCTCGGTCCCTGATTCCACCTCTGATTCTGCTTCAGTCTGGGATTCTGCCTCTGTCTGAGATTCCAGAACTTTTGAAGTCGTTTCCTCCTCCGCTTCTGTACTAGCTTCCTCTTCAACTACTTCTGTACTCGATTCCTCTTCATCTGCTTCTGTACTTGGTTCCTCTTCAACCTGACGAATCACTTTTACCTTTAATGTATCAGGAAAGTTGATTTCGCTTTCTTCTGCACCGATTGACAGCGCTTGATACGCAATCTCTTCGTTCAACTCATCAAATGAAGTAACCATATAAGTTGGATGCATGTTCTCTGTCTGAACCTCTTCTGCATGCAGCATCATTGGAAGATTGCATGTAGAACCTGCCATAATGCATGACATACCAATCGACACCATTTGCTTTATTTTATTCAAACTTCTCTTCTTCATACACAATACCTCTCTTTTTTTGAATTTTCTTAATACTATTCTTATATCTTTTCGCTTTCTTTTCATCTTCTTTAATATAATTATAGCACAAACAGCTGTACTGCATAACCGCCATTTCGACACAAAAAAGGCGGAACCGCACAGCACTTTTTGCGATTCCGCCAAACTTTTTTCTTTAATTTTTAAGCCTCAAAATCATGAAAACAGGGCTAAATGTCAACCAATACTATTAAAATAATGGTTGAAGGCCATATTTTTCACTTTTAATGGTTTATTTTACTTATATTGTTTCTTTTGTGTATAAATTCTTATTTTCCTATTATGCCTATTTTTCTTTTCCAAGTTTGGAAAAAGCCTCTCCTATTGATTCGAGTGTCTTGATCAAACATTTTCTTGGCGTTGCCATGCACACGCGCGTAAACAGTGGACTGTCGTAATCGCTTCCCTCGCCGAGGCACACATGAGCTTTTTTAACTAGAAATTCGTTTAATTCGTCACCACTTGAAAAATATGCTGACCAGTCGATCCACAAAATATAGGCGCCTTCGCCGCCGCACACTCTTGCTTTTGGCAGGTGTTTTGCAAAATAGTCGCGAAGCACACACATATTTTCCCAGACATACGCATTTGACGCATCGACCCATGCCTTGCCATCTTTGGTATAAGCAGAAAGCACGCACTCATACACACACGGATCAAGACTTCCGTAGTGGTCACGCGTACGTCTATCGGTGAAGCGTGCGCGAAGCTCATCATCTGCGATTATAATGTTTGCATGGTTTACTCCTGTAAAGCCAAATGATTTTCCAAGTCCTGTCGCCACAATCGCATGTGACTTTGCACCTTTAATATCAAGGTAGCACGGACATGTCAGTCCCTGATAGCAGTTATCTGCAAAAATCTCATCCGAGTAAACAATAACACCGTAGCGATTTGCTAACTCTGCCAGACGCACCAGATCTTTTTCTTTCCAGATCTGACCAATTGGGTTATGAGGATTGCAAAGCACAAACAGCTTATTATTTGGATTTGCCATAGCTGACTTAATTGCATCAAAATCCATTTGATAACTGCCATTCACACTGTCGTATAGAAGCGGACATTCCACTGTCCTTTTATTAAGGCGATCAGCCGCCTGACGATAGCGATTATAAACAGGTGTTGTCACTATTATACCATCATCAGGATCCGTACATACAAGACGAATCGTGGTTGCAAGCGAATAAATAGTTCCGAGCGTTGTAACTATCCACTCTGGCTTAATTTGTGTTTTTCGGCTCATCTGCATCCATTTTGTTACTGCACTTTTGTAAGCTTCATCCGGCAGTGTAAATCCGTATAGTCCGTTCTTTGCAAAGCGAATGACTGCCTCCTCGATAACAGGCGCACTTTTAAAATCTGGCTCTGCACCATCCAGACTGATATTTCCTGCTTTGACGACTTCTGGCGGCGTCATCATCAGCTTTAAATTTGCGCCAGAGCGCTCCACAAGTGTTTCAAAATCAAATTCCATTACAAAGCTGCCCTTTCGTACACATATTTTGCGCTTGCCACATCCTCAATAGCAAGACCTAGTGCATCAAAGATGGTGATTTCATCATCAGCTGTTCTGCCTTGTGCTTTGCCTAAAAGCACTTCTCCGATAGATCCAACAATATGATCTTCTTTAATCAGCCCCTCCTTAAGCGGAATCAAATACTCACCGCTCTCACGCTTTGTCGCTTCTGTCTGATCAGAATACAAACGAGCTGCTGCCACTAAGTCAGAGGAAACCTCCCTCGTTGTTGGCGTGAAAGTGCCAACTGCATTGATATGAGTCCCAGGCTTGACCATTTCTTTTGTCAAAAGTGGCTCTTTTGACGGTGTTACGGTGCAGATGATATCTGCATCTTTGACTGCTTCCTTTACGGTACTGCATACAACAACTGGAATCTTGTACTTTTCATGCATATCTTTTGCAAAAAGCTCTGCTGCCTGTGGGAACAGATCGTAGACTGTTACAGAAGTAATATCACGAATCTCGCGGATTGCAGCCAGATGCGAGCGCGCCTGTGCTCCGGCTCCAATCAATGCCAATTTGTGTGAATCCTTTCTGGCTAACAAATCTGTTGCGGCTGCACTGACGGCTCCAGTTCGAATCTCGGTGATGCTTCCAGCCTCTATCATACCTGCTACAGTGCTGTGCGCTGACTCAAACAGCATAACATAACCTATATGAGACGGATATTTTGTTCCCATATTCGGTGCAAATGCAGAGATCACCTTTGCACCAAAATAGTCACCTACATATGCTGGCATGAAACCAAATTTTGCTGTATTCGGCATAACTGTGATCAGACGTGCCGGCTGAGCATACTCGCCGCTTTCAAGACCTTTTAATGCCTCTGCCATTAATTGAATGCAGTCCTTTGGCTGCAGAAGCTTTCTTACTTCTTCCTGCTCAATAATCTTCATATATATTAAAACCTGCCTTTCTGATTTTCCTAACCTTTTTTATCAGCCGCTAATTTTCAGTGATTTTACAAGCATCGCAGGGCCAGATACAGTATAACTGTCATACATAACAAGCGGATTGATAACTCGGTCACTTCCGACTTGCTCTACTCTGGCAAACAGCTCTGCCACATTTCCTGTCATCGTCAGTCCTTCCATAATGCCAACCGGCTTTCCTTCCTTAATGCGCACTGCCTTACATGGGAATGAGAAATCGCCTGATACAACATTTAATGCATGAAACTGGTCATAATTTTCAAACACATACACACCATCATCGCAATCATGAATCATTTGTTCTAAGCTTGCCGTTCCTGACTCGATAGTAAAGTTTTTCGGCATGATTGCCATATCAGTATGAATATTTCCGCTTAAAAGTGTCTTTCGGCCTGCATTTCCTGTAGAACGAACCCCGGCTGCTGCTGCACTTGAAAGATTATGCATCCAGCCCTTTAACACGCCATTTTCAACAAGTGTTAAGTCACGGCTTGGCACACCCTCGCAGTCCATTTTCCATGAAAAGCCACACTGTACGCTGTTCTTTGAATCAGCGCCGCCCTTGTAATCACGTATCGTAATGCAGTCTGAAAAGATCTTTTTGTTTTCCTTTCCAGCAAGTGGTGTCGCACCGCTTCTGGCACGCTTTGCGGTAAACATCTGCCACGCTGTAATTAAAATATTATTTACTGCCTGTGATGAAAGCACAGCGCGGTACACACCAGGCTCAGCCAAAATTGTCGGCACATCTAAGAATCGGCGATTTGAAAATTCATGAATAAAAGGCTCTGGTGACAGCTCATCAAGCGTGAGTGCACACGCATAGCCCTCATATCCATCTGCTGCCGCCTCTGCCGCAAAGCGACAAACTGAAGCTGTTTCTTCTATATTATTGGTGTTCACAATGCCCATAGTAAGGATTGTCTGAGAAAGATTAAGACGCACTTGACACCCAAAGCTTTCCTCTAACTGTCCGGCAAGTGTTTTTGCCTTATTCTTTAGGGCTTCGATAGAGACAAGTGTTGTTTCCTGTTCATAATTTGAATCCTTTGCCTCATCCATTTCCCAGTAATCTGCTGCCGCCATCGGCTCTGCCTTTTTGGCAGCAGAAGCCTCACTATTTGTCAGTGCCTGTGCAATCACATCACTTGCGTTTGCATCCAGCTTTTGCGTATAAACCATACCTGTCTTTTGACCTGATGCACGCACAAAGAGCTCCGTCTGTTCGCTGCAGCTCATCGGACCAGTCTGTGAACCTGTTATCTCAACAGAAAGCTTTTCCTGCTTTTCTGCCTCGGCCTCAGCTGCCAGACATCCACTAGGAAGAAACTGCATAGCCGCCTTATATGCTTTTAGTTCTCTCATACATTCTTTCATATGTTTGCCTTTCCTCGTTATATGCTCTTTAACTCAAAATCACCCAATCGCCATATGGGAAATGCGCACCATTGGCTGCGGTGTTGTCGTTGGAATCAGACCTGAGCTTGCACCGCAGAAGCCGCCTTTTTCATATTTCATCTTTTTTCCAACGCGATCAATGCGCTTAATCACATCAATTCCATTTCCCGTCAGCATAATGTTTTTTACCTGATGATCACGGTCGATCTGGCCATTTTTAATCCAGAAGCCTTCTTTTACTTCAAGAGAAAACTGCATACCGCCGAAGCCTCCTCCGATGCTCTCAACATACAGGCCATTGTCCACACTGCGCACAATCTCATCCTCATCGTCACTGCCCTCTGCCAGACATGTATTCGTCATTCTTGATACTGGCGCATATGTATAATTTTGTCTTCTTCCGCTTCCTGTACTTTCCATTCCAAGAAGCTTTCCGTAATAGCGGTCACACATGTAAGATTTTAAAACACCATTTTCAATTAAAATATTTCGCTGCATCGGATGACCCTCATCATCAATCGCAGCAGAACCATACTGACCTGGCAGCGTTCCATCATCTACAAGCGTAACCTTATCACTTGCTACCTTTTCTCCGATCTTATCCACAAATGCACTTGAACGGTGGGCAATCGCAATGGCCTCAAGCGAGTGGCCGCAGCTCTCATGCCACAGCGTTCCGCAGCCGCCTGCCGCTAACACAACTGGAACTGTGCATGGTGAAATGCTTCCAGCCGTGCGGATGCGATCGGCTCGCTTTACCATATCCTTTGCAAAACTCGTATAAGAAAGCTCATCATCATAAGCCTCAAAGCCGGAAGCCTTTGTATAATCGTCCCATGTGCCATATGCACTGTCACCATCTGCGACAACTGCCTGCATGCGCATTCTCGTTGTGACACGGCGGTCTGTCGTGTAAAGGCCTTCGGTGTTTGCGATCAGCACGCGCTGATCTGTATCAAAATAGTTTACATTTAATGAACGCACATTGACGCCTGCACTTCTTGCGGCTTTATCTGCCTCCAAAAGCACATTGATTTTGTCCTGATTACTAATCTGTGACGGGTACTTTACAACAGGGCAGGGATTATGGTAGAACTTCTCTGTTAAAACAATTCCAGCGGCAGCTGCTCTAGCTTTTATCTCAAGCATTTCTGCACCCTTTTTAACTAAATCAAGAAGTGCTTCCTTTGTTACCTGATTTGTATAAAGATAGACATTTGAAAGCCCTTGTATAAGATAGAGACCTGCTCCGCATATGCGAAGACTCTTCACGCCTTGGATCACAGTTTCTATGCAGGGAATGTTCGTCTCCTCTCTGTCTTCAAAAAACAGCTCGGCAAACTCGATTCCAAGCGCCTTTGCAGACTCTAACACTTGTCTGATCTCGTCCTTTTGAATCATCACTTTCTCCCTTCTTTTACAGCGTATTCTTCTTTATCTCACCGCCGATCATTACGAGGCGCACATGATCTGCGTTTGCAAGCAGCATGATATCCTCTGACGGATCACCATCTACTACAACAAGATCAGCAAGCTTTCCTGCCTCTAGGCTTCCAAACTTATCATCAGACTTCATCAAATACGCACCGTTAATAGTTCCTGCTTTGATGGCTTCCATATTGGTATATCCGCAGCGCGTCAGGCTGTAAAATTCTTTTCCGATTTCATGAAACGGTGTATTTGGTGAGTTGGAATAATCTGTTCCAAGTGCAACTCGAATGCCATATTGATGTGCAAGTACAAATGAATGCTTTGATGCATCGCCAAGTGCTTTTGCTTTTTTCGTCATAAAATCTGGCAGCCCCTTCATATCAGCAAGGCCAAGTGATACAGAAAGCGTGGTAACAAGCGGAATGTTCTTTTCTGCCATCATCTGTACGCACTCCTCATCTAGTAGAACACCATGCTCAATACATTTAACACCGTTTTTAATAGCCTGCTTTGTGCCCTCTGTTCCTGTGCAGTGTGCAGTAACGTATGTATTGTGACGCGCTGCCTCTTCCACGATTACACGAATTTCCTCTGGTGAAAATTCAATATCATTAAAATCATCGACTGCCGATGATACACCGCCAGTTGCACAAATTTTGATAAACTGTGCACCCTCACGAAACTGCTGTCTTGTCTTTCTATAACAATCCTCCGGACCATCCACCAGGCAGCCAATAAGATCACGCTGATTCGATTCCTCTGGTGACAGCATCGGATTCATATCGCAGTGGCCTGAAGAAATGCTCATAACTCTTCCGCCCGGCATGATACGCGGTCCCTTGATCAATCCAGCTTCAATCGCACGCTTTAATGAAGCACCAAATGCGCTCATGTCACGCACACCTGTCACACCGGCATCCACCAGATCTTTAAGATCACAAACAGTCGTCAAAAGCAGATCATATGGTGTGTCACCAGTCTTATGAATGCTCTCGCTTCCACAAAGATGGGCGTGTGCATCAATAAATCCAGGCATAACAGTCTTTCCTTCTAAGTCAAAAATCTGTGCATCAGAGTCGGTGCTTTCACGCTTTTCTCCGACATACACAATATGGTCATCTTCAATCTCGACCATTCCATTTTCAATTGGTTCATCCGATACTGAATTGATAACTCTCGCGTAAATTACTGTTTTCATGTCATTCTCCTCCCTAATCTATTGAAATTTTCGCAGAAATCACTTACACTTGTCTGACAAGGAGGTTTACTTTATGACTACTGCAAAAGATTTATTATCGCTGCCTTCTCTCTCCCACATGAAGCTGATTGGCGGAGCTGCGGGACTGTCTAGGACTGTCACTTGGCCTTACGTGATTTTATGTCCTCCAATCGGTGAATGGGTAAGCGGCGGTGAATTTTTAATTTATTATGGTGCCAACGCTGTTGTTGAAAAGGTGGAGCTTGCTCAGCTGATTCGCGATGCGGCACAAAACGATGCCGCTGGCATTTTATTTCTTGTCGGCCACCATTACATTCTTGAAGAAAATCTTGATGATGAGATCCGACAGCTTGCTGATGAGCTTAAGCTTCCAGTCTTCTCTCATACAAGTCTTGCCTATGTAAACTCCATCACAAAAGACATCATAAATCTGATTCAAGATCGCGAAAAGGACGTAGCAATCGCTAATACCTTCTGGTACTCACTCTTTTTCCAGAATACAAATGTAGATGATATCGCAACACTCAATCAGGCATTATTTCTGGGATATCTGCCAAGCTATAACTACTGTGTGTACATATTTGAGATGATGAATGCATCTGCTTATTTTCAAAAGCTTGAAGCGATGCACGGACCTTCCTTTACAGAGACACCATCTGAATTTTTCCGTATGCTTGCGACAAAGCTTAGCTATATCACGCAAAAAGAAACTGGAAGCACATGGCATGTTGCAAGAAACAGCGCTAACGTATTTGTACTTCCCATAAATACCAACTCACAGGAGCAATCAGCTGATCATTTCTTTGAATCACTGACGATACGTATGGAACAACAATATCCCGGCACAAAATTTTGTGTTGGAAAAGGCAATGTACGTTCACGTCTTTTTGGCATTCGCGAATCATATATTCAGGCAAAACGAAGCTTGCTTTCATGGAAACTTCTTGGTGACAATCGTCACTTAATCTCTTACAGTGATCTAGGCTTTTATCAGCTTCTTTTTGAAATTCCGACGGCCTCTGTTATGCGCGAATATACTGCTCGTTTTCTTGATCCGATCCGCGAATATGACAAAACACACGATGCACATTTATATGAAACTCTATGCACGTGGCTCGACTGCCGCTGCAATAAGGTACAGACTGCAAAAGCACTCTTTCTTCACCGAAATACACTTTTGATGCGCTTAGAAAAGCTTGAAAAGCTCCTTGGTGTATCGCTCGATGATGCCGACATCACCTTCCAACTGCAGACCGCCGTCAAGATCGAGCGGTTTTTGTCGGAGACGTAACCTACATCTCCTCCGCTCTATGACACGCCGTAAAATGTCCCGGCTCGATCTCGCGAAGCTGCGGTTTTCTCTCCTTGCAAAGCTGTGTCGCATATGGACAGCGATTACAGAAATTGCAGCCCTGCGGCAGATTGACCGGGCTTGGCACATCACCTTGAAGAAGTATTCTTTTTCGCTCACGCTCAATTGTCGGATCAGCAATCGGAATAGCAGAAAGAAGTGCCTTCGTGTATGGATGACGGTTTTTAATATAAATATCCTCGCTGTCTGCAATCTCAACAAGTGAACCCAAATACATTACGGCAATACGGTTTGATATCTGGCGCACCATTGACAGATCGTGTGTGATAAACAAATAAGATAATCCCATCTGCTGCTGAAGACGCTTAAGTAAATTTACGACCTGTGCCTGAATAGAAACATCCAGTGCAGAAATCGGCTCATCACATACGATCAGCTTTGGTTCAAGCGAGAGCGCTCTGGCAATTCCGATACGTTGACGCTGTCCGCCTGAGAACTCGTGCGGAAACCTGTTTGCATGATCCTTATTTAAGCCGACCATTTTTAGAAGCTCCAACACGCGCTCCTCTAATTCTGGTCCTTTATACATCTTGTGGATCTTCATGCCCTCTGCAACAATATCACTTACTACACTAAGAGGATCAAGACAAGCATACGGGTCCTGAAAGATCATCTGCACATTTTTGGTGTACTCTTTCTTTTCCTTTTTGTTGTAGCGCCAGATATCTTGTCCCTCAAACATTACATTTCCTTCATCTGGGCGATACAATCGCATAATTGTTTTTCCAAGCGTACTTTTTCCACATCCTGACTCACCAACAAGTCCTACTGTCTCGCCCTTATAAATAGTTAGATCTACACCATTTACAGCCTTTAAAATACCCTTTGGCACCTTGAAGGTTGTTTTTACATTTTTCAATTCGAGGATTGGTTCTTTTGTCGTTCCCATCATTCCTCCTCCTTTATGTTCTGTGCTTCAACAGGACTCTTTGGTGCGCCATTTTTCTTGATGCACGCTGGATGATTGAGCCAGCAGGATGCATAATGGTCTGGTTCTGAAAAATCAATACACGGCGGCTGACTTGTGCGGCATATGTTCATTGCATATTTGCATCTGGCAGCAAACGCACATCCGACAGGCGGTGCCAACAAATCCGGCGGTGTTCCCGGAATTGAATAGAGGTCTTCGCTTACTCTTTTATCAAGACGCGGCACGCTGCTTAAAAGTCCCCATGTGTACGGATGCTTTGGATGATGAAAGATAGTATCGCAGTCGCCATGCTCTACGATTTGACCAGCATACATAACGTAGATTCGGTCTGCCATATTTGCAACAACGCCCATATCATGTGTGATTAAAACAATTGACGTATCAATCTTATCCTTCAAATCATTCATTAGTTCAATGATCTGTGCCTGAATCGTCACATCAAGCGCTGTAGTTGGCTCGTCAGCAAATAATACCTTTGGATTACAGATGAGTGCCATTGCAATCATGATACGCTGGCGCATACCGCCTGAAAGCTGATGCGGATAGCGCTTCATATTTTCCTCTGGTGACGGAAGTGAAATCATCTTTAAGATCTCGACTGCCTTTTTTCTTGCTTCTTCTCTGGAAACCTTGTAGTGCTGCATGTATGGCTCCATGATCTGCTCCCCAACTGTCATTGTCGGATTTAAAAATGTAAATGGATCCTGAAAAATTATTGAGAGCTGATTGCCCTGCAGCTTTCTCATCTGTTTAGGTGTCAGATCAAGCAGATTTTCTTTGTTAAAAAGGACCTCTCCGCCCTTAATACTGCCGTTTTTCTTTGGATTTAATCCGATAACTGTCTGAATTGTAACTGTTTTTCCACAGCCAGACTCACCTACGATTGCAATCGTTTCTTTTTTATTTAAATGCCAGGAAACGCCGCGCACTGCCTGAACGCTTCCCTGAAAGGTCTGAAAGGATACTTTTAAATCCTTTACCTCTAAGATTTTTTCCTTTTCCATGATTCCTCTCATTCTGCCGAAATACAAAAATACTGCGGCTCTGCTCGTTTCACTTTTTCTATAACGAATGCATTATCTATTTACGCACGAAGCTTTGGATCAAGTGCATCTCTAAGTCCGTCTCCAATCAGGTTAAAGCAAAGCATTGTGATGCTAACGCACAGACACGGAATGATAAATTGGTATGGATAATAACGGAAGGTCTCTCCTGCTGCCTTGATTAACTGACCCCAGCTTGGCTGCGGCGGTGTCACGCCAAGTCCGATATAGCTTAAAAATGCTTCGTAGAAAATGACGCTTGGAAGCGACATTGTAATGCTGACTACGCGAATGCCGAGTGTGTTGGGAATCAAACGTCTTGCAATGATCCATCCAGACGATGCACCAAGCGTCTCTGATGCTACTACAAACTCACGAGTCTTTAGCTGTAAAACAAGACCTCGTGTACTTCTTGCGGCACCCATCCAGCCGGTAATACTCATTGCAATTACAAGCGTTGCAATATTTCCGCTTCCCATTACAACCATCAAAAGAATCATGTAGATTAAGCTTGGAATTCCCATCAACACATCGATTGTGCGCATAATTACTGTATCTGCCCAACCGCCAAGATAACCTGAGATGCCGCCTACTGCCATTCCAATAATTTCTGGAATAAGCGTAGCTAAAATCGCAATAATAAGGGATACTCTTCCTCCTGCCCACACGCGTGTCCAAAGATCACGTCCAAGATTATCTGTTCCAAACCAGTGAACGGCATTTGGTCCTTGATTTGAACAGCTGTAATCATTAGAATAATAATCAAATTTTGTCATCATCGGTCCAAACAGGACAAAAAATATCATGATGGCAATAACCACCAAGCTGATTACCGCCGGCTTATTCTTTTTGAAATTTCTCCATACATCCTTAAAATAGGTTGTCTTTTTCCTTGCAATCTGATCCTGATCAAGTGCTCCCTCTGGAAGTGGAGAAAACGCATCATCTGCAAATGTTACTTCTGCAGCTTGCACTTTTTTTGTTGTATCAGTATTCATCTTTTCTCCTTTACTTTACGCGGATTCGCGGATCGATTAATCCATACAGTACATCAACTATTAGATTCATTGTAACTAGAAATGCACCATAAAATACTGTAAGACCCATGATCAGCGGGTAATCAAGATTAGTGACTGAATCGACAAAATATCGGCCCAGTCCAGGAATTAAAAACATGCTCTCTACGACAAATGAGCCCATCAAAACACCTGCGATCTGCACACCAAGATTTGGAATGATTGGAACAAGTGAGTTTTTAAACTGATGCTTTAATACAACTCTAATTGGCGAAAGACCTTTCGCTCTTGCCGTCTTTACATAATCCTGTGTTGTTATGGCTAACATACTCGCTCTCATATTTCTTGTATTTCCTGCAACTGTTCCAAGACCAAGAACAAGTGCCGGAAGTATAATCTGATTTGGTTTTCCCCATCCTGTTACTGGAAGGATGCCAAGCTTTACACCAAAAATCATACGAAGAATCGGACCAAGCACCATACTTGGAAGTGCAATTCCTAAAACTGCCACTACCATCAACAGATAATCTGGCCATTTTCCTCGAAACTGAGCACATAAAATACCAAAGAAAAGACCAACTGCCTCTGCAAAAAGTAATGAAATCAAACCAAGCTTTGCAGACACAGGGAAGGCTTCCTTAATGATATCCACTACTGTTTTTCCTGTCTTTTTGATGGAATAACCAAGATCTCCATGCAGCAAATTGTTCATGTAAGTCAGATATTGCTGCGGTACTGGCTTATCAAGACCATAAAACGCTCTTTGCTTATCCTGCACGGCCACCGGGATCTTATCATTTAAGAATGGATCTCCAGGAATCAGCTTCATTAAAAAGAATGTTGCCGTTGCCAGCACAAAGACTGTCGCGATTGCAATCAATACTTTTTTTCCTATATATTTGAGCATATTTCCTCCTTAAAAATAAGACGCCTCTCTTTGGAGTTTCCACAGATCGGCGTCTTTACTTTTTATTTTATAATGTTGGAAAGCTTTTCCCTCCAACTATACCCACAAATTGCTCCGTTACTGTGCAACTCTCGCAATTCTAAAATTATTCTGCATAATCCAGATAGGTAAAATCAGTCTCAGTTGTGTTATAGAATCCAGTGTAACCACTCTTATACTGGAAACCGCCGTCTGTCCATCCAAGGATCAGATTCAGTGTATTATCACAGAAGAATTTTTCAACCTCGAAGTAGTTTGCCTTTCTATCCTCAATAGTTGGGGAAGCAATTGCCTCATCATACAGCTTATCATATTCCTCATTTGAATAGCCTCTAAGTGCAGACTGCATTGCGCTCGTGTATCCACTTAAAAATCCAGTCAATGCATCCGGAATCTCAAGAGAATTTCCGCCATACCAGAAATCGTAGTCACCGCTCATTGCATTTGATACCATCACCTGAATTGTCTGAGAGTTGATAGTTGTCTCAATGCCAAGATTTTTCTTTAACATATCCTGAACAGCTGCCAATACATCGATGCTTCCCTGTGACTCATAGCAAAGAAGCTCGAATGTTGGAATCTCATCAGCTGTCTTTCCAAGCTCATCAAGTGCTGCATTTAAGTATTCCTGAGCCTTCTCTACATCTGCGCTTGCCGGCCATCCCTCGTATTCAAACTCCTCGTCAAAGGTACCAGTTACACCTGCCTCTGACGGTGCTGTCAGACGATTTGCTGGCTCATCGCTTGTCATAACAGATGCGCAAAGTGCTGTACGATCGATTGCATAGCTGACTGCCTTTCTAAAGTTTGCATTGCCAAGGAATAATCCTGTTTCCTCTGTCTTTCCTGCATGATTAATGTTCAGGCAGCGATAAGATGTGGTGTACTTGCTGCTCTCAAAGCCTGCATCTGTCAGTGTCTGCTGCTGCATAGCACTTCCAGTCGGAACAAAATCAAGCTCATCTGCAAGCATCATATCTACGCCAGTATCACCTGTTACGTTAAATTTAAAATCCATCTCGTCCATATTGATACTGTCTGCATCCCAGTAGTTCTCATTCTTTACAAGTGTCATTGTAGAATCAGATACCCAGTCTGACACGATGAACGGTCCATTTGTCAAAATTTTATCTGCTGAAGAACCATACTCTGTTCCAAGTGAATCAACGAAGCTCTCCTCAAGCGGTGCAAATAAGCTTGTTGATGTAAATGTACTCTCATACTGCGGATTCTTGAAGGTATACTCGATTGTCAGATCATCTACTGCCTTTATACCAACCTCGTCCCACTCACACTCTCCTGCATAATATTCCTCGCCATTCTCCAGAATATATCCGCTCTCTGCATTATAGTGACCTGCCTCTGGATCCATCAGACGCTTTGCTGCATAAACAAAATCCTCGGAGGTAATCGGTGTCTCTCCATCACTGTAAGTTAAGCCTTCCTTCAGTTTAAATGTCCAGGTCTTTCCATCCTCGCTTGTCTCCCAGCTCTCTGCTGCTCCTCCAATGTACTCACCCTGCTTACTGCGAATCAGGGTATCGCTGATTAAAGTATCAATATATGTTGCCGGATCTACATTTAATTCTGCGTAATCCATAGTAACCGGATCATATGGTGCTCCAATTCTTACACTCTTTACATCTGCCTCGTCTGCCAGTACGGCTGCCGGAAATGATGCTGTTGCCAGCACTGCTGTAAGTCCCATTGCTGCATATTTTCTCATATCTGATTCCTCCATTTCACCATTGTGCTGTTTTGCTTTAATTCATTAAAGTATTTTGACTATAGAAATAGATCGGCAGGGAAATGTTCCTCATTGAACTTTGCTTTCCTTTAAATGCCTCTCTTTCCTCTGTCAATCTTGAATGTAGTTTATCATAAAATCAGTATTGTATCAATGTGCACACTGTACCTATATTAGATATTTTTAGTGTGCACATTGTAAGGTAATATTTTATTTCGTCAGCATTGTTCTGCAGCTTCCTGTCTTTTCCATCTGCACAATGCCCTCTACGCCGCAGCGTACCATGCTCTCTACTGCTTCTTTTGTGTAGAATGCCATGTGCTGTGTCATGATGACATTGCGGAACTGATGGAGATAAAACCAGTTGCGGTTGGAGATGATATCTGTTCTTCTGTCTTCGTGCACAATACCTTCTTCTCCCTCTACAGTATCCATGCCAAGCGCACCAATCTTCTCTGATTCAACGCCATCTACCAATGCATCAATGTCAGTCAGTCCGCCTCTTGCGCAGTTAATTAAAATTACGCCATCTTTCATCTTTGCGATTGTCTCGTGATTAATAATGTGATACGTAGAATCAAACAGCGGCATATGAAGGCTTATGACATCGCATTCCTTATAGATTGTATCCTGATCTACATATGTCGCAAATTTCTCTGCCTCTGGATTTTTATAAACATCATAGGCAAGCAGACGACAGCCAAAGCCTGACAAGTTTTTTAATACTTGAAGTCCGATTCGTCCAGTACCCATGACACCTATTGTAAGTTCGTTCATATCACGACCCTGCAGTCCCTGTAAAGAAAAGTCATTAACCTGACCTCTCCACAGTGCCTGCTTATACTGACGAAGGCACATTAGAATCATCATTACCGTAAAGTCTGCAACACCGTTTGGTGGGTAGGCTGCATTGCAGACTTTAATTCCAAGCTCTTTTGCTGCCACCAAATCAATGTTGTTATAACCGATAGTCCTTGTAGAGAGAAAACGCACACCATTCTCGCTGTAGCGACTTAATAAATCCCTGTCAATATTTCCCATGCCAAGCGCTGTAACACCCTCATATCCCTTTACAAGATCGGCATTCTCAAGTGATGGTGTCTCATCTGAAAGCGTAACCTCTACACCACACTGAGCAGAAATCTGCTCAAATGCCTGTTTTTCATCATCTCTCACTCCAAATGCATAAATTTTCATAATTTTTGCCTTTCTTTTACAAGTATTTTTCAAACCACAAAATCATCTCGTGATAATAATGCTTTAATAGTCTTGGGTCAGTTGGCTGCTCGTGACCTGTATGCGGATACGCTACCATCTTAACCGGCAGATCTGGATGCAGATCCTTTATAGCCACATAAAACTGATGCGCTCCCTCAATTGGTGTTCGGTAATCGTCCATTCCATGAAGAATTAAAATTGGCTTGTCCACACGCTCTGCATACGATACAGCTGATTCTTTAAGCTTAGCCACCATGAAATCCTCATAGCTTTTATAGTCTGTACTCTTGCCCTGCATATCAGAATTAGCATACATGATTAATTCATTCGAGATGCTTCGCTGCGTGACATATGCCTTGAAGCGCTTTGCATGAGTCGCCATATAATTTGTCATATAACCGCCGTAACTTCCGCCTGTGACACCAATTCGCTGTTCATCAATCATATCAAAACGTCTGCATGCTTCATCAACAAATTGGAGAAGGTCATAGTAAGCAGATCCATCAATACTTCTTTGGTAATTTTCATGTGTCCAGCCGTAGCCGCTGCTGCCTCTTGGATTGCAATAAAGAACTGCAAAGCCCTTTGCTGCTAACATCTGAAACTCCATTGTCAAACCATATGTGTAAAACGGATGCGGACCTCCGTGGATGTAAAGAATCGCCGGATATTTTTCACCTTTTTTTGCCTCATGCGGCATCATGACAAAGCCATGAACATGACTCTCACCATCAAGTGTTGAAAAGAAGAAATCCTCTGGCTCACTTAATTTTATCTCATCCAAAAGTTTCTGTGCTGACTGCACCGCAGTATCAAGTAATTCTCCTGTCTTTGCATCAAGAACTGCATAAAATTCCGGCACTATCGATTTTGATGTTGCCGCCATGATACGTCCATTTCGCACCTTACTTATTCCATGGCAAACCTGCTTGCCGCCCCAGAAAAGCTTTGCATGACCATCACCCTCTAAATCTAGTCGGTACAAATTTCCCTGACCCTTAAATCCACTGACAAAGTATACGTAACGTCCGCTCTCATCAATCTGAAGCTTATCCATGCCTCGTCCACAGCCTGCATTGTACGGAAACTGTACACACTGATAGCAATTATCATCCTGAATAAATATTGGTGTTGCTTTGCCATCACAAACATCAAAGCGGTAAAGATAACCCTCTGGGTAGCCCATCTCTGACTCATCATCGGCATATTCTGGATTTAAGACTACAGCGATGACTGATTTTCCATCTGGCGTAAATACTGGGCGCACTGGATTTGGATAAGAAACAAGCCAATATCCTTCTGTCAGTTTGCGAAGCTTTCCAGGCTCCTTGTCCACATCAATCAGTAGAAGATCATAGCCAATTCCTTCCTGTCTTTTGCGGAAACGGTTGCTGACGCAGACGATCTTTTTGCTGTCTGGTGCCCATGCGGCATGAAGATAATCATACTCGCCGTCTGTTAACTGAGTCTCACTTGTGCCGTCAGCAGATGCAGCAAACAAATGCCAGTGTGTATCTGGACGAATAAATCCCATACCATCAAATTTGTAGCCAAAATCCTCAGTAGCAACAGCATCGTCGTCATGAACAAACTGCTCCTGCGTTGCAGATGCAGCAGACGATGAAGCGCTTGCAGCATTGGATGCATTGGACGCATCCGATGAATTCGATGCATTCTGTGATGCGCCAGAGGTGATCACGGAAAACAACACCTTTGTTCCATCTGGTGACCACTGCGGCTCCATGACGGCACCTTTTACATGAGTAATCTGTGTTATACTTTTGCTCTTAATCTCATAAACAAATGCCTGACGTCCCTCACCTTTCTTTGATGAGACAAATAAAATCTTATCTCCATCTGGAGAGAAGGACGGACCTCCCTCACCTGTGCCGCCTGCTGTCACTGTCACACTCTCATTTGTCTTTAAATTTTTTATCACAATACCATTTGTGTGGTTGGAGGCATAGCAGACAAGCTCCTTTTGTGGAAAATAATCGCCTCCATTTAACTGCTCAAGATCACGGCAATCCTCAAATTCAGGTAAACGCATCATCCCTTCACCTCCTGTGTTTTCATAAAATCAGTATCTTTCTCACTCTTTTCATCTGCTTTTGTCTTCCAGTCAGACTCTTCCATCAGATATTTAACAAACCAGTTAGTCATCTCCTGCAGATGGCGAACCTGATGATACAGCTTTCCGTTTCTTGTCATTCCATGATTTTCATTTGGAAACATGACCATGCAGCATGGAATCTCCGGATTTCTCTCTTTCATTGGAATAAATACCTGTTCTGCCTGTTCAAATCCGCAGCGATAATCCTGATAAGCATGAAGGATGAGAAGCGGCACCTTAAAATGATCAACATAGGAAATGATATTTCCTCTTGCGCGGTCTTCTAAATAATCAAGCATATGAAAATGTTTCGGAATCGGACGCGATGAGACAAAACCCATATCTCCTGTACCATAGGAAGTTGCAGTGTTTGCAAGACAGCGCTGTGTGACAGCTGCCGCAAAGACATTTGTTCTTCCTATCAATTTGTTTGTCATGTAGCCGCCATAGCTGCCGCCCGTGACACCCACTCTCTTTTCATCAATAAATCCCTTTGATACGGCAGCCTCCACAAACTGCACAAGATCATCCACCGCCTCATTTTCCCAGCAGACGCCTCCAGCACAATATGCACGTCCAAAGCCTGTGCTGCCTCTTGGATTTCCAAAAATAACTGCCATCCCCAAAGAAGCAAGTGCCTGAAACTCATGCCAGAAAGTCAGTCCATACATAGTTGTAGGGCCACCCTTTATATCAAGTACTGCAGGATACTGCTTATTTTTTTCAAAGCAGACTGGCTTCACAAGAAAATATTGAAGATCTGCCTTGCCGTCCTTACTCTTTACCCAGTGTTCTTCAACATCAGCAAGCGCATATTCAGACAGCCACGGATTGCTGTCTGTCAGCTTCTCTCCATTCATCCACAGTTCAGCTGGATGAAGCCAATCTGCCTGAATTGTCACAATCTGATCATTTTCATTCATGGCAAATTCCTGAATGTCGGTCTGACCTTCTAGAACCATCTCAACTAGGCTTGGCTTGATCACTGAGTCCGTCACCGAAGATACTTCTGCTGTCTCTGACTTTGCCACATCAATTCTTACACGGCAAAGGGAATAACGGCCATGGCGTCCTGTCTGAAAATACAGATACTTACCATCCTTCGTAAGCTTAAAGTAATTAGAATGATCACCATACTCAAGAGAACCTGCTCGAAGCGGATGAACACCATGGCAGATGGATTCGTCCCACTCGTCGATCAAATATCGATGCGTATTGTTCATTAAATCAAACAACATTGGCAGCTGTACGCAGCTTCCATCTTCAAAATCACCAAACACCATCGCTACGATGCCAGTATCGTCTGCTGTAAAGGCCGGTGCATGGTCTCCATAAATACCATTATCATTGCTTATTTGCTTCAGATTTTTTCCGTTCTCATCACATACAAATAATTCTACATCAAAGCCTTTTGCGCCTTCATATGGATATCCATAAAACGCAATTTTTTTGCCATCGTGAGACCAGGATGGATAAATTGCTTCCATCTTTTCCATGCAGTCTGATGTAAAAAGCTTTTGTTTTTTTGATGAAAGTTCTGCCGTACCTATATGTGAAAACTCACCTTTTCTCATACCGTGCCACTCATCAAGCTTATATGTCAGATTAGTAATCTCATATGGTCTCCAATCAAGATCCTCTTCCCACTGTGCCTTCTTTTCTGGCGTCATCTCTTCGAATGCAGTATTTTCCTGAATCTCCTCTGGCCAAAGCGTTGCCTCAAAGACAAGTTTTGTCTCATCATCTGACAGCTGATAGCGCAGTACACCATGACGAAGTGTTGTGATCTGACGTTTTTCGTTTGTCTTAAGATTTTTAATAAATACCTGAAACTCACCTGTCTCATTCGACAGATATGCCATATGAATGCCATCTGAAAGAAAAAATGGCTGCTTCTCGTTTATGCCATCTAGTGTCAAAACAGATTCTTTTCGAGCCGCGTCCTTACCCTCCGCGCCTGTCGCATTTTGTGATAAATTTTCCATCAGATGAATCTTTGAAGAAAATAGACCACTTTTCATGTCGCCCTTCCAATCAACCCATGCAACTTTGTCTCCTGCTGGTGCAAGTGTCGGCCATGTGACATAAACGATTTCTTTCATCGTCTCTGGTGTAAATTTCTTGAGCTGTGTCGTATTGTGTTCCATTTCTATTTGCCTCCTCTCGCTTGAGCGCTCATCTTATTTTCCCTCTTTAGTCTCTTGTTTGATCCATGTCCAAGAACGCACTTTTTTTCCTGTATCTGCTTCGTCGATCTCTTTTTCCACTACGGCAAAATGACCGTCAAAGCCACCGCTTAACGGAATAATTTTCTTTCCTGTATGCATATCTTCCCATTCGCTTCGCACATCAAGACCACTAATTTTCTTTACAGACGTTAAAAATACTTCGTTTCCAAGCTGTATTCCTGCGCGATCTTTCTGCAAAATATCAAGCACAACATCATCTATGCTGTGTGCGCCATTTGTTGCCTTGCGAATCATAATATCAATATTGATTACAAAAATCATTCCTCTGCCATAAACCAGTCGCTGCGCCCTGCGGTCTTTCCAGCAAATGGCGGCAGCCTCCTCATCTCCAAGTACTCTTGTCGGATTTGAGTAATATGCATCTGTGCGCTTTTGAAGCTCCAAAATAGCCTCATCATCTGTCATCAGGCCAAGTCTAAGCGGTAAAAGTACGCTGTAATACTCAGCCGTGCCTTCCGAATACCATGTTGTGACACCATATGGATTATCGTTTAGCTGCGGCCAGTTATGTACCATCTCATGTGCGAGAATAGCCTTTTTATCTTCAAGGCTACATGGCTGAGTTGTATTCCAGCCAAAAAGATAGGAACGATAAAGTGCAGTTCCGCCGCTTGTCAAAAATGGATCCTTTCTCACGAAAATACGGTAAACTTTTTCGGTATCCTTGAAGAATTTCTGCATCTGACTAAAAAGTTTTTTGGTATACTCAGCAACCTCTTTTACGTCAAATGGCGGCTTACTCATCCAGTAAAATCCAAAATCACCCTCTTCTATGGCATTTAATTGTCCCATAGCAAAATAACATTCACGAAGCCTATCAAGTGTCTTCGCCTTTACTTTGTGCTCCCCTAATGTGCAAACACCGCGGCTTTTCTCTGGCATCGCACTCATATCCCATGAAAGCTCGCATTCTTCTGCCTTTTCAATATCCATTAAAAAAGATAAACCTGCACTGTTTGCGCCACATTTTTCTGCACGAAAATCAAAATATGGACCGCAAATATCTGTTGGCTTTATCTCTCGCGGATATACTGTATAATTAATCTTTACATTTCCCTCTGTGCCACGCTGCACATTCCATCTGCGCCAATGATACGGATATGGTGTTTCTTCTGACTCCTTCACCAAAACCGCACCGCTTTCATCACAAATCTGTAAAGCATTTGGCTCACATCCCGGAATTGTCACGGTGCTTAGCTGCATACTGCACAGCCGCTCCCCCTCTTTATAAGACAATCCTGTGATCTTTATTGTCACATCCATTCTTTCAATTGTATTTTCATCCCAATATGGCTTTAGGTTTATTTGTGTCAAACTCATCTGATGTCTCCCTTCCTTGCCATGTTCTTTTAAACACATAACTCAACAGTATAGCATCTTTTCCTGTTTGTCAAGCTTGACATCTCTCTTTATTTTTGCTATTCTATGTTGGTACTAAAACCGGATTCCGGCCGTGGACTTTTCATAAAGACTAATTAAGTTAAGATATCTTTATTTTTCGCCACACAACAATACTGCATTCTCTCTGTTCCTGTATTTGTTGTGCGGTATTTTTTTGCGCAGCAAAACCAATAAATGTTTTCGTGAGAACGCTTTAAAGCAGAAAGGAGTTCTTTTTTTATGGATCAAACTTACATGAAGCAAAAACCAGTGCTGCCGCTTGTAGTTTCTATGGCACTGCCTATGACTCTGTCTATGCTTGTCAATTCTTTGTATAATATTGTTGACAGCATCTTTATCGCAAAAATAAGCGACAATGCCATGACAGCACTCTCTCTTGTTTATCCAATTCAAAACTTGATTACGGCAATCACCGTTGGCTTTGCAATTGGAACAAATGCTGTTATTTCCATCCACCTTGGTGCTGGAAATAAAAAAGAAGCCGACCGTGCTGCCTCACTTGGCACATTATTAAATGCATTTCACGGACTGCTTCTTATGATTGTCTGTCTAACCTTTATTCGCCCTTTTTTGGAGCTGTTTACAACTGATCAGGACGTGATATCTTTAGGTATTCGTTATGCAAGAATCACCCTTAGTTTCTCAATTCCGATTGGAATTTCAATATCTCTTGAAAAAATTTTTCAGGCAACTGGACGCATGAAGGTTTCGATGGTTGCCATGATGGCAGGCTGTATCGGAAACATTATTCTGGATCCACTTATGATCTTTGGCATCGGACCTTTTCCAGCGATGGGAATTGAAGGTGCTGCAATTGCAACTGCCATTGGACAAATGCTATCTCTTGTAATTTACCTTGTTTTCTGCGTGGTTCGTCCACTGCCTGTAACATTTTCTCTTTCCTGCTGCAAGCCAAGCAAGCAACTATTACTTCGCCTTTATACTGTCGGCATTCCTGCCACATTAAATTTGGCGCTTCCTTCACTGCTTGTCTCTACATTAAATGGAATTTTAGCTGCATATTCCCAGTCATATGTACTTGTTCTTGGTGCCTACTATAAGCTCCAGACCTTCCTTTACCTGACTGGAAATGGTGTTGTTCAGGGAATGCGCCCACTGATTGGCTACAATTATGGTGCAGGTGAACATGCCCGTGTAAGGCAGATTTTTTTTGATTCTCTGATTCTTATATCTGGTGTCATGGTAATCGGTACTGCACTTTGTCTTGCTATTCCAAGCTCCTTGATCGAACTTTTCACCTCTAATGCAGAAACGATTCGCCTTGGCGCTTCTGCTCTTCGCATTATTAGCATTGGCTTTATCATCTCTTCGATTTCTGTCACCGTTTCCGGTGCACTCGAAGGACTCGGAAAAGGTGCTCCATCACTTGTGATCTCACTGATGCGCTATATAGTTGTCATCATTCCAGCTGCACTTATTTTAACTAGATTCTTTGATGCAAATGGTGTATGGCATGCGATGTGGTTGACTGAGTTTATTACTGCCGCTGTCGCATATGTGCTGTATCGCAAATTTATTCATAATTGTTAATTTAAAAACTGAAAGACCAACTACTCAGAATTGATTTTGAACATTAAATTTGATTTACACATGTAAGGGGCTAGGAAAAGTACCACTTTTCCTAGCCCCACCGTTTATTCAATTTCTTTTATTCTCTGAACCAAGGAACCATTCTTTTCTAAAATCATCCAAGTAACTGCTGGAACCACTATGCAAACCAAAAAGCTTGTGACTACCGCAATCAAAATAGCTAATAGTGGGATTGAAAATGGGACTTTTCGATAGTTCATGGACTGGTAGATCACATAGGTCACACCCAATCCCACTGTTAACGTGACCATCCATGCACCCTCAGCGTACAAAATCCCTTCCTTGATCAGCATCAAAAGAAGCTGTCTTGGCGTCATTCCAATGCTCTCCATGATGGAAAATTCTGTCATACGATTTTGCACATTTGCTACAAATGTATTGATATAGTTCATAATCCCAATGAATGCCAAAATTAGGACAATTCCCATTCCGATCTGTGGCATATAACCTTGTGCATTTTTGATTTCATCTGCCTCCTCAATTTTAGAATCCCATGACAGATCTTTTTCTTTTCCATTTGCTTCTAACAATTTTAAAATTTCTTTTTCGATATTTCTGTCATATTCTTTTGTATATTTCACGCCGATTTTTAACGTAATGCTTTCATTTGCAAAATTTTTCACCACCTGATCACTTGTGATAATTGTAGGTGGATAGCCCAAAATTGCCGTATAATAGCTCTCGTCCGTCACACCTCCTATCGTAAATGTTTGTGTCACTTGTTTGTCACTGTGCAAAGCACAGGTCACTTTACTTCCAATTAAATCCGAATTCGATAAATCCAACCCATTTCGATAAATAATGCAAGTTTTTCCTGAAAGAAACTCCTCTTTATTGATTGGCTGTTCCAAGTTTTCATTTAAAAAATCAAACTTTTGTTCATCAATTCCAATCAAAGAGGACCCAAAATTTTCAGGGTGATTTTGATATTCTTCTTTTTCCTGACTGTATGGAACCGTCAACCATTTTTCATAGAATTCTTTCATCCACATGTCAGAAAAATCTGGCTCCCATGGTACTGTAATCTCGGCAAATACCACCGGATGTACTTCTAACACTCCGTCAAGGTCTTTGATTGACGTTACGATTGATTCATCCAGAATATCCTTTCTGTCTTTTTTATGTTCTTTCATTGCAGTGTCATTTTTGATCTCGATATCCGCATCCATATTATTTGACACAATAGTTCTTGCTGCCTGACTATCTAGCATTGTCACAATACAAAGATACACAGACAAGCTTGCTGCCAAAGAAAATAATACAATAGTAGTTCGTTTCTTATCCTTTACAAGTTGTTCCAAACAAAGTCTATTTATTACCTTAGACTTTCCTGCTCGTTTTGTTTTTTTCAGTTTTGAAGCAGATCGATACCCTAGCGCTTCTATTGGTGAGACTGCTGTTGCCATTTTAACAGGTTTTCTACTTGCAGAAAAGATCGTAAATCCAACTAGCAAAATGGTGGCGAGTAAAACAGTCGGGTGAAAACAAACCATAATAGAATCCACATAGTTCTTTTTGATTCCAAGCGATTTTACCACTATTGGAATCAGAGAAAATGACACAAATACACCTAGTAGACATCCCACGATTATTCCGATAAAACCAATTATTAACATCTGTTTTTGTAGCATTTGTTTTATCTGTTTTTGTGTTGTTCCGATTGTCTGAAGCAAACCATAATAGCGTACTTTTCCAGAAACTGAAAGATGTAAAATATTATAAATGAGCAAATAGGCACACAGGCAAGTAACAACAACAAGTCCAATCAGCCCTACAAGCAAGGAAAACGAATTGCCGAGACCTGCAATAAAGAAAACATTCTGCTGCTTTCCAAGATT
>ERZ824978.1450-NODE-1450-length-25495-cov-18.342571_pt1 | contig 25495 bp, 18 predicted proteins | sample MGYA00519860_ERZ824978 | MGnify/ENA primary metagenome ERZ824978 (study PRJEB31778, sample SAMEA3449184) | human gut metagenome | biome: human gut; feature: human-associated habitat; material: faeces | place: United Kingdom | collected 2010/2012 ... | reverse complement strand
GTCAAGGGAGGGGACTTCGTCCCGTTTCATTCTCCCTTGCGGAGTCCAGAGGCAGCGTCTCTGGCGCCTCCTCCTGCACAAAAAGAGGGATGTACGCACTCGTACATCCCCGCAAAATCAGAAATTGTCCTGCGCGATGTCGTCGCCCCATTGGAGCTTGGAGTGCGCCTTGATGTAGGTGACAACCTCGTCCACCGTGGTGAACGCCAGACCGACGTTGGTGTCCGCCGCGCCGTAGTAGATGGCGATGCGGCCGGTGTCGCCGTCCTGCAATGTAGCGCAGGGGAAAACGACGTTCGGCACGAAGCCAGTCGTTTCGTAAGGCTCTTCCGGTGTCAGCAGGTGGTTTTCGCAGCGGTACAGCACCTTCGACGGCTCGTTGATGTCCAGAATCGCGCCGCCCATGGAGTACACGAAGCCGTTGCAGGTGGTCGCGACGCCGTGGTAGAACAGCAGCCAGCCTTCGGTCGTTTCAATGGGGGCAGCGCCGCCGCCAATCTTGACGGACTCCCACCAGTTGCTGCCGCGGCCCATCACATGGCGATGGTGTCCCCAGTACTCCATGTCGGGCGATTCGGAGATGAAAATATCACCGAAGGGCGTGTGGCCGGAGTCGGACGGGCGGGACAGGAGCTTAAACTTGCCGTTCACCTTGCGCGGGAACAGCACGGCGTTGCGGTTGAAAGGGATGAAGGGGTTCTCGATGCGCGTGAAGGTTTTGAAGTCCTTCGTCTTCGCCATGCCGATGGCAGCACCGTAGAAGTCGGTGCACCAAATGATGTAGTAGGTGTCATCCACCTTCACCAGACGCGGGTCATAGGCGTAGTGCGGCATTTTCGGGTTGCCGTTGTCATCCACAAAGGGCACTTTTTCGCGCTCGACGTCCCAGTGAATGCCGTCCTTGGAATGTCCGAGGTAGACATATGGGATGCCGTTGACCTGCTCGCCGCGCAGAACGGCAATGTAGCCATCCTCCCACGGCACAACGGCGGAGTTGAAGATGCGGGCAATTTCCGGCGTGGGATTGCGCCCCATGACGGGGTTCTCGCTGTAACGCCAGACGGGGGAGGAAAGCTTGTAGTCAGCCGGCTTCTCCTGCCACGGAATGTTGGGAAGGGAGGGGACGTTGAGCATCTTGACAGCCATGTTCTCGTACCTCTTTCTTACTTGTTTGTTTATACGGAAAGCAGTTGCTCTCCGGGATTAGTGAATGACAGACACCGGCGCGGCGGAATCGCGGAAGACGCATTCGCCGCCAATCACCACGCGCCCGATGGTTTTGCGGTCGCCCGCGCAGCGCTCGCCAATCAGCTTGACCGCCATGCGGCACATCGCGGGGCAATTGACACGGAAGGTTGTCAGCGGCGGCGTGTTTCCAGCGGTCGGGCAGAAATCATCGAAGCCCACGACGGAAATGTCCTCCGGCACGCGGTAGCCGCGGCTTTGCAGGTCGGTAATCAGCGCCTGCGCGGACATATCGCAGTTCACGACGAACGCGGTCGGCATTTTCTCCGGCAGCTGGAAGGTGTGGAACATGCTCCCTTCCGGGTCGCGGTCGGAAAAAACACATTCGGGGCGCACGGGCAAATCCTTCATCAGCATTGCGGAAAGGAAACCGAGGTAGCGTTCCATGATGGAGGACGTTGCCTTGATATCCCCGACGAAGCCGATGTCCCGATGCCCCTGCTCAATCAGCCAGTAGGTCAACTGCGCCGCGCCGAAAGCGTTGTCGCTGACAATGGCGTCAGTGGTGACAAAGGGGTCGTGGAAGTCCAGACAGATGACGGGCATTTCCTGCCGCGTCAGCAGCTGCATATACGGGGAGGTTAGCTGCCCCAGACAGATGAGCGCATCGACGTGGCGCGAACGCAGGAGATTCGGCAGGGTCAGCGCGGCCTGCATGTCATGCGTGACCAGCTCCATGATGCCGAAATGCCCCGCGTCGGTCAGCGCCTGCACGAGCTGCTTGTAGAAAGTTGCATAAAAGGACACGACGGAGAAAAAATTCTCCGGAATGAGGATGCCGACATCCAAACCGGATGTGGGCGTGGTTTGCGGCGCGTTGGGGTTGACATAGCCGAGTTCGGATGCGCGGCGGATGATTTTCTGCCGCATTTCCTCACTCACACCGGATTTTCCCGCGAGCGCCTTCGACACGGTGACGGCGCTGACCCCCAGCTGCCGCCCAATGTCACGCATGGTGATACCGCTCATGGTGGAATAAAACCTCCAGATTTGTGGATGTTTGCGAGGGCAAAGTCCGTTTTTTTCGTTGATTTTCGGATTTCTTGATGCTTTTGTGCTTGTTGACGCAGGGGTTTCGCCTCTGCGGAGGCGACCAAAGGGCAAGAAAAACAGACGAAGTCTGCGATCGCCCTTTGGAAACCTTCGGTGCCCTCCTAAGTTAATTGAATTGTATCGGAAGTTTTTTAGTTAGTGTGCTTTTCGTTCCTAAGCAGCAATACAAACCAATAAACAGGAGTGTGCACTGCGAAGGGGTCAAGGGGGCGACCGCAAAGCCCCCTTGTCGCTCCCGCAGGAGCGAAATCCCTGCGCAAGGCGAAAGCACATTCAGAAAGGTAAAAACAGCATGAATGCAAGCATCAGCGCGATAGCCGATGGAACATTACGCCAGATGTTCCATCACCCGCAGGCACATGCGGCTGTTGTGGTACGGACACTTCCACTCTTCCACAATCGGCTTGTCCGTCGGGACGCCTGATTCGGTCAGCGACCAGAACCACTCGCTGTTCGGACGCGGGTCAACGAAGGCGCGGCAGATGTAGGCAAACTGCGCTTCCGCCTGCCTCAGCCAAGTGGATGCGCCTGTCAGCTCATAGGCATTCAGGAAACCCAGCACCGTCTCCGCCTGTACCCACCAGACACGCGTGTGGTCAACTTTGCCCTCGACGACTTCGTTCTCCAAGCCGTGGTCGGTGAATGCGCGTTCGCGGACAGCTTCCGCCAGCGTCAGGCACATGTGCAGATACGGCGCGCGGTTTGATTCGGGCAGCAGCGTCTCTGCCGCGTCCCAAATCAGCCACGAGGCCTCAATGTCGTGCCCGAAGGACTGCATGTCCAGCAAAGAGCGGTAGTTGCGGTCGTAGAAGACCTCCAAGCGGCGCTTGCTCGGATTGTACATCACGTTCAGGAAACGCTCTAAGCAGACTTCTCCGGCGCGGCGCACAGCTTCGTCCGGCATGGCGCGGTATAATTCCGCATAGCCCTCCAAAACGTGCAGCAGCGTGTTCATCGTGCGGGACGCCGTCTCGTGGCGCTCCATCAGCTTCGGGTTGTCGGACAGCTTCTCGTTGCCGACGGGGGTGAAATCCGGCTCGTAGGCCTCGCCGTAGCCGCCCGCGTCGCTGCATTTCGTCTCAATCAGGCGGAAAAGCGCCATCGCCTTGTCGCGCGCAGGGGCGTAATCCGGGTCGCTTTCGCCGATGGCGCGCATGTACGCCGCTAAGCCGTAAATCGCGAATGCCTGACAATAGGTGTGCTTTGTCTTGTCCAGCGGCTCGCCGTCCGCCGTCACCGACCAGTACACGCCGCCGCGCTCGGTATCCTCAAAATGCGGCAGGAATGCGAACGCATGGCGCGCATAGCGCAGCAGGGACTTATCGCCCGTCACCCGCGCCGCCGTCGAGAACGTCCACAGAATGCGGCTGTTGAGGATGCAGCCCTTGTGCGCGTCACGCGCCACGGACAGGTCATGATTCACATAGCCGAACCAGCCGCCGCGCTCCCAATCGGTCAGGTTCTCCCAGAAAGGCAGAATGGTCGTAAGCAGATGGTGCGAACAATCCTGACGAAACATGAAGCATTCCTCTCTTCCTGTTAGCTTAACAGTTAGGCATATGGGTATTATAACCCGGAAAAATGCCCTTGTCAAGCGGCAAAAGAAGAAAAAAGCTGATAAATATGGCGAAATTTTCACCGAAAGGAACAATGAAAGGAAACGACGTAAGGCTAACGTGTAAACTAATCAGCCGGCAGGAAAAAAAGCCGTGCAGGGGCTTGCTTTCACGGCGGAAATGTGGCACAATATAAGGTAGCATCGTATCAAAATTCGGTGCTGCTTTTCAGTTTGAAACAGGGAAAGAAATAGTGGAGGAAATCAATCAATGGCGGAAACACAGAAAATCGTCATTCTGAATTTCGGCGGACAGTACACGCAGCTGATTGCGCGGCGCGTGCGCGAATGCCATGTGTATTCCTGCGTCCTGCCCTATGACGCGAGCCTGGAGACGATTCGCGCGCAGAACCCCGTGGGCGTGATTCTCTCCGGCGGCCCGGCGAGCGTGCTGGAACAGGATGCCCCCCGCTGCGACGAGGGCGTGTATCAGCTGGGCGTGCCGGTGCTGGGCATCTGCTACGGAATGCAGCTGACGGCGTATTTGCTGGGCGGCACGGTGGAAAAGGCGGCACAGCGCGAGTATGGCCGAATCACCGTGACGATGGACGATAAGACGAGCCTGCTCTCCGGCATGTCGGATGCTTCCTCCTGCTGGCTGAGCCATACCTATCAGGTGAAGAAGTGCCCGGCTGGTTTCCACCCGATTGCGCACAGCACGAACTGCCCCGTTGCGGCGATGGCGAACGACGACCGGCGCATCTACGGCGTGCAGTTCCATCCGGAAGTGACCCACTCCGACGAGGGACGCGCGGTCATCGAGAACTTCCTGAATATCTGCGGCTGCGTGGGCGACTGGTCGATGGAAACCTACGCGCAGACGGCGATTGCCAACATCCGCGAAATCGTGGGCGACAAGGGCACGGTGCTGCTGGGACTTTCCGGCGGCGTGGACTCCTCCGTCGCGGCGGCGCTGATTTATAAGGCCATCGGCGACCGCCTGACCTGCGTCTACGTTGACCACGGCTTCATGCGCAAGGGCGAAACCGAGCAGGTGGTGAATGTGTTCACGCACACTTTCCCCGTGCGTCTGGTTGCGTCCGACGCCAGCAAAATCTTCTATGAAGATTTGAAGGGCGTTTCCGACCCCGAAACGAAGCGCAAGATTATCGGCCGTGACTTCCTGAAAGTATTCAAGGCGGAATCCGAAAAGCTCGGCAAGCTGGACTACTTCGCGCAGGGCACGATTTACCCGGACGTTATCGAGAGTGGTCAGGCGACGGGCGCGGCGGTCATCAAGAGCCACCACAATGTCGGCGGTCTGCCCAAGGAACTCGGCTTCACACAGCTGATTGAGCCGCTGCGGATGCTGTTCAAGGACGAAGTGCGCGCGCTGGGCGAAACGCTTGGTCTCCCGCACGATCTTGTCTGGCGTCAGCCGTTCCCCGGCCCCGGTCTGGCGATTCGTGTCATCGGCGACCTGACCCCGGAAAAGGTGGAGATTGTCCGCGAGAGCGACGCGGTGCTGCGCGAGGAAATCGCCAAGGCCGGTCTGGACGCCGATATCCACCAGTATTTCACCGTCCTGACGGGCATCCGCTCCGTGGGCGTCATGGGCGACGAGCGGACGTACGACTACACCGTCGCCATCCGCGCGGTCACGACGGACGACTTCATGACCGCCGACTGGGCGCGCATCCCGTACGACGTCGTGCGCACGATTTCCGCAAGGATTGTCAATGAGGTGCCGCATGTGAACCGCGTCGTGCTGGACGTGACGACCAAGCCGCCGGCGAGTATTGAGTGGGAATAATCCCCGAAAGGCTGAAAAGTCTTGAAAACACGTACTTTTTCAAAACAGGATTGCCTGCTTGGTAGCAAGATGATAGCAACCGCGGCGTTTGTGCTATTCTGATGTGTCGGATGGCGCGAATGGCTTGCGGGTGCTGGAATATAACTTTATAGGATGCAAAAGGCTCTGCTGACTTCCGTGAAGGAAGAACGGCAGAGCCTTTTGCTATTACTCGGATTGATTTGTAGGGAAATTGGTGAATATATCGGGGGGATATGGTGCCAGTGACCGGTACCTCATTTGTGCGGTGTTGCCTTAAAATTTTACCATTGAGAGTATTGACAAAATAGAGGAACTTATGTACACTAAATATGAAGTTCAACCGTTCAAATTTAATATGAAGATGGAGAGATACTATGAAGAAGTGGTACGCAAAGTCAAAGCGTCCCGGACGCAAGCAGGTGGAGGTGAAGGAACATCTTTGCGCGGTGGGAGAATTGAGCAAAGAGTATGGAAGACAACTGGGCATGGAAAAAGAAGCGGAAATGGCCGGAACGGTTCATGATGCTGGCAAGCTCACAGATAAATTCCAAGATGTTTTGGAAGGAAACGCATCCAGAGTAGACCATGCAAGGGTGAGCGCTGCGTTTTTGCGGTGGTTTCTGATTGCTACACATAAATGCACAAGTAAGGAGATTGCAAGTACCAATTACGCGCCCATTTTAGAGGCAATCAATGCACATCATGGAACGCTGCTCTGCTACGACCAGCTGAAGTATTCGCTGCGTGAATGCATGACAGAGCAAAAGTGGTTGGAAGGCAATGATGGAAAGGAGGTTGCATTAACAGGAAAAGAAAATTACCGTGTGCTTGCGGAGATATTTCATGAAGAACTTCCGCAGTGGGAATGTCCTGAACCTAAGATCATGACGCTTGGGGAAGAAGAACGGATGCTTTGGTCGCGAATGCTGCTTTCTTGCTTGGTGGATGCAGATTACACCGCATCAGCGGAAGAGGATGGGGAAATCATCCCGGAGCCGCCGAAATGTGATGCGGAAAACTGGCTGGAGCGCTTAAATGCGCATCGGGCGGAATTAGCAAGAAACTCAACGGCTGATAAAAAACTCAATGCACTGCGGAATGAGTTGTTTGAAACGTGCGGCAGGGCGGGGGATCATGCGCCGGGGATTTACACCCTGACAGCGCCTACTGGCACAGGAAAAACGCTGGCCTTGCTGCATTTTGCGCTGCGCCAATGCCGCAAGAACGGTCAGCAGCGAATCATCATTGTGCTGCCGTTTATTACGCTGACGGAACAGAATGCAATTGAATATCGGAAAATCCTTGGGGATGACGTTTTGCTGGAAGATCATAGCCAACGGCAGCTGACAGAAGAGCAGCGAAAGTTTGCGCAGCGCTGGGATATGCCAGTCATTGTGACCACATCCGTGCGATTTTTCGAGGGGCTGTTTGCGGCAAAAGCCCCGAATCTTCGGAAACTGCATCGGTTGGCAAATTCTGTAATCATTTTCGATGAAGCGCAGAGCTTGTCTGCAGAATTGTTTCCTGCGACGCTCAAAACCATTCAGGCGCTTTGCAATCTGCCGAAGAAAAATGTGACGATGCTCTTTTCTACGGCGACACAGCCGGATTATCAATCAATCCCTAATCTTACTTGGCATGCTACGGAGATTTGTCCGAACCATGCCGATATGTATCAGCAACTTCGCCGTGTTCAGGTGACATGGCGAGTTTTGCCGAATGAGAGAATCTCGTGGGAAGAAATTGCGCAGAAAATGGCGGCACAGCGGAGCAGCTGCACCATTGTGAACATGAAAAAGCACGCGAAGAAGCTGTTCGATGCGCTGAAATTGCTATGTGAGACGGAATCAGTATTCTACATCACGACGGAATTGTGTCCGGCACATCGGCGCGTCGTGATAGAGCAAGTCAAAAAGCGGCTGCGCGACGGCTTGCCTTGCCGTGTGGTTGCGACGCAGTGCATCGAAGCGGGGGTGGATTTGGACTTTGACAGCGTTTTCCGCGCGCTGGCCCCGCTGGAATCAATCATTCAGGCGGCGGGAAGATGCAATCGAAACGGTCGCCATCCCGAAGGCGGGCAAGTGCTTGTGTTCCTTCCGGATGAAGACAATTTGTATCCAGATAATTGGTATAACAAGGCGGCAACGCTGGTTAGTGCATTGCATATTGAGAAACCGATTGACTTGATGAATCCGAGCGACATTCAGCGCTACTATCAGAAGCTCTTTTGGAAGTTGAAAGGGAAGAAGGAACTGAGCGAGGCCGTCCAAAACCAGGATTATGCAGGAGCTGAGAAACACTATCGCATCATCAAGAATGATGGCGTGCAGGTGCTTGTGCCATATGAACCTGAAAACAAGCTGTTTGAGAAGCTGAAGGAAGAAGCCTTGGAAAACGGCGTGACGGCGAAGTGGATGCATGAAGCTGCAAAGCTGTGCGTGACTGCATATGCGAATGATGACTTCAGCCGTTACGCAGAGCAGCTGTATTTTGCGGGAAAGCGGAATGAGAGCAGGCAGCCATCCGGTTATTGGGTGCTTCGCAGGAAGGAGGATTATCATATGGATACGGGGATGCAGTTGAAAAATGATGACTGTATGTGGTGAAAAAATTCTTATATACCAGATTTGCTATTGACAATTCATGCGAATTATATTATATTTGTACTGACAGCTTGAAACACTGATAGGGTAACAAGCTGAGAATTGAAATAGTACAAAGATAATGCTATCCTCTCTGCTGATTTGGCAGAGAGAAGAACATGGAGGTGATGAAAAATCATGGAGATTTCAGTGACCGTTTGGGGTGACTTGGCGTGCTTCACTTCGCCGACAACGAAAGTAGAAAGGCTTTCGCAGGCAGTCCCAACACCATCAGCAGCACGAGGCATACTGTCAAGCATTTACAGCAAAAGGACAGAATTTTTTTGGATGGTGACAAAAATTGAAGTGCTGAAACCTATCCGCTATATCAGCGTCAGGCGCAACGAAGTGAAGTCCATATTGGGAAATAATATGGAACCAATCAGCGCAGAGGATGAGCGGACACAGCGGCAAACGGTTTTCCTGTATGATGTCCGCTACCGCATTACCGCGCAGATTGTGCCGCGGCCGGATTATCATGGTACGGTGGAGCAGCTGTATGCACAGGCTGAACGGCGAATTAAAGGTGGCAAGTGCTTTTGCCAGCCTGCGCTCGGCTTAAGGGAATGCGTTGCGTACTTCTCTGAGAGCGATCCGAACGAAAAGCCGATTCAGCAAGACATGGATTTGGGCTTGATGGTGTACGACATTTTTGACCTGCATGACGCGGAGGTTCGCAAGAAAACGCGGACAAGGCTGTCCCTGTATCATGCGGTGATGAAGCAGGGCGTCATTGAAGTGCCGCCCTATGATAGCCCGGAAGTCCTGAAGGGGGATGCGATATGCTGAGACCGCTGTACGATTATGCCATGCGTTACCAGCTGCTGCCGCCTCCGGGCATGGTGAAAAAGACGGTAAAGGCATGGGTTTGCCTTGGCGCAAATGGCACGTTCCTTGGCGTGAGGCAGGACGGCAAAGAGGAGTACTTTTGCCCTGACATTGGCAGCTTGGCGAATGGCAAAGACAAGTGCAATGTGCTGGTAGAAAAATACGAGGTTGTTTTCTGGAAAGATACGCCGGAAAGCAAAGTTGAGCAAAGAGAGAAAGGCAAAAAGCCGAAAGACAACACGCTCAAGCATCGGTATTTCCTTGCTTCTCTTCAGCAGGCAGCGCAGAAAGTACCTGAATTGTCAGTTTGCGTGCATTTGCTGGAGGACGAAACCTCCTGCGAACAGGTCCGGCAGGAACTGCTGCGGCTGAAGCTGAAGCCATCAGACCGCGTTTCATTTGAAATTGCAGGAACACCTATTGTTGAAATTCCGGAGGTGCAGGAATGGTGGCGGGAGTTTCGTCAGCAGTTCGCGCAGCATGGCGCGGCAGAAAGCTTGTGCCTGATTACTGGAGAAAAAACGATGCCGGTTGCTACCCTGCCGCCAATTAAGGGACTTTTGCAAGTTGGCGGACATGGACGCGGTGATGCGCTGTTTTGCTTTGACAAGCCAGCATTTTGCTCGTACGGGCTAAAGCAATCGGCGAATGCGCCTGTTTCTGCGGAAGCAATTGACGCGGTGAAAGCGGCGCTTGACCATCTCATGTCAAGCGAAACGCTTTCGCCAACGTTGGCGGGAATGCGCTTTGTCCATTGGTTTGACTGCTATGTTCCTGCGGAATGCGACCCGATGCAGCAAGCACTGGATGGCGATCCTAAGAATCAGGAAACAGAACAGCAGACGGAAGATGATGATGGATACGACGACGATGAAGAATTTGATGAAACGGTAGAAGCACCGTCAAATCCTGATGCTAAACGCGATATTGCAGCCAAACGCATCGAGAGCATTGAAAGCGGAGCAGCGACAACCGCGATTCCAGCCAGCACGCAGTATTACATCCTCCTGCTGTCCGGCGTTACAGGGCGTGTCATGGTTCGCAGCTACGACCACGGGAATTACGGCGAACTGGAGAAGAGCATCCAGCAATGGCGCAATGACTTGCAAATGGTCGATCTCGGTGGAACGGGATTCACAAAAATTAATTCGCTGAAAGCAATGATGATTCGTCTGATGCCGCGGCAAAAGAGCGAAAAGAACGTTTTCAAGCGGATGGACAAGGAGCTTTCAGGAATTACGCCAGCGGTGCTGCACGCAATCTTGACGGACAGCATGCTGCCGGATTCCGTGGCGGTTCGTGCGCTGCGATACATTCGCAATCAAATGGCCAGTGCCAGCGAAGAAGATAAACATGCGCCCGTGCCCGATGCAATGTGCTGCCAATGGCTGAAAGTATGGCTGATTCGGAAAAACAATCGAAAGGAAGGCGTGATAGAAGCTATGTATCAGGCGGAAAATACGAATGTTGCATACCGCTGCGGCGCGTGGGTCGCCGTGTATGCGAGTATGCAGCAGTTTGCAATGAGAGATGTTCAGGCAGGTATTGTACAGCGCTACTATGCATCTGCTTGTCAGATGCCGGCACTGGTGCTGGGGCAGCTGTCAATTCTCTCCGTACCGCACCAGGACAAAATCAAGGGCGACTATCTGAAGATGTATCTGGAAATGCTGGATAAGGTGACTTGTGACATTGGGGAGATCCCCACCATGCTGAACTTGGAGCAGCAGGCTTACTTTGCGCTGGGGTATCGCCAAATGACAGCGGAGTTGAACCGGAAACGCAATGAACTGTGGAAATTGAAGAAAGAACAGAAAGCTGCGGCAGAAACGGACGAGGAGGAATAAGAAAATGGCACTGCAGAACCGTTACGAATTTATGTACTATGTTGCTTGCACCAATGCCAACCCGAACGGCGACCCGGATATGGGCAACATGCCCCGGATTGACCCGCAGACCATGCAGGGATTTATCACCGACGTGGCCACGAAACGCCGCATTCGCAACTATATTGAGATTGCTTATCCGGGCGTGCCGGGCATGGGGATTTTCGTGCAGAAGGCGGTGAATCTGAATAAGCAGATTGCGCTGGCAAAGCGCGAAGCAGGGATTGAAGGTGCGAAAGAAAAAAATCCGGTTTATGCGGCACGCAAAAAAGCGTGTGAACTCTTCTACGATGTGCGCACCTTTGGGGCTGTGATGTCTACTGGCCCCAATGCGGGGCAAGTCCGCGGTCCTGTTCAACTTGCTTTCGGCAAGAGTTTGGATTCGGTACTGCCGCTGGACATATCCATCACGCGCATGGCGGCGGCATTGGGCGGAAATGACAAATCCTACGAGGAATATGAGAAAGCGGAACAGGAAGCGTCTGAAGATAAGCTGCGCACGATGGGACGCAAGCAGATTATCCCCTTTGGTCTGTATGAGGTGCGTGGCTTCATCAGCGCGAATCTTGCAGCGGAAACGGGATTCGATGAAGCTGATATGAAGGCGCTGTTTGAGGCGATTCTCAACATGTATGAGCATGACCGTTCGGCGAGCAAGGGCGAAATGGAGGTTGTTTCTCCGCTCATCATCTTCAAGCACGAAGGCACGGATACGAATCCTGAACAGCGCGTACGTCAAGCCAAATTGGGCTGTGCACCGGCGCATAAACTCTTTGAACTGGTGACGGTGCAGAAGAAAGTGGATTTCCCCCGCAATTATCGTGACTATGAAGCAAAGGTGGCGCTGGATAAGGTGCCTGCGGGGGTACGGATGGGCTTTTTGAGCAATCCTTACGGGGAGATTGTCTGGGATGAACTGCCGCAGGGAGAAAGCTGGTTTACCCGTGGATGACGAGCAGGAGTATCTTCCGTTATCGTGGCTGTCGCAGGCAGATTACTGTCTGCGGCGCGCCGCGCTGCTGCTGAATGAACGTGTATGGGTAGAAAATGTCGAGACGGCGAAAGGTCGCGCCGAGCATGAACGGGTTCATACACAGCGCGTGGAGCGCCGCGGCGATTTCGTGAAGCTCTACGAGAACAGTGTCTTTTCGGACGAAATGCAAATCAGCGGAAAATGCGACTGCATTGAAGCGGTGCGGGATGAAAACGGCTGCACGATTCCCGCAGTGGATTTCCCGGTGCGGCTGCTGCCGGTGGAGTACAAGCATGGGAAGATACGCGATGAATCAGAATACAAGATTCAGCTTTGCGCGGAGGCGATGTGCTTAGAGGAAATGTATCACACGACGATCCCGGCAGGCGCGCTGTTCTACATTACCGCGCATCGCAGAGTGGATGTGGAACTTGATGAAGCGCTGCGTGAACAGGTACGGCAGACTGTGCAGAAACTCTGGAAAGTCCGCCGCGAAATGCTGATTCCATCGGCAGTTTACGGCCCGAAATGCAAACGTTGCTCGATGCAGGAATACTGTATGCCGAAGGTAAAAACATCCGCGAAGGAATATTGCAAGGCGCTTCTTCTTGAAGCAGAGAGGGTGGAGACGGAATGAAAAAATTACTGGAAACCCTCTATGTGACAACGCCAGACAGCTACCTTTTCTGCCGCAACGAGAATATCTGCGTGAAAATTGGCGGCGAAGAGAAAGCAAGCGTGCCAGCGGTAATGCTGGACGGAATCGTGTGCTTTGGGGAAATGACAGTTTCCACACCGCTGATTGGTTTCTGCGCTGAGCATGGGATTACGCTGACATTCCTATCGTCGAATGGACGCTTTTACAGCCGCATTTGCGGGCCGGTCAGCGGCAATGTGCTGCTGAGAAAAAAGCAGTATCAAGCGCTGGATGATGATGACTTCCGCATGAAATTCGTGCAGAATCTCCTGGTGGGAAAGCTGCTCAACGAGAAAAATGTATTGATGCGCGCGGCACGGACGCAGGATGCGGCAACAGCAGAGCGTCTTCGAGCAGCCTGCCAGTCTATCAGCCAGTATGCAGCACAGCTGGAGACATGCGCAGGTGTTGACCCAATGCGCGGTATCGAAGGAGCCGCCGCAAAATGCTACTTTGCGCATTTTGACGACATGATTTCCCCACAATGCCCCTTCCAGTTTGTGGAGCGCAGCAGACGACCGCCGCGCAATGAAGTGAATGCAGTCCTGTCGTTTATGTACACGCTGCAAACGCGGGACATTCAAGCGGCACTTGAAACGGTAGGCTTAGATCCAGCGGCTGGATGGCTGCACACGCTTCGACCGGGACGGCCGTCGCTGGCGCTGGACTTGCTGGAAGAGTTCCGAGCGCCGCTGTGCGACCGGCTGGCGCTGTCGCTGTTCAACAAACGTCAGCTGACGGATAAGGACTTTGAGTACGATTCGCTGGCTGTTATGCTGAACGAGCGCGGGCGCAAAACGGTACTTACCGCATGGCGTGACCGAAAGCAGGAAGAAATCACGCATCCGTATCTCGGAGAAAAAATCCAAGTAGGTCTGATTGCTTATGTACAGGCCATGATGCTGGCGCGTGTCTTGCGCGGGGATCTTGATTGCTATCCGCCGTTTGTATGGAGGTGAAAAAATGTTGGTTGTTGTTACTTATGATGTGAATACAGCAACCGAAGCGGGAGCAGCGCGGCTTAGGCGTGTAGCGAAACTCTGCGAACGCTATGGACGGCGTGTTCAGAACTCTGTATTTGAAGTCCTGCTTGATGCAGCACAGCTGACGGCGCTCAAGGCGCAATTGGCAGCGACAATTGATGCAGAACATGACTCCGTTCGCTTCTATCGCCTTGGCAACAGTTACAAGGAGCGCATTGATGTGCTTGGTTGCACTGCGCGCATTGAAGCTGGAGAACTGCTGATGTTATAGCGGAAGCTGAAAACACTCTTTTCAGCGCATGTGAATCATACATGAATGGCCGACCGTCTCGCGCGGTGTGATGTCAAAATTCAAGCGATGATTCTATGAAATATTACCAAAATAATCTCGACAAATTGCGTGGCACTATTGTTAAGCCATGCTGATTTGTAAGGGTTGAACAAAAGATTTGCAGAAATTGCATATCTTTTGCCGTCGCCCCTCGCGGAGGGGCGTGAATTGAAATAGCTGATGGTGCTGGTCGGCTGATGGTGCTGGTCGTCGCCCCTCGCGGAGGGGCGTGAATTGAAATGTTGTCGATGACAAAACCCGCGCGTTCTTCCTGGTCGCCCCTCGCGGAGGGGCGTGAATTGAAATATTGAGGTGATGACTGGCAACCATCCGCTGGTTGTCGCCCCTCGCGGAGGGGCGTGAATTGAAATCATCCAGCGGTCGAAGGCATCAGGGTCGCGGCGTCGCCCCTCGCGGAGGGGCGTGAATTGAAATATCGTCAGGCGGGTTATCCTACGGCCTGCCGCCGGTCGCCCCTCGCGGAGGGGCGTGAATTGAAATACGCTGCCCAGAGCTGTACTGCTTGGGACGATTACCGTCGCCCCTCGCGGAGGGGCGTGAATTGAAATCATGTGTGGTCCTTCTTTCCGCCGGGGTTGCCCGGTCGCCCCTCGCGGAGGGGCGTGAATTGAAATAGGCTTCCTCCGTCTCCGTGACGCTTGCGGCATGTCGCCCCTCGCGGAGGGGCGTGAATTGAAATATCGCCCGGCACTTCGGCACGACGGTGCGCCACACGTCGCCCCTCGCGGAGGGGCGTGAATTGAAATTGGAAGCGGATGCAGTGGCGGAGCGTGTCGCCGTAAGTCGCCCCTCGCGGAGGGGCGTGAATTGAAATGAAGAGGACGAGGAGGAATGAAGCCATGCAGACCCGTCGCCCCTCGCGGAGGGGCGTGAATTGAAATTTGAATTCGTCGCCGTTCATCCCCAGCCGGAGAAGTCGCCCCTCGCGGAGGGGCGTGAATTGAAATGTCTGCCGTGCCGGGGCGTTGCCGCTTGTGGCGGCGTCGCCCCTCGCGGAGGGGCGTGAATTGAAATCGAAATGACACCCATGAGTACCCTGACCGAGCGCGTCGCCCCTCGCGGAGGGGCGTGAATTGAAATGCTGTGTGACAGCATCCAGCGATGCCACAGCATAGTCGCCCCTCGCGGAGGGGCGTGAATTGAAATAAAATTGCGAATCTGGGGATTTCGTATTTCGGATGTCGCCCCTCGCGGAGGGGCGTGAATTGAAATAAGTTGTTTTTTCTGTGCTTTGACGTTTTTCTCGTGTCGCCCCTCGCGGAGGGGCGTGAATTGAAATGCCTTGAAAAAGATGGTTGCGTGTACAGCCACCTTGCGTCGCCCCTCGCGGAGGGGCGTGAATTGAAATGCTGACGAGGCGTGGGTGACGGGTTCGGCATGGTCGCCCCTCGCGGAGGGGCGTGAATTGAAATGAAAGGCAAGATTGGCTGAACGCGCTGACAATCTGTCGCCCCTCGCGGAGGGGCGTGAATTGAAATGCCTTGAAAAAGATGGTTTCGTGTACAGCCACCTGTCGCCCCTCGCGGAGGGGCGTGAATTGAAATTCTCGGTGGCACAGTTAATCGTTGATTCCGTAAACGTCGCCCCTCGCGGAGGGGCGTGAATTGAAATGCAAGCGACGTATTCTTGCTATGAGCGTGGAACCGTCGCCCCTCGCGGAGGGGCGTGAATTGAAATACAACCCGCATGGAACGTCTGACCGCCCGATTCTGTCGCCCCTCGCGGAGGGGCGTGAATTGAAATAGAACGCGGTTACGCGGCTTAGTCGTCATCGTCAGTCGCCCCTCGCGGAGGGGCGTGAATTGAAATATGTCCCGCGCCGCTTTCCTGCGTTCTGCCCTATTGTCGCCCCTCGCGGAGGGGCGTGAATTGAAATAATTAGGCAGCACGATTGCCGCCACACCTTTGCCGTCGCCCCTCGCGGAGGGGCGTGAATTGAAATAAAAAGGGCGAACACGCCGCGCTGACCGTGAGCAGTCGCCCCTCGCGGAGGGGCGTGAATTGAAATAGGTGGTCGAGCCTGATGCACGGCACTGTCGGGATGCGTCGCCCCTCGCGGAGGGGCGTGAATTGAAATAGTCGCCTTGCAATCCATTGATAATGCTTGATTGTCGCCCCTCGCGGAGGGGCGTGAATTGAAATGCAACGAAAGACGTTGTGCTTGCGCCGTCAGGAAGCGTCGCCCCTCGCGGAGGGGCGTGAATTGAAATCATTGGAGACGGGCAAGAAGATGTCAGGCACTCGTCGCCCCTCGCGGAGGGGCGTGAATTGAAATTTGATTGCTTCCACCTGATTCTTGGTGAACAGGTAGTCGCCCCTCGCGGAGGGGCGTGAATTGAAATGGAATGGCGATATTGCCGCCAAAGTTTACGCGAAGTCGCCCCTCGCGGAGGGGCGTGAATTGAAATACGCGGGTTGCGTGAGGAAAGGAGAAACGCAATGGTCGCCCCTCGCGGAGGGGCGTGAATTGAAATGCGTCCCCACCAACGCAACAAAGCGCATCGCGCGTCGCCCCTCGCGGAGGGGCGTGAATTGAAATGTATATGTCAAGGGCTAAATCACATTTTTTCGAGTCGCCCCTCGCGGAGGGGCGTGAATTGAAATCGCATAGACGGCATTCCTGCCGCGTCCGCCGACTTGGTCGCCCCTCGCGGAGGGGCGTGAATTGAAATTTAATTCCTTCTTTTTCGCGATACTTCTTCATCGTCGCCCCTCGCGGAGGGGCGTGAATTGAAATACCGTGCCGTCGTACACCGCGCCATCAAGCTGTACGTCGCCCCTCGCGGAGGGGCGTGAATTGAAATCAACAGCTTTATGATTTTTTCGAGTTTGGCGCGGTCGCCCCTCGCGGAGGGGCGTGAATTGAAATCAAGCACCCACGCGCCATTGCCATAGTACCCAGCAGTCGCCCCTCGCGGAGGGGCGTGAATTGAAATGGCGGGCGAAATGATTTCGGCGCGTTCCGGCGCGGGTCGCCCCTCGCGGAGGGGCGTGAATTGAAATCATCTCCAGCGACACGAGCAGCACCCCGCCCCCGTGCGTCGCCCCTCGCGGAGGGGCGTGAATTGAAATAAGGTATTCAGGCTGTTTTGCTCAACCTGTAAGCGTCGCCCCTCGCGGAGGGGCGTGAATTGAAATATCTCGGCGGTTCGCAAGCCAGACGTCGTTTGGTCGCCCCTCGCGGAGGGGCGTGAATTGAAATTTGTCCTGTGTGGCAACCGCTGGCGCGAAACGCTCCGCGTCGCCCCTCGCGGAGGGGCGTGAATTGAAATTTACCGCTGTACCTCATCCGCAGTGCCGCTTGTAGCGTCGCCCCTCGCGGAGGGGCGTGAATTGAAATGTATTAGATAGGTAGCGATTGCCACAAGCGGCAGCCGTCGCCCCTCGCGGAGGGGCGTGAATTGAAATACCCCCGCCGCTGACCCGAAAGCCGCGCGCGCCGCGTGTCGCCCCTCGCGGAGGGGCGTGAATTGAAATGTACATGGAGTTCTTCAAACTGCGTTCCGTACAGTGTCGCCCCTCGCGGAGGGGCGTGAATTGAAATATTGGAAATCGGGTATCTGCGCTCACAAGTGATTGTCGCCCCTCGCGGAGGGGCGTGAATTGAAATATTGCTGCTTTGTAGGCTTCTTCCAGCGTCAGATGTCGCCCCTCGCGGAGGGGCGTGAATTGAAATGTTGATAGCGGCTGACGACTGTGCTGCCGCCGCGCGTCGCCCCTCGCGGAGGGGCGTGAATTGAAATCTTTGCCATTGCCAGCAATGCCGCCTATTTCGCGTGTCGCCCCTCGCGGAGGGGCGTGAATTGAAATAATGCTGGAAGATTGTGATTCGCTTTATCTGCTGGTCGCCCCTCGCGGAGGGGCGTGAATTGAAATTGGAGAACAGAACCGTAGGAGGAAACAAAATGCGTCGCCCCTCGCGGAGGGGCGTGAATTGAAATGAAGAAGGAATTCGGCAGATTCGTGCCATGTGGGTCGCCCCTCGCGGAGGGGCGTGAATTGAAATTTGTCGAGGCGGTGACGCTGGGCGAGGGCATGGTCGCCCCTCGCGGAGGGGCGTGAATTGAAATATCTCTTTCGTCGGGATGTTGCGGACGATGTTTGCGTCGCCCCTCGCGGAGGGGCGTGAATTGAAATACTATTGTTGCGGTATAGCGTGATAAAGCCATCGTGTCGCCCCTCGCGGAGGGGCGTGAATTGAAATTGGACTTGGCGCATGTCCGCCTTGCCACAACGCGTCGCCCCTCGCGGAGGGGCGTGAATTGAAATAAGATAAACGCGCTGTGCTGACTTCGGGCTGTGGTCGCCCCTCGCGGAGGGGCGTGAATTGAAATAGCGCCAGTTTTCAACGCCTTCTGCCCGAGCGTGTCGCCCCTCGCGGAGGGGCGTGAATTGAAATAAGCTTTGTATACGGGATGCCGATTAGAGTATTGTCGCCCCTCGCGGAGGGGCGTGAATTGAAATGCCGAGGCTCTGGATCTCTACGACGCCGGGAAGTCGCCCCTCGCGGAGGGGCGTGAATTGAAATGAAGCGGCAGCGGTACGGACAAAAATACTTTGATGGTCGCCCCTCGCGGAGGGGCGTGAATTGAAATCACTGAGTATGTTGACGAAGACGGCAACATCCGAGTCGCCCCTCGCGGAGGGGCGTGAATTGAAATTGCCGGGGGTATATCCTCCCGGCATGACGCGGAAGTCGCCCCTCGCGGAGGGGCGTGAATTGAAATTGCGGCTTCTTGCGACGCGGCGTAACTCGCTTGACGTCGCCCCTCGCGGAGGGGCGTGAATTGAAATAAAATTATAAATTGTCGCCAGCATCACGTTCAGTCGCCCCTCGCGGAGGGGCGTGAATTGAAATTTCGACGTATAGTATTTTTTGATTAACTCTCTAGTCGCCCCTCGCGGAGGGGCGTGAATTGAAATGGGGCTTGGCGCATGACCGCCCTGCCATAGCGCGTCGCCCCTCGCGGAGGGGCGTGAATTGAAATAAGTCGTTAGGATCATCAATCGTCTTAATTTTTCGGTCGCCCCTCGCGGAGGGGCGTGAATTGAAATATGTAATCTTCCAGCACTTTATAATATACGCTTTGTCGCCCCTCGCGGAGGGGCGTGAATTGAAATAGGTCTTCCGCATCACGTCGGACGCGCGAGATATGTCGCCCCTCGCGGAGGGGCGTGAATTGAAATATCCAGAAAATCACTCCACGCCATCAGCCGCCCAGTCGCCCCTCGCGGAGGGGCGTGAATTGAAATGATTAGAATGCGGCGCACGCGGTATTCGGACAAGTCGCCCCTCGCGGAGGAGCGTGAATTGAAATGAGCAGAACATCGGGCTTGCCGGTTGCGCGGCTGTCGCCCCTCGCGGAGGGGCGTGAATTGAAATTGGTTGATGACCTGTACAGAGACGTTTGCGCTTTGTCGCCCCTCGCGGAGGGGCGTGAATTGAAATAACATGAACGACTACAATGTTGGTGCGGACAAGGGCGTCGCCCCTCGCGGAGGGGCGTGAATTGGCGTGCCTGCTGGCTTTCGGGAAAGAAGGTCAGCAGCCGCGTTTTCATCCTCTGCTTCCGCTGCAAAAAAACTTTCCGCACCCTATTGACAAAACCGTTGGAATAGGGTATAATAATCAATGTCGCCGATAAAAGCGACGGAATGACGCGGGGTAGAGCAGCTTGGTAGCTCGTCGGGCTCATAACCCGGAGGTCGTAGGTTCAAGTCCTACCCCCGCAACCATTTGGCTCAATAGCTCAGCTGGCCAGAGCATTCGGTTCATACCCGAAGTGTCATAGGTTCGAATCCTATTTGAGCCACGAACGCCGCAGAGAAATCTGCGGTATTTTTTTGTTTTGGGCGGAATAATAGGACATTGCAAAAGGCGCAAGCAGATGGCGCAGGTGAATCTGGAAATAGTATCAGAAATCAGACAAAAAATCCCCCTGCCGAGAAGGAAAACTCCTCGGCAGGGGGCAGTGAAAATCGACGGAGGATTAGTCCTCGTCGTCCTCTTCTTCCGGCAGTTCGGCATTGTGATACACGTTCTGCACGTCGTCGTTGTCCTCCAGCATCTCCAGCAGCTTCTGAATCTTCTGGATCGTTTCTTCGTCAGGCAGCGCAACCGTGTTCTGCGGAATCTTGTCCACTTCAGCGGTCAGGAAGGTGACGCCCTGCTTCTCCAGCGCTTCGCGGACGGTGGAGAAGTCGTTCGGCGCGGTGTAGATTTCGTAGGCATCGTCATCCACCTTCATGTCTTCCGCACCGGCGTCCAGCGCCATCATCATCATTTCTTCTTCGTCCGAACCGGGAGTGCGTTCCACCACCAGAACGCCCTTCTCGTCGAACATGAAGCTGACGGAGCCAGTCGTGCCGAGGTTGCCGCCGTTCTTGGCAAAGCAGTGGCGCACGTCGGAAGCGGTACGGTTGCGGTTGTCGGTGATGGTATCAACGATGACCGCAACGCCGCCGGGCGCATAGCCTTCATAGGTGATCTGCTCGTAGGTCACGTTGGACAGTTCACCGCTCGCCTTCTTGATGGAGCGCTGAATATTGTCATTCGGCATATTGTTGGCTTTCGCCTTGGCAATGATGTCGCGCAGCTTGCCGTTGGATTCGGGGTTTGCGCCGCCATCGCGCACAGCAATCGCGATTTCACGGCCAATCTTGGTGAAAACAGCGCCGCGGGCAGCATCCGCCTTGCCCTTCTTCGCCTGAATATTATGCCACTTGGAATGCCCAGACATCAGAAAATCCCTCCTGAAAAAGTCAGGGAAGCGCCGCAAACCGGCATTTCCCGCGAAATAGTAGCTTGAAAACGCTTTATTATAGCATTTTGGTGCTTATCACGTCAAGGGTGAGAGCCGTAATTTCGCGATTTTTTCGGGAAAAAACAGGGCAGAAGCGCGTTCTTCTGCCCCGATATCGTATGTTTATTGCACTTCGTACGTCCCGACCTGCTCGGATGTGCCGAAGCCCAGCACTTCGCTTGTCGGGCGGGAGTTGGTCTTGCCGCCGTCGTAAGCGCCAATCTGGTTGAGCTGCTTGCCCATGAAGACCATCACTGCCGTCTGCCCGCCGTCCATGTTGAAGGCGACCTGACAGCCCTTGGCGCGCATCATCTTCGCCAGATAGCTGATGGTAACGCCTGCGGAGCGCTTCAGGCGCCCTTCGCACATGATGGCGACGTAGTGACCGGGTTCGACCATGCCGATGGCGCAGCGCGGATTCTTGTTCTCGTTGTTGGCGTAGGCGCGCTCGGACACTTTGCCGTCCAGCAGCAGATACGGGCCGAAGGAGTACACCGTCTGTACACCCTCGTCGATGAACTCCTGCGCCGTCTTTTCCCAGCTGTGGTAGACTTTAAGGCTGCCGTCAGGCATGAACGCCAGCATGTCCAGATTCGGGAACATGGAGTTCGTTACCTGCTTTTCGGTGTACGGGTCGTCATAGAGAATGCGCCCGTCGCGGATGACAATGCCCGTGTGGCGGTTGTTGTTCACGGCGACGCGGTAAGTGTAGTAGTCCGTGTTCATCGCAAAAACGACGTTGTGCTTCTTTGCGGTTTCTGTCGCGTCCACACGCACTTTGCCCATCTTCTCCGGGTCGTTTTGCACCGTGCGGAGCATTTCGCCCGCGTCCAAATCGCCGTACAGATCCGCCTCAAACCACGTCAGCGGCTGGGTTGCGTCGTATTTGCGCTGGATAATGACTTTGCTGGTCTGGCTGACGTAAATCCACAGTCCCTCGTCCTCGGAAGAGTAGATGTATTCGCCTTCATCGAGGAAACCCTTGGCGTTGAGGGCGGGCATGTGCGCCGTGTATGCGGGCACTTCGGTGGGCGCGGGCGTGGCCTCTACGTTGTTTGCCGCCGCATCGTAAGAACCGGGCGCGTCGTAGATGTTTTCGAGGAAGTCGTCTTTGCGGACGTCCTCGCCTACGGTCGTGAACGCCAGACCGAACACGCGGTTGTCGTACTTCGTGCCCGTTTCGGTGACGCTCATGCCGGAGGATGCCTGCGTCTTGTGCAGGGTATAGGCTTCTTCCGCCAGCTCGATGCCGGTCGCGCCATTCATGCTCTTGAGCGGAACCGTCCAGTCAAACGTAATCTGATTTTCGGGGTACAGGTGCAGGTACAGCTTTTTGACCTGCCAAGTGCCGTATGCAATGGTGGACGCGGTGAATTCATCCTCGTTTGCTGCCAATGCAATGCAGTTCTGAGCGGCGTCAGCAATCATCATGTGCTGCTTGTGGCCATACTCGCCATTGGTGTCCTGCGTTACAACGACTTCTGGTTTGTACTGCCGATACAGCCCCACAATCCATTCGTTGACTTTGCCTTTGCCGCCCGCAGTTTTATAGGCTGCTTTGAGATTTTTGGCATAGCTGTCCTTGAAATTGCCAATGACCGGATACGTCCGCACGCCCATGTGCCACAGACCATTGAGCAGCTCGGAGGAGCGGGTGGTGTTGGAGCGGGTGAAGTACGCCACAACCACCTTGCGCTGCTGCTCGACGGCGTAGGTGGGAATTGCGCCGCCGAAGAAAATCAGCTCATCATCCGGGTGCGTGGAGAGGAAGAGGATATCCGCCTTCTCCTCCGTCGGTTGCCATACCTGCACCCAGTCAGGCAAATCGCCCTCAGAAAGCACAAACAGGTCGTTGATGCGCAGGGCGGTTTTCTTCTCGCTTGTCACCGCCAAGCGGACATGCTGCGCGGGCTGCGGCAGCGCAACATACGCGTGGAGGAAGCGCGTGTCGCCCGGCACGGCGGTGAACCAGTCCTTGCCGTCGTCGCTGGTCTGGATTTCCCACGATTCAGGCATGTTGCCGAAGCAGACATAAAGCCCGGCAATTGGCTTGCCCTCCGGCGCGGTAATTGCGATCCATGGGGTTTTGATTTTGTTGCTCTCCCAGTAAGAGGTATACTTCTTGTCCGTCATCAGCGTGTATTTCCGCCCGGAACTGCACACCTTGAACTTGCAGTCCTCTGTGATATCATTCGCTTCCGCGGCGAAGGCAACGCTCAGGCTCAGCGCGAGCAGCGTCAGCAGCGCTATCAGCCATTTCTTCATAATCAATGCCATTCCTTTCTATGATACTCCAACCTGAAGAATAGCATAAAAAGAAGGCGATTGTCAACGAAAACCGGCAGAAGAATGGAAAATTTACAACTTCCGTCCGCATTCGCTGTTGACGGAAGGCAGGGAGCATGGTACAATGCAGCGTAGGAAGGGGGGAGAAGCATGCAACAGCCGCGCATCTTTTTTGCCGTGGCGCTGCACGAAAAGTACGCGCTGCCGACAGATGCGCTGTATACGCCAATTCAGGCGGGCGCGGCGATTCATCCGCCGCTGGGGCTGATGCGCGACGACACGGGCGAAAATATCAGCGCGAAGAACGGCAGCTACTGCGAACTGACGGTGCTGTACTGGATGGCGCACAATGTGGATGCGGACTGGTACGGCTTGTGCCATTATCGGCGGTACTTCTCCCTCCGCAGGACAGGCTGCCCGCAAAAGCGCATTCTGACGCGCGCGCAGCTGCTGCCCCTGCTTGATACGGCGGATATTTTTTTGCCGAAAAAGCGGCACTACTGGCTGGAAACGAACTTCACGCAGTATGCCCATGCGCACCACGAGGAGGATTTGTGGAAGGCGCGGGCGGCGCTTGCGCGGCTGCATCCGGGGCAGGAGCGCGTGTTTGACCGCGTGATGGCGCGCCGATCCGGGCATCGGTTCAACCTGATGCTGATGCGCCGGGACGCGCTGCAAAGCTATGCATCGTGGCTCTTCCCCCTGCTGGACGCGGCGGAAATTGACACGACGGGCTACAGCGCACGGGATAAGCGGGTGCATGGTTTTCTGGCGGAGCGACTGCTGGACGTGTGGCTGGCACAGCAGGATTACCGCGTGAAAGAACTGCCCGTGGCGCATCTGGAACGGCAGCACTGGGGAAGGAAGATTGCAGCGTTCCTGCTGCGGAAAATGGGCATCAAAAACGACCGAACGGCGCGGTGAAGCGGGTTCGGTCGTTTTGCTGAAAAAATATATTTTGTAGCATTCTTGACAAACGATTAACGAATGATATAATAATATTATCATAAGCATGCAAACTGTATGCGGAAAGAAGGATTGGTTATGAAAAGAAGAGCACTTTCAACGCTGATGGCGCTGTCCCTGTTCTGCGCGGGTGGGGCAGCAATGGCAGACGGCGCGTATACGCCCGGAACTTACACGGTTTCTGCGGACGGCAACAACGGCGCAATTACCCTGCGTGTTGAAATGACGGCGGATGCGATTGCGGATATCAAAGTCGTGTCACAGAGCGAAACGGCAGGCTTGGGTGATGTTGCCATCGACAAGATGATTGAGGCTATCCTTGTGGCGGGCAATACCGACGTTGATACGGTCAGTCAGGCGACCGTATCCAGCGAAGCAGTGATTGCGGCAGTGAATGCGGCGCTATCTCGCGCGGAAAAGGGTGAAGTGGACACCGTGGCATCTCCCGTGGCAGAAGCGGTGACGGAAGAAACGTTTGCCGACCAGTGCAAGGCGGCGGGCATCGACTTCACCTACGAAGACCCGAATGCGTCAATTTACGATTTCCAGACGACGGATGCGGCTGTGGACGTTATTACGCACGCGTCCGGCAAGGCGAAGTATGTGGATGAAACGGACGGCCCGTGCATCCGTACCCCGCTGGATCTGGCGGCGCGCTCGGCAGTGAAGGTCAAGGTCTACTATTGGATTGCGGATGAAAATGGCGTTTCGACGCTGGAGGAAGCCACGAAGCTCGAAAATGCGCAGTATGTCAGCGTACCGTTCCCGAATGACGGCGGCAAGTACGCCATCAAGCTGCAAAGCAATGGCTTGGGCACGAATACGGTTGTGACCATTGACGAGAACAACGAGCCGACGGTTGCTATTTTCGGCTTGAAGTACACGGTGGATGAGAACGGCACAGATGTTTACACGTCCTGCGCGGTGATGGCGGAAACGGCGACGTACCGCAACCTGATTGCGGGCAGCCCCATTGTCATCTCCTACTATGAATACAATCCCTTTGCGGAGAAGAAAATCGGCATTGGCGCACGCAATGCGGGCGCGCGCGTGCAGTGCGAACTGGATCAGCAGCGCAGTATGCTGACGACGATTCCTGCCGAGGGCGAAACGGCGCAGAAAATCAGCGTTGCGGACTATCTTGCGATGGACGAAGACGCACGGAATGCGATTCAGATTAAGTATATCACGATGGTTGCAAAGGTAGTTGCCTTGTACTCCATCGGTTGATACCCAAATAGCAAAGGGCTGCCATGCACAATCTGCACGGCAGCCCTTTTTACAATGGCACTTTTCCAAAGCCCAACACGCGGGCATTGCCTGAGAGTAGTACCAGTTCAATCGCGCGAAAGGGAGTCCAGAGGGTCGAAGACCCTTTGGCAGGGTCAAGGG
>ERZ824978.1439-NODE-1439-length-25613-cov-3.601886_pt1 | contig 25613 bp, 19 predicted proteins | sample MGYA00519860_ERZ824978 | MGnify/ENA primary metagenome ERZ824978 (study PRJEB31778, sample SAMEA3449184) | human gut metagenome | biome: human gut; feature: human-associated habitat; material: faeces | place: United Kingdom | collected 2010/2012 ... | reverse complement strand
ATTTTCCGCGCCGACCTCTTCGGCGCGGCGCATGGCGTAATCGGCGATCTCCCGGATGGGGTTGCCGGACGCGCCGAGCGCGTATACTTCGGATGGGATCATGTGGTTTTCCCCCGGTTCACAAGATATTCGACCGCTCTCCGGTAGCCCTCAAAGCCCAGCCCGGCGAACGTCTTTTCGCACGCCATGCCCGCGTAGGACACGTGCCGGAAGCTCTCGCGCTCTTGAATATCGGTGAGATGCACCTCTACCGCCGGGAGCGCCACGGCCTTGAGCGCGTCGAGAATGGCGACGCTCGTGTGCGTATACGCTGCGGGATTGATAACGATGCCGTCGATCCGTCCGAGGGCAGACTGGATGGCATCGACGATCGCGCCCTCGTGGTTGGACTGGAAAAGCTCGCATTCTGCGCCGAGCTCCCGGCAGGACGCACGGATATATGCCTCGAGCGCGGCAAAGTCACGCTTTCCGTAAAGCTCCGGTTCCCGCACGCCGAGAAGGTTCAGATTGGGGCCGTTGATGACGAGGATCTTCATAGGATCACCTTGCGGATGTCCTCCACGGTGTCCTCAAGCGCACGGTTGTTGTCGATGATATAGTCCGCAAAGCGGAGATAGCGCTTCTCGCGCATTTCGTACATGGCGTTGAGATTTCCCGCGCGGGAGAGCGGGCGGCCGTCGCGCTCGAGCTTGTCAAGATCGCGGCGCAGCCAGAAAATGACGCCGTTCTGGTGCAGCGGCGCGTAGTTCTCCTCGTGGAGCACCGCGCCGCCGCCGGTGGCGACGATCGCGCCGAAGGCGCTGCCGAGCTCGCGCACGGCCTCGCTCTCGTGCGTGCGGAACACGGATTCGCCCTGCATTGTGATGATCTGCTCGGGCGTATAGCCGGTGTGCTCCTCGATATAGGCGTCCGTATCGAGCACCTCGCGGCCGAGCGCCTTGCCGAGCGCCTCCGCCACGGCGGACTTGCCGCAGCCGGGCATGCCGATGAGGACGATGTTCATGGTCTTGCTCTTCACGAGGTCGATGGCGTGCTCGAGCGCGCCGGACACCGCCTTTTTGCCGGTGAAGATCTCGCTCGCGCGGATGGCCTGCGCCGCGAGCATCACCATGCCGTTCGCGCAGGGGATGCCGAGTTTTTCCGCCTGCAGCAAAAGCTCCGTGCGCACGGGATTATAGATGAGATCGACGACGGCGCGGCAGTGCGGGAAGCGCAGCAGATCGATGACCGCCTCGCCGTTGTGCGGGTACATGCCGACCGGCGTGGTGTTCACGATGAGCTCGGCGTCCGTGTGGCGGGAGAGGTTGGAGTAATTGTCCTTCCCATCGCGGGAGACGACGACGATCTCGCGCGCCTGCTGCTTTTCGAGCGCGTACACCACCGCGGCGGAAGCGCCGCCGCTGCCGAGCACGAGCACCTTTTTCGCGCGCGGCGAGAACACCGCGCGGCGCAGCAGCTCTTCAAAGCCGTAGACGTCCGTATTGTCGCCGTAGAGCGTTCCGTCGGCGCGGCGGACGATCGTATTGACGCTGCCGATGGCGCGCGCCGTTTCGGAGAGCTCGTCGCAAATCGCCGCGGCGCACTTTTTGTAGGGGATCGTGACGTTCAGCGCGTCAAAATCGCCCTTCCGAAGGAAGGTCTCCACATTCTCCGGTTCGGTCTCATAGAGCTTATACTCATAGTCGCCGAGCATGGAATGGATGGCCGGAGAATAGCTGTGGCTGAGCTTTTGTCCGAGAAGTCCGCAATGCATCATGTCAAATTACCTCACTATAGCTTCCAAGATAGGTGTATTCCTCGCTGATGTCCCCCAGCTCACTCACAAGCTGAAGGAAGGCGGGATCGTACACCGGGTTTTCCAGATCGAAATAGAACATGAACTCAAAGCTGCGCTCCGGGAGCGGGCGGCTTTCGAGCTTGTTCAGGTTGATGCCGAGCGCATAGAAGCGCGAGAGCACTTTATAAAGCGAGCCGGGTTCGTGGCGCAGCGTCATCATAAGGCTCGTCCGATCCGCGCCGGGATAGATCTCCAGATCGCGCGCAATGCAGATGAAGCGCGTGTAGTTGTTCGCCGTATCCTGCACGGAGGGGGCGAGACATTCCAGACCGTACAGCCGTTCGCACGCGCGCGTGGAGAGCGCCGCAGCGTCGTTCCGCCCGGACTCCGCAACGAGCTTTGCCGCGAGCGCCGTATTCTCGCACGGGATGACCTTCACGCCCGGAAGCGACGAGAGGAACTGCGCGCACTGGCTGAGCGCCTGCTCGTGCGAATAGATCTCGCGGATGCCGGAGAGCTTTGCGCCGGGCCTCGCGAGCAGGTTGTGGTCGATCTTCACGCGCACCGAGCGGACGATGTGGAAATGGTGGCGCATCATAAGATCGTACACGGCGTTCACCGAACCCGCGGTGCTGTTTTCGATGGGCAGCACCCCGTAGCGGCAGAGGCCTTTTTCGATGGCGTTGAACACCGCGTCGAAGCTCGAAAAGTAAAGCTCGTTCGGCAGGCGGAACAGCCGCTCGCACGCGATCTGGGAGTTGGAACCTTCGACGCCCTGACAGGCGACGGCGGCCTTCTCCGGGAAGAGCGGCGGCGTCTGCTCGATCGCTGCCTGAATGCTCTCGGCGAGCGGGCTCTGCTTATGCAGCAGGCGGTTCTGGCGGCTGCGGCTGAGCTCAAAGAGCAGCGCGTAGAGCGACACGGCGTAGCTTTGCAGCTCCTCCGGCGCTTTTTCGCTCACGGCGTAGAGTTTTTCCCGCTCCCGCCGCTCATCGAGCACCGGAAGGCCGTGTTCGGCTTTATACCGGGCAATGTCCCCGGCGATGTCCATGCGCTCGGCAAAGCATCGCAGCAGCTCGTCATCCACCGCGTCGATCCTGTCTCGCAGTTCGTCCATGTTCATGGCTTTCTCCCTCTTTCCGAACAAAGAATATCATATAGCACGACCGCTGCCGCCGCTTCCACGCAGGGAACGGCGCGCGGCACGATGCAGGGGTCATGCCGGCCGGCGATTTCGATCGTCGTTTCGCGCATGGCGGCGAGATCAACGGTGCGCTGCCGCCGCGCGATGGACGGCGTCGGCTTGAACGCCGCGCGGAACACGAGCGGCGCGCCCGTCGTGATGCCGCCGAGGATGCCGCCGCAGCGGTTCGTCTCCGTCATAGTCCTCCCGCCGCGCAGCACAAAGGCGTCGTTATTCTCGCTGCCGCGCAGCGCGGCGGCGGCGAACCCCGCGCCAAACTCCACGCCCTTCACAGCGGGAATACCGAAGAGCGCCGCGGAGAGACGGCTCTCCACGCCGTCAAACAGCGCGTCGCCGAGACCTGCGGGCAGGCCGAGCACCGCGCACTCCACCACGCCGCCGACGCTGTCGCCGTCGGCGCGTGCCTTTGCAATGGCAGCAAGCATCTCCTCGCCGCGCGCTTCGCTGAGCGTCGGAAACGGTTTTCCCAGTGTGGATGCCGGGAAGATGCCCTCGTCCGCGATACCGGCAATGGAGGCGATATGCGAAACGATGCGGATGTTTTCCTCTTCCAGAAGCTGCATGGCGATGCCGCCCGCAACGCAGAGCGGCGCGGTGAGCCGTCCGGAAAAGCGCCCGCCGCCGGAGAGATCGACGGCATCGCCGTCTTTCATGCGGGCGGCAAAGTCCGCGTGGCCGGGGCGCGGCGTATTGCGCAGAGCGTCATAGTCGCCGGGGTGGGCGTCGCCGTTGCGGATGACCGCCGTGACCGCGCCGCCGCAGGTGACGCCGTTTTTCACGCCGCTGAGAAAGAGCGGCGCATCGCTCTCGCGCCGCGCGGTGGCAAACGCCCCGCGCCCCGGCGCGCGCCGCGTGAGGAAGGCGGTGAGCGCATCCATATCGATGGCAAAGCCCACGGGCAGCCCTTCCATAACGACGCCGATGGCCTCGCCGTGCGAAGCGCCGAAGATCGTGATGCGAAAGTTTTTTCCCAGACTGCTCACGGCGTTTCCTCCCTTTTCAAAGCGTTAAAGTCCTCGCCAAAGCGCGGATAGGATTTGTTCGTGCACTCCCAGTCCTCGATCGTGACCGGTTCCGTGCAGGCGCACGCCGCCACCGCCGCCGCCATAGCGATGCGATGGTCGCGCTGCGCGCTCACCGCGCCGCCGCGAAGTCCGCCGCTGTGAACGATGAGTCCCTCCGGCAGTTCCTCGACGTGTGCGCCGAGAGAAGCGAGCATTGCCGCGGTCGTTGCGAGCCGGTCGGATTCCTTGAGCCGAAGCCGCGCGGCATTCACAACGCGCGTCTCCCCTTCCGCCGCCGCAGCGAGCGCGCAGAGCGCGGGGATAAGATCGGGGACGGGCGCGGCGTCGATGACCGCGCCGTGAAGCGTGCCGCGCCGCACCGTGATGCCCGCGGCCGCTTCCTCCGCGCATGCTCCCATCGCGCGGAGAATATCGAGCACGGCGCGGTCGCCCTGCGCGGAATCGGCGCGCAGGCCGGAAACGGTGATGCCGCAGCGCGAGAGAGCGCCCATGCAGAGGAAGAACGCCGCCGAGGAATAGTCCCCCTCGACCTTGACCGCGGCGGGCAGGGCGTACGTCTGCCCGCCGGGGATATCATACCCGGAATCCGTTTTAAATAGCCGGACGCCGCTTTGGGTGAGGGCGTTCTCCGTCATGGCGATATAGCCCTCGCTCTCCCGCGCGCCGGTGATCGTGAGCGCGCTGTTCCCGGCAAGGCGCGGCAGCGCGAAAAGCAGCGCGGAAATGTACTGCGAGGAAATGTTTCCGGGGAGCGTATATTCTCCCGGCACGAGTTTTCCGGAGCAGAAGAGCTTCCCGCCCTCGGATCGGAACATCATGCCGCCGCGGACAAGCTCGCTCAAAAGCGGTTCGAGCGGACGCTCGGGCAGACGTCCTTCCCGCAGGAACACCGCGTCCGCGCCGAGCGCGCCGACGACCGGGAGCAAAAAACGGAGCGTCGATCCGCTCTCGCCGCAGGGCAGGATGCAAAGGCCGTCCGGCACTGCTTTGATCGGCTCAACATGCAGCGCGCCATCCTGCTCCGCAATGTTCGCGCCGAGAGCGCGAAGGCACGCGGCCGTGGCAAGAATGTCGGCGTTCAGCCCGTCGCAGCGGACCGTTACCGGCGCTTTGCCGAGCGCGGCGCAGATGAGCAGGCGGTGCGCCTGCGATTTGGAAGCCGGGATGCGCACCGCGCCGGTGCGTGCTCCCGGAGAAATGACAAAGTTCATTTTGCGCCCCCCTGCCGGAGCCATTCGGCATAATCGGACGCGGCGATCTTTCGCACGGTGCAGCGTCCCAGCCCCTCAACGGTGATGATGGGAAGCGTTGAGCCGGCGCGTTTTTTATCCGAAAGCGCGGCGTTGGCGAGCGCTTCCGCCGTATACGGAAGCTCCGTCGGAAGGCCGCATTTCTTGATAAGCGCTTCGATGCGCGCGGCGTCCTCTTCGGTGCAGAGACCGCGCGCGGCGCACGCGCGCGCCATGGAGCACAGCCCCATCGCCACGGCGCTGCCGTGGGAGAGCGAATAATCGCTCAAAAGCTCCGCCGCGTGCGCGGCGGTATGGCCGAGATTCAAAAGGTGCCGCGCGCCGGTATCAAATTCATCCGCGGCGACGATATCACGCTTTATCTCCACGCAGCGCGCGAGAATATCCTCCGGTATTTCGTCCGGCAGGCTGTTTTCCAGCCGGGAGAAAAGCGCCGCGCCGTCCAGTACGCCGTATTTGATGATCTCGGCGCAGCCGTCGCGCCGGACGGCTTCCGGAAGCGTTTGGAGCGTGTCCGTATCGCATATAACGAGCGACGGCTGCCAGAACGCCCCGATAAGGTTTTTCCCCGCCGGAAGATCGACCGCCGTTTTCCCGCCGACGGAAGAATCCACCGCGGCGAGAAGCGTCGTCGGGATCTGCACGAGCCGGACGCCGCGCTGGTAGCACGCCGCGGCAAACCCGACCATGTCGCCGACAACGCCGCCGCCGAGCGCAACGACAACGTCGCTCCGGCTCACGCGGTTTTCGGTAAAGAAACGGAGGATACGCTCCCAGTTGCGGAACGTTTTGGAGTGTTCTCCGGCAAGAAAGTAGTCCTGCAATACCGTAAAGCCCGCGGCCTTGAGCGACTCGGTCACGCGCTTTGCATAGAGCGGGAACACGGTCGTATCGGTATAGACGACCGCCTTTCCCGCGCCCGGAACGGCCGCGGCAATGCGCTGCCCGCATTCATCGAGAAGCCCCGCGCCGATAACAACATCGTATTCGCGCGACGCCGTTACTTGGATCGTTTTCATCGTCCGTCTACCTCCTCCTTGCGCCGGCGGCCCTCGTCGAGAAGCGCCGTGAGCGCCGCGAGATCGTTATTCTCCACCGCCGCGCGGTACTGCGCGAGGGACTTTGCGAGACTTTCCAGCTCAAAGAGCACATTGTCCCGGTTATCCAGAAAGAGCTCCGCCCACATGGAAGGGTCGAGCCACGCAACGCGCGTCAAATCCTTATAGCTCCCCGCGGAGAAACCCCTGTGGCTGCGTGCGGTGGGACTTTTGATGTAGGCGTTTGAAACGATATGCGCGAGCTGCGACGTAAAGGCGATCATGCGGTCGTGCTCCGCGGCGCTCGTCACGGAGAATTTTCCGAACTCCGCCGGGGCCAAAAGCTCCTTGGCCCGTGCGAGAAGGGCGATATCGTCTCCCTCCGGCGGTACGAGCACCATGGGCGCTGCATGGAAGAGATTGGCGCGGGCATTCTTATATCCCGCGCGGTGGCTGCCCGCCATCGGATGACCGCCGAGGAACGTGAAGCCGTGCTCCCGCGCGAGAGCGAACGCGGTCTCGCACACCTCCCGCTTAACGCCGCAGCAGTCGATGACGACGGGGCGCGCGCCGATATGCGGCGCCGCTTCGCGCAGATACGATATCGCCGCGCCGGGGCGCACCGCGATGAGAACGATATCGCATTCGGAAACATTTTCTTTTGTCAGCACGGCGTCCACCGTGCCGTCGAGCTGCGCGAAGGAGAGCACCGCGCCGTCCGTATCAAAGGCAAGAACGCGCGCGCCGTGCGCGCGGTACGCCTTGGCGAGCGAGCCGCCGATTAGCCCGAGGCCGACGATCCCTGCTGTCATCGCATTGCCACCTCGCGGATAGTCCGCACGTCCCTGCAGAGCGCGTCGTACTCCTCGGGCTTGATGGACTGCGCGCCGTCGCACAGCGCGTGCATCGGGTCATTGTGGACTTCGATGATGAGGCCGTCTGTACCGCAGGCCGCCGCAGCGAGCGCCATCGGGCGCACCATGCGGGCAAGACCGGTAGAATGGCTCGGATCGACGATGACCGGCAGGTGCGTCAGCTCATGGAGCATCGGCACGGCGGCAAGATCGAGCGTGTTTCTCGTATAATCGTCAAACGTGCGGATGCCGCGCTCGCAGAGGATGATCTGCTCATTGCCGCCCGCCATGATGTACTCAGCGCTCATCAAAAGCTCCTTGAGCGTGGCGGCGAGACCGCGCTTGAGCAGAATGGGCTTGCGGAGCTTTCCGAGCTCCTTGAGCAGGTCAAAGTTCTGCATATTGCGCGCGCCGACCTGGATGACATCCACATCCGCGAAAAGATCGAGCGCGGAGGTGCCCATGATCTCCGTGACGATCGGAAGGCCCGTCTCCTGCCGGGCGATCTTCAAAAGCTCGAGTCCCGTGGCGGCAAGGCCCTGAAAATCGTAGGGCGAGGTACGCGGCTTGAAAGCGCCGCCGCGGAGGATCTGCGCGCCGGAGGCCTTGACCGCCTTTGCGATGCCGACGATCTGCTCCTCGCTCTCGACGCTGCACGGGCCCGCGATCATCACGAAGTTCCCGCCGCCGATGCGCACGTCCCCGACCTGCACGACGGTGTCGTCCGGGTGGAACTTGCGGTTGCAGCACTTGAACGGCTCCGTGACGCGCTTGACGGAATCAACAATGCCGAGACTGGCGATAAGGTCCATATCGACCCGGCTCGTGTCACCCACAAGACCGAGAACGGTCTGATACTCGCCGACGGAGGTGTGGATCTGCAGTCCCTGCTCCTTCAGCCAGTCAATAAGCTGGTTTTTCTTCTCTTCGGCAGCGCCGTTTTTCAAAATGACGATCATCGGTTATTCCTCCAAAAACAAAAAAGCGGCACAGTGTAATCTGTGCCGCCTAAAAAGCCTTCGCTTCCAAGGTCATTTTCCGCATCACAAATTACCATACTATGAAATAGTACGGGTAAAAAAGTATCGAAACATACGAATGGACACATTCATGATGCCGATCTCGCTCCGATCTGCGGAATTTGGTTTCAGTATAAATTCTTCTCTTGGAAATGTCAACAAATAATTCGGTGAAAATTTGTATAAAAATTTATTTTTGATCCGCTTCAAGCCTGTCTATCACGTCGCGGATGCAGCGTCCGGGCGCGCCGAGCTTCGTCACGCCGGGAAGCGCCAAAACCTCCGGCAGCGCCGTTTCCGGTGCGAAGGCGCGACCCGCCGCGCGCAGCATCGGAATATCGTTCCAGCCGTCGCCGATGCAGACGATGTTCTCCGGAAGAATATCCAGAAACTCCGCAAGCCGCCGCACGCCGCTGCCCTTGTCGCTCCCGGCGGCGACAACGTCCACCAGAGCGCCGGAGGGCACGGCCTCGTACCGTCCGGGAAACTGCGCCGCGATCCACGCGCAGAGCGCGTGCGCCGTTTCGCTCTCGGCGCGGATCTCGTCCGGCGCTACAAGCACCACCTTCGTCCACGGATACAGAATATGTCCCGGATCGGCCTCCGAAACCGGCACGCCTATGCGGGAAAGGTGCTTCTCGAGCGTCGCATTGCTGCCGCAGACGCGCACATCCGCGCCGCGGTGGACCTCCATGCCCGTGCCGGGAAAGGCGTCGCGCGCGGCAAGAAGGTCGCTCCGGCAGGAAAACGGCAGAAAGCTCTCGTACCAGCTCTCGCCGGATTCGCCGTCGAAGATCACGGCGCCGTTGCTGAGTACGAGCGGCGCATTGACGGTGAATTTGTCCCGGATGGAGTAATACGAGCGAACGTCCCGCCCCGTGGCGATCGTGAAAAGGCCGCCCTCGTCCATGAAATGCTGCGCCGCGCGCCGGTTTTCCTCCGGCACGGGGGCGCCGTGCTCCGGGCAGAATGTGTCGTCAAAATCCGCAACGAGCAGATATCCTTCAAATTTTCCGTTTCTCATTGGTATTTCTCCCAAAACTATGTATAATGAACTTTTAGTGGCTTCTCCCCGTCTTTCCGGCAGGAGATCTTTTCCGGAGGTACGCTATGACAAAAAAAGAACAACGCATCAACCGGCTCTTTCTGTATGCCGGGATACTGACGCTTATATATTATCTCGGCCAGGGCATCACCGTGCGGTTCGGGCAGTCGCTGCTCTATCTCTGGCTGATGCTGTCGGCCGTGTGCTTCGGCCGCTTCTTTCTCTGGAAATGGGCGTGGAAGCACGGAAAGAGCGCGCCGATCCCCCGGCCGTGGCTCCGGGCAGTGAATATCGTCGTGATCGCCGCCGTCGCCGTATTTCTCGCCGTGGAGTGTCTGGTATTTTCCGGCGCGTTCCAGAAGCCTCCGGAGGGGCTGGACGCCATCATCGTTCTCGGCGCGAGAGTCGATGAAAACGGCCCGAGCGGATCGCTGCGGCAGCGCATCAACGCCGCGCGCGTCTATCTGGAGGAAAACCCGGATACGGTATGCATCGCCTCCGGCGGGCAGGGCGAGGACGAGCCGATGAGCGAGGCGGAATGCATCCGCGATCATCTCGTCGCGGGCGGCATCGACGCAGACCGCATTCTTTTGGAAGACCGCTCCACGAGCACGGAGGAGAACATGCGCTACAGTCTCCCCATGCTGCGCTCGCCGGAGACAGACGTGGAGAGCGTCGGCATCGTCACGAACGACTTTCATGTTTTCCGCGCGCTGTGTCTGGCGCGGAAAAACGGCGGATTCACGTTTTACGGCGTCCCGGCCCGCTCCACCGTGTTCGGCTTCATCCACTACGCGATGCGCGAATTTTTCACGCTGAGCGTGTCGCTTGTCCGCGGATACATCTGATTAAACCACAAAAACGGCTCTCCGTTGTAGGGACGGAGAGCCGTTTTTTATCGGGGCAGCCCCCTCCGTCCGCGTTCAGGCCGCGTTTTCCCAGGCAAGGCAGAGCGCTTCCATATCCTCCACCGCCTGCGGAATGCACGCGGGCAGGCCGTCGGTGAAGCATTCGAGACCGACCTTGTCAAGCAGCTCGCAGTACGTGTAATCAAAGGCGCCGAGCGAGACGAGATCATTATAGAAGTCCGCCGCCGCGGCCCAGTCGTTCTCCGCCATTTCATAGATCTGCAGCGAGGCGAGCATGCTCACGGCGTAGCTGATATAGTAGAAGGGCGACTCGAAGTTGTGGTTGACCTGCATCCAGTAGTGCGAAAACTCCTTGCCGAAGGATCGCAGGCCGTAAGAGCGCGCGATGGTCACGAACGTCTGGCTGATCTGCTCCGGCGTCAGAGTCGGGTCGGCGTAAACCACGCGCTGGAACTCGTCGAACAGGCAGCCGGAAAAGACGGTATAGAGCGCGCTGTCCAGAAACCGGATGCGCGCGAGATCGGCATCCTCGCCGTAGATATCCTCATACCAGCCGGTGGAAAGGGCTTCCATGCCGGTAGAGTGGATCTCAAAAATGTCCAGCGAGCCGACGCTCAGCAAAAGGTCCGGCACGGGGTTCACATAGGCGTCGTAATAATGGCCGAACTCGTGGAACATACTCTGGATGTCGTTCTGGTCGCCATAGAGCGCGAGATAGATGAAGGGGGCATTATACTGGTCGAGCGTCGTGGTGAAGCCGAGATCGCTGACGCGCTCAGCGCTGTCCATGAAGTACAGCCCGTGCTTTTCCATATACGCCGCCGCTTTGGCCGCGTCGTCCGAGACGCGGGGCATATACTGCGTGACGAGCCCGACGAGCTCCCGCTCGGTAAGGTCGGTGTCCGCGGAGAAATCGGCATACGTCGCCTCATTATAATAGAGCGAGCCGAAATACTGCCGCGCGTACGGCTTCACCGCTTCGCACAGCGCCGCGGCATCGTCGGGCGTAAAATCGCGCCCGTAGCTCGCCTCGTAGGCATAGTCGGCATAGTCTTTATAGCCGACGATCTGTGCCTCCTCGTTGTGGAGATCCACCAGCTCGCGGTAGAGTGCGCCGATCTTCTCGGTCTCCTCGTCATAGCTGAGATATTCCATGATGAGCGCGTTGTACTGCAGCGTCAGCTCGGAGACGCGCTCGGTGATCTCGCGCTGCCGGTCGGTCTGCTCATCATAGCCGACCAGAGCGGTTGCCTTATCCTCGCCGATATACGAGCGCAGCGCGGAGCCCGCGGGGCCGTCGAGCGCGTCGGAGAGCGCGGTGCAGAGCGCGTCGTTCACCTCGTTGAGAACGCTGTCGAGCTGCCGGCAGGCGTCGCTGAGCGTCTCATCGCCGGGATGGGCGTAGAAATCGATGTAGGCGAGATTGTCAAGCGTGTACACCTTGGCATACTCCGCCATCAGCCAGTCGTAAAGGTCTGCCGCCTCTTTGCCGTCCGCCGTTTCGCCGAGCCGCGCGGCCTTGTCGAGCAGCTCCGCGGCATCGTAGATGTACCACGTCATATCGGCATAGTCCACGTCGGCATGGATGCCGTCGGCCGAGGCGAACCGGCCGGTCTCGTCCTCCGGCACCGTCACGCCGAGGCCGGTGGCGAGCGCATCGCTCACGCTGCCGTCGCTGCGGACTGCGCCGACCGTCTCGGCGTCATCCGCACAGCCGCAGAGGATCAGAGAAAGCATGGCCGCCGCAAGGAGCAGCGCTATCCTTTTTTTCATTTTCATTTGCATCACCCGTTTCCATACTACACGATTCCTCGCCGAAAGTAAATAGCACGCCATTTTCCCCTTGCTACCGCGGGAAAAATAGGATATAATCCGCCGTATGAAAAAGATTCGTAAACTGATTGAAAATTTTCAGCACATTTCGGACTACATGGGCCGGCGGCAGATCGCCACCATCGCCGCCTCGACGGCGTTCTGGTTTTTTCTCTCCATCGTGCCCATCGTCATTTTGTGCGTGTCTGTTCTTCCTTATACGTCCATCACCGAGGAACAGCTCCTCACGACGGTCGCGCCCGTGCTGCCGGACTCGATGAACCAGCTCATCCGCGTCATCATTGCGGACGTATACAGCAGCGGCGTCGGCGTTTTGAGCATTTCCATCGCGGCGACGGTGTGGTCGTCGGCGATGGGCTTTGCCTCGCTCATTCGAGGGCTGGAGGATATTTATGAGCAGCCGCGCCGCGCCGGATTTCTGATGCGCCGCGCCCGCGGCATCATCTATACGCTCGGCATGCTGCTTATGATGATCCTTTCGTTCGTGCTCGGCGGCTTCGGCCAGCAGATCAAGGCGCTGGTGGAAAAATACCTTCCCGGCTCGCAGTCGTTCTTCTCGTTTCTGCTGCACCTCCGGTTTGTGGTGGTCATCGCGCTGCTGACGATCTTCTTTGCCGCCATCTTCCGCTGGAGCACCGGACTGCGCCCGCGCTTCGGCGAGGTGCTGCCCGGCGCGCTGACTGCCGCGGTCGGGTGGTCGATCTTCTCGTGGGCGTTCTCGGCGTGGGTCTCCGCCACGGGGAGCTACGGTACCTACGGCAGTCTCGTAACGGTCGTTGTCGTGATGCTCTGGCTCTATTACTGCCAGTACATTCTGCTACTGAGCGCGTGCCTGAACCGCGCTCTGCCAAAGTTCCGCCGCCGCGGAGAAACGGAACCGGCATCCGAACCGGAACCAAGCGAAGAGTAAAAAAATCCGTATGCTTTTCGATTTCGATGAAGCATACGGATTTTTATAATACTATTGACCTTTTACCTCCGTGCGCCGGACGCGCCGAGCCTGCCGGAGAGCCACGAAAGGAGCGCCGCGGCGAGCGCTGCAATGCCGGCGGTCTGCCACGAGAGCGAGAGCGCCGCGCCGCCGAGCGAGCCGAGCAGCGCACAAAGCGCCCACGCAGCGCCCGCTCCGAGCACGCCGCCGAAAAGACCGAGCAGCAGGCTTTCCGCGCCGACGATGCCCTGCGGCGACGAAAGCCCCAGCATGCGGAGCTGCCAAAGCTCGCGGCGGCGCGCCGAGGCGGCCAGTGCCGAGACAAGCACGATAAACGCGCCGGCGAGCACGCCCGCGAGGGCCATACCGAGCCGGTCGGTCTTTTCCGCGCTTTCCATGAGCGCCATCCCCGGCTGCACAAGGCCGGAGGCGGCGTCGGCATAGGTCACGGTCTCGGCATAGCCGCGCAGCACCGCGCCGAGCGTTTCGCGCGCGGAGAAGCTGTCGGCATAGAGCCGCAGCTGCGTCACGGTCTGCGCCGCCTCCGCGCCGAACGCGCGGAGATTTCCCTCCAGCGAGCCGGAGGAAACGCCGGAGGCGATATACCGGGCGAAAGCGTTTTCCAGCGCCTCGCCGGAAAGCGAGGCAATGGTCTGCAAAAGGGCGTCCTGCGCCCGCTCGGTCTCCGTCGCCGTTCCGGTGAGATCGAGCACCATGGCCGCCTGCTGCGCCGGGGTCTGTCCGACGGCAAAGCCGCGCAGCGCGGCGCGCTGTCCGGTCTCGTCCTGCGCATACACACCCTCGGTGTCGAACGGCAGGCCGGTCAGAACATCCGTATCGGGCGAGACCGTCTGCGCTTTTACGATGTCACTGCCGAGCACCGTCTCCACGGTCCACGTCATGAGCTCCGGCAGGTAAGCCGCGCCGCCGGTCAGACTCTCGCCGGGAGTCTCCCCCGCCGGACACAGGATGCCGACAATATTCAGCCGCTGCGAAGAAGCGATCTTCGCGGCGAGATACGCCGTATCTCCGCCCATATAGCCCCAGGTGCCGTCCACATTTTGGACGTACTCGTCCGTCGGCAGCAGCACACGGAACGAAAGACGCAGAAGCTCGGTATAGCTGATGTTGGCGTTTGCTTCCGGGTCAAGACCGAGCGAGCGTAGGCAGCTCTCGTCCACCTTGCCGCGCGCGTCGAGCAGCACCGCCGCCTCATCGTACCGCTCCGGCCAGCGGCCGGCAGCGAGCGTATAGCGCATCTGCCGCAGGTCCTCCCCTTCCGGGAGCTGCGTCCAGAGCGTGTTGTTCTCCTCGCTGTTGAGCGCTTCCGTCCCGGCGGAGGAGGTATCGCCGCTGTAAATGCGCGGTGTGATGGCGTAACGGCGCTGCACGGAGATCGTTTTTTCGTCCGTGTGACCATCCAGCCAGTCGCCGAGCGCTCCGAGATCGCCGGAGGGAACGCTTCCTGCGTCGAGCACGACCGGATAGGCGGAGAGCACCGCCGTCTCCGCGTCCTTCGCGCTCTGCTCTCCGCCGGAAAAGGCGGCGAACAGCAAAAGGCAGAGCAGCACCGCAACCATCGGCGCGAGCAGGCGCGGCAGCGTATGGCTCTTTTTCTTTGAGAAATTGGAGAACACCATGCGGAGGCGTTCCCCGCCGGAGGCCCCGGCGACGCTCTGGTGCGCCGTGGCCGCGCTTTCCGCGTCCTCATCCGTGTCGGAGGCGATCTGCCCGTCCTCCAGCGTCAGGACACGCGCGTCCTCGCTGAACGGCTCGGCATTCCGCGCCGCGACGATGACGAGCTGATCTGCCGCCGCTTCGCCGAGAAGCGAGAGCACGGTCTCCGCGCTCTCCGCGCTGAGACCGTCCGCCGGCTCGTCCAGAAGCAGCACGCGGCCTTTGCGGGCAAGCGCGCAGGAGAGCGCCCCGATACGCCGCTGCTCTCCGGAGAGGCGGTCCGGGTATACGCCCGCCGCGCCCTCGAGCCCAAGCAGAGCGAGCGCTTCGCGCGCATTCTCCCGTGCGTCCCGGCCGGAGAAGCCCGCGAGCACCGCGGCGCGCTCCGCGTTTTCCGAAAGCGTGAGATCGGCAAAGAGAAGCGCTTCGTCCGCGGCGGCGCATTCCCGCAGCCAGGCGCTGCGCCGCGCTTCGCTCCAGCGCGCCGTATTCTCGCCGCCGATGAGGATTTCGCCGCGGGAGGGCGTCTCACGCAGGGCGAGCAGATGCAGCAGCGCCGTTTTCCCGCTGCCGGACGCACCGGTGAGCACCACGAGGCCGGTCTCCGGCAGCGTGACATTCAGGCAGCGCAGCGCATGCACGCTCTTTTTTCCGGCGGAGGATTCCAGCGCGGCGTTTTTCAGTTGGATCATAGAAAGGCCCATCCTTTCCCTTTTTATACAGAGCAATTATACCTTTTGCATAAAGCGCGGTCAAGTCTCCGGCGCAATTCGTCAAAGTTGCGCTTGCAATTCCCTTTTTCGTGCGGTATGATGTGCGTACAGAACAGGGGTGCTGGGTTTTCCCGGCTGAGACGGTGCGAATCGAAGCGCCGGTACCCTTTTACCTGATCCGGGTAATGCCGGCGGAGGGAGTGCCTATACGGTATTTGTTCTTCAGCCACGTCCGGGATCGGGTGGCTGATTTTTTTATTGGAGGGCTTTTTTATGAAAAGCAAACAGACCACCCGCACACTTTGCGAAGGAGCGATCATGGTCGCCATGGCGGTCGTGCTCAACTTCTTCAAGTTCGATCTGTTCGCGCAGGGCGGATCGATGAACCTGCTCTTCATTCCTCTGATGGTGTTCGCGCTGCGGCGCGGCCCGGTCTGGGGCATGGGCGCGGGTCTCGTTTTCGGCGTTCTCAAGGCCATCATCGGCGGCGGCATCGCCTACGGCTGGCAGTCGCTCCTGCTCGACTACGCTCTGGCCTACGCGCTCACCGGTCTTGCCGGTCTCACGCCGAAAAAGCCGGTGCTCGGCACCGTCATCGGCGCGCTCGGCGCGCTTCTCTCCTTCGTCCTCAGCGGCGTGTTCGTCTGGGGCGAGTACATGCCGGACGTGTTCCTCGGCATGGCGATGAAGAACGTGTGGATCTACTCGTTCATCTACAACTTCATCTACACCGCCTTCAACTGGCTCATCGCGGCGATCGTCATCTACTTCCTTTCCAAAAAGACGAAGCTCCTGCAGCCCGAAAAGTAAAAACGTTTTTACTCATCCTCTCTTTTTTCCGCGCGCCGCCTCTCCGGGAGAACCGGAGGGGCGGTTTTTTCGTCTATAAAGATAGAAGTCGTTTATTATATTTGGATTAAGGAACTTGTCAAAAGGCGACATTCTGGTGTATACTAATTTGGTGTCTTTATATTACTGTTGAGAGCGAGGATGAAACCATGCGTGAACGCAGCGCAGCCGGTGGGATTTTCCGCGTCATTGGACGCATTCTGCTGATCCTGCTGGTCACCATACTGCTGTTTGCCGTTTTCCTGCTTGGCGTGATGGGCGTGCTGATCCACGGCCCTTCGGCCGAAGCAGAGCGGCTTTTCGTGCTGTCCGTTAATGAGACGAGCGCGCTGAAATTCCTGCCGCACATCTATCTTTCCGATGCGCAGGTGGACGCGATACTGCACCCCGTCAGCACCTCCACGGACGATGAACCGTCGCCGGACGACAATTTTGTCGAGCTGCCCTACGAGGACGGCCGCACCGTGGAAGACGAAAACACCAACGCGGGACAGGTCGTCGTGGCCGACCCGTCAGAGAACACCGGCGAGAGCGGCGAGTGGCTTGAGGTCGTAGACATCAAGGGCTCGACCTTTAAGGGCAAGCTCATGATCATCCGCGATCCTTCAAAGGTCGTTGTCGGCACGCTGGACGCTTACGGCGCGAACTATCACGGACTGTATCTTTACGAGTTTATCGATAAGTATAACGCCATCGGCGGCACGAACGCCGGCGGCTTCTACGATCCGGGCGGAGGCGGCAACGGCGGCATCCCCGACGGTCTCGTCATGCGCGACGGCGCCATCGCCTACGGCGATCCCGGCACATGGTATCTCAACGTTATCGGCTTTGACGCGGATCATATCCTCCACGTCGGAGACATGTCCGGCCAGCAGGCGCTCGATCTCGGGCTGATGAGCGCGGTCAGCTTCTCCCCCGGCCCGGTGCTCGTGAAGGACGGCGAGCTGCAGACGAATCTCGGCGGCGGCATGAACCCGCGCACCTGCATCGGCCAGTGTGCGGACGGCACCATCCTTCTGATGGTCATCGAGGGCCGCAAGCCCGACAGCATGGGCGCGACGTACGACGATATCGCCAAGATCATGTATGACCGCGGCGCGGTCAACGCCGCGAACCTCGACGGCGGCTCGTCCTCGCTCATGTACTACAACGGTGAGCAGATCACCCGCGGCTCGAACATCATCGGCATGCGCCAGATGTCCACCGCCATTCTCATTTTGAATTGAGGGCAGCTATGGGAAAGCATGAAAAACCTGTATCCGGCACGAGCCGGAAGAGCGAAGCGCGCCTGCCGCGCGCCGAGCGCACTCCCTCCGTCCGCGAGGAGGAGCTGCTCTTTGATATTCCGGAGACCGCCGAGCGCGTGACTGCGCACGCGGCGGAGACGCTGCCGGAAGAGCCCGCCGCTCCGGTCCCCGCGGAGAGCTTTGAAGCGCCCGCCCCCATTCCGGAGGAGAGCTTTGAGGCGCCCGCTCCCATCCGGAGAGCAGCGCGCCCCGCGCAGGAAGCGGCCCCGGTGCGCCGCGAACGCCCTGTGAGCGAGGAAAAAACCGTCCGTCGGGAACGTCCCGCGCAGGATAGTGAGCCTCTCCGCCGCGAGCGTCCCGTGCAGGAGAACAAGCCTGTCCGCCGCGAGCGTCCCGCACAGGAAACGAAAAGCGCGCGCCGCGAACGTCCCGCCCGTGCGGAAAATCCCGCCGCGGACGAGGAAATCGTTCCGAAAAACCGAAAGAAAAAAGGCGGCTTCCGCAAGGGTCTGCTGACGTATGTTCTTGTCGTTGCGGTGATCTTCCTTGCCGCGCTCATTGTCCTTTGGGTCGCGCTTGCGCGCTTCCAGAAAAACAAGGACGCCGAAAAAGCCGCGGAAGCTGAGCAGAACGCCATCGTGCTGCAGGAAAAGCAGCATGCCGAAGCCGTGCGGCAGGCGCCGCAGCGCGCCTTTGAAGCGTGGCTCGCCTCCTATACCGCCGACGACTGGACAAATCTCTGGTACGAGAAGCGCCCGGAGAACATCGACGGCCGCGACCGTGTGCGCGCTTACATGGAAGAGCGCTTCGGCAGCGGCAGCGTGCAGGCGTTCCGCTCGCTCGATTATACCGATGAAGCGCCCGCCTATGTTCTCAAGGACGGCGACGAAGCGCTTGCCAAGATCACGCTCTCCGGCAGCGACGTAAACTGGGCCGTATCCGACGTGGAGCTTGAGCTTGAGGGGACGAAGTCCGCCTCGGTCGAGGTTGCCGTCGGCAGCAAGGTGTTCTGCAACGGCACCGAGCTCGGCAGCGAGTACGCCGGAGAACCGCTGAACAACTTCTCCTATGAGCCGCTCAAGGACAAGCTCATCAACCCCGTTTCGTGGACGACGTACACGGTGGACGGTCTCCTGATTGAGCCGGAGCTGACCGCCGAGCCGCCCGCGGGATGCAGCGTTACAAAGACCGCCGAGGGCGATTTCATGCTCTGTCTTGACGGGGCGGATGCCGAAAAGTACACCACGCGCGCGGTGAGCTTCGTGAAGGCGTATCTCACCTACTATATGAACGGCTACAACGGCACGTGGGGCAACCTGTACGCCGCGCTCGCCTATCTCACGCCCGGCACGCAGGCCTACACCGATCTGCAGGACACCTACAACGGCGTTGTCTGGAACACCGCCTACGGCAACATCGACGTTTCCAACACCACTGCTTCGGGCGTGGTGATCTGGGCGGACAACTGCTACAGCGTGGACGTGACCTACGACGCCAACTGCACGCACAACGGGCAGGCCATCGACTATGCCGACGCCACCATGCGCATTTATTTCCTGCAGACCGACGCCGGTTTTGTCATCAGCAACTACGAAACTCTCTGATAAAGGCAGGGTAAAAGCGAAATGAAAGTTACTGCTGTCGTTCCCTCCTACGAGCCGGACGAAAAGCTCATTCAGGTCGTGGACGGCCTGCTGGCCGAAGGCTTTGACGATATCGTCGTCGTCAACGACGGCAGCCACGAAGGGCATCTCCAGCCCTTCGCGGAGGCCGCCGAACGCCCCGGCGTCACGGTACTGCGTCACGAGGTGAATAAAGGCAAGGGCCGCGCGATGAAAACGGCGTTTGCCTGGTGCGTGGAAAACCGGCCAGATATCGACGGCGTCGTTATCGTGGACGGCGACAATCAGCACCGCCCCAAGGACGCCATGGCCGTTGCCGAGGCGATGTGCCGCGAGCCGGACAAGCTCTGGCTCGGCGTGCGGGATTTCTCACTGGAGCAGGTCCCGCTGCGCAGCAAGCTCGGCAACAAGATCACGCGCAGCTTTATGAAGCTCGCCTGCGGCGTCGGCGTGACCGACACGCAGACCGGACTGCGCGCCATTGCCCGCAAGCACCTGCCGCTGATGTGCTCCATCGGCGGCGAGCGGTACGAATACGAAACGCAGATGCTCCTCTCGCTCCGAGGCGCGGGGCTCGGCGTCGGCGAGGTCGTGATCGATACCGTTTACATCGACGAGAACCAGACCAGCCACTTCAACACTGTGAAGGATTCCTGGCGGATCTATAAGCTGATCTTCCGCCACCTCTTCCATGGGGACAAGAAGGAGTAAAGCCGCTTTGAAATCGTTCCTCCGCTTTTCCGGCAGCAGCGTCATCTGCTTTCTGCTGGATTATGGACTGTTCACGCTGCTCAACTCCGTGCTTCTCGTCTCCCTGCCGGACGGCACGCGCGAGCTCTGCGCGACCTATGGCGCGCGCATCGTTTCCGCCGTGACGAATTTTTTCCTCAACCGGCTGCTCGTGTTTCAGGATAAGAGCGCGGCGGGGCAGTCGATCTGGCGGTATGCCGTGCTTGCCGTTGTGCAGGCAAGCCTGTCGGCGGTGCTCGTTTCGGTATTGCAGGATCTCACAAATGCAACAAACCTGCTCGAAACGGTCATCAAGATCCCGGTGGACGGCGTGCTCTTCCTGGCAAGCTACCAGATCCAGAAGCGCTGGGTCTTCCGGCAGCGTACCGACACGCCGGATAAATAAAAAAATTCCGTATGTCCGACGACATACGGAATTTTTTTATGTGAGCATCAGCATTCTCCGGAAATATGCAGCGCCCGCCAGAGCGTCTCGCCCGCAGCGGTGAGACCGAGGCCGGGCATACCGTAGGCATACCGGCTGTCGCTCGCTTCGAGCACCGGCGTTCCGTTCACGAAAAGCGTGAGCACCTCGCCCTTTGCCTCCGCCCGGAGAGCGTATTCCCGTCCCGGCTGCCGGACAAACGGCGCGGCGGCGAGCTTCGTCACCCGACCGTCCTCGTACCGGAACACCGCGCACTCGCCCGGCGCGGAAAAGCCGAGCGCATAGTACCGGCGCGTGCCCTGTCCGCGCAGCAGCACAAGGGCGCTCTCGCCGCTTTCAACCGTCACAGACGCGCTCACCGCCGTATCGCGCAGATAGTAATTTCCGGTGAACGCCTGCGCGCCGGTCATATACGGCAGCGCCTCCGCCGTGAGACGCATGGCGTCCCCCTCGCGCTTCCCGGCGCAGTCATTGAACGCAAACGGCGTGAGCTGCGAAAACTCCTCGCGCTGGAGCGAAAAATTTACCGCATAGTCCATTGCGCCGGTAACGGTGATCTCGTCCACATACACCCGGCCCATGACCCAGGGGTCGGCGTCGGGCTTCGTCTCGACCGTCCAGCCAACATCGTGCACGGCGTCACCGCCGAGCTCCGGCACGGTGAACACAATCTCCGTCCACTCCCCTTCCGAAAGCACCGCGGCGGGCATGTTCACTCTCTCGCCGGTCATGGCGCGGCGGACGAAGGGCGTCACCGTCACCGCGGCAGGGGCGGTCTGCTCGCTTTTCATCCAGACGCCGACGCGCTGACCGGGGTTGACCTTCGCGGTGAACACGGGATCATAGCGCTCCTCGTGGAGATCCGGGCGCGTGAGCATCGCCTTAAACGAGAGATCGACCGGTCCGGCGCGCTTGCCGTCGGTCATAAGCTCGGCGCAGAATGCGCCGGAGTGCGCCTTTCCCGGAACGATGCGCAGCGTGTGCTCCGCCTTATCCGACAGCTCGAGTCCGTGCGTCGAGCCGGGGAACGGAAAGTCCATACGCAGCTCGCCCGGCTTCGGGCAGACGATATCCCCCGGCAGTGCGCCGCCGTACATCCGGCAAGAGAGCGCGCCAAGCTCCTTTGCCTTGTCGGAAAGATCGACGAGATTGAGATAGCCGGACACGCTCGAGAGCGTGACAAGATCGTTGATCGGACGGCGATAGCGCTCCGGTACGCCGCCGAGACCGCCGAGCACACCGAGGATCGTGCCGATGTTGCTCGCGTTGCAGTCGGTATCGTAGCCGCACATGACGGAGATCTCAATGCTGCGGCCAAGCTCGCCCTTGCCGTAAAGCATGGCGAGGATACAGATCCCGGCGTTCGGAACGATATGGTATCCGCCGGGATATTCTTCGTCGCTGAACTCGCGCGCGATCATCTCGCGGCAGGCGCGGAAATCCGCTTCCGTCGGGTGTGAGCGGTGGTAGGCGCGCACCGTTTCGACCACGCGGCGGTAGTCGCACTTCTCCGGCAGGAAGCGCAAACCGGCATCCAGCACCTCGTCCAGCGAGGACGCCGTATACGCCGCGGCGACGCACGCGGCCATAAACCGTGCGCCGTCCACGCCGCTGCCGCCGTGCGATACGCTCGCGGCTGCGGCGGCGAGATCCGCGGCGCGCGCCGGGTCGCCGGGGCAGATGAGCCCCCAGGTGTCCACAAAGATCTGTCCGCCGATCTGCTCGGCGGCGGTCTTTCCGTTTTCCTCGATGCTGCCGGAGCGCGGCGCCTTTACGCCGCGGCGGAGGTTCATATACGCGCGGTGCTCGGTGGAAACGTCCTCGCCGCCCCACCAAATCATACCTATGCAGCGGCGAGCATAGTTGAGCCATGCTTCGCCGACCATCTCCGGCGCGAGCGTTTCTGGCATGGCGTTGTCCGCAAGCGCGCGCACAAAGATGAGCGGACCGTTCACATCGTCATCCGCGGTATAATACCGCTGCTCGCGCAGATAGCCGCGGATGTCGCCGTAATAACTTTGCAGCCGTTCGTATGTCCAGAACGGGTTTTCCACCGGCGCACCGAGACGCATGCCGGCGTCCATGCCGATGAGTCCGGCATAAAGTTTTTTGAGCGTTTTTCTTTCCATGGCATTTAATAGCAGCGGCGCAGGATCTCGATCACGTCGTCCGCAGTGAGCTGCCGGTAGCTGTAGCAGCTGAGATCGGTGAGCTCCGCGACGCGCGCAAAGCAGCTCTCCGGCACGCCGAGAGCGCGCAGCGTCGCCGGGGCGCCGAGCTCTTCATGGAAGAATTTCTTCAGCGCAGCGATACCCTCTTTCGCCTGCTCGCTCTCGCTCTTCCCGGCAGGATCGATGCCCCAGACATTCCGGGCGAAGCGGGCAAGGCGCGGCGCAGCGCTCTCGCAGATATACTCGAGATACGCCGGGTGTACGACCGCGAGACCTGCGCCGTGCGCCACGTCGAAGAGCGCGGAGAGCGGATGCTCGATGCAGTGGCTCTCCCAGTCGGTCTTTTTCCCGTTATTGAGCACGCCGCAGAGCGCAAAGCTGCTCGTCCACATAAGGTTCGCCCGCGCCTCATAGTCCGTGGGTTCCACGATGGCTCGCCGCGCCGCGGCGATCTCCGTGCGCATGGCGGCCTCGGCGAGATTGTCCGTGAGGAAATCGTCGTCCGGCGGGGAGATATAAAGCTCCATCAGGTGCGACATGGTGTCCACAATGCCGTTCACGATCTGGTTTTTCGGCAGACTGTATGTGAGCATCGGGTCAAGAATGGCAAAGCGCGGGAACTCATACTCACTGTCATAGGAGTTTTTCTCGCCGGTGGCGAAATTTGTGATAACGGCGGACTTGTCCAGCTCGCTGCCCGTGGCCGGAATGGTGAGAATGACGCCGAGAGGGATACCGGTTTCGGCGCTCTCCCAGTTTACATAAAACTTTTCCCAGAAGTCGCCCTCCGCCGGTGCTCCCACGGCGATGGCCTTGGAGCAGTCAATCGTGCTGCCGCCGCCGACGGCAAGAATGAGGTCGATCTTATGCTTCCGGCAAAGCTCGATGCCCTCGTACACCTTTTCGGTGCGCGGGTTCGGCATGATGCCGGAGAGCTCATAGACGCTCTTCCCCGCCGCGCGCAGCGCATCAAGAACGCGGTCATAGAGGCCGGTGCGCTTGATGCTGCCGCCGCCGTAGGTGAGCAGAACGTTTGCGCCGAACTTGCCCAGCTCCTCCGGCAGATGGCTCATGGCGTCCGCGCCGAAGTGGACGCGCACGGGATTATAATACATAAAATCGTTCATGGATCTTCTCCTTTCCCAGAATGCCCCGTTTCCGAAAACCGAAACGGGGCATGATTTTTGTTATTTCGCGCCGAGAAGGGCATACATGCGCTGTTTGAAGAGCGCGGTATCCACCGCGGTGCAGAGCACGGCGTTGTGCTCCGCCTCCGGCGCGGCCGTATCGAAATGGAAATATCCGCGCTTTTTCGCGTCGTGCAGCTCTATGCGGCACTTAGCGGCAACAAGCTTCGTCATGATCTCCGGGTACAGCGCCGAGGTGACGGCGAGACTGTCCACAACGCCGTAGGTCTCGCTGCCGCCGCGGATCTCGTTATAAAATTCACGCAGCCGCCGTGTGGCGAGCGCGCAGAACCGCCCCGCCGGAGACGGCGACGCGAGCAGACGTTCCACCTCGTCCGGAGTGATCTCGGTGCTGCCGCGGGTCGTATCGAGCGTGATCCACACCGCCGGAGCGCCGGACTGCAGAACGATCTCCGCCGCCTCGGGGTCGGAGCCGACGTTATACTCGGCGCACTCGGTGAGATTGCCGCGGATCCCGGCGCTGCCGCCAAGGATCCAGAGCTTTTTGATCTTCCGCACGAGATCGGGCGCAAGCGTGAGCGCGACAGCGATGTTCGTCAGCGGGCCGATGGTAATGATCTCGATCTCGCCGGGGTTTTCGCGCACAAGATCGATGATGGCCGGCACAGCGTGCTTCTTTCCCGCCTTGCGTGCCGGTGCGGGCAGGTTGAGTCCGCCGAGACCGTCCTCGCCGTGGACATGGTACGCCGCAAAGCTCTTTTGGGAGAGCAGCGGATGCTCCACGCCGCGGTAGACCGGCGGGAGATAGCCTCCCGCCGCGTCCTCCGCCAGAAGCGCGTTCTTGGTGGAGAGATCGAGCGGAAAGTTTCCGCACACGGTCGTGATCACCTCGACACGGGCGATGTCCTCGGCGCAGAGCGCCTCTACGATGGCCCAGGCGTCATCCGAGCCGGTGTCCGTGTCGATGATAAAGCGGCGGATCACAGCTTCGCCGCCCAATCCGCGCCGGGCATGTCGTGCCGGCGGCAGTACTCGTCAAAGACGATGCCAGCGGGGAGCATTTTAAACTCTTCGAGCAGCGCGAGACGGCGCGTGAAGTTTCCTTCGCGCTCGGCCTCCATGAGCTTGTCCGTCGGTTCGAGCAGGGCGATCATCAGCGCCTTTTTCACGCTGCGCGCGCCGATGACAGACGCGCTCACGCGGTCGATGCTCGCATCAAAGAAGTCGAGACCGAGATGCACCTTGTCAAACGCATTGCAGCGCTTGATCTCCTGCATGATGGCGACGGTATCCTCCGACATGGTGGCGACATGGTCGCTGTCCCAGCGCACGGCGCGGGAGAGATGCGTCATGATCTCCTGGCCGAACACGAAGTAGGACGAGAGCTTCGCCGCAACGCTCTCGGTCGGATGGTAATGGCCGGTATCCATGCAGACCATGGCCTTGCCGGTCGTGAGGGCGTAGTTGGTGTAAAACTCGTGCGATCCGGCGGTGTAGCTCTCAAGACCGAGGCCGAACACCTTGCCCTCGATCGAGTCGCGGTTATACTTCCGGTCGATCGGCTCGGCAAAAATGCGGTCGAGCGATTCGACGAGACGCTCGCGCGGGCCGAGCGTATCGACGCGGGTGTCCTTCGAGCCGTCCGGGATCCAGTGGTTCGTGATGCACACCTCGCCGAGCTCGCGGCCGAAATACTCGCCGATCTTCCGGCAGGCGATGCCGTGCTGTACCCAGAAATCGCGCACTTCCTTCTCGGGGCTTGCGAGCGTCCAGTTATCGCGCAGCATCGGGTGGGAGAAGTATGTGGGGTTAAAATCAAGACCGATGCCCTTTTCGCGGGCATAGTCCACCCACCCGGCGAAATGCTCGGGGCGGATCTCGTTGCGCGGCACCTTCACGCCGTTTGTGAGCGGATACACCGCGTGCAGCGCCAGATGCTTCGCACCCGGGACGAGCGAGAGCATTTTGTCGAGAGAGACGAAGTATTCCTCCACGCTTCTCGGCTTGCCGGGGGCGTTGCCCGTGGCGGCGATGCCGCCGGTCAGCGCGGCGTCAAAATCCTCAAAGCCGGTGAGATCGTCCAGCTGCCAGCAGTTGATGGAAACGGGGATGGTATCCATCTTCCGCAGTGCCTCTTCGGTGTCTACGCCCCAGGCGGCGTATATGTC
>ERZ824978.1437-NODE-1437-length-25684-cov-3.461313_pt1 | contig 25684 bp, 34 predicted proteins | sample MGYA00519860_ERZ824978 | MGnify/ENA primary metagenome ERZ824978 (study PRJEB31778, sample SAMEA3449184) | human gut metagenome | biome: human gut; feature: human-associated habitat; material: faeces | place: United Kingdom | collected 2010/2012 ... | reverse complement strand
AACAGACAACAAAAACAGAACAGCAGCAGATGTAAGACACGTATTTGATAAAGCAGGAGGAAACTTAGGAACAACAGGATGTGTATCTTATATGTTCAATAAAAAAGGAGTAATAGTAATAGAAAAAGCATCAACAGAAATGTCAGAAGACGACGTAATGATGTTAGCCTTAGATGCTGGAGCAGAAGACTTTGTAGCAGAAGATGAAGTATATGAAATAACAACAGACCCAGCAGATTTTGCACAAGTTAGTGAAAAACTAGAAGAAGCTGGATTAGAATTCTTAGAAGCAGAAGTTCAAATGGTTCCAACAACAACAGTTCAATTAGATGAAAAAGGCGTAGAAAAAATGGAAAGATTAATAGAAAGACTAGAAGAACTTGATGATGTTGCAAACATATATCACAACTGGGAAGAATAGGGCGGAAAAAGGATGTCCTTTTCTTCCTTATTATTTTTTATACATATTTAGTTAGGAGTAATAATAATGAATAATCCACCAGTAGAAAAAAATAAAGAATATATAGTAGATATAATAGACAATGGATTTGAAGGTGAAGGAATAGCAAAAATAGACAACTTCACTATTTTTATTAATGGAGCAATAAAAGGAGAAAAAGTAAAAATCTTAATAGTAAAAGTATTATCATCACATGCATTTGGAAAAATATTAGAAATAATAGAAAAATCAGATAAAAGACAAGAAGTAGATTGCAAAACTTATAAAAGATGTGGCGGATGCACAATGAGACATATAAAATACGAAGAAACATTAAAAATGAAACAAAATGCAGTCCAATCACTAGTAAATAAAACACTAAAAAATAAAATAGAGGTAAAAGAAACATTACGGAATGGAAAATCCATTTCATTACAGAAACAAAGCACAATATCCATTAGGACTAAATAAAGAAAACGAACCCGTAGTTGGAATATTTGCACAAAGAAGTCATGAAATAATTCCTATGGAAAAATGTCTTATACAAAAACCAATATCAGAAGAAATAGCAAAGACAATACTTGAATTTATAAAACAAAATAAAATTTCTATATATAATGAAAAAACTGTAAAAGGACTATTTAGACATATAGTAATAAAAGTTGGAATAAAGACAAATGAAATAATGTGCATATTAGTTATAAATGGAGAAAAAATTCCAAAAGAAAATGAATTGGTAGAAAGTCTAACACAAAAATATCCTAATATAAAAACAATAGTAAAAAATATAAATACTAAAAATACAAATGTCATATTAGGAAAAGAAAATATCAATATATATGGAAATGGGTACATTGAAGATAAATTAGGAGAATATACATTTAAAATATCTCCACTCTCATTTTATCAAGTAAACCCAGTACAGGCTGAAAAACTTTACAATATTGGCGTAGAGGCTGCAAAAATTACTAAAAGTGATACGGTATTTGACTTGTATTGTGGTATTGGAACAATTTCATTATTTATGGCAAAATATGCTAAAAAAGTGTATGGAGTTGAAATCATAGAACAGGCAATTAAAGATGCAAAAGAGAATGCACAAATTAATAATATTGATAATACGGAATTTATTGCAGGCGATACAGAAATTGTTTTGGATGATTTAATTAATAATAAAAATATTATTCCTGATGTTGTTATGGTTGATCCTCCTAGAAAAGGTCTTGATAATAAGTCTATTGACAATATCTTAAAAATTAAACCTGATAGATTTGTGTATATTAGTTGTAATCCTGCTACTTTGGTTAGGGATTTGGCTAAGTTTGAAGAGGTTTATGAAGTTAAAGAGATTCAGCCAGTAGATATGTTTCCATTTACAGGACATGTGGAGTGCGTATGTGTTCTAAATCTTAAATAAAATACCATGTTAAAATAACTAAAATCAAGTTAAGAGATAAAAAGATTGGAGAAAATAAAAAAATGATATACAATTTTACATTAGGTACAATATGTTCACTAATATGCGCAATATTAATAGCATGGTCTACTTTTAGCAAAAACAAAAAAGATATGGCAAAAATCCAAATATTTAATCCTATATTTGGAGCATTATCAAATTTCTTTCTATGTTCATACTCAGCTGTAGTAACAAACGTAGTAAATGTTATAAGAAACTATTTGACATATAAAGAAAAAATAAACAACAAAATAACAATTTTGTTTATAATATTTTACATATTATTTGGACTAGCATTTAACACTAAGGGATGGATAGGAATTTTTCCGATATTAGCATCATCTAGTTATGCAATATTTTGCTTAAAAAGTAATAATGCACAAATTTTAAGATATGGATTAGTTTTAAATCAAATATTATGGTTTTTACACGATATGTTTGTAAAAGCATATCCATCTATGACAGTAGAAATTTTAATATCAATTATTACTATTTATAATATTATAAATAGTACAAAGATAAATAAAAAGAAGAATAATTATAAAAGATTCAACATTAACTAGATTAGATGTAGGAAATAAAATATTAAATAAGATAAATAATATCCTATTGTAGTAACATTTTTATTTGAAAGTAAAACCAAAGAAATTCAAATATATAGTTATTATGATGGAAAATCTTTTCAATTAAATATGGAATAGGATATTGTAAATATACATAAGGAAACAAAGCTACAGTTTGAAAAAATAAAGAATAAAACAGATAGAGGTAGTAAAATGAATAATTTAGATATTAAACTAGAAAAAGAAAATAATGACTTTTTTAGAGAATGGATTATAGAAGAATGGAAACACCATAATACTGTTGATCCAATATACCAATTAAGGATAATAAAACCTGAAGAACTAAAATTTCAAGAAACTGAAGAGTATTTTAAGATTATGTTTAAAGATAAAATGGTGGGATTTATTGGAATAAAGAATTATGAAAAAGAAATCTATTTATATAGATTTTTTATAAGTGATAAGTATAGAAACAATGGAATTGGAACAATAGCTTTAAATCAAATTATTGATATGGCAAAAGAACAAAATAAGGATATGTCATTAGAAGTAATTGGTGAAAACATTGCAAGAGATTTATATGAAAGATTAGGATTTAAAACACATTATAGAAAAATGGTACTAAAAATAAATGATGATATATATGAAAATTAGGAGAAAAAAATGTGGCTATATTGGTGTTTACTATCAACAATTATTAGTGGATTTATTCCAATAGCTTTGAAAAAGTGTTCTAATAATGAACCAAAACGTATAGCAATAATGGGGTTATTTTTGTATCATTCTATTATGATTTTAATTAGTTTAATTACTAATCCAGAATTTATTACAAATTTAAATATTGTCGATATATTGAAAATGCTACCAGGAATTATAATTCAATCTATAGGATTTTATTGTGCAATTTCTGCAACAAAATATGGTAAAGTTGCAATAACATCTTCAATACAAAAAGCTAAAGTTGTAGTAACATTTTTATTAGGTATTGTTATACTTAAAGAGAATTGTACAATATTACAGTTAATAATTTCGATTATTTTAGTAATATTGTCTATGTTAGTAGCAAAAAGTAAAAATAATAAAGAAAAAATAGATAAAAAGCTTGAACAAAAAGCAATTTTGTATTCTTATGGATTTGTAATATTTAATGGTATATCAAATTTCATAAATAAAATATATGTTACAGAATATCAAAATCCAGTATATGTTGTATTTAATTATGCAGTAATAACGATTATAGGTATATTGATATATTGCTTAATAACAAAACAATGGAATTATATAGATATTAGAAAAATAAACACTAAAAAATTTTTTATTTTACAATCATTATTAGATGCAGCGTCATCAATTTTTGATAAGATTTCATTATTAGATGGGAATGTATCTGTAATTTCTGTAATAAGTACAAGTTCTATTGCAATTACAATTATGGCATCAAGGTTTATATTAAAAGAAAAGATAACATTAAAAAAATATTTAATGATATTAGGAATATTTATATGCGTTTTAATTTTGGCATTAATCAAATAGTTGCATAGTTAAGAAACCAAATATTTCCACTTTTTTTAAATATACAAATTTATTTTTGAAATAAAATTTATAAGCCAAAAAAATAAAAAAATTTAAGAGAAATATCTATAAAATTGAAAATAAAAATACTATAAAAGAAGGGATATATATGTTAAAAGATTTATGTTTTGAAGTAATACAAACATGCCCTAATAAATGCAAATTTTGTTCTTCCAATTCCTCAAAAGACAAAAAAACAATAATAACATTAGAAGATTTTAAGAAAACAGTTATGTATTTTATTAACCAAGGTGGAATTGAAGAAATATCAATTTCAGGTGGAGAACCATTTCTACATCCAGATTTATTTGAAATGATAAAGTTTTGCAAAGACAATAGGATTAGAACAGTTATATTCACTAGTGGAATAAAAAGAACTTCTGCAATACCAGCAGAAATGATAGAATATATAAAAAATAAATGCAATCAAGATTTAGAAGAAATAGAAGAACATGAACCGTGGAATGAAAGAGTAAAAAGAAATGTGAAGGCATATTATGAAAGAATGTTGAATCCAGGAGAATTCACTTCACTAACAAAGCAAGAATTAGAAAAGATAAAAGAATTAGGAGTAGATAAAATTGTATTTGATTGGCAAGCGTTAGATGAATGTATTGATAACGAGTTGATGGGAAGAAAAGCATTAAATACATATTTAATGGATTCTTTGATTAGAGCAAGTATTGTTGGATTAAATGTTGACGTTCATTTTATTCCTATGAAGCCAAATTATAAGCAATTTCCAGATATAATAGAATGTTTAGAAATGGCAAAAGTAAAAAATATTAGTATTTTAAATTTTGTACCACAAGGTAGAGGATTAGAAAATAAACAAGAGTTGATGTTAAATGAAACAGAGTTAAGAGAATTTGGTGAAATATTAAAAAAAGAAAAAGAAAATTATAGCGGTAATATAAGAATTGGAATTCCATTAAATGGAAAAATATCACATTTATGCACAGCAGGAACTGAAAAATTAGATATAAAATATGATGGAACAATACTACCATGTCCAGCGTTTAAAGAAATGAGCGTAGAGAAAATGGAAAAGTACGGTATAAAATTACATAGTATATATGAGGATTTGGAAAAAGTAGTTATACATGAAGGAAAAAGAAAATCACCATTATGTAAGCAAGTTTATGGATTCAGCGGAGAGTTAACACAAAAAGAAGAAACAACAAGATAAATAAAAGAAAATAACGGAGGAAGCATTTATGAAAATAGGAATAGATTTAGATGGAGTAGTTATAGATAGTGAAACAACATTTAGGACCTATGAAGAAATCTTTGATATAGATATTTTAAAAGGAAACAATCTAATAAACAAAAAAGAACCAAAATTTCAAGCTAGATATAATTGGACAAATGAGCAAGAAAAAGAATTTATTGAAAAATATTTCATGACAGTATCAAAAGAAAGTAATTTAATGTCAGGATTTGTAGGCATATACAATTTATTAAAAGAACAAGGACACCAATTTGTAGTTATTACTGCAAGAGGTGGTTTTATAAAAGAAATGAAATATGATGCAATAAGATTATTAGAAGAAAATAATATTAAGTTTGATAAATATTATTGGAAAGTTGAAGATAAATTAGAAATTTGTAAAAATGAAAAAGTAGACATTATGATTGATGATGATTGGAAAATTATAAAAAGGCTAGCAGATAATGAGGTAAAAACATTATATTTTAGAGATACAAACTTGATGAAATTAGAAGAAAATGAGTACATCAAAGAAGTTAATAATTGGGGAGAAATTTATAGATATATAAAAAATAAAAAAATTCAATAAAAAGAAAATATTTATTAAATATTAATAAAAATATATGGAGGTAAAATTTATATGGTCGTTATAGCAGGTTGTGTAATTGTAAAAAATAATAAAATATTAATGGTAAAAGAAGCAAAAAAGAAATGTTATGGACAATGGAGCTTCCCAGGAGGACATGTAGAGGAAAATGAATTAATAACAGATGCTGCAATTAGAGAGGTTTATGAAGAAACAGGTTGTAAAGTAAAATTAACAGGAGTATTGCCAATCAGTACAGTATATTTAAAAGAAAAAGAAACGGCAATAATGATAAAATTTACAGCAGATATTATTGAAGAAAATATAAAATTTGATACAAAAGAGATATTAGATGTAAAATGGATAGATATAGATAAAGTAAAAAATATGAAAAAAGATGAATTAAGAGGATATGATACAGTCCTTCAAGATATAAAAAACTTTGAAGATAAAAAGATATATCCATTAGATATTTTTAATAACAAAAAATATATTAGATAAAGCAGCACTAACAAAACACATTAATGGAGACATATGAGAAAATAAGGAGAAAAGCAATGAATATAGAAAAAATAATAAAAAATAGTATAGTAAATTTTGATGGAAACATAGCAATATATTATGATGATTTAAAAGGAAATAAAATAAAAATAAATGAAAATGAAAAATATAATGCTGCTAGTTGTATAAAAATATTTATTTTAATTGAACTGTTTAATCAAATCAATAAAGGCATGATTAATAAAGAAAAAAATTTAAGCTATGAAGAAAAAGACTACGTAAATGGTAGTGGCATTTTAAGATATCTAAGTAAAGGAATAAAATTACCAATATTAGACATTGCAACATTAATGATGATTATAAGTGACAATGTTGCTACTAATATATTAATAGATTTTTTAGGAATAGAAAATATAAATAAAAGTATAGAAAATATTGGATGTTATAACACAAAGTTATATAGTAAATTTAAATCAACTGAAAACGAAGTATTTTCAGAAACTACAGCGTATGACTATTATTTAGTATGGAAAAAATTAAATAATTATGAATTATTTGATAAAAAAATTACACAAGAAATAATAGATATTATTAAAAATCAAAATTACCATGAAATGGTTGGAGATGGAATTGATAAAATTTATAAAGAAGTTGAAAATCCAATAGTCAATTATATAGTAAGCAAAAGTGGAAAATATGAAGCGGTAAGAAATGATGGAGGAATAGTATCAACCATATACGGTAATTATATTTTAACAATTATGATAAAAGATTTTAAAGACGAAAATTATTTGAATGATGATTATGTTTATAATATGGGAAGAAAGATAAGTAATATAATATTTAATCAATATATAGCACTTGGTGATGTAAAATCTATTTAAGATAGAAATATATTTTTACTTAAAATTTTTTAAAGATAAGACAATTAGAAATAACAAAATTTGGAGGAAAAATAAATGAATAAAATAATTATAGAAGTAGGTTCAACTTGTGTAAAGATAGACAGATACAATGGGAATAATATAGAGCGATTAGATGAAATTACAATACAATTTAAAAAGCACTACAATGAAAACAACCATTTAATGGAAGATGATATAAAAGAATTAATAAAAAAGATAAATGATTTAAAATGTATTTCAAAAGATATATATGTATGTGGTACAAGTATTTTTAGAACTCTAAGCAAAGAAGAAAAAGAAAAATTTCTAGAAAAATTCAAAAATGAAACAGAATATGACTTTAATATAATATCACAAGAAGAGGAAAATAGATTAACAGTTTTAGGAGCAACAAGATTTGTAAAAGACAAAGTATGTGTTTTTATTGGTGGAGGAGGTTCCACTGAAATTGCAATATATGATAAAAAAATAAAAGAAAGTGCTAACACAAAAATTGGAGTTATAGATGTAATGCAAAAGTTTCCAGATTTAGCAGAAAACTATGCAACTACTGATGTAGAAACAGTAAAAGAATATATAAAAGAAAGATTAAATTTACCAAAACAAAAAGCAGACATATTAATATTAGCAGGTGGAGGACATGAAAAATTTGCTAGATGTTCAGGAATAAAATATGAAGAAAATACTTTATATAAAGACAGTGTCTCACCAATTATGATGGATATTGAAACAAGAAAAAAAGAAACAGAAAGATATTATAAGTCAATTTCTTTGGACGAAATAAGACAAAGAGTTAAAGATCCAGATTGGTGGCATGCTACAAGAGCAATGTGTGCTTTTACATTAGTAGTTGCAGAAGCGATAGATGCAAAATATATTGTTCCAACAAATATAGCAATGGCATATGGAATTATAGAAAATGAAAAATAAATGACATAGTATAAAAAAAGAGAGGAAATATTTATGTTAAAAATAAATTTAGGTGGAACTTGCGGAAATAGTAAGTGGAGAAATGAATTAACTGAAAAATTAGATAAAAAAATTGAATATAGAAATCCAGTTGTAAAAAACGGAACATGGAAATATAACAAAACGATAAAATTAAAGAAAAAAATGATATGAGAGAATGTGATTATTTAGTTTATGTAATAACACCAAAACAAAAAGGTTTTAGTTCAATTGCATCAGCCGTTGATTATAGCAATAAAGTTCCTAAAAAGGTTATATTTTGTATTTTAAAAGAATATGAAAATGAAAAATTTGAAGGTCACCAATTAGAAAGTATTAATTATGTTGAAGATATAATAAAAAATAATGGTGGACTAATTTTTGAAAATTTAGATCAAATTGCTGAATTTTTAAATAATAAATGTTAAAAAATTTTAAGAGGAAAATTATGATAAAAAGATATAAACAAAACGAAACAGATACATTAGCAAAAATACTAAAAAATGATGGAGTAATTAGTGTTCCAACAGACACGGTATATGGAGTATGTGCCAGAATAAACTCAAAAAAAGCACATGACAATTTAGTAAAAACAAAAAATAGACCAAATACAAAACCATTTCCAGTAATGTGTTCAGATGAAGCACAAATAAAAAGCATAGCAATAGTAAATGAAAAGGCAGAAAAACTAATAAAAGAATTTATGCCAGGTCCAATAACATTAATTTTAGAGAAAAGACCAGAAGTGCCTGAATATGTAAACAACGGAAAAGCAACAATTGCAGTACGAATGGCAACATCAAAAGTGGTAAAAGAATTAATTATAAAAACAGGATATCCAATATTTATGAGCAGTGCCAATCAAAGTGGAGAACCAACATGTACAAACCTAGATGAAATAGAAAACGAATGTCCAAACCTAGACGGAATGATGGAAGGGACAGTTAAATTTGGAAAAGGAAGTACAATAGTAGATTGTACTTCAAAAGAAATAAAAATTTTGAGAGATGGACCAATTACAATAGAACAAATAGGAAAAGCTCTTGAAAGATAAAGCATAAAGAAATATTAGGTGATGAATTATATACAAAAAATAAAAACTGCAAAAATTGATAAAATGAGGGTGAGATGAAAGTAATGCTATTAAAACAACTAAAATATTTCATATCAATAGTCGAAAAAGGAAATTTTACAGAGGCTGTAGAAGAAAATTACATATCACAATCTGCAATATCACAGCAAGTCCAGTAATCAGTAATTTTGCAAACATTTTAAAAGAAATGTTTTAAAAAGTGAAAATTTATAATTTGGAGGAAGAATACTAGTGATTAAAAATATTATATTAGATGTTGGTGGGATAATTTTTGATGATAGTCAAAATAATATTGAAAAAATATTAGATAAAAAGTGTGATTATATTTATAAAATTGCCTATGGTAAAGGATTTAAAAAATGTTTGTTAGGAGAAATGAATGTTCAAGAATATATAGATAGTTTGATGAATGAAAAAGATTTTAAGGATATTGAACGTATTTTAAAAAAAGATAATTTAAAAGAATCATATCCTTTAATAAAATGTAACTTTAAATATATAAAAAAATTAAAAGAAGATGGTTATAAATTATTTTTATTAACTAATATAACAGAAGATAGTTATAATTATATAAATAGCATTATTCATATAAATGATATATTTGATGGAGGGATATATTCATATCAAGAGCATTTAATCAAACCAAATCATGATATTTATAATTTAATAATTAATAAATTTAATTTGAATAAAGAGGAAACATTGTTTTTTGATGACAAAGAAAAAAATGTTATAGCAGCAAAAGAAATAGGACTAAAAGCTGTTTTGTTTACTTCAATTATGGACATTAATAATAATATATAAAATATAAAAAAATTTGATAAAGAAAAGAGTAAATTATTTTGTAATTTACTCTTTTTTTGTATCTATAAGTTTCATTTATCAAAAATCACCACAAAATTGAATTGATTATATATAAAATACAAGAGTATAATGTATTTAACAAAAAATAAAGGTGGTTTTATTTATGGAAAACAAAAAAGATGTAATACTATTAACAGGATCAGATATTTTAATAGATGGTGGAGCGACTGCTTCATATTATTATGGAAAATTAAAGCCAGAAACAATGTAAACGTCCCCCTTTTATTTTCAGAGAACTACTTGAAATATAGTAGTTCTTTTTGCTATAATCATAGCAATAAATATTAAGACATAATCTAGATATATTACTAAAAAATTATAATTTGAAAAGGAATGATTAAAAATGAAAATATTAATTATTGGCGCTGGTGTACTTGGCTCAAATTTAGCACATTCTTTGACGAAGGGTAATGATGTAACTATTTTAGCAATAAATAAAACTTTTGAAAAATTAAAAAAGAATGGCCTTATTATAAAACATAAATTTGAAAATAAAACAATAGATTATTTTAACATAATAGACAAGCTAGATAAAAATGAAATTTGATAAGCTAAAAGTGGAATTGTTAAATTATAAAATTTAAGTTATTAAAATAATAATCTGAAGGAGGAAAACTTCAATATGAAAATCGCAATAATTTCTGATATACATGGTAATTTAGAAGCATTAAAAGCAACGCTAAAAGATATCAATAAAAACAAGTAGACAAAATAATATGTTTGGGAGATACAATTGCAAAAGGAATTACATCCACATGAATGTATAAAACTAATTAGTTTTTGTAGAAAGTTTAGGACATTAATATATAAAGAAATTTTAGGAGGAAATTATTTAAAAATGAAAGAAAAAACAAAAGAATTTATAAAGAAAAACTTTAAATGGCTTGTGTTATTTATTGCACTAATCGGATTTTTAGCATTAGCAGAAGATGTATTCAATAAAGAAATAATGAAGGGAGATATAATTGGATATAAAATAATATCAACATTTTTAATATCAGATTTTGCAACGCCAATAGCCAAATTTATTACAAACTTTGGTGGAGCCATATTCTTAATTACATTGACAGTAATATTGTTTATATTAATAAAAAATAAAAAAATAGGATTATCCATATTTTCGAATTTAGTAATAATTACTGTATTAAATCAATTGTTAAAAAGAATATTACAAAGACCACGTCCTACTGAATTTAGAATAATCGAAGAAACGGGGTACAGTTTTCCATCAGGCCATTCTATGGTAAGTATGGCATTTTATGGATATCTTATATATTTGATTTATAAATATGTAAAAAATAAATACATTAAATGGATTTCAATTGTACTTTTAAGCATTCTGATTTGTTCTATTGGTGTAAGTAGAATTTATTTAGGTGTACATTACACAAGTGATGTTCTAGGTGGATTTTTAGTATCAATTTCTTATTTGATTTTATTCATAAGTACAGTTAATAAGTTCTTTATTGAAAAAGATTAAAAACAATACAATAAGTGGCAGATAATTGATTGGAATTATCTGTCTTTTATAATATAATGTAAATATAAATATCGATTATAGAAGAACAATTAATATAGCAATTTTTTATATAATGACAAGCAAAATTTTCAGGATTTCAAAAGAAAAAAGGGGGAAAAATGTAAAAAATATTATTAATAATAAACATATTAATAATAACAAGCATTAGTTTAATATCATATGCAGTAGAAGAAAACAATACAATAGAAATAAATACGAACAAAGAATAAATTAAAAAAGGCGAAGAAATAGAATTAAACATAAAAATTCCAAGCACAGAAAAGCCACTATATCAAAACGATGACAACACTTCACAATATAACTTTGAACAAATTACACCTGTAGACAGCAAAGTAACATATGAACCAGTATTAATGGCAAATCAAAAAATGAAAGAATACGGAATAGCAGGAGCAGGAATGTTTGCAATAGCCCCTCATAATAACAACCATGTTGCAACATTAGGCTTAAGTCAATACTCAAATGTTGGTGGTGCTGGAGACTATTTCTCAGCATCAACAGGTTTACTTAGAAGTGTTGACGGTGGAGATACTTGGAGAGTTTTAACAACGGCAAACAATCCTAATTATGAAGAATGGGCAACTAATAAAGGTGGCTATGAGGTTTCTTGCATAGGTATTGACCCTAGAACAGGAAAAGTATGGTTGGCTTCTGGTTGCTATGGATATTCAACAATAAAGCCACCATATCAAGAATAAATTTTAATAAAAAAATAATGGAGTTAAAGTTTTCATTGCTTTTGGATGTAAATGTGATTATTTATAAAAATCTTTATGAAAGATTGAAACAAATAAAAAGTTGTGATATTATATGTTAAATTAATATAAAAAATCCTGTTCTAAATAAAGATAGTTTAATATAGAAGTAACCAAAAACAATATTTTATTAGATGGCCAAATGGCAAGGAGGATAAAAATATGGATTTAATTGAAATTTCTATTGCAATCATAATAGCACTTTTTATGGGAGGAATGTTAATAGACACATTTATATTCTATGATATAAGATACAAAAGAAAAGCTGAAAAAGAGTTGGAAAAGAAAAAGGAAGAAATGGCTAAAAGACCAAAACCAACATATGTGTTACATTCATTGTTTCCAGATAAAGAAACAGCTGATAAGGTATTAGAAATTCTTAAAAAAGAAAAATAATTTTATTCAAAACGAGGTCGCTTTTTGCGGCCTCCAATTCTAAATTGAAATAAGATAAATTTGTAACATTATATTATAAAAGGCAGATAAAAAATTTTAAAATATAGGTTTACAATAGATATGTCACAAAAAAATATGAGAAATACCAAAAATATGATAAAATGTTTTTAACCACAAAAACTTTTATTAGGAGGTATTTCTCATATGAATAGTATAACACAAGATATATTATATAAGCAATCAGTAGTTAAATATTCTTATAAATATGGAGTAACAAAGGCAGCAATAAAATTTAAAATGTATAGAAAGACAATATATAGATGGAGAGAAAAATACGACGGAACAGCGAATGACACATCCAGGAGAAAGAGTACAAATAGATGTAAAATATGTACCATTAAAGTGTTTAACAAAAGAAATAAAAGAAAGGGATGGAAGATATTATCAATACACAGCAATAGATGAATATACAAGACAGAGATTATTATGGGCAAGCAAAGAACATAGTACATATGCATCAACAGAATTTTTAAAGGTAGTGCAGAAAAAATTAAAATATAAGATAGAATGTGTACAAACAGATAATGGATTTGAATTTACAAATAGATTAAACAGTCATGAAACAAATAAAAAGACAATGTTTGAAGAAGCGTTAAAAGAAGCAGGGATAGAGCATAAATTAATAAAACCGAAAACACCAAGACATAATGGAAAAGTAGAAAGAAGCCATAGAAAGGATCAAGAAAGTTTAAGTCCAAATGAAAAATATAAAGAATATGTAAATAGTTAAAGTTCAGAGTAGTCACATTAGGTATTTCAAAGTATATATATTTAAATAAAGTGTGACATATGTTTGACAAAACTACATAAATATAAATTTTTAAGCAGATATTTAGTTGATAATTATCTGCTTTTATGATATAAAATAAGAAATGACAAATAAAAACATAGTAATAAATGAGACGGAGCAACAAATGAATAAAATTAAAGAAGAAAATAAAATATTAATAATGTTAGCATTTTTCAGCATATCAGTAGGACTATGGGGTAACTTCAGACAACTATGGCTACAAGACAATAACTTTGCGGTAACAGATATAAGTAATATATTAAGCATAGGAACATTTATAAGTGTAATAATTATTGCTTTAATAGGAAAATATGTAAAGCTAAATAAATTAAAAAACATGTTAGTAATTGTACTAATAACAAAATTTATAAACATGATATGGCTATATTCATTAAATCAATTAGGATCAACAGAATTTATAAAATTATCAATAATAATAGATATAGTAACAGAATACATAATAATAACAAGTATATATCCATTAATAACAACAATCGTAAAAACAGAAACTATATACAGTAAAAGGAGATTAACGGAATATCTATTTAGAGATATAGGAATTTTATTTGGAGGATTATTTATAGGAAAAAGCATAGCAGGATTTTTAATAAACTATAATATATGTTTACTTATAGCCAATATATTTCTACTATTATCGCTTATCATATTATTAAATATAAAAGTAAATAATCCAACAAATGAAATTTATGAAGAAATATCATCAAAAGATATTTTCAAAGATAAAATTTTAGTTTTATATTCTATTTATGTATTAATTGGAACAATTGCAATGTCAACAGCATTGGGCCTAAAAATAATTACACTTACTAATTATTTTAAATTTAGTGATAGTGTAGCAACAAATTATTTATTGATTGTTGGATTATTAGCAGATATTTTTGGAATTATTGCTTTAAAGTACTTAACACCAAAAAATGACAACTTAACAATAACAATAAAATTTGGTATAAGGTTCTTAGCATATGTAATAGCATTTATATCAAATAATATTATAATTACTTTTATAGCAATTACATGGTCTTTATTTATATCAACAGCATATGAAAACATATGTGATGCTATATATATAAATAGACTAGAAAATAAATATCAGTTAAGTTTTTCAAATATATGTCACATAATTAGATTCCTAGGAGAAGCAATTGGTGTATTCTTATGTGGCATAATGTATGAAAAAGGATTAAGATATATGTTTGGATTATCCGCTATATTTATGGTATTCCAAATAAGCTTAGGTTACTACATGATATATTTAAGGCAGAAAAAACTATAGTTATATATAAATAAAAAGGAGACAAAAATGATATTATCAACATTTTTAATTATAATAGGATTTGTATTACTAATAGTAGGTGCAGACCTATTAGTGGACGGAGCAAGTGGAATTGCTAAAAAGTTCCATATACCAGAAATAATAATAGGACTAACAATTGTATCAATAGGAACATCAATGCCAGAACTATTTGTAAGCATAACATCAGCAATAGATGGCTATTCAGATATGGCATTAGGAAACGTAATAGGAAGTAATTTAAGCAACTTATTATTAATATTAGGATTGTCAGCCTTAATTAGGCCAGTAACATTTCAAAAAGAAACAAGAATATATGAAATACCAATGTGTTTAATATTCACAATAATATTTATAATTTTTTGTAACACATCAGATACTATATCAAGACCAGAATCAATAATATTAATAATATTATTTGTCATATTTATTGGATATACAATATATATGGGAAAACGTGAAAGCCAAAAAGAAATAATGGAAATAAAAATAGAAGAAAGCAAAAAAACTAACACTATAAAAAATATATTATTAGTAATTATAGGAATAGTAGGTCTAAAAATTGGTGGTGATTTAGCAGTAAATAACGCTGTAAAAGTTGCTCAATATTTTAACTTAAGTGAAAAGATAATAAGTCTAACAATATTAGCAATTGGAACAAGTCTGCCAGAACTTGTAACAAGCGTAACAGCTGCAATAAAAGGAAACAGTGATATAGCAATTGGAAATATTATCGGTTCTAATATATTCAACATGTTACTTATTATCGGAGTATCATCATTTATAAAGCCAATTACTTTTAATGTAAGCTATAATATGGATTTATCAATCCTAGTAATATCAACATTGATATTAGCATTATTTCCAATTATTCTGCCAAAAAATAAGATGAGTAGAATGAATGGATTAGTTTATGTAATTTTATATGCAGCATATTTAGGAATATTATTTTTATGATAAAATAAATGGCAAAAAGCAAGTAAGAAAAGAAGGTAATAAAGATGAAATTAAATATAGTAATGGTAGAACCAGAAATACCACAAAACACAGGAAATATAGCAAGAACATGTGCAATAACAGGAGCTAAATTACACTTAGTACACCCACTAGGATTCAAAATAGATGAAAAATCAGTAAAAAGAGCAGGACTAGACTACTGGGACAAACTAGATATAGAAGAACATAAATCTCTAGAGGACTTTTTAAATAAATATAAACCAGAAGAGAATAATATGTTTTTTGCAACGACAAAAGGAGCAACAAAATATACAGATATAGATTACTCAAAAATGGACGAAGTATTTGTTTTATATGGAAAAGAAACAAAAGGTTTACCAGAACCTTTGTTGGAAAAATACTTAGATGAAAAAACAATAAGAATACCAATGCTTCCAACTCTTAGATCATTGAATTTATCAAACTCAGTTGCAATAATTACATATGAAATTTTAAGACAACATAATTTTGAGGATTTACAAGAAACAAGTACATATTTTAAGAAGTAAAATTTTAGGAGCAAATCATGGAAAAAATATACAAAGAACCAAACAAATCAGAAACAGAAACAACAATAAATATATTGTATAGTGAAAATATGTTATCAATATACACAAACAAAGTAAATTTACAAAAACAACTCAATAAGCTATTAGGAGCTCCTACAAAAGAAGACAAAATTAAAAGAAGTATTGCAGGAAGTAGATGGAATATTTCATTAGATGATAAAACAAAAATACAAAAAATAATTTTAAAAGCCAATATATATGAGTTATAGTTTTATAAAATAATATTAAAAATATAAATAATAAAAAATTATCGAATAATTGTAAAATAAAATGGAAAAATAAAATTATTAAAGCTAGAAAAGGAAGATAAACTATGGATAAAAAAATAATAGCATTAGATTTAGATGGAACATTATTAAATAGTGATGGAATTGTAACTGATGTAACAAAAAAACATTTGAAAAAATTAAAAGAAGAGGGACATATAATTACAATAGCAACTGGAAGAATTTTAAACAGAGCACTTGTTGGAATAGATGGCGCAGAATTTGCAAACTATATTGTTTGTGACGCAGGTGCAGCAGTTTTTAAAAATGAAGGAAAAGATAAAGAATGGAAAGAAGTATATGCAAATCCATTAACAAAAGATATTGTTCAAAGTATTGCTTCATATTATGATAAAAACAAATTTATTACTATAAACATATGTGATAAAAATAAAATTCATCATTATGACAAAACTATTGGTATAGCTGAATTTCTAGAAAATATATCTGAAATAATACATGTATCAGTATCATTTATAAATAATGAATTTGTAAATGAATATTTTAAACTTTTTACAGAAAAATTTCCAATGTTAAAGGTGGAAATAATGCAAGATAGCTTTAGAGATGATAAATGGTTAGAAATAGCAAAAAAAGGAACTGAAAAATATAAAGGAATAACAGAAATTGCTAGATTAGAAGATATTTCTAACGAAAATATTATAGCATTTGGTGATGGATTAAATGATGTTGAAATGCTAAAAAAATGTGGAATTGGAGTTGCTATGAAAAATGCTTTGCCAGAAGTAAAAGAACAAGCAGATTATATTACATCAAGAACTAATAATGAAAATGGAGTAGTAGAGTTTTTAAAAGAATATTTAGTTGAAATATAAAATAATAGAAAAGTAAAAAAGATGAACAAGAAATTTAAGATGTTTAATAAATGAAAAGAGTAGAAAACTACTCTTTTTCTTTTATTTTTCAATATTTGCAATGTAGTATAAAGGAATATTAGTAAGCCGATCATCTTTACTTACACATTTTCCTAAGGACTTTTTAGTGGATTCTACACATTTTTCTAATGTCTTTTTAAATAAAAAGCACTTTTAATTTTTAAATTTATATGATAGAATATCAAAAAACGAAAGGAATGAGAAAATGAGAGATATACGAATAGAAAAATTAGCACACAATTTATTAACATACTCAATAGACCTAAAAGAAAATGATAACATATTAATAGAAGTATTAGGAGAAGAAGGAATGCCACTTGCCAAAGAATTAATGAGACAAGCAGAACAAATGAAAGCAAGACCATACTTTAATATAGTAAACTATGAATTATTAAGAATAATGTTAGAAAATGCAACAGAAGAACAAATAAAACTATATGGAAAACATGATGGAGCAAGAATGAAAGATATGGATGCATATATTGGAATAAGAGCAACACCAAACACATCAGAACTATCAAACATAGACAGTAAAAAAATGGAACTATATAACCAATATTATATGTTGCCAGTACACTTTGAAGAAAGAGTGAAAAGAACGAAATGGTGTATATTAAGATATCCAAATAATTCAATGGCACAAATGAGCAAAATGAGTTTAGAAGAATTCGAAGACTTTTATTTTAACGTATGTAACTTGGACTATTCAAAAATGTCAAAAGCAATGGACAATTTAAAAGAATTAATGAATAAAACTGACAAAGTACATATTATTGGACCAGGAACGGATTTAACATTTAGTATAAAAGGAATACCAGCAGAAAAGTATATGGGAACATTTAATATACCAGATGGAGAAGTAGCGTCCGCTCCTGTAAAAGAAAGTGTAAATGGCTTTATTACATACAATACAGAAACAACATATAATGGATATACATTTAACAATATAAAATTTGAATTTAAAGACGGAAAAATAGTAAAAGCAACATCAAATAATATAGAAATGATAAACAAAATATTAGACACAGACGAAGGAGCACGCTATATAGGAGAATTTGCATTTGGATTAAATCCTTATGTAGAAAGACCAATTGGAGATACGCTATTTGATGAAAAAATAAAAGGAAGTTTCCATTTTACACCAGGAGAAGCACTAGAAGAAAGTGACAATGGAAATAGGTCAAGTATACATTGGGATATAGTAAATATTCAAAGAAAAGAATATGGAGGAGGAGAAATCTACTTTGATGATGTTCTTGTTAGAAAAGATGGAATATTTGTATTACCAGAATTAATATCACTAAATCCAGAAAACTTAATATAATACAAGGAGAAAACAAATGATATACGAATTTGAAGTACCAGGAAAAGTAATAGGAAAAGGAAGACCAAGGCTAAACTCATATACAGGAGTAGTCTACACACCAACAAAAACAAAAGACTACGAATCGCTGGTAGAACAATATTTTCTATTAAAATATCCAAGATTTAAAACATTAGAAGGAAGAATAAAAGTAAGTATAATAGCATATTTTTCAATACCAAAGGCAACGAAAAAATCAGATATAAATGAGATGTTAGAAAACAATATAAGTCCAACAAAAAAACCAGATATAGATAACATTGTAAAAGCAGTTTTGGACAGCATGAACAAATTTGCATTTAAAGATGATAATCAAATTACAAAATTAGAAGTAGAGAAAAAATATGCATTAGAAGATAAAATTTATATAAAAATAGAAGAATATTAATTATGAACCAAAAGAACCACTTTAAAATCATTTATTATTGTTGTTCTTTTATGTTGAATAAATAATTATAATTCAGGAATAATACCTTGAGATGTCTTAGGATTAAAGCATTTATATTAGAATTTGTTAGCGTATGAAGGAAAACCGAGAAAATACGAAAACTATTATTCTAAGACATCTCAAACAGTATTATTGAATTGTAACAAAAAGAAGGAGGCAATATGAAAGAAATAATTTATAATAGAGAAAAAGTAATTGAATATGCAAAAAAATGGGCATATGACAGAAACCCACAATATTACGATTTTGACAATGTAGGAGGAGACTGCACAAGTTTTACATCACAGTGCATATATGCAGGAGTAAAAGTAATGAACTACTCAAAACAAAATGGCTGGTACTATATTAGTGGAAATAATAAGTCACCATCATGGAGTGGAGTAGAATTTTTATACAACTTTTTAACTCAAAATAAATCAGTAGGGCCATATGGATATGATGTAGAACAAAATAAAATAGAATTAGGAGATATAGCTCAACTCTCATTTGATGGAAATAAATTTTCTCATAGCTTAGTTATAGTAAAAATTCAAGATAAAAAAGATTTAAATCAAATTTTTATTAGTTCACATACATTTGATTCATTTAACAAAAGAATTTCTGAATATAATTTCGAAAAAGTAAGATTTATACATATAGATAAAGTAAGAAAATACTAAAGCACAAACAAAACAACATAAAAGACAAACCGCCTGTATAAACATTTAATGAAAGGGGATGTTTTATGAAAATTATTAGTATTAAAAAGAAAACAATATTTAAAGCTAGTAGTGTAATATTGTTTATTATGGTAATATGTATTTTTACAAAATCATTTGGAATGCAACACTATTATAAAGTCGATTTTTCAACCGGATTAGTTACAGCAACAACACTAAACGTAAGAAGTGGACCAGGAGTAAATTATAATATAGTAGCAACTGTTAAGAAAAACGAATACATAAGGGTATTTGCGGGTGTAGGAGACTGGTATATTGTTCAAGTTGAAGGTGATTATGTAGGTGCCGTTAGCAAAAAATATTTAAAAGCAATTTATCCAAATTCAAATAGTGGAACAAACTCAGGAAGCAATAGTTCTAATTCAGGAAATACATCAAATACAAGTACATTGAGTAATGATGAAAAAGAAGTATTCGACCTAATTAATAAGCAAAGGACTAATAATGGTTTATCAGCTTTAAAAATAGACACAGAAGTGTTAAATGTTGCAAGAGTCAAAGCTAAAGATATGGTAGATAATAATTACTTTTCACATAATTCACCAACTTACGGATCACCATTTGATATGCTAAAAAGTTTTAAAGTATCATATAAAACAGCAGGAGAAAACATTGCTGGAAATTGAAGTAATAGTGCAGCAGTTACTGCATGGATGAATTCATCAGGACACAAAGCAAATATTTTAAACAGTGCATTTAATTACACAGGAATAGGAGTAGTTAAAAGCTCAAAATATGGAAAAGTCTATGTTCAAATGTTTATAGGAAAATAAAAGCAAATATTGCAAAACATCATATAATATAATAGGTGATGTTTATGAAAAATATATTAAAAAGTTTATATGAAGATGCCAAAAATATAAAAGAAAAAGATCCAGCATGTAGAAACGTTTTAGAAGCAATTATATTATATCCAGGATTTCATGCAATATTTTTTCATAGGATAGCACACTTTTTATATAAAAAGAAATTATACTTTATAGCAAGGCTAATATCCCAAATTTCAAGGCATATAACAGGAATAGAAATACATCCAGGAGCCAAAATAGGAAAAAGATTATTAATTGATCATGGAATGGGAGTTGTAATAGGAGAGACAACAACAATAGGGAATGATTGTACAATATATCACAATAGTACACTAGGTGGAACTGGAAAAGATAAATACAAAAGGCACCCAGATATAGGAAATAATGTTATGGTAGGCTCAGGAGCTAAAGTATTAGGCCCAATTAAAATAGGAAATAATGTAAAAATAGGTGCAAATAGTGTTGTCCTAAAAAATATACCAGATAATGTAACTGTAGTACGGAGTACCTCGGATATATAGTAAATAAAGTATAAAAACACTTGTGTTTTTTTAATAAAGGTGATAAAATGTAGAAAAATTTGAGATATCTGGGGGTACCAAAAAATGTATGAGAGAAGTGCAATAGTACTTGAAAAAAATTTTAACACAATATTAGGTTTTGACCAAAAGACAAACTTAAAAACAATTTATAAAGATTTCAAAGAATTAGCTGAAGAAATAGAAAATTATCAACAAATACTTGAAGAAGAAGATAAAATAATAAGTGAATTTGACAAAGTAGCAAACGAAATAAGAAAAATACAACAGGAACAAAAAAAGCTATATAAATCAAATATAAAATTAGAAGAAGATAGAAATCAATTGTTTGATAATTTAGATGAAGATCCAGAAATAATATCAAAAAAACTAAAAAAAATTGAAGAGAATATAGCAGAAAACAATAAAAGATTAGAAGAATTAAGAGAGAACTATGTAACATCATTAACAACCTTTTCTCAAAAACAAGAAGAAAGAAATTTATGTTCAAGAAATAGAAGAGCCGAAGAAAAGAAACATCTTCAAATTATAGAAAAAACAACAAACAATCTAAATGACATAGATAAAAGCATAATAAAAGAATTAAAAGACTTTATAAATTCAGAATGTGAAAACGAAAAGCAAGAAATAATAGAAATAATGATAAATAATGGTAAAGACGAAAGAGTACCATTTAATAAAGATGTTATCCAAAACGCTGTAGAAATGAGAACAGATATTGCAAAAAAAGAAGCTGAATGTTATATAAATGCTTATGAAAAAACAAGAAGACTTATTGCAGAAATAAATAATGATGATGTAAAATTAGATAAATACACAAAAACTTTACGTGATATTAGTGTTAAAATGGCATTTTTAAAGGCAAAAAAAATGTATATTGTTAGTTTCTTAGACAACGAAAGAATGTCAGCAATAAACGGATTAAAAGCCCACAAACAATTAATGGAAGAATCATGTAATGAATTCAAAACAGACATGGAGCAATTTGGCAACTTATATAGTTTAATATTACGTGAAATTGCCGGAAGATCGAGCAAAAAAGCATATAAAGAATTATATAATAAAGAATATTTAAAAAATATAGAAGAAAAAGAAAAGAATTTTGAACAAGAAATAAATAACATAAAAATTCATGCAGGTGCAATTATCAACTCAAATTATTGGAGAATAGATGAAATTAAAAATATATATCATGTTTTTCAAAATGAAGTAAGCGAAAAGTTCGGAAAAGACTTATCTGAATTCAAACTAGAAGAAAATGAAGATGAAATAGTTTCAGACAAAAAGTCAGAAATAGAAGATGATATTTTCAAAACAGAAATTCCAGATGATGATGTTGAATATATTGAAGAATATGAATATGACGATGACTATGAAGATTGCGAAGATAACGAAGATGACTTCATTGAAGTAAATGGTGATGAAAATATAGAAAATGAAGATGAAAGTGAATATGACGAAGACGAAGAAGATTTTGACTATGACGATGAGTATGAAGATGTAGAATATGAAGATGATGACAACGAAGACTTTGAAGATAGTGAAGATTATTACGATGAAGAAGAATCTGAGGATGAATATACCGACTTTGACGATGATGAATATCAAGAAGACGATGAGGACGAATCTGAAGACGATGAAGAAGATGAAGACGATTATGAAGAAACAGACAATTTAAATAAAAAAATAAAAAATACAAATGTAGAACCAAAAAAACATGGAAAACATGAAAAAGAAGAGAAAAAAGGAAAAGGTCTATTTAATAAATTTTTCAAATAAACCTTAGAGAATTATACAAAAGGAAGGTTAATAATGTATTTAATAGTTGGACTTGGAAATCCAGAAAATGAATATGCACATACAAGGCATAATATGGGATTTGATGCAATAAATGAAATTGCTAAAAAAAATAATATAAATATCACAAAAACAAAATTTAAAGCATTATATGAAACAGGAATAATTCAAAATCAAAAAGTAATACTATTAAAGCCACAAACATACATGAATGCAAGTGGAGAATCAATAAAAGAAGTATATGATTTTTACAACATAAAGCCAGAAGAATTAATAGTAATTTATGATGATATAGATATAGCAAAAGGAAAAATAAAATTAAGAAAAAAAGGTGGACCAGGTTCTCACAATGGGATGAAATCAGTTATACAAGAATTAGGAATAACTGATTTCACAAGAATAAGAGTTGGAATAGGACAACCTGAATTCAAAAGTGACATGATAAACTATGTTATTGGAAAAGTACCGGAAGAAGAACAAAAAATATTACAAGAAGGTACACAAAAAGCAGCAGAAGCAGTAGAAGAAATCCTAAAAAATGGTATAGATATTGCAATGAACAAATTTAATTAGAGAGGAAAACTAACATGCTAGAAATATTAATAAGCAGAGACAATAAAGAAAGAAAAATAGCTCTATTAGAAAATGGAAAATTAATAGAATACTATGTAGATGAAGAAGAATCAATCAGAAAAGAAGGAAATATCTATATAGGAATAGTTAAAGATATAGTTAAAGGAATGCAAGCAGCATTTGTTGATATAGGAACTGAAAAAAATAGTTTTATACATTTAAAAGATGTCTTAGACAAAGTAGATGAAAGTAAAGAAAATCTAAATACAAAAATAGATATAAGTAGTGTTATAAAAGTAGGGCAAAAATTATTAGTTCAAGTTAAAAAAGATAGTAATCTTCAAAAAGGAGCAAGAGTTTCAACACATATAAATTTGCCAAGTAAATATATAGCGTTAATGCCAAATACAGATATAGTAACAATATCACAAAAAATAACAGATACAAAAGAACAAGAAAGACTAGTAAAATTAGTAAAAGAAAATTTAAGTAAAGGCAATGGAGCAATAATAAGAACATCAGCAATAGGAAAAGAACAGGAAATAATAGAAGATATAAAAAATATAGAAGCAAAATGGGAAAAAATTGAAACATCATTTAAAAATGATAAAGGAAACAAGCCAAAACTAATTGCAAAGTCAGAAAATATAGTAGAAAAGATGCTAATAGATTTACCAGAAAATTCAATCCAAAAAATAACTATAAATAATAAAAAAGATTATGAAAAAATGCTAGAATTTAAGGAAAAGAAAAGTTATTTAAAAAGTGCAACAATAGAATTAATAGAGAACCAAGACATATTAGATAAATACGACATAGAAAAAGAAATATCTAAATTAGAAAATAGAAAGATATGGTTAAAATGTGGTGGATTTATAACAATAGACAGAACTGAAGCTTTAACAGCAATAGATGTAAATACTGGAAAATATACAGGAACAAAAAATGTAGAACAAACAATTTACAAGGTAAATGAAGAGGCAACAATAGAAATAGCAAAACAACTTAGATTAAGAGACATTGGTGGAATAATCATAATTGACTATATTGATATGAAAGATGAAAAAAATAAAGAAAAAATTGAAACTTTATTAAAAGAAAGACTAAAAAAAGATAGAACAAAAACACAAGTAGAAGGATTTACAAAACTGGATTTAATGGAAATGACAAGAAAACATATTTGTAGTCATAAAGAATAATAAAAATATTAGAGGTTTTTAATTTTAGGAGTGTCCCCTAATCCCGCTATAAAGGGATTTTGAGGAACGTCCCTAAATCCCTCCTGGGAGGAAAAAATGAACGTAGGATTTATATCACTTGGATGCAGTAAAAACTTAATAGATACAGAAGTAGCAATAGGACTATTTAAAGACAATAATTATAAAATAGTTAACAATCCTGAAGAAGCAGATATATTAGTAATAAACACATGTGGGTTTATAGAATCAGCAAAAGAAGAAGCTATAAATACTATTTTAGAGATGGCAGAATATAAAAAAAGAAGATGCAAATATTTAATAGCAATGGGATGTTTGGTACAAAGATATTATGAAGATTTAATAAAGGCATTACCAGAAGTTGATTTATTTATAAAAATAGATGAATACAATCAATTATGGAACAAAATAGAAGACTTAATAAAAAGAGATATTGTTGAAAAATCAAAAATAAAAACAAGTACAAAAATATCTGAAATAAAGCCACTTCCAATGCCAACAT
>ERZ824978.1435-NODE-1435-length-25732-cov-2.634576_pt1 | contig 25732 bp, 26 predicted proteins | sample MGYA00519860_ERZ824978 | MGnify/ENA primary metagenome ERZ824978 (study PRJEB31778, sample SAMEA3449184) | human gut metagenome | biome: human gut; feature: human-associated habitat; material: faeces | place: United Kingdom | collected 2010/2012 ... | reverse complement strand
TACTCCCCTTCATCAAAAGATTTTCAACCCGGAAAAGCCCGTAAACGCAATGGACAGCAGCGACGCCGCGATCAGTGCGATTGGGAAGCCCCGGAAGGGTTTGGGAATATTACACAGTTCAATCCGCTCCCGGATCCCGGAGAACAGGACGATGGCAAACATGAACGAAAGCCCGGCTGTAAACCCGTAAAACGTGGCGAGCAGGAAGTCATACTGGCGCTGGATACCAAGAATGGCGGAACCGAGCACCGCGCAGTTGGTTGTAATCAGCGGCAGATAGATTCCCAGCGCCTTATACAGGGCCGGCATGGACTTTTTCAAGAACAGCTCTATAAACTGTACCAGCGTGGCGATGATGAGAATAAACGTTATTGTTTGCAGATATTCCAGCTCATACGGGATGAGGATAAACTTGTTTGCCGCCCAGGTAGCCGCCGAAGAAAGCGTCATGGTAAAGATAACGGCCATACTCATCCCGACGGCGGTTTCCGTCTTTTTGGAAACGCCCATAAACGGGCAGATGCCAAGGAACTGCACCAGCACATAGTTCTCTATAAAAATTGTATAGATGGCTACGGATAAATACGTCTGCAGCATTATTTAGCGTCCCCCTTCTGCGTAATTTTCTGCACAAGGGCGATCAGCAGCCCGAGAATCAGGAACCCGCCCGGCGGCAGGACCATCATCAGCGCAGGCTCAAACGGTATGAACTTCGTAATATCATAGCCCAAAATCGTGCCAAAGCCCAAAATCTCGCGGATCGCGGACATAATCACAATGACTATTGTGTATCCAAGGCCCATGGAAATCCCGTCGAGCGCCGACAAAAACGGATTGTTTTTCGAGGCGAAGCTCTCCGCGCGGGCGAGGATGATACAGTTGACGACGATCAGCGGGATAAAGATGCCCAGCGACTTGGACAGCGACGGAAGATATGCCTTGATAATCAGGTCGATTGCCGTAACAAAGCCGGAGATAACGACGACAAACGACGCGATCCTGATCTTGTTGGGAATTGCCGAGCGGATCAGCGAGATCACGATATTGGAGCCGGTCAGGACAAATGTCACTGCAAGGCCCATGCCGAGACCGTTCTGCACCGAAGTTGATATGGCGAGCACCGAACACATGCCCAGCAGCTGGATCAAAACCGGGTTCTGGGTAATCAGGCCGTCGCGAAAGATCCGCCCGATTTTCGCCAGCGTTTTATTCTTTTTCTCATCCATTGGCTCCACCTCCGCTCTGCGCGTCCGCTTCCGCAACCCGCACCAGGTCTACGGCTCTCAGCGCGTCATTCAAGCCGGATACGACTGCGTTGGACGTTATCGTCGCGCCGCTGACAGCCGTGATCTGCGGGGTAAAGGAAATCGGACGTTCACTGTCCACAAACTGCGCCATGAACTCCGGGTTCTTCTCCAGAACCGCGGCGCCGATGCCCGGAGTTTCGCCATGGTTGACAACGGAGATTGCCGTGACCTTGTTCATGGGACTGGAACCGACCATCAGTTCAATCGGCGTACTGCTGCTGAATCCGTTTGTCTCCAAATCCACGCAGTAGCCGAGAAGCTGGCCGCCCGCATACGCTTTATAAACTGCGAGTATCCGCTCCGTATCCGCCTGCCCGGCTATCATTTCCGTAACGTCCTCAAAATCTTCGGCCGCGGGGAAAATCGCCTGCAGGGCAGCGACGCGGGTCTCCTCTTCATATTTTTGAATCAGTTCCTTGGTGTTGGCATTGATGACCGCGAGCGCGCCGGCGACAATACTGCAAATCAGCATCAGAATGAGCGCAAGCACAAACATATTGGACTGCCAGCCGCCTTTTTCCAGCTTGCGCGCGGCCGCGGCTTTATAGGATGACGACGATTCCTTTTTCTTCGGGGCATGGACGACCTTCAAACGCGCGCGGTCCACTTCCGCGGCAACGGGCACGGCCGGGAAACCGGCCTGCGGCTTTGCGGGAACGGCGGCCTCCTTGGCGGGAACAGCGGCCTCCTTGGCGGGATCGGTATCCTGCGCCGGCGTTTCCTCCGGCTGCGGCGCAGCCGGCTGTCCCGGCACGCCGTCCGCTTCATTCGATTCAACTTCCGCCGCCGGCTCGGGTACGGGCTCGGGCGCGGCCTCCGCCGGGCGGTCCGCCGCCGGCTCGGCCGGCGTCTGCTTATCGACGCTGCGAAGCAGGAGGTTGATTTCGTCCAGGTCTATGTCCATATCCGTATTCTTGAGTATATTGGACGCAAGGTCCTTTTCCTCGGCTACGGGATGCAGCTTCCACTCCACCCTCGGCTTGGAATGGCTGCGCTTTTTGTCAGATCCGTCCTTACTCTTCTGCGTCGACGACTGGCGCGGCCGACGGCTCTGCGACGTGTTCTTCTTTTGCTCGTTTGACATAGAAGGCACCCCCTTTCCCGAATCTTCTGGGTTTCGTTTTCTTATCGATCAGCCAGGTAAAGGCGTTCATGATAAGGATGGCGAACGATACGCCTTCGGGATACCCGGAGAACCTGCGCATGACAAAGGTTAGCAGGGCGCAGCCGATTGCGTATATGATCTGCCCCATCCGGGTCACGGGGGCGGTTGCGTAGTCGGTCGCCATGAAGATCGCGCCGATCAGCAGGCCGCCGGAGAGCAGCTGCGCGAGCATGTACTGCACGGGCAGGCCGGACGTTGGGAACAGATAGCACAGCACGGCCATCACGCCGATATAAAACACGGGAATCCGCCAGTTGATCACCTTGCGGATGAGCAGGCACAGCCCGCCCAGCAGCAGGAGGACTGCCGACGTTTCGCCGATACAGCCGCCGATGTTGCCCCAGAACAGGTCAGCAAGGCCGCTGTAATTAAAGGTCATGTCCTTCAGCGCCTTCAGGGGCGTTACGCTTGTGATGATCGCCTGGGTATCGACATTGGAAAAGAGCGGCACGGTGCTGTATTCAAAGGGCTTGAGCCAAACCGCCATGTGCTGCGGCCAGGAGATAAACAGGAAGCAGCGCGCGGCAAGGGCCGGGTTCATAAAATTCTGGCCGAGACCGCCGAACAGTCCCTTGACGATAATCATGGCGAACAGGGCGCCGATGACCGGCAGCCACAGGGGCACGGTCGGCGGCAGCGTGAGCGAAAGCAGCAGGCCTGAGACCGCCGCGGAAAGGTCGGACACCGTCTGCTTGTGCTTGATCATCACATTGTACAGCGCCTCGGCGCCGACGCTCGACAGCGTGCCGATGATAATAATCATCATGGCGCGGAAGCCGAAGATGACGACCGAATAAATAGACGCCGGCGCAAGCGCGATCAGCACGGAAAGCATGATGGAGCGCGTGGTGTCGTTGGAACGTATATGCGGGGATGAGGTAACCAGCAGCTTTTCTTCCATTGTTACTTCTCCTCCCTCTTTTTGCTTGTCTGCACTTTAAATTTCGCCATGCGCATGAGCTGTACCAGGGGAATGCGCGCGGGACATGAGAACGAGCAGGAACCGCACTCCATACAGTCGAGCACATTCAGTTTTTCCGCTTCTTCGTACATCTCCTTTTTTGTGTACATGCCGATGTAGTTCGGCATAAGGCGCATGGGGCAGCCGCGCAGGCAGCGGCCGCAGCGGATACACTCCGCATCCTCGACATACGTCGCATAGTTCTTCCCATAGGCGAGCAGGCCGCTCGTCTGTTTGATGACCGGCGCCTCCAGCGTGTGCTGCGCCACGCCCATCATCGGGCCGCCCATAATGATCTTCTCCGGCGGCATCACAAACCCGCCCGCGGTTTCAAACATGTACTGCATGGGCGTTCCGATGCGGGTAAGCGCGTTTTTGCTCACCTTGACCGCCGGGCCGGATACCGTTACAATCCGCTTAATCAGCGGCAGGCCGGTCACGGCGGCGCGGTAGAGGGACGCGGCGGTGTCCACGTTGAACACGGCGCAGCCCACGTCCATCGGCAGACCGCCGGCCTTGACCTCGCGCCGGGTCACCGCGTTGATCAACTGCTTTTCAGAGCCCTGCGGGTATTTGGTTTTCAGGACCACGGTATGAATCCCGTAGGGTTCGCCGATAATGCGCATGGTCGAAATGGCATGCCCTTTGTTGTTTTCAATGCCTATGTACGCGGTGGACAGGCCCAGCGCCTTCATCAGCATACGGATTCCGCCGACGATGAATTTGGGGTACTCAATCATCGCGCGTTCGTCCGCCGCGATGACCGGCTCGCACTCCGCGCCGTTGATAATCAGCTTATCCACCCGCTTATCCATAGCGGTTTTCAGCTTGACATGCGTTGGGAAACCAGCGCCGCCCATCCCGACAAGACCCGCTTCGCGCGTAAAGGCCAGAATTTCCTCCGGCGTCATTTTGTCGGGATTCTTGATATGCTGCGCTTTGTCCGGAATGGCGGCGTCCAGATAGTCGTTCTCTATGACGACCGACATCACGCGGTCCCCGCCGGGATGCCAGCGCGGCGCCACGTCGATCACCTTTCCGGAGATGGATGCGTGTACCGGCGCTGAAACATAGCTGTCGGTATCGCCGACGACCTGGCCCATGTAGACATAGTCGCCGCGCTTGACCAGCGGTTCACAGGGCGCGCCGATATGCTGCAGCATGGGTATCACGACATATTGCGGCTCTTCTATGTGCTCGATGGGCCGCGCTTTTGTCATCTCTTTACTGGTTGGCGGATGGATTCCGCCTTTAAATGATACCATCCATTCACCCTCTATTGTTTATTCCGAAATGGGCAAAAAACCACTTTTTCGCCCGGCTTACACAAGCGGAAAATGGCATAAAACAAACCTATTTAGCCGCTTAGCAAAACAAAGCGATATCCTCTATCGCTTTTTTGCCATTATACCACATTCATATTCTGATTACAACTATTAATTACAAATCAGTAACAAAAAAATGAGCGCGTGTATACACGCGCTCATGCTGTATTCTCACACAGTGACCGGGCTCATTCGTCCAGCGGTATTTCCTCCATATAACGGCTGTCATCCGCGCCGCCGCAGACCTGGCACTCGTCCTTTTTCCCAAACGACTTCAGAAAAGAGCACGTTCCGTTCTTTTCAAAGTACTTGTACACGGCAAGGCTTACGCCGACAAACGCGCCGATAGGGCATACGATATCTACAAGCCATAACATTTTTCTTTTCATGTGCCCATCTCCTCTCTGCTGTTTACAGCTTACATTATAGCATATATTATATCCCAATTCAAGCGGCAAAAATGTATATATTATAAAACTTTCCAGAAAGGCTATGCGCGGAAAAGGTTCTTTTTGACCGTGCGGAACAGGTAGAGCAGGAGCAGGGCGGACAGCACGATCAACACGGCGCTGAACAGGCCGAAACAGAGATAAAAATTGCGCGCCAGCATATACAGCAGAGCCGAGACTGCTATGAGGGCTATGGAGGCAAGCAGTTCCAGCATCACGTTGAAATTCTGCTTGACAGCCTTTGCCTCCTCCTGCCAGTCCACTTTGGGGTAACGGGAGTCCAGGCACAGCCCGAACAGATTGATACACAGCACAATCAGGACAAGATCCGCCAGCAGATACGGTACAAAGGCCAGGGACAGACCGGTCACGGCAAAGGCGACGCCCAGTGTAAGCGCTGCGGAAAGAAAGCTCACCGCAAGGCCGGGCAGAAGCTTGCCCAAAAGCAAATGCCCCGTCCTGACGGGCACGAAATGGCTGTATATATAGTTGGAACCGTCCCGGGAGATGGCGGAGGCGGAAATGCCGTTTGTCGCAATGACAAACGCGGCAAGGCCCAGGCCCGCTATGAGCACGACGGACGCCGACGGGGAATCCGGCGTCATGCCGGAAAGGCCAAGCTGTGCAAACAGCAGAGACATCTCTTCATACTGCAGCAGAATGGGAAACAGCAGAATCAGCGGCATGAGAAAGCAGGCGACAAGATTGTTCATAAAGAACACCGGGCTGCGCAGCATAATCCTGAAATCCTTCTTCGCAATCGCAACAGCCGGATTCTGCCTGCGGGCCAAGCGGCGCAGCGCGCCGGACTCCATCTTCACGCGTTTGGCGGAAGTGTTGTCCAGCCCCAGCAGCCCGGCGCGGTACAGCTTCTCCCCGCAGAGCAAAAACAGAGCATATCCTGCGGCGCTCACCGCCACAAACAGAAGCGCGCCGCCAAGCATGGACAGCGCGCTCGCGCCGGTCATGGCAAGGCCGGCGATGGGCGCCGTAAAGAAGATGCGGTTCACGCTGGAAGTCACAGCTTCCGCAATATTCAGCGCCTGGCCCGGGTCCAGTGAGAAATCGCCTCCGGCGCCGGACATCTTGAAGTTGAAAAACAATACGGCCGCCAGCAGCAGCAGGCTGCCGACCTTGGTCAGCAGATCCCTGTTCCGGAACAGCGACGTAAAGCGCATCATCAGCATAACGAGAATGCCGGACGCCACCAGCGGAAGAATAGGCGTAAACAGAAATACGACCGCGGCCACGGCGTAGTAGAGAACGCCGGCGCCGGAGGCCACGCCGAAACTCACAAAGGCGGGGATCAGCACAAAGGCGCTGAACATGTATTCATACAGCAGCGCCGGCAGAAACCGGGAGGAGAGCAGCTCCGCGCACCGGACCGGATAGGCCAGAATCGGCTTGATATCGTTTGAATAGTAGAGGGTGCCGGGCAGCATGAGCAGGCTCAGGAAAAAAATCACGAGGCTGACGACGCCCACGGCCATCGCCGGCACGGCCTGCTGCGCGCCCACAACCGCAAGGCTCTGGTAAAGCACGGCGCAGAACTGCCATGCCAGAAAGGCGATCGGCAAAAAGCAGACCGCGAGCAGAACGAGCAGGCCGACGCGCAGGCGGCCTGTCTTCTTGGAGAGGAATTCGGCGAACATGTTCCGGACCGCAACTTTCGTGAGGGCATTCAATTTCGCCAGCTTCATACGTCCTTCCCCTCTTCCGTGATCTCCAAAAACATCTGCTCCAGCGACTCGTTTGCCCGGAAATGCTCGCGCATTTCCGGCAGCGTGCCGCAAAAGAGGATTTTGCCCCGGTTGATGACGGCGATCCGGTCGCATACCTTCTCCGCCGTATCCAGGATATGGGTGGAAAACAGGACGGTTTTGCCGCTGTCCGCCCGGCGGCGCATCATCTCCTTGAGCGTAAAAGAGGACTTGGGGTCAAGCCCCGTCATAGGTTCATCGAGAATCCAGACGGCAGGATCGTGCAGCAGCGAGCCTACGACTACGATTTTCTGACGCATGCCGTGGGAATAGCTCTGAATCTTTGCCTCGAGCGCGTCGAGTATATCCATCTGTCCGGCAAGCTGTTCAATCCGCTGCGTGCGCAGGTCCGACGGCACCTCGTACATATCCGCGACAAAGTTCAGGTATTCTATCCCCTTCAGGCGCAGAAATACATTGGGGTCGTCCGACACATACCCGATCTGCCGCTTGGCGGAAAGGTCGTCCTTTTCCACGTCGAACCCGTTGATCTGAATGGCGCCGGAGGTGATCGGTATAATCCCGGTCATCATATGGATCGCCGTGGTTTTCCCCGCGCCGTTGCGGCCGAGAAAACCGAATATTTCGCCGTCCCTGATTTCAAGGCTGACATGGTCGATCGCGTTTTTCATGCCATCATAGCTTTTAACGGCGTCTTGAAAAATAATCATTGCATTTTTTCATTCCCTTCGTTTTTTTGCAGCAACGCCTCATAAACGCAAAACGGAACGCGCCCCGCGCCCGTCAGGCCCATCCTGTTCGGCTTGTTTGCGCCGTGATAGTCCGATCCGCCGGACACACACAGCCCGAATCTGCCGCACAGGTCGAGCAGGCGGCGCGTATGCGACGCGTCATACCCCGGATAGTAGCACTCCATCCCGTCCAGCCCCTGTTCGCACAGGCCGCCGAGCAGGCTTTCCAGGCTCCCGCCTTCCGGCAGTTTCACCGTGTGTGGGTGCGCAAGCACCGCCATACCGCCGGCTTGATGAATCATTGCAATACAGGCCCCGGGTTCCGGGCGGGCCTGCGGGATATACGCCGGCCGGCCCTTGGACAGGTAGCGGTCAAACGCATCGTCCATGCCCGCGCACACGCCCATATCCACAAGCGCCCGCGCAAAGTGCGCCCTTGTAACGCTCACCCTGTCCAAATTGGGCAACAGCGAACTGTCAAGCTGAATACCTTGACTCACTAGCGCAGCGGCAATCTTCCTGCCGCGCGTGCGCCGCGCCTGCTCCAGCCCGTGCAAAAAAGCAGTAAACTCCGCCGTCTCGCGGATAAATAAACCGAGTATATGCATCCGGCCGGGATGATTCGCAGACAGCTCCACGCCGGGCACGAATAAAACGCCGGGATACCCGGCGCAGGCGGCCCGCGCCCGTTTCAGGCCCGCCGTCGTATCATGATCCGTCAGTGCGAACGCGGCAATTCCCTGCGCAGCCGCAAGCCGCGGCAGCGCTTCGGGGCCGTCCGTCCCGTCGGAACAATCGGAATGCACATGCAGGTCGATCGTCCGGCGCATCACTTTTCAGCCTGCAGCTTGCGCAGCGCATCCATGAACGTGTCAATATCCCGAAACTGTCGGTATACCGACGCAAACCGGACATAGGCGACCTCGTCGAGCTCGCGGAGCTTTTCCATCGCCAGTTCGCCGATCTTTTCACTCCGGACTTCCTGGCTCATATCGTTCGATATGGCGTATTCTATTTCACTGGCGGCCCGCTCCAGATCCACGAGCGATACCGGGCGCTTTTCACAGGCGCGCAGCAGGCCGCGCAGCAGCTTGTCCCGGTCGAACGCCTGCCGCGACCCGTCCTTCTTTACGACGATGATGGGCAGCGTTTCCATCACCTCATACGTGGTAAACCGTTTCTGGCATTGCAGGCATTCCCTGCGCCGGCGAATCCGCTCGCCGTCGTCAGTCGGCCTGGAATTCACGACCTTGCTCTCTTCATATCCGCAAAACGGACATCTCATCCGGGATCCCTCCCCTTGTTGTGTTTACTGTATTTTACCATAAAAAAATAAAAAATCAAAGAAGAACTTTTCGTCCTTCTTTGAATGTGAAAGCTTTAGCTTATTTCTCCAAGGTAATCGTCTACAATGACCATCAGCGTCATCGGCGTGACGAGGCCGTTTGACAAACAGTCCAGGAATTCGAGAGTCTTTGCTTCGGATGAAAAAATGTCGGACGCTTCGGCTGTCTCCAGTTCGCCATTCTGTTCTTTTATCAGCTTCACGCCTGTGACAAGCCGGCCCTCCGCATACTTGCGGGTCAAGTAGTAATGAATGCTGAAATCCCCCTCGGAAACAGTCTTTGTCGCAAAGAGTGTTTCCTCTTGATGTCGCGTTTCCAAAACCATTTTGCAAACACCTCTTCAATATGAAATTTTTAGGGGGGTTGTCTTAAGTATAACGCATTCTTGTGATTTGTAAAGCCCAAATTTTCGACAAATTCAGCAATCTACTTGTGTAAATTATTCAAAAACGTTGCAGCAGGCCATTTTATGACGGATTTTTGTCGAATGAAACCTGCTAAAAATTTTTTTTGTCACAATGAAAAGAAGCCATAGCGCAGAAGCGCGTCTTTGGCCTCCAGTATCTCCGTCTCCTCTTGGTAGCTGTGCCTGTATACCTCGATCACGCAGTTCTGATCGCCGTCCCGGTCCAGCCGGCCGAGAAAAGTCCGGTAATCAAAGCAACCGGCGCCCGGAAGCAGGCAGTCGTCCGCCGCGGTAAAGTCGCTCAGATGCAGATGCACCAGCCGGTCGCCCATGGCGTCCAGCATATCGGCAGGCGCAATCCCGAGGCGGTTGGCCTGTTTTACGTCCAGCGTAAACGCCACGCCGTCTCCCAGCCGCGCGCGCATTTGGCGGATAAACTCCAGCGTTCCGGACTGATAGTTGTACACGTTTTCCTGCGAAAACACCAGTCCCTCCTCCGCAGCGGCGAGGTACAGGCGGCGGTACACCTCGCAGTAGCGGTCCACGTCTACCGGAAGCCTGGCCAGCGCGCCGTGGAAATTGAAAACGCGCGCGCCCATCACTGATGCGGTATGAAAGTATTTTTTATACAGCTCGACGCTCTCGTCGGTCCTGCGGCCGTATTCGGAAAAGAAATAGAACGATTCGGCAAAGGAGGTATACGGATGGTAGGCGACGATTTCCATCCCGTACTCCCGCGCAAGGTCGCCCGTGCGCTTTCCAAAATCCGCGCCGCTCTCCACCTCCGAGTTCACGAACACTTCGAGAACCCGAAAGCCAAGAGCGGCGCTGCGCTTGACGGCCGATTCTATTAATTCCGGATAGAAGCTCGCAGTGGATATTCCGAGTCTCATACGGGCTTCCTCCCCCTTTTTGCATGCCGGCGGCGTGTAGTGCCGGGCGGGCTTATACGAACAGTTCGGGCTTCACGCCGAGGACCGACGCGTTGGCCTCCAGCAGCGGCTGAATCTGGCCAAGAACAAACTCCTCCGTCTGCTCCGGGGCGCGCCCCGTATACTGCTCCGGCGTAAGAATAGCCTCAATTTCCTGGCGGGACAGGCCGAACGAGGAATCCGCCGCAATTCTGCTGATCAGGTCGTTTTCCAGCCCCAGCTGTTTGACCTGGCGCGCGGCCTCCATTGCGTGCGCCCGGATCTTTTCGTGCAGTTGCTGCCGGTCGCCGCCGCGTTTTACGGCCTGCATCATAATATTTTCGCTCGCCATAAACGGCAGCTCGTTTTTGACGCGCTGGGCGATCACCTTCGGATACACGACGATTCCATCCGCGACGTTGATGTAGATATTGAGAATCGCGTCTACGGCGAGAAACGCTTCGGCCACGGCGATCCGCTTATTTGCGGAGTCGTCCAGCGTGCGCTCAAACCACTGCACCGAAGCGGTCACGGCGGGATTGACCGCCGCCTGGATCACATACCGCGCCAGCGCGCAGATACGCTCGCAGCGCATGGGATTGCGCTTATAGGGCATGGCGGAGGAACCGATCTGGTTCTTTTCAAACGGCTCCTCGATCTCCTTCAGGCCGGCGAGCAGGCGCATATCGTTGGCAAATTTGGAAGCGCTCTGCGCGATTCCGCTCAGGACGCCCAGCACGTAGGCGTCCACCTTGCGGGAATAGGTCTGCCCCGACACGGGCACCGTGCCGGAAAAGCCCATCTTTTCCGCGATCAGCGCGTCGAGCCGCTTTACCTTTTCCGCGTCCCCGTCAAAGAGCTCCATAAAAGAAGCCTGGGTTCCGGTTGTACCTTTGGACCCGAGCAGCTGCAGAGAATCGATTCTGTGCTCCAGCTCTTCAAAGTCGATGAGCAGCTCGTTGAGCCACAGCGCGGCGCGCTTGCCGACCGTGGTGAGCTGCGCGGGCTGGAAATGGGTGTAGGCAAGGCAGGGCAGATCCTTGTACTGCAGCGCGAAAGAGGCCAGCTTATCCATAACGGTGAGCAGCTTCGTCCGAATGAGGCGCAGCCCTTCGCGCATGACGATTACGTCGGTATTGTCGCCGACATAGCAGGACGTTGCGCCGAGATGGATGATCCCCTTTGCCTTGGGACACACCTCGCCGTATGCGTACACATGCGCCATGACGTCGTGGCGCACCTGGCGCTCGCGCGCCGCGGCGACCTCATAGTCGATATTCTCGATATTTTCGCGCATCTGGGCAATCTGCTCGTCTGCAATCGGCAGGCCGAGCTGCTGCTCCGCCTCCGCCAGCGCAACCCACAGCCGGCGCCAGGTGCGGAATTTGCAGTCGTCCGAAAACAGATACTGCATCTGCTCGCTCGCATACCGGGTGCTCAGCGGGCTTTGGTAACCGTCTCTCATATTTTATCAGTCCTTCATCAGTTTTTCGATCGCCGCGCGCTTGACGCACAGGCAGAACAGGTGCATGGCCGTCTGCAGCTCGCTCACCGGCGGGAAAGAGGGCGCGATGCGGATGTTCTTGTCCTCCGGGTCGTTCTGGTACGGGTAGGTCGCGCCGGCGGAGGTCATGATTACGCCGGCCTCTTTCATGAGCTGAACGGTGCGCTTGGCGCAGCCCGGCATGGTATCAAAGGAGACAAAGTACCCGCCCTTCGGTTCGGTCCAGCTTCCAATGCCCAGGCCGCGCAGTTCGTTGTTCAGCGCGCTGAGCACGGCGTCGAATTTCGGTTTGAGAATGGCCGCCTGCTTCTGCATATGGCTGTGCACGGCTTCCAGATTCTCGAAGAAGCGGATGTGCCGAAGCTGGTTGAGCTTGTCGGGACCGATGGTCTGATAGAACATCTGCGCCTTGATCAGCCCGACGTTTTCCAGGCTTGCCGCGATGCAGGAGATGCCCGCGCCGGGGAAGCAGAATTTCGATGTGGAGGCAAATTCAAATACAATGTTCTCGTTCCCGGCCTCCCTGGCATAGTCGAAAATATTGGCGATTTCAATCCGCTCGTCCGTGAGATGGTGTACGACATACGCATTGTCGTAAAAAATCCGGAAGTCCGGCGCGGCGGGCTTTAAGCCGGCCAGGCGGCGGATGGTCTCGTCGGAATAGACGATGCCGGAGGGATTCGAATATTTCGGTACGCACCAGATACCTTTGATATCCGCATCAGCCGCCACAAGGCGCTCCACCATGTCCATGTCCGGCCCGTTCTCGTCCATTGGTATATTAATCATTTCAAAACCAAAGTGCTCTGTCACCGCGAAGTGGCGGTCATAGCCGGGCACAGGGCAGAGGAACTTGCGGCCCGGGCACTCGCACCAGGGCTTCTCGGAGCCTACCACGCCGTGCGTCATGGCGCGGGCGACCGCGTCGTACATCAGGTTCAGCGAGGAATTGCCGCCGACAATGATATTCTCCGGCTGCAGGCGCAGAATGTCTGCAAAGAGCTTCTTTGCGCCGGGCAGGCCGTCCAGCCCGCCGTAGTTGCGGGTATCGACGCCGCCGCACATGCAGTCCTCATTGGTCTGCAGGACCGTGAGAATCCCCTCGCACATGTCCAGCTGTTCCGTGCCGGGGACGCCGCGCGACATGTTCAGCTTCAGGCCCCGTTTTTGAAACTCCTCATATTCCTGCGCAAGCTCGCGCGCACTTTCGGCAAGCCTTTCCTTTGGCCAGTTTTTCATGGGTTCCATTTCAAAACCTCCCAGTATCCATATTTATTCCAATCCGCACATCTGTTTCAGATAGCGGATTTCATCCTCTTCCAAAAACCTGTACTCGCCGCTTTTCAGCTTTCCGAAGCGCAGATCGCCGATTCGTTCCCGCTTGAGCAGCTTGACCTGCAGGCCGAACTGCTCGCACATCCTGCGGATCTGCCTGTTTTTGCCCTCGCAGAGGGTAATGAGCAGTACGGAGCGTCCCGGCTGCGCCGATTTGATATGCACCTGTGCGGGGAGGAGTTCCAGCCCGTCCCCCAGCGTCATGCCGGCCTCCATTTCCGCAAGCGCGTCGGGCGCAAGCTCTCCGTCCACCGTCACCCGGTAGGTCTTGGGGACTTTGGACTTCGGGCTGGTCAGCGCGTTTGCGAGCGCGCCGTCGTCCGTCATCAGCAGCATGCCCTCTGAATCGCGGTCCAGCCGGCCGACGGGGAACACCCGCCCGCCTATGCCGTGCAGCAGGTCCTGAACACAGCGGCGGCCCAGCTCGTCGCGCATGGTCGTCACGACCCCGCGCGGCTTGTACAGCATGATATAGGTGTGCCTGCGAAGCCTGGCGCGCACCGCCCTGCCGTCCAGCGCGACACGGTCCTGCGCGGGGTCTACCGCTTGTCCCAGCTCCGCGCGCGCACCGTTCACCTGCACGCGGCCCGCGGCGATCAGCTCCTCGGCCCTGCGCCGGGAGCAGACGCCCTGGTCCGCGAGATATTTTTGCAGCCTCACAGCATTTTCCTTCAAATTTCTTCCTCCACAGCGCAATTTTTACACTTCATTGTACCGCAAATGCAAGCTTAAGGCAATACTAAATTCATTATGTATGCAAAATTCTTACGGAATATTTCCCATTTGCTCACAAAGGGGCGCGCCGGCACGTCCTGCACTGCGGCCAGCGGCACGGAAAGGACGAGCTGCTCGCCGCAGTAATAGCGCGCCTCGGCGACCGCCTGCCCCTGCTTCACCGGCGCGAGCACGAACTCGGGGCATACAAATTCGACCGTGTATTCCACCGTTTTGCCGTCCACCGCAGGAAAGGCGACGGGCGCCTGGTTGACCGCAGTGACCAGCGCCTCCGTTCCGCCGCCTACGGGAATATGGCAGGCAAGGGCGCCGGCCGCCGCCGCCTCTTTTATGGACACGCGTGAAAACCCGTACTCCAGCATGCGGATATGGTCGTTCCAGTCGTCGGGGGCGTGCAGGGTCACGCAGATGAGCTTGATTCCGTCCCGGGTCGCCGAAGAAACAAGGCAGCGCCCGGCGGCCTTGGTAAAGCCGGTCTTCATCCCGTCCGCGTACTCGTAAAGCTTCAGGAGCGTGTTGTGGTTCACATAGCGGCGTGTATAGCCGTCCTCATTCTGAAGGGTTACGGCTTTCGTCCCCACAACCCCGGCCAAAAACGCGTCGCGGCTGACGGCGCGGCCAATCTCGGCCAGCTCCCGCGCCGTTGTGTAGTGCCCGTCGGCAGGCAGGCCGGACGGGTTTTCAAACTGCGTGTTTTCAAGCCCGAGCTGCGCCGCTTTATCGTTCATCATCTGCACAAAAGCCGACCGCTCCCCGTCCCCGCAGTGATAGGCCAGCGCTTCGGTCGCGTCGTTTCCGGAGCAGAGAAGCGTGGCGTATATGAGTTCTCGGACCGTGATGTGTTCGCCCTCCTGCAGATATACGCTGCTGCCCTCGACTCCGACCGCCTGTCTGGGGACGGTTACGACTTCATCCAGGCTCCCCGCCTCCACTGCGACCAGCGCGGTCATGAGCTTTGTGGTGCTGGCCATGGGCCGGCTGGTGTCGGCGTCCTTTTCATAGAGCACCGCGCCGGTGGAGGCTTCCACCACAATCGCGCTCTGCGCCGAAACCTCCGGCGCGCCCGTCCCGGCATCCGGCGCGGCGCAGACCGGCGCCTGAAGCAGGACGGCCAAAAAGGTCAATGCTGCAATACACTTTTTCAACGCGCGTTCCCCCACTTGTTACAGTATCCTCTTCCAACTATATTCAAAGGCGGGAAATTTCATGCGCGCTGTTCATACGTATCCGGCGAAAAAGACGGGCGTGCCCTGGACGCCCGGGCGCATAATAAATTCCCGCTGTGCTCTGCACAGCGGGAATATTCCTACTTATATTTGCGTTTGCGGGCGGCTTCAGATTTCTTCTTGCGTTTTACGCTCGGCTTTTCATAGTGCTCTCTTTTACGGAGTTCAGATAACGTGCCGTCCTTGGAACATGACCTTTTGAATCTGCGCAGCGCGCTGTCTAAGGACTCATTATCTTTTACTTTTACGACAGCCATGGATTTCTACCCTCCCTCCGAACGACAGGCCAGTATCTTTATCTATTATACTAACGATTCATACCCCTGTCAAGACAAAATTAGCGAACGACGAAATTTACAAGCTTATCCTTAACGTAAATCTGCTTAACGACCGTCTTTCCGGCAAGCGCGGCGGAGACGCGCTCGTCCGCGCGCGCCTGTTCCAGCACGGCTTCCTGCTCCGCGCCGACGGGGATTTCGATGCGGCTCTTGAGCTTTCCGTTGACCTGGACGGGAATTTCAATCGTATCGTCCACGGTTTTGGCGGGGTCGAACGAGGGCCAGACGCCCATTTCCGCGAGGGGACGCGGCTGTCCGATCTGTTGCCACATCTCCTCGGCCAGGTGCGGCGCAAAGGGGCTGAGCAGGCGGATGTAAACCGACAGCGCTTCGCGCGTGACGCTGCCCGCGGCGTATATGTCGTTGAGCAGGGTCATCAGCGCCGCGATGGCGGTGTTGAACTTCAGCTCCTCAATATCCCCGCCCACTTTTTCTATCGTACGGTGGAAGTTCTTCTCCAGCGCGCCGTAACCCTTTTCGCCGTCGATCATCTCCAGCAGATTCAGGCTGCGCTCCAGAAAGCGGCGGCAGCCGCGGATGGATGCGTTCGACCAGGTGGCGGTTTTTTCAAAGTCGCCCATGAACATGACATAGGTGCGGAATGTGTCCGCGCCGTATTCGTTCACGCAGTCGTCGGGGTTGATTACGTTGCCGCGCGACTTGGACATTTTGACGCCGTCCTCGCCCAGGATATATCCGTGCGCGGTGCGGCGCTTATAGGGTTCGGGCGTGGGGACCACGCCGATGTCATAGAGGAACTTATGCCAAAAACGCGAGTAGAGCAGGTGCAGGGTCGTATGTTCCATTCCGCCGTTATACCAGTCGACAGGCGTCCAGTAATCCAGCTTCTCCCGCGACGCGAGGGAATCCCTGTTGTGCGGGTCGATGTAGCGCAGGAAATACCACGAGGAACCGGCCCACTGGGGCATGGTGTCGGTCTCCCGCTTCGCGGGCGCGCCGCAGACCGGGCAGGTGGTGTTGACCCAGTCGGTCATCACGCTCAGCGGCGATTCGCCCGTATCGGTGGGTTCGTAGTGCTCCACTTCGGGCAGTGTCAGCGGAAGCTGCTCCTCCGGCACGGGGACCCAGCCGCAGTGCTCGCAGTAGATCATGGGGATGGGCTCGCCCCAGTAGCGCTGGCGGGAGAACACCCAGTCGCGCAGCTTGAAGTTGACTTTCTTTTTCGCAACGCCGCGCTCCTGCAGGATCTCCACGATCCGCTCCTTGGCGTCATGCACGCTGAGCCCGTTTATCAGGGGCGAATTGATTATGGTACCGTTCTCGATATCGGTGTACGCCTCTTTGGAAATATCCCCTCCGGCAACGACTTCGACCATGGGCAGCCCGAACTTGACGGCGAACTCATAGTCGCGCGTGTCGTGCGCGGGCACGGCCATAATGGCGCCCGTGCCATAGGACATGAGCACATAGTCCGACACGTAGATGGGAATATGCTCTCCGCTGAGCGGATTGACCGCCGTCACGCCGTCGAGGCGCACGCCCGTCTTGTCCTTGTTGATCTCGCTGCGCTCAAAGTCGCTTTTCTGCGCGGCCGCGCGCGCATAAGCGCAGATCTCGTCGTAGTTTTTGAGCTTGTCCTTCCAGGTTTCGATATAGGGGTGCTCGGGCGAAATGACCATATAGGTCGCGCCGTAGAGCGTGTCGGGCCGGGTCGTGTACACGACGAGCTTTTCCGGCTCGGTCGTCTCGAACTCGACCTCCGCGCCATAACTGCGGCCGATCCAGTTTTTCTGCTGCACAACGACGCGGTCCACATAGTCGACAAGGTCGAGGTCGTCGATCAGCCGGTCGGCATAGGCCGTGATCTTCAGCATCCACTGGCTCTTGACACGGCGCTCCACCGGACTGCCGCAGCGCTCGCACACGCCGCCGACCACCTCTTCGTTGGCGAGCACGCATTTGCAGGACGTGCACCAGTTGACGGCCATCTCTTTTTTATAGGCGAGGCCTTTTTTGAACATCTGCAAAAAGATCCACTGGGTCCATTTATAGTATTCCGGGTCGGTCGTAGAGACCTCGCGCGACCAGTCGATGGAATAGCCGAGCATCTGCAGCTGGCTGCGGAAGCGCGCAATGTTCTTCTCCGTGACGACGGACGGGTGGATTTTGTTCTTAATGGCATAGTTCTCTGTCGGCAGCCCGAACGCGTCCCAGCCCATGGGCAGCAGGACGTTGTACCCCTCCATCCTTCGCTTGCGGGACACCACGTCCATCGCCGTATACGGGCGCGGATGACCGGCGTGCAGGCCTTCGCCGGACGGGTACGGGAATTCGATAAGCGCATAGAACTTCGGCTTGTCCGAAAAATCCTCCGCTTTGAACGACTGATGCTCCGTCCAGTAATCCTGCCATTTGCGTTCAATTGACTTGTGATCGTACTTCATTTTACCTTCCCCTATCCATGAAAGGGCGAACCCTTTCTTCTATTCGTCTATCAGCGTGCCGGCGTCAATCTCCACCGCGTCGGCCCAGAGTTTTTCCAGGTTGTAAAACTCCCGGGAATTGGGGTGGAAGATATGCACAATCAGCGTGCCGTAGTCGAGCAGCACCCAGCTTCCCGAACCATAGCCCTCGCGGTGCAGCACGCGCGTGCCGGCCTGTTCGAGCTGAAATTCCACTTCGTCTGCCAGCGCCTTGATCTGCGTTACGGAAGTACCGTTGCAGATTACGAAGTAGTCGGCGACAATAGTCAGTTTCTCTATCTTCAGCACCTTGATATCTACCGCTTTTTTGGAGCTGAGCGCGTTTACCGCAACCTTCAGCATCTGTTCTGTCGTCATTGCGACTCTCCTTTCCGATCCATCATAAGCTGATTATAGCACTCCACCGTATCCCAGTGCAAGAGCGACGGCTTGTTCACCACTTCGCAGATTGTATTCGCGAGCGCGGCGGTCATGGCGCCGTTCAGGCCCTGGTACGCGATGGCGCGCACTTCGTCCACGCCGGGGAAGTTCCGGTTCTCCTCAATAAAATCGGCGAGGTAAACCACCTTCTCCAAGCCGGACATATATCTGCGCCCGGTCGTGTGATACCGGACCGCGTCCAGAATCTCCTCGTCGGACACATGCAGGCGGTGCTTCGCATAGCCCGCCGCCGTGAGGGCGTGCAGCAGCTTGGGCGAGTTTTTCTCAAAATCACTGAGCAGTATACCAAATTCAGCGCAGTATTGCAACTGGCGCTCAAAGGTTTCCTCCTTTGTGATATCGTGCAGAAAGGCGGCGACAACCGCTTTGTTCACGTCCAGCCCGTAGTGGGCGGCGAGTTTCTCCGCGGCGGCCGCCACGCCCAGCGTGTGCCGGAAGCGGCGCTCCGACAGCGCATTCTGCGCAAGCTGCCTGTATTTATTCATTATATCCATAGAAGCATCACCGATACAGTCCATTCTTGACAATATATTCATACACATCCGGCAGCACCCACTGCGATATATCCTCGCCCTCCAGGCCGGACAGGCGGATTTCGCTTGAGCTGATCACGATCGGGTCGAGCTTCACGATTCTGCATACCGCGCCGTAGCGCAGCCTGTACCAAAGCTTTGCCAGCCGCAGCCGCCACTGGTCGCGCTTGTCGCGCGCGGCGGTGACGACCTGGGCGAGCTGGAATATGCGCTCCGGACTGCGCCATTTTGGCAGGGTTTTGAACATGTCGCTGCCGCAGATGAGGCAGAGTGTGCCCTCCGGATACTGCTTTTTCAATTCCGCCAGCGTATCGCATGTATAGCTTTTGCCGCCGCGCCGCAGTTCTATGTCCGACACTTCGTATTCGGGAAATGCGAGCCGCGCCATTTCCATGCGCTGGGCGGGGTCGTTGCGCTCCACGTTCTTGTGCGGCGGCATATTGGATGGTATGATAATTATCTTGTCAAAATGCTCCTGTTTTGATATTTCTTTCAGAAGCAGGTTGTGGCCCCGGTGCGGCGGGTTGAACGTCCCGCCGAAAACGCCGATCTTCATCACTTGCGGTTCTCCCTTTTTCGGATGGCCGAACGCCGTCAAGGCAGTTCGATCGTCCGCTTTTCCGGATCGGACGCCGGCCTGTACAGCGTAACCTTTGCGCCGATTACCTGCACAACGTCGGCGCCGAGCGCTTCGGCAAGCTCGCCCGCGCAGAGTTTTCCGGATATGCCCGCCGTTTCCAGAATGTTGATTTTCAGCAGTTCATGCCGTTCGAGCGATTCGTCGATTTGGGCGAGCAGGGTGTCGGTAATTCCGTTTTTCCCGATCTGCTCCGTTGCTTTCAGCGTATTGGAAAGGCTGCGCAGGTATGCCCGCTGTCTGCTCGTTATCATTGGTTTTCATCCTTTTCTCTCATCTGTTTCAGCCGCTCGCCAAACAGCGCGAGCGCGACGCCGCGGTGGCTGATGCGGTTTTTGAGCGCCGGGTCCATCTCGGAATAGGTCATGCCGTACTCCGGCACATAGAACACCGGGTCATATCCGAACCCGCCCGCACCGTGCGGCGCAAGGGCAATTTGGCCCGCGCACTCGCCGCGCACGGTAAAGCTGGCGTCCTCGCCCGCATAATATGCGATGGCGCTCACGAATTTCGCATCGCGCACCGTCACGCCTTTGAGTTCGGAGAGCAGGCGCAGCGTCCGTCCGGCGTCGTCCAGCCCCTCTCCTCCGTACCGGGCGGAGTAAACGCCCGGACGGCCGCCCAGCGCGTCCACCATCAGCCCGGAATCATCCGCAACAGCCGGCATTCCGGCGAGAAGCGCGCCGTTTTTCGCCTTGATCATGGCGTTCTCCTCAAAGGTTTCGCCCGTCTCCTCCACCTCGCAGTCGATGCCGAGCTGCGCTGGCGTAACCGTCTCCACGCCGAGCGCGTGCAGGATACTGTCCAGCTCTTTTCGCTTTTTCGCATTGTTCGTCGCGACAAGAATCCTCATATGGACACAAGCCCCCTCGCATATTCCTCCGCGGAAAACGGCTCCATATCCGTCATCTGCTCGCCCAGGCCCACAAACTTGATGGGGATGCCCAGTTCCCGCAGCACGCCGATCGCCATACCGCCCTTCGCCGTGCCGTCGAGCTTGGTGAGGATGATGCCGGTGAAATCGGTCGCGTCCTTAAACTCCTTGGCCTGCAGCAGTGCGTTCTGGCCCGTCGTCGCATCGAGCACGAGCAGAACTTCTTTGTCCGCGTCCGGCAGTTCCCGGTCGATGACGCGGCGGATTTTCGTAAGCTCCTCCATCAGGTGCTTTTTATTGTGCAGGCGGCCGGCCGTATCGCAGATAATCACGTCCGTGCCGCGCGCCTTTGCGGCCGACACCGCGTCGAATACCACGGCGGCGGGGTCGCCCCCCTCATTGTGGCGGACAATGTCCACACCGACGCGTTCCGCCCATATCGCAAGCTGTTCCGCTGCGGCGGCGCGGAAGGTATCCGCTGCGGCGAACAGGACTTTTTTGCCCTGGTTTTTCAGGTAATACGCAAGCTTTGCCGCCGCCGTCGTCTTGCCGACGCCGTTGACGCCGACGAGCAGGATGACGGACGGGCGCGTGCCGATCCGCAGCGCGCCGTCGCCGCTCTGCATCTCCTCGCAGATGACAGCGGCCAGCGCCTCGCGGAGCTGGTCTTCCGTCGTGATCCGCTGCAGCTTTGCGCGCCGGCGCAGCGCGTCCACTATATTTTCAGAAACCTCAAGGCCCACGTCGGCCATGACGAGCACCTCCAGCAGTTCCTCGTCCACATGCCGAAAGCCGGACATGACGGCGTTGAGATTCTCGCCGAACGACTGGCGCGTTTTGGCGAGCGAGCCCTTGATCTTATCGAACAAACCCATGCGCATTTCCTTCCTATCCGATTTTAAGTTTCTGATACACGTCGTTGACATTGATGGTGAGCAGTTTGGAAACGCCCTCGTCCTGCATGGTCACGCCGTAGAGCACGTCGGCCTCCTCCATGGTGCCGCGCCGGTGGGTGACGATGATGAACTGCGTCGCCGCCGAGAGCCGGCGCAGGTATTCCGCGAATTTGACCGTGTTGACTTCGTCGAGCGAAGTGTCGATCTCATCCATAACGCAAAACGGGGTCGGCCGCACTTTCAGGATGGCAAAATACAGGGCGATGGCGACAAATGCCTGTTCGCCGCCCGACAGGGCCGACAGGTTTTTGATCACTTTTCCCGGCGGGGAAACCTTGATCTCAATGGGCGAACCGAGTACGTCGCCCGGGTCGGTAAGCAGAATGTCCGCGCTGCCGCCGCCGAACAGGTCCACAAAAATGGCCTTGAATTTTTCGTTGATAATCTTAAATCGTTCGGCAAAAATGGTCTTCATGCGCAGCGTCAGGTCCGCGATCACTTTTTCAATGTCCGCCTTGGCCGTCGTCAGGTCGTTGGTCTGCCCGAGCAGGAACTCGTGCCGCTGCCTGACCGCCTGGTACTCGTCGATCGCGCCGACGTTCACATCGCCCATCCCCTTCATGCGGGAACGGATCTCGCCAAGGCGGCGCTGCGCTTTCGGAGCGCTCTCGATCTCAACGCGCACGCCGGCGGCCTCGCTCAGCGTCAGTTCATATTCGTCGAACAGCTTCATGACCAGCCCGTCATACTCCGCAGCAACGCTCTCGCGCCGGCTGTCAAGCCGCTCGACCTCACGGATCAGATTTTCCTTGAGCGCGGCCGCGTCCTTTGCTTCGCCGCGCGCCGCCGTCACATCCCGTTCGGCCTGTTCGCGGCGGGCGACGAGGGCGGCGATCCCGCTCTGTTCCTGTTCGGCCTGCTCTTTCAGTGCCTGCGCCTCGGCACGCGCGCGGTCCGTATCCGCGAGCAGGCGCTCGTTTTTCTCGCGTATGCCGTCTATTTCCTCCTGCCGCGTACGCGACAGGGCGGCACGCTCCTGTTTGTATAGTTCCAGCTGCGCGACGCTCTGGCCGAGCGCCTCGCTGTCCTTTTCCAGCGTAAAGATCCGCATTTGCAGCCCGGCCGCCTGCTCCTTGAGCGCTTCGCGCCGCTGGATGATCTCCTCCTGGCCCCGGGTAAGCTCTGCCTGCTCGGCCTGCAGCGCGTCCAGCTTTCGCTCCAGCTCGGCCTGCGCGGCGGCGTCGGCTTCCCGTCTTCAGGGCGGCGATCTGCTCGTCCGCCTCCCGCCGCAGTTGCTGCTCGCGCCGCTCCGTCTGCTCCGCTGCGGAAAGGCGCTGCGCCAGGTCGTCACGCCTGAGGGACCAGACCGTCTTCGCCTCCCCCAGCGAACGCATTTCAGCCTCCACGCCCTCGACATAGGCCACATCGGCCGCGTATTTGTCCTCTATCTCCTTGAGCCTGCCGGCAAAGCGTTCAAATTCGGCTGTTTCCGCTTTGAGCTCGCTTTCCATGCGCTCTATTTCACCGCGGCGCTTGAGCAGACCCGCGCCCTTGGCGGCGGAGCCGCCCGTCAGGCTTCCGCCGGCGTTGACGACCTGGCCGTCCAGCGTAACCATGCGGTACTGGTATCCGGTCTGCTTTGCGCAGCGCACCGCATCGTCCAGGTTCTCCACGAGACAGACCCTGCCGAGCAGCCACTCGACGACGCTCCGGTAACGCGGATCGCACTCGATCACGCCGGAGGCCACGCCCAGGTAGCCCGGCGCGCCGCGGAGGGCGGACGGCTCATTGACACGGCCGCGTATGGTTGCGACCGGCAGGAAAGTCGCCCTGCCGGCGCCTGTGCTCTTGAGATACTGGATGGCGGCCTTGGCGTCGGCGTCGGTGCCGACCACGATATTCTGGATCTGGCTGCCGAGCGCGGTCTCTACCGCAACGGCGTAGCGGTCGTCCGTGCGGATGAGCTCGGACACCGGCCCCTCCACGCCGCGCAGCGCACCCCGCCCGCTCGCCTGCATGACGCTCTTGACGCTGCCGTAGTACCCTTCAAAATGGGCCTGCATATCCCGCAGCGTCTGCAGGCGCAGGGTCTTCTGGGCAATGGCGCGCTCCAGCGCGCCGCGCTTTTCCGTTTCGGCATCGAGCCGGCTTTTCGACTGCTGCATACGGAGCCGGTAGCCGCTGATTACATTCGCGGCGGACTGGATCTGCTCGTCAAGCTCCGCGCCCTCACGCTCCAGCCGGTCCGCGCTTTCACGAAGCTGTGCGGCCGCGGCCGCGCTGGAACGCGCCTGCTCTTCCAGACGGCTGCGGTTTTGCTCCTGCACGGATATGCTGTTTTCGGCATATCCGATCTTGAGTTTCAGTTCGGTAACCGAGCCGCTGAGCTCCATCACCGCCCGGTTGAGCTCGTCAAGCTGCGCGCGCTTGCCGCCCTCCGCGGCCTCGATGGAAAGCCCGCTCTCGGCCAGCGCCTGCGCCTCGGCCGAAAGCGCGTCGATCTGCGCGCGGTTGTCGGCGATGCGGGCGCGCTGGGCCTCTATCTGGCCGTCAAAATCCTGCATTTTCTCGTCGTCCTGCTGCATGTCCTCCAGCAGGCGCGCGGCAAGCCGCTCTCCATGCTCTATTTCGCTGCGCAGCAGGGAGATATCCCCCTCCTTCTCCTGCGCCTGTTCCTGCAGGGCGGCGATCCGTTCGCGGACGCGCTCTATCTCGGCGGTATACGACTGGCTCTGCGCATAGATCTCGTCGATCCGCCGCTCCAGCAGCGCCGCGTTCGCCTCCGTATTCTCCAGGCTCTCCCGCGCCGCGGCGCAGTCGGCCTCCATCTGCTGGCGGCCCGCCTGTATTTTTTCTATATTCGCAAGCCAGAGGCTCACTTCCAGGCTTTTTTTCTCCTCGCGCAGGGCGAGGTATTCCCGCGCCGTTTCGGCCTGCAGAGCCAGCGGCCCCACGCGCTCGCCGAGCTCGGACAGTATGTCCTGGATGCGGACGAGGTTCTCCTCCGTCTGCGCGAGCCGGCGCTCCGCTTCCGCCCTGCGGTATCTGTACTTGGAGATGCCTGCGGCCTCCTCGAACACCTGCCTGCGCTCGTCGCTCTTGACGGAGATGATGTCGGCGATCTTGCCCTGGCCGATCATGGAGTACCCGTCCCTGCCGAGACCGGTGTCCATAAACAGCTCGTGTATATCCTTGAGGCGCACGACGTTGCGGTTGATCCGGTACTCGCTCTCCCCCGAGCGGTAGAACCGGCGCGTCACCGTCACCTCTGAAAAATCAATGGGAAGGCTGCCGTCGCTGTTGTCAAGGATCAGGGAAACCTCCGCAAAGCCCATGGCGCTGCGGGACTGCGTGCCGTCGAACACCACGTCCTCCATCTTGGAGCCGCGCAGCAGTTTCGAGCTCATCTCGCCAAGCACCCAGCGTATGGCGTCGGTAATATTGCTCTTTCCGCTGCCGTTCGGCCCGACAATGGCGGTGATTCCGTCGTTGAAGTGGATCGTGGTCTTGTCCGGAAACGACTTAAAACCCTGGATCAGCAACGATTTTAAATGCATGAACAGCTTCACGCCTTTCCTGTACTCTCGCCAGGCCGAACGGATTTTCCCGCCGGCGCACGGCTATTTTAATATTTTACCAAATTCCGGGCTTCTTTTCAAGAGAATTCTGCGGTCCGCGCCCGATTTGCAGTCCTGTTTCCATGTGTTTGACGGCGCATCCCCCGCACCGCGGCACATCCGGCCGCGGCTCAGTCCCGATTTACAGGCGCGGCGAACAGGCCGCGCCCGGTCAGGGCGGCGTCGGGCCGGATGCATACGCGCCCGATGCCGAGCGCACGCTCGAGCGCCAGTACATTGGCGCGCCGGTGGCCGGCCGCCTTTGAAAGCGCCCGCGGCGCGACATGGACGCACGCGCTGTCCCGGCCAGCGTAACCGGCGAGCGCCGCATGCATAAGCTTGTAAAAAACAGCGTTTTCACACAGCTCGCCGAAGGCGGGATGAAATGGGCCAGCCGCCACGTCCTCCGCCTCAAACCGGCTGTCCGCATGCAGGCCGAGCCGAATCACGGGCACGCCCATTTTTTCAAAATACAAGAGCAGCTGCGCGCATAAATCCACGGACTCCCGCAGCGGCGCGGGCGCATACTCACCGGCGAGATACCGCCGTTCAAGCTCGGTTCCGCGCACCACTACGCAGGGGTAAATCCGCACCGCGTCCGGACAAAGCGCGCACAGCGCCTCCGCCGTCCTTTTCGCACCGGCCGGCGTGTCGCCCGGCAGGCCGGTCATCATCTGCAATATGAGCCGGAAGCCCGCGGCCTTGACCGCGCGGGAGGCCGTCACAACGTCCTCCGCCGTGTGGCCGCGGCCCGAGAGGGCCAGGACGCGCTCCGACATCGACTGCGCGCCGAGCTCCACCGTCTCCACGCCGAACTTGTAGTAGGGCCG
>ERZ824978.1420-NODE-1420-length-25983-cov-9.867981_pt1 | contig 25983 bp, 26 predicted proteins | sample MGYA00519860_ERZ824978 | MGnify/ENA primary metagenome ERZ824978 (study PRJEB31778, sample SAMEA3449184) | human gut metagenome | biome: human gut; feature: human-associated habitat; material: faeces | place: United Kingdom | collected 2010/2012 ... | reverse complement strand
CCAACGGCCGCAAGGTCCTCGCCCGTCGCCGCGCCAAGGGCAGAGCAAAGCTCTCCGCGTAATTGGACGCGCCTACACCGCAACACACATACATTCGGGGTGAATGGAAGCAGTTCTGTTCGCCCCATCTGTTTATCAGCCGCAAAAAGACGCAGACCGTCGTCTTGTCCCGAAGGTGGGCGCATTATGCAGTTTTCTTCCTCGTTAAAGCTCAATCATATCTTCCGCCGCCTCTACCGCAAGGGCCAGAGCGCGGCCAACGGCTATCTCGTGCTCTACTGCCACAAGAACGGCTCCCGGCAGAACCGCATCGGCCTGACCGTCAGCGCCAAGCTGGCCCATGCCGTGCACCGCAACCGGCTGCGCCGCCAGCTGCGCGAGATCTACCGGCTGCACGAAGCGCAGTTTGCAAGGGGATATGATATCGTCGTCGTCGCACGGACCCGCGCCATCGGCGCGGACTATGCGGCGCTGGAGCGCGCCTATCTTTCGCTTGCCGCGAAGCTCGGTCTTCTCGGGGGGCAGACGGCGTGAAGCGGGTATGCCTGCGGCTCATCCGCCTGTACCAGAAGTATATCTCCCCGGGCCTGCCGCGCCGGTGCCGGTTTTCGCCGACCTGCTCGCAGTATGCCCTGGAGGCGATCGAGAAGTACGGCGCGGTGAAGGGCGGCTGGCTGGCGTTCAAACGGCTGCTGCGGTGTAATCCCTTTTACAAGGGAGACTATTTTGACCCGGTGCCATAGGGCAGCGTGGTTTTTTCCCGTTGTCCGTGGCCATCCCACCACATTTGGAGGAAAACAATGAAGAAAAAAGTCCTGGTTTGGGTCCTTGCCGCCGTGCTGCTTCTGTCCATGGTCGGCTGCTCGGCCGCAAACGTCAGCTCCACGAACGACCAGTACGTCGGCATGGAGCCGGCTGCCGCCGCGGAAGCCGCTGCTGCGGAGACCAAAGACACCGCGAGCCTGTCCGACATCATCCGCGTGCCGTTCGGCTATCTGCTCGACTGGCTGTACATGTTCACGAACAACTACGGCCTGGCGCTGATCCTCTTCTCCCTCATCATCAAGCTCGTGCTGCTGCCGATGTCGGTGAAGAGCAAGAAGAGCATGCTCAAAATGTCCCGCCTGTCGCCGCAGGTCAAGGCGCTCGAGTCGAAGTACGGCGACGACAAGCAGAAATATCAGCTGGCTGTCCAGCAGCTGTACAAGGAAGAGGGCGTCTCGATGGGCGGCGGCTGCCTGTGGTCGTTCATCCCGCTCATCATCCTGCTGCCGCTGTACTACATCATCCGTGAGCCCATCACGTACATGATGCACAACCCGCAGTCCACCTCCGCCGCCATCGTCGCCTTCATGCAGGCCAGCGGCGTCAACCTCGGCAAGAATGCCTACTATGCACAGTTGGCCGCCGCCGGTCACATCGGCGAGTTCATGGACGATCTCAAGGCGCTGGCTGTCACCGCGAACGCCAATCTGCAGGCCATGAACTTCCAGTTCCTCGGCATCGACCTGTCCGGCATCCCGTCCATCAAGTTCTGGGAGTGCGAAGGCTGGGGCGAGATCGGCCTGTTCCTCATTCCGGTCGTTTCGGCCGGTCTGCAGGCTGCGTCCATGTGGATCAGCCAGAAGATGAACAACCAGGTCGCCACGAACGCCGACGGCGAACAGGACGCCGAGGCTGCCAAGACGGCCAACCAGACCAACATGACCATGATGCTCATGATGCCGCTGATGTCCCTCTGGATCGGCTTCTCCATGCCGGCCGCGATCTCCATCTACTGGATCGCGCAGGCCGTGTTCGGCGCCGTGCAGGATTATTTCCTGACGAAGCACTACCGCAAGGTCTATGAGGAAGAAGACGCCGTCCGGCAGGAGCTTGCAGCCAAGCGCCGCGCCGAAGAGGCGGAAAAAGAGCGCCAGCGCGCCCTGCGCCGGGAGCAGAACCCCGACGGCATCACCGACAACGTCAGCAAGAAGAAGATCCGTCAGCAGGAAAAGGAAGCTGCGGAAAAGGCCGCCAGAGACTATGAGGCCAAGAAGAACCCCGTTCCGGAGTCTGAGGTCAAAAAGCCGCTCTCCGGCGATCCGGAGCGTCCGTATTGCCGCGGCCGGGCCTACGATCCTTCTCACTACGGCAGAAAACGCGCTGCCGAGTCTGACGCAGAACAGACGAAGGAGTAACTATGGAAAAATTTATCACCGCAACCGGTAAGACGATCGATCTGGCCATCGCAGCTGCGCTGGAGCAGCTGCGCATGGACCGCGACAGCGTCTCCGTCGAAGTGCTGGACAATCCGAAGTCCGGGTTCCTTGGCATCGGCGCGCAGCCCGCGCGCGTCAAGGTCACCTATGAGGCGCCGGACGAAGCGCCCAAGCCTGCCCTGTCCTCCGCCTCCCGCAGCAAGCCGAAAAAGCCCGCCGAGCCCAAGCCCGCGGACGGCGCGAAGGTCATCGCGCCCGCAGCGCCGAAGGTCATCGCCCCCGCCGCGCCCGAAGCGCCCCGCCCGGCCGAGACCCGCGCCGCTGCTCCCAAGGCACCCCAGCAGCCCCGGCAGGACCGCGGCGGCAAAAACCGCGGCCCGAAGCCTGAGCGCCGCGACTCCAAGCCCCGCCAGCAGCAGGCCGAAAAGCCCGCAGCCCCGGCAGAGCCGAAGGTCTACGCTCCCGCGGAGCCCGGCTCGACTGAAGAGCGCATCGAGACCTTCATCAAGGGCCTTCTGGAGCACATGGGCTCCGACGCCGTGCCGCACGCCATGAAAAAGAGCGACGACACGTACCTCGTTGACCTCGTGGGCGACAACCTCGGCATCCTCATCGGCCGCCGCGGCGAGACGCTCGACGCCATCCAGCACCTGACCAACTACGCCATCAACCGCGGCCAGAACAAGCGCGTGCGCATCAATGTCGACGCTGAGAGCTACCGCCTCAAGCGCGAGCAGGCGCTGCAGCGTCTGGCCCAGAAGGTCGCCGGCAAGGTCACCCGCTACCGCCGCAACATCACGCTCGAGCCGATGAACGCCTATGAGCGCCACGTCATCCACGCGGCCCTGCAGGATCATCCCGACGTGACCACCTTCTCCACCGGCACCGAGCCCAATCGCCGCATTGTCGTGGCCTACAGCCGCTACAAGTCCGCGGAAGCCGCCGTGAAGGAAGATTTCCCCGAGACCGAGGAAGAATAAGCACCAAGTAAAACGCCCCGCACGCGGCCTGCGTGCGGGGCGTTGGTTTCCATAGAAAAAGGGTCCTGCGCCTGTGGCGCAGGACCCTTTGGACCTGTCGATCATTCGATCTCCAGCCGTCTGGACGAGGCGGGGACCTCCTTCTGCTTCGGCAGCGTCACGCGCAAAACGCCGTCACTGTACGCGGCCTTGATCGCCTTGGCGTCGATGCCGGAGATATCAAAGCTTCTGGCGTAGGTGCCGTAGGAGCGCTCGCAGCGGACATATTTGTTCTTCTTGTCCTTGTCTTCGAAGTTGGAATGCCGCTCGGCGGTGACGGTCAGACGGTCGTCGGCCACGTCGACATGGATGTCCTCCTTCTTGAAGCCGGGCAGATCCGCCTCGAGGACGAAGTTGTCGCCGTCCTCCTGGATGTCGGTCTTGAACTCGCTCAGGGCGTTGTCGGAGAAGAAGGCACGCTCCAGCTCGTCAAAGTCGTGGAACGGATTGAAATTGGAAACAGTGTGATTTTTACGTGCATACGGGACTAACATGGAAAAGACCTCCTTGAGTCTTGTATATATGGTTTTGGGAAACCGGAGCTGAGCGCCTCGCTCATCTCTTGTTTACGAGTCTTATGATAAGCCCCGCCTGTGAACAAATCTGCATGTTTTCATGAACGGACTGTGAATTTTAGCAGTCGACAGGCAAGACTGCTAAAAAGTTCGCCTGTACAAACAGGAAAAAATTGATATAATGGTCAGGGTGTATCTGAAAACTGGTGATGTGACCGGCAGCGTGAAAAGGCCCGCTGTCCGGGTGCGTTGACAGTTTTCAGATACACCCTAGACACACGGGAACTTTTGTCTGATATCGTGCGTCCAAAGGAGTACACACATAGAAAGGGGTGTTTCTGATGCTGAAAATCGAGCATCTGAGCAAAACATATGGAGAAAAGAAAGCTGTCGACGATCTGAGTCTGCACATCCGGCCCGGCGAGATCTACGGCTTTATCGGCCACAACGGCGCGGGCAAGACCACAACGATCAAGTGCTGCGCCGGGATCCTGCAGTTTGAGCAGGGCGAGATCTACATCGACGGCAAGTCCGTCAAGGCCGATCCGCTCGGCTGCAAGCAGCAGCTGGCCTACATTCCGGATAACCCGGACCTGTACGAGTTCCTCTCCGGCGTCAAATATCTGAACTTCGTGGCGGATATCTTCGGCGTGTCGAAGACCGACCGCGAGGCGCGGATCGAAAAATACGCGGATCTGTTCGACCTGACCGGCGATCTGGCCCAGCCGATCTCGGCGTATTCGCACGGCATGAAGCAGAAGCTGGCCATCATCTCGGCCCTGCTCCACGACCCGAAGCTCATCATCATGGATGAGCCCTTCGTCGGTCTGGACCCGACGGCGGCCTATCAGGTCAAGACCATCATGCGCGAGCACTGTGACCGCGGCGGCGCGATCTTCTTCTCCACGCACGTGCTGGAGGTCGCGGAGAAGCTCTGCGACAAGGTCGCCATCATCAAGCAGGGCCGTCTGATCGCGTCCGGCACGATGGACGAGGTCAAGGGCGACCAGTCGCTCGAGGCCGTATTCCTGGAGCTGGAGGGTGAGAAACATGCTTAAATCGCTGCTTCGCGTCCGGTTCGCGGCGCTGCTGGCTGCCTTTACCGGGCAGAGCCGGAAGCGCGGCCGCCAGACGAAGGGCAAGGCCGTCGGCTACGCGCTTCTGATGCTCTACTGCTTCTGCGCGTTCGTCTTCCTGTTCTATTCCTCGTTCTCGCAGCTGGCGGAGGCGTTCTTCCCCGCCGGGCTCGGCTGGCTGTTTTTCGCGATGTTCGCCATCATGGCCTTCGCGCTCATGTTCATCGGCAGCGTCTTTACGGCGAAATCCCAGCTGTTTGAGGCGAAGGACAACGAGCTGCTGCTGTCCATGCCGGTCAGGCCCGGTCTGATCCTGCTCAGCCGTATGGCGGCGATGCTCGCCATGAACTTCGTGTTCGAGCTGGTCGTGGCGCTGCCGGTCTTTGCCGCGTGGCTGCGCTTCGGCAGCCCGGACGCCGCCGGGATCGCAGCCTTCGTGCTGATCGTGCTGGCGCTGCCGCTGTTTGCGCTGGCGGTGAGCTGCCTGTTTGCCTGGCTCATTTCGCTGCTTACGAGCCGCATGCGCAATACGACGGTCATCACCATGGTGCTGTCGGTCGTGTTTCTGCTGGCGTATTTCGTGTTCTGCTTCCGGATGAATACCTATGTCACCCAGCTGGCCGCCAACGGCGGCGAGGGCCTTTATATGACCGACCTCACCGGCGGCAAAGCCACCGAAGCCGGCGACTATGGCCGCTTCTGCTGGGACGGCCAGCTGTACCACTGCGTCCACGTGCAGGCCAAGGACAGCTTTATCCCCGGCTTTTGCAGCATTTCCGGCGGCGTTCTGTGGCTGGAGCTGGAGGGAGACTGCTGGGCGGACAACGGCACCGGCGGTCAGATCGGGATGTTCGGCGGCTTCGACACCGTGGTCATCACCGGCACAGGCTCTCTGACCCTGGCGCAGCACATCGAGTCCGGCGCCAGCCAGCAGGCCTGGCCCGCGCTGGTCATCGACGGCGTGGATGTCACCGTTCCCAGCCTGTTCCTGAACGCCAACAGCGCCTCCGACAGCACCGCCAACCTGGTGGTGCGCTCCGGCAGCCTGACGGTGGAGGACATGGCCTTCACCACCGGCGATGCCTGCGTCACGGGTGGTACGCTGACGGTCAGCCAGCTCATGGACTGCACCAACCTGGTGTGCCGCGGCGGCGCCGTCACCATCACCGAGGGCTGGGGCTTCAGCGGCGATGGCCATCAGGCCGTGACCCCCACCGTCCTCCTCACCGGGGGCACACTGGACGCCAACGTCTGGATGCCTGAGACCATCGAGTATCAGCTCTGGTCCGGCACGATCACCGTTCCCGGCGTCCGCCACTGGCCCAACACCCACCTGCTGGGCGACGATGTGACCATCATCGACCCGCTGGACGACGGCAAAACCAACTGACCGCATCCTCCGCACCTCCCGTCTTTCCCGCCGCGCCCTCGGGCGCGGCTTTTTCTGCGTTTAGAAACCAAGTTTCTTGTGAACGGCCTTAATATATCACAAGAAACTTGTTGTGTCAAGCATAAAATAACAAGTTTCTTGTTATACTACATTGACAAAACCAAGTTTATGGGTTAGTATAGAGGAGAATTCTGTCGAACTCTGTCGAGCGGTAAGGAGGTGCGCCCGTGTCCTTTGGAGAGCAGATGCGCCGGCGGCGCGAGGAATTAGGCATGAGCCGCAGCGAGCTGGCCCAGCGGTTGGGCGTGTCGGTGTCCGCCGTGGGCAATTACGAGACCGGCGTCAGCGCGCCCAAGGAGGAGGTGCTCCTGCGGTTGTTCAACGCTCTGGAGGCCGACCCCAACTACCTCTACCGGGGCAGCTACCTCTACCAGAGCGGCCCGGACACCGACGAGGAGCGCCGCCTGCTGACCAAATACCGCGCCCTGCCTCTGGCGGGCCGTCAGACGGTGCACACCCTGCTGGACGCCCTCACCGTCATGACAGACCAGGTCCGCCAGACCGCCCCTGCCGCCGACCCCCGCACCATCCCCATCTACACCTCCCCCTCTGCCGCGGGCTTTGCCGCCCCGGTGTTCGGCGAGGATTACGACCTGCTCACCGTCACCGGTGATGTACCCCCCGGCGCGGAGCTGGCCGTCCGCATCCAGGGCGACTCCATGTCCCCCCTCATCGCCGACGGCTCGGTGGTCTACGTTAACCACGATCCGCTGCAGAACGGCGACGTGGGTATCTTCTGCGTGGACGGCGATATGCTCTGCAAGCAGTATTTCCGCGACCCCTTCGGCATGGTCTACCTTTTCTCCCTGAACCGCCGCCGCGCTGACATGGACGTGGTGTTCCACCGGGGCAGCGGCCGCAGCCTTACCTGCTTTGGCCGCGTCATGGTCCACAACCAGCCCCTCCCGGAGGGCCATATATAGCAAAACAGGCGGTACGCTTCAAGCGTACCGCCTGCTGTTATTCTTCCGTTTCCGGTGTCAGCCGGTATGTGTACCATTCCTCGCCCGTTTTCTCAAAGCCAATGGCCAGGAACATCCGCTGGCTCTGCTGGTTAAAATCATAGATGTTGGCCGTCACCTGGGTCATGCCCTTTTCCGCCGCCGGCCGCAGCAGCTCCAAAACGCAGCGCCGTCCGATATGCCGGTTTTGGTACTCCTTGCAGACCACGATGGCGATCTCTCCGTTGTCACGCAGCGACACGTCCCCCACCAGCACGCCCCGGTATTCGATGTAGTAGCACTCGCCGTGGGTGCTCAGGTAGTCGTACATCTGGTGCAGCAGCGTCAGGTCATAGGGCGTGTCCCGGTCATCCACCTGTTTGCACACGTCCAGATCCTGATACCACGGCAGCGACGCGCTGTCATTTCGGTAATAGGGGATCAGCCGTATGTCGCTGTCGATACGCCGCTCCACCATTTCGAAAGCCCCCCGCGTTATAAATCCTCGCGCCGTTGCCGTGCCCGGTTATCATACCACCCGGCTTCGGCGAGGTCAAGCGTGATATACGATCCCGTCACAGGAGAAAAAAGAACACCACCGCAGGGTGGTGTTCTTTGGTGGAGACTGCTGGACTCGAACCAGTGACCTCCTGCGTGTGAAGATACGATGAGCGCCGGAAAGCGTTGTGCCGCAACGCTTTCCGGCGCTTTTGCGTGCTTTCGGCTCGGTGGGTGATCCACTGTGTCCGCCTGTATCCACCTGCTTTTTTCCGCGTTTGGGTCACGGTTTGGGTCAGGCCGTATGGCAGCTCAAAAATGACCACGCTGTAATCAAAGATACAGTTCCTCTATATTGTAGGCTTTACGTCAGTCAGCCATGTATCAGCGCCGTCAATTTCAAGATACAGGCAAAAGAAGCCGCCAGCGCGACGGGAATACCGGCTGCTCTCAAAAGCGGATGCATATGGAAGTCCTCGCCCACAATGGCGGGCTTTTGTTCCGCCAGCAATGTAATGGTCAGCATCACAGGAAGGATAGCACCGTTCAGCAAGCCGGCCAGCAGCATCAGGCCTGTCGGAGTACCCCAGAGATATGCCACGCCGGCGGCGATCAGAGCAAAGCAGGCAGTGCATAGGCGTTCAAAGCGCTGCACGACTGGGTGAAATATTTTCAGGAAGGATATCGAGGTGTAGGAAGCCCCCATGGCAGTCGTGAGTCCCGTGCAAGTGAGCACCGCACCGAACAGCCAGCGTCCCGGTGTTCCCATAACTGCGAAAAAGACCTCCAGCACTGGGCTGGCACTGTGCGCGATCTCCCCGGCAACAGGGGTGTCAGCAGCGCAGACACCCAGCGTCGTTAAGAACAGCAGAATGCGCACACCGCCGGATAGCAGCGTACCAAGGAGCACGCTGCGGCGTGTACCGGCCAGTGCGTCGACCCCAGTCACGCCTGCGTCCAGCAGACGGTGCGCCCCGGCGAAGGCGATGTAGCCGCCGCATGAACCGCCCAAAAGAGTCAGCAGCGGAGATACAAGATCCTCGGACATCTGGATATGCAGCAGTGAGCTTTCAACCGTCTCCAATGGAGGTGCGTTTTTGCCGACGAGGAAAACAGCGGCGGCGACCACGCAACAGCCCAAAAGCTCTGCCACATATCCCGCCGCTTTGGAAGCGCCGCGGGGAATAAGCAGAGCAATGACTATGCCGGCGCCCAGCAGCACACCTGTCCGCGTGGGGACGTTCAACAGCGTTGAAAGGCCCAATGCCAGTCCGCCGATATTGCCGACCAGAAACGCGCCGCCACCCAGTGCCGCCAGCAGAGCGACGACATACCCAAGATACGGGCAAAGTCTGCCGGCGATTTCGGGTGCCCGCATACCGGACGCGACAACAGTCTGCCAGATGTGGAGTTGCGTCACGATATCCATGATGATAACGCAGAGGATGACGGGAGTCAGTCTCTCTTGGAACAGCGCAGAAAAGGTCACCGTCTGCGTAAGAAAGCCGGGTCCCACCGCCGATGTTGCCATAAGGAACGCCGCGCTGCGCAGCGCGGCGTTCTGTTGTTTGGATAATTTCATATCACACGCGTTGTACAGCAAGTCGCTTGCCTCGGAAGAAAACGTGCAGCGGCTTATGGGTCATAACAGAGATATCTTGTTCCGGATCCCCGTCCACGAGGATAAGATCTGCAGACAGCCCCTCTGTGACTGAGCCAGTCAGGTCGTCGATTTTCAGGATCTGCGCATTGTTTCTGGTGGCCTGCAGCAGCATGTCGCGATTGCTCATGCCGGTATACTTCTTGCGCGCGAGGAATTCGCACCCCATATTTTCGGACAACTCAACGATATCGATGTCCGTGCCAAATCCCAGCTTCAATCCGGCCTGATACGCTTGCCGTATGCTGATGTTTTCCTCATTGGCAAGGCAGTTGAAATACCGGTCTTTAGCTACCTGACTGTATGTGGTGCTGTTTTCAATCAGTAGGTTCGGTGCAAGCGTGGGGATCAGAAACGCCTGCTGCTTTGCGAGGATTTCAATGCAGGCTGCATCCAGTCCACCGCCGTGCTCAATAGTGTATACGCCGGCATCCAGACACATACGCACGCATTCGCTGCCATACACATGTGCGCCCACATAGGTTCCCAGCGAATGTGCGGTCGAGACAAAGGTTCTCACCTCCTCCGGCGTGTACATGGGGTGGATACCCTGATTCTTTCGCATAGGGTAGGTGGAATTGTAGATCTTGATGATATCGGCACCATGGGCGATCTCGCGACGCACCGCCTTGCGACATTCATCGCATCCGTCGGCAATCACATTATGATCCTTGTCAACAATCTTGCGTTCCTCCGTGGCGCCGATGATATGTCCGGCACTGATAATACGCGGGCCATCGATCAAGCCCTCTTCTGCGGCGTCACGAATGCTGTTCGCCACACCGTAGGAGCTTGCCATGTCACGCACTGTGGTGAAGCCGCATTCCAGTAGCAGCCGTGCCTTTCGCGCTCCGGCCATAAAAAGCTTGAAGTACTCGTCCGCAAATTCACTGGTCTCATGCTCCAGCGGCCCCATGATAAAGTGCATGTGTGCATCAATCAAACCTGGCAGCAGCGTTCTGCCGCCGCAGTCAACGGCCTCTCCGCCAGTAGTTTCGGCTTCTCCGGCAGGGAGTATCCGGTCGATCACACCGTGATCAATGATAATATCCGCATATGCTGGAGCTCCTGCTCCACACAGAAATGGGAGTAAGCGGGCGTTTTTCAGAATGTATCGCATTTTGCAGATCCTTTCTACGCGTTAATTTTTTCCAGCATGGTGCAGGCGGCGAAGTGTCCAGGGGATACCTGTCGGAGCGGGATGTCAGTCTGTTGGCATGCAGGACATGCATACGGGCAGCGCCCGGCAAAGCGGCAGCCGGGTTTGGGATCGATGGGGCTGGATATCTCACCGCGGATCAGTTCCTTTGTTTTACCGCGGCTTGACAAGTCAGCAACCGGTATCGCGCTGAGAAGTACCTTGGTGTAGGGGTGCAGAGGCTGGGCAAATAACGTGTCGGCATCTGCAACCTCCACGCATTTACCCATATACATCACCATGATCTGGTTGGAGATGTGCTTGACAACAGACAGGTCATGGGTGATGAACATATAGGCGATGTGCCGCTCCTCCTGAATGTCCATAAGGAGATTGAGTATCTGTGCCTGAATAGAGACGTCAAGTGCCGACACAGGCTCATCGCAGACAATAAATTCTGGTTCTACAGCCAGCGCCCGCGCTACGCCAATACGCTGCCGCCGTCCGCCGTCCAACTCATGCGGATAGGAGGCGGCCATTCGGCGCGCCAGACCTACAGTGTCCATCAACTGCGCCACGCGGGCGGATACTTCGCTGCGCGGGCAGATATCGTTTACCAGCAAGGGCGCGGCGATCAGTTCCTCTACGCTCATGCGGCTATTCAGCGAAGAGTACGGGTCTTGAAAGATCATCTGCATCTTTTTGCGGGCGGCCTTCAGCTCGCGCTTGCCGCAGGCGGCAATGTTTTTCCCTTCGCAGAGGATCTCGCCCTCCGTGACGTCATACAGACGGAGGATGGTTTTCCCAAGTGTACTTTTTCCGCAGCCGGACTCGCCCACGACGCCGAGAGTTTCACCCTTTGCGATGGTCAGACTGATATCATCCACCGCATGAAGGGAGCCTTTCGGCGTTTTGAAATACTTTTTCAGATGCCGTGTTTCAATAAATGCCGGGTTATTCATGGTGCGATCTCCTTTTTACAATTAACACTTGTGCAGAGACTCACTTCCCGTCAGGAGCCGGGACGCTCTGCTGCACCTTGCCCTGAAACAGAAAGCATTTGATCCGGTGCCCGTTCTCGGTAAAAATACCTGGCTCCTCGGCGCGGCATCGATCTGTGCAGTGACTGCATCGCTCGGCGAATTTACAGCCTGCGGGCAGATCGGCAGGATCAGGCATCATGCCGTCAATGGGCTTCAGGCGGCGGGCCTTTGCCGTCAGATTTGGGATCGCCTCGAAAAGGCCGGTGGTATACGGGTGGTGTCGGCCAGGGGAGAAAATATCTTCCACCGTTCCGTATTCCACGATCTGTCCGGCATACATCACGGCGACATCGTCGCATGTTTCGGCAATAATCCCCAGATCGTGAGTGATCATCAGCATGGAGGTGCCAAGCCGCTCCCGGATGTCGTTCATCAGGGAAAGTATCTGTGCCTGGATCGTCACATCCAGCGCCGTGGTAGGCTCGTCGGCAATCAGCAGCTCGGGCTCACAGGCCAGTGCGATGGCAATGACGACCCGTTGCTTCATGCCGCCGGAAAACTGATGGGGATACTCTTTCTTGCGCTCGGGCGGGATGCCCACCAGCATCAGAACTTCATCCACCCGCTGGTGTATCTTCTCCATTGAAGTGCCCTTCTGGCTGTGCAGGAGCAGAGCCTCCGCGATTTGTTCACCCACTGTTACCGTGGGATTCAGGGCCGTCATGGGATCTTGAAAGATCATAGCGATCTTTTCACCGCGGATCTTCTGCATATCGCGTTCGCTGAGCTGCATCAGATCCTTTCCCTCGAATAGAATAGAACCGTGGAGCACCTTGGCAGTACGTTCCGGCAGGAGGCGCAACAGCGATAAGGCAGTCGTTGTTTTTCCGGCGCCCGTTTCGCCTACAAAGCCCAATGTTTTTTTTCTCTGAATGTCAAAGGATATCCCGTTCACTGCATGCACGTCATGCTTTTTTGTGTGGTAGACCACCTGCAGATCCCGCACGGAGAGCAGGGGAGCCGTATTATTTTGTTCCGTCATGGTGATCCTCCTAATCCCGCATCTTCGGATCCAGCGCGTCCTGCAGCCCGTCGCCCAACAGATTGAAGGCCAGTGAGGCCAGCAGCAGAGCAAAACCGGGGAACATAATGAGGTACGAGGCATATCGCATGGAACCCTGTGCCTCGGATATCATATAACCCCATTCCGGCGTGGGAGGCTGAACGCCCATACCGATAAACGACAGTCCTGCGGCGGTCAGGATCGTGGCAGATATGCTCATGGTGGCATAGACAATGACCGGCCCGACGGCATTCGGCAGTACATATCTGGTAATAATGCGGTAGTCATTTTCTGAGTAAGAGATAGCAGCTGTGATGTAATCCTCGTCCACAATGTTGATGATGACCGCGCGGATCACGCGTGCCACGCCGGGAACGCTGGAAATGGTGATAGCCAGGATGAGATTTGTCATGCTGGTGCCCAGCGCTGCCACGATGGCCAGCGCCAGCAGTGTGGAAGGAATGCACATCAGTGCATCCATCAGGCGCATAAGGAACTCGTCCAGCTTTCCGCCCTTATAACCGGCGACGGAACCGAGGATGCCACCCACCAGTACGGACAATACCGTGGCAATCAGACCGATGGCCAGCGAGACGCGGGTGGCATGGATCACGCGGGCGAATACATCACGCCCCAGATCATCCGTGCCGAACCAGTGCTGGGCGGAGGGTGGCTGCAGGATATCTCGGGTCTGCGTGGTTACCAGCTCATAGGGGGCGATAAGATCGGCAAATATAGTGATAAGGATGAACAGCAATAGGATGACAAGCCCCAGCATGGCGGCCTTGTTCCGACGGATGGCATCCCAGATTTCAAGAACTCTGCTTTGCTTTTTCACATGTTATCCCTCCACATACTTCGCCTTAATCCGGGGATCAATATAGGCGTAGATAATGTCCACAATCAGCATGACCACACTGTATGCCACAGCGATGAGGATCACGCAGCCCATTACGACGGGGATATCTTTTGTCCGTATGGCAGTCACGATGTACAGGCCAAGGCCGGGAATGTTGAAAACGGTTTCTGTGATCACGGCGCCGCCCAGCATCGCGCCGTAGGTCATGCCGATGTTGGTGATAACAGGCATCAGGGCATTCTTTAGCGCGTGATGGAAAATGATACGTGTCTCGCTGGCACCCTTTGCACGGGCGGTTCGGATATAGTCCTCGCGGAGCGTTTCCAGCATTGCCGAGCGCGTAAGCCGCAGCAATCCGCCCACGGCACCCAGCGCCAAAACCATCACTGGCAGAATAAAGCTGTCAAAGGATTTTGCCCCGCTGGCAGGGAGAATTCCCAGATGGATGGAAAAAATCAGGATCAGAATCATGCCCAGCCAGAAGCCCGGAATGACGGACAGCATCAGTGCGGTGACTGTCAGGGCATTATCCAGCACGGAGTATTGCTTCACAGCCGAGATGATGCCAAGAACAACACCGACAATGGATGCAATGCCGATTGAAACGGTGGCCAGCAAAAGCGTGTAGGGGAAACGCACCCATATCTCATCGAAAACCGGTTCCTGTGTGCGCCAGGAGACGCCGAAATCGGCCTCCGTCACGATTCCCTTGATGTAATTGAAAAAGCGGGTGAAAAACGGCTGATCGACGCCCAGTTCATGGTTGAGCTGATCGACTAGTGCCTGATCTGCCTTGACGCCGAGGATCATGCGGCCGGGGTCGCCCGGCGTCAGCGCCATGATGGTGTATACTACAAAAAGGACAAAAAGCACCACAGGGATGATCAGAAGCAAACGCTTGAGCACATATTTATACATAATGATACCTTTGCTCACTTTCTCTGTTTCCGCGGCAGCTCTGTATAAGGCTGCGGGCTAACAAATATTCTGCAGGAGCAGGCCGCAGGAAATGGCCTGCTCCTGCGGAAGGAGGGGGTCAGTTCCAGGAAAAGCGTCCGAATTCTATGACGGAGTTGAGCCGGTATTCGCCGGACAGACCGATGTTCTGTGCCCACAGGTCGGGATACTCATACAGCGGCACATAGATCGCATCCTGCTCTGCCAGCTCCATCGCCTGCCGGTACAGCTCTGCACGAGCCTCGGTATCCACTGTGGACATGGCCTCGTTCAGCATGGACTGGATCTCCGGGTTCACATACTGGGAATAATTCAGATTGCCGAGACCCTCCTCGGTGAACATCACGTCATAGCTGGAAGCATCCGGCTCAAAACCGGTGCGGATAATAGCGATGTCATAGGTACCGTTGAATACGCCGTCATAGAACGTGGCAGTCTCCAGCGTCTGGATACTGAGGTTGATCCCCACCTGTGCCAGCTGCTGCTGGACGATCTCGGCAACCTTGGCACCGCCGGCGTTGCAGGTCAGCGTACCCATGTCGCAGGGCGTGGAAATACCAGCCTCAGCCAGGAGCGATTTCGCCTTTTCCACATCGTAGGAATAGCCTTTGATCTGGTCGGAATAGCCAAATACGGATTCCGGATAGACCTCGTTGGACACCGTACCGTAGCCGCGCTGGGTTGCTTCGACGATGTACTCCTTGTCGATGGCACAGGAGATGGCCTGCCGGACTTTTACATCGCTGAAGGTATCGGAAGAAATGTTCATCGCGACCAGGCAGCTCTTCGTTGTGGGAGCTTCCTTGATCTCAATGGTGTCGATGCTCTCCAGATTCCGCACACTGGCCACATCGATAGAGGCGACATCCACATCGCCGGCCTCCAGCGCCGTGGCGCGGGCGGTGGCATCGGCGTAAACAATCAGACTCAGCTTTTCCAAAGCGGCAGGCGTGCCGTAATATTGGCCATTACGGGCAAAATCCAGCTGCACAGCGGTTTTCCAGTTTTCAAGGGTATACTGGCCGCAGCCCACGGGCGCTTTGGCATAGGCATCAGCACCCATGGCGTCAAAGGCAGCTCTGGACGCAACATAGAAGTTGTTCATGTTGATCATGAACGGCGCGTAAGCGTGCTTCAAATGAAATTCTACCGTGAGATTGTCCACGGCAACGGTCTTATCGATACAGGTGAAATAGGAACCGTTATCGTAGCTGGCCTGATACTGTTCCATGGTAAACACCACGTCGTCAGCCGTCAGGGCGGAACCGTCGGAGAACTTAACACCATCCTTCAGCTTGAAGGTATACAGCAGGCCGTCTTCGCTTTCCGTATAGGACTCAGCCAGATAGTAAGAGACTGTTGTTGTCTGTGCATCGTAGTAGCAAAGCGGATCAAAGAGGATTGTGCGGGTAATGAGCGTCGTGGAAAGCGTGGCGTCCCACGGAGCAAGGGAATCCGCATCACAGTCCATCGCCACGTTCAGATCCGTGCGGGGGCCTGTTTCCTGATTCTTGCTGCCGCATCCGGTAACAAGAATTGTAAGGGTCATAACGGCAGCCATCAAAAGAGTAAAATAACGTTTCATACATGTATGCAGCGTTTACGCTGCGCTCCTTTCTTTATCTTGCGGTATGTAAGGGTGAATAAGGGACGGCACTTGCTGCGGTGCCTGCGCGGTGTGCTCGATCATCTGTGGGCAGACGCCGGCTGAATAAATTCGCGAAGATCCTGTGTCAGCGCACGGCGAGCCTCCTTCCCGAGATAAGGCATGTGGCCTGAGAGATACTCTTTTACTACTACGCGGGACAGATCCATGGGGATATGATCCACCGCATAGGCTGTTTCACCGGCAGTCGTGATCAGATCGAAGACACCGCTGCCGAAAAACAGGCGGAGTTGCGGACTGCGACGCATAGCGGCGGCCAAAGACTGCGCAGGTGTCTTTCCGTGATAGGACATATCCCAGTCGGCGTTGAGTTTGAAGTTGATGGGACAGTAGGATCGTGTGGAACGGATATCCAGAAACTGCCGGGCAGGGCCATTGAACGCACCTGTAAATGCCGGCGTGTAACGGGACATGGCCGCATCATCCCCGACGGAATCCATTTCTCCCAGATCCAGCGGTGCGTCTGCCGCATACCGCCCGTCATACAGGCCAGGACACTGCCCGCGGGATTCCAGTGCATAACGGATATACAGTTCTGCCGACAGCTTCAGGCGGTGTGCCTGAAGCAGAGGTGCAGAGAGCCCGGTCAACGCATGGAGCTTTTCTGCCACTGCTGTGCAATCTGCGACAGAAAGGCGCTCTCCCTGATACAACGCATGCAGATAAGTGCCTGCGCAAAACCCCTGTGCTTCCCGGAATGCCTGCATGGGATCGGCATAGCTGCTCACACCGTGGTAAGCGCTGACGGCGGCAAAGCTGGGGAGCTGCAGCAGCGAACGCTCAATGCCGTTTCTAAGGATTCCTTCTTCATCGGCACAGCCGATAGCATTCCCCAGAATGATGGCGCCGTCAAACCCAATGGCATTCAGTTGATTTTCTGTGCAGCCGCCGATAATGTCCAATATCCTTGCGGCACGCAGACTGCCGTAGCTCTCTCCTACCAGATATTTCGGCGCCTGCCAGCGTCCGTGCTTGTCCAACCAGTGGTGAATGTAGTCACAGAACAGCTCCGCATCCTTTTGATAGGAGGCATAGGCACCGGAAGATGCGCCGCTGCACCCAAACCCGGTTCCCGGCGGGTCAATCAGCACGATGTCGCAGAGATCAAGCATGCAGTCGCCGTTCTCCTCCAGCAGGAAGGGCGGTGCGGCCGGCAGATCGAACTCGTCGCGGTACGCCAGCGTCTGCGGGCCGAACAGACCCAGATGCATCCACAGACTGCTGGAACCGGGGCCCCCGTTGAAGATAAACAGAACAGGTCGTTCAGGCGTGCCGTCTTTTACAAGATAAGAAATAGAAAAGACGCTGCCGGTGCACTGCCCATCGGAGGATGGCAGCGGGTATTCATCGCAGACCGCACAAAACGTGACGGCTTCACCGCCAATGGATGCTGTGTGCGTGGTGGTATGCTCGATGAGCGTGTGGGACATTACACTTCACCTCCTTCCGTTGTTTCCTGTACGCTGCTCATACGCAGAAGAAGTAATATGGGAGCCAGTAGAGCCTTGTCCAGATGCGTGATATCCATGTACTCAACCAGCGAATGCTCGCCGTAATCCTTGGGGCCGCTGCCCAGAGCCACAGCGGGAATACCAACGGAAATGGGAATGTTGGCGTTTGTGCAGCCGCCTCCGGCATACCTTACAGTGCCGCCCAGATCTTCGATAACACCATGAAGCATGTGTATCAAAGGCAGATCGGTGTTCTGCGTACCGCAGGGTACGTCGCACAGAACCTCCCGCGTAAAGGCGATACCGTACTGTGCCTGCACGGACGAAAGAATATCATCGAAGACATCACCGATGACAGCGTATTCCTCGGGTGCGGCAGCCCGATAGTTGACAATCAGCTCAGCCGACTCCGGAATGGCGTGGATGGCAGTCCCGTTGCCGGCGCGAAAGCTGGTAACGGCGATGGTCTGCGTGCCCTGCAGCGGAAGCCTTCCGATTCGATCCGCAGCTGCCGCCGCAGCCAGAAGCGCCTGCGGATAAATGTCTCGCTCTGCGGAATGTCCGCCTCTCCCGTTGAAGCAGATGCGCTCCGTGTGGATGCCGCTTCCCTTGTAGACGATGTCCTGATATTGGAAGCCGTCCACAGTGATGCAGGCATCCAGACTGTTGCGGAACGTATCGATCAGGCGGCGGATACCACCGAGATTCCCCAGTCCTTCTTCGCGGACTGTTCCGGCGAAAATCAGGTCGTGCCGGGTCTGGATGCCCAGATGGTTCAGTACTTTCAGCGCGGTAATAACCGTCACCAGCCCCACGGTGTTATCGCCGACGCCAGGGCAGTGGATCTCACCATCAATAACGGAAGGCGCGGCAGTGACCGTACCGCGTGGGAATACCGTATCCATGTGCGCCTCCAGCAAAATAGCGCGTCTGGTCTGCCCCCGGCGGATGCCGGTCACATTTCCGATGTCATCAATAGAAACATCGTCCAGCCCTGCCTCCAGAAATATGCTGCGCAGAAGCTCAGCTCTCGCTCCTTCATCACCGGTAGGCGCTTCTACGGCGGTCATCCGGCAGAGCAGGGAGATACAATCGGGCAAAAGGTCTTCTACATAAGCGGCAGCTCTCTTTTCAATGTCTCGCTCAATCATGAATACCGCCTCCTCATGCGCCTTGCCGGCAGCCCTGTATGGCCAAGATCAGTCGGTCAATGTCTTCTTTTGTATTGTAGTAGTGCAGGGCAACCCGCAGAATCAGTTCCCCGGTCTGGGGATCGGAGCCTTTTAGGTCGCAAACCGCACGCCTCTGCCATAACTGCTGATCGGTAATGTGCAGAGTCGAGTCTGCCAGCAGGCATACAATCTGACTTTGGTTCTCCTGCCTAAAGTGATACCGCAGACGCAGGCCGCTTGTCAACTCCACTTGTTGGCAGAGGTAACTGCGCAGCTCGGCAAGATAGCGTTCAATCGTCTGGGCACCTAAAGCACAGTACCGTTCAGCCACCAGTCCGAGGCCGTAAATGCCGGATACATTGGGGAAGCCCAATTCGAAGCGCCCCGCATCTTGACGGAGTACGAGATCATCCGCGGAAGAAACGTCATCTGCGGACATCCAGCCTGCACTCTTCTGCTGTATGCTTTGACGCAGTTCTTTGCGGATGTACACAAAGCCTGTTCCGCAGTAATTAAGCATCCACTTGTAATCGTTTCCTGCCAGCATATCCACATATAGGTCTTGCACGTTCAGCGGCAATGCACCGGCAGCCTGTGCCGCATCCAAGATGAAGGGAACGCCTCGCTCCCGGCAAAATTTTCCAACGGTAGCCGCATCCAACCGAAAGCCGGTGTCACTTTCCACATAGTCGCAGAAAACGGCAACAGTGCGCTCATCGACCAGTTGTGTCAGAGCCTCCGGTGCTAACACACCATTTTTCGTTTTAGCACGACGAATCTCCAGTCCGTCTGCCTTTCGGACTTGCCAAAGATACCGTCCTGTCTCAAACAGGTTATCGGGAATCACCACATTGTCTCCGGGTGTGATCGACAGGTTGCCGGTGAAATAGGACAGCGCCTGTGTGGTATTTGCCGCAAAAGCAATATCCTCCGGCCCACACCCCAGCATATCTGCCATCTGGCATTTGCTGCGGTACATCATAGCCATGCTGTCCTCGCCGTCACGCCACCGGCTGTCTCCACCTCGGCGGTAGCGGGCTTCCTGATAAGCGCTGATCCCCTCGTGCACATAGTCCGGAATCAACCCGGTGCTGGCGGTCATGAAGTACGCGATATCAGCTGTTGCGGGAAAGCGTTTTCGCTCGGCGGCAAAATAATCCTGAAGCTGCATGATTCTCCTCAGCAAAACTGCATCTCGGTGCCGATTTTTTCCTGCCGTGCTTTTCTGTAAAGCGCCGCCGCAATGGTGATATCCTGAATAGACAGTCCCACGGAGTCGAAGATCGTGATCTCATCGTCGTTCTCACGCCCCGCCTTCTGACCCAGCGCGATCTCACCGATCTCAGCGTGAACATCCTCGGGCTTCAGCAACCCCAGCCGAATAGAATGCTGGGTTTCGCCGCGCCGCATGCATTCGTCAGGAGAATCCACCACGACTTTGGCACGGCGGAACAATTCGGGATCCAGCTCCTGCTTTCCGACCATATCACAACCAAACGCGTTGATGTGTGTACCCGGACGAATCCAGTCGGCCATGACAATGGCTTCACGGCTGGGTGTTGCGGTGGACACGATGTCCGCATACATCACGGCATCCTTGGCGTTGGAGCAGCAGATGAACCGGATGCCCGGATACTCTGCCTGCAGATCGGTGGTAAACTGCTCCTTCTGCTGCACATCGTTGCCGTATACATACACGGTCTCCAGCGGGAAGAAAGCGGCTGTGGCGCGCACATGCATACGAGCCAGTCCTCCGGTGCCGATAATCGCCATGACCTTGGAGTTCTTCCTCGCAAGGCATGTAGCGGCGTAGGCACCGGCGGCAGAAGTGCGGTAGTACGTAAGCCGGCTTGAATCCATCACGCACAGTGGGTAGCTGGTCTTTGCGTCGTACAAGCAGATGAAGCCGTACAAGGATTCCAATCCGTATTGCCGGGGGTTTTCCGGATATCCGCTGGCGGTCTTGACGCCGATGATCTCCTCCATGGCGCTATATCCGCTTTTGATATCCAGTTCTCCGTGGTGCGCGGGGATCTCGATGGAAACGATAGGCGGCTGTACCACCTTTCCGCTGCTGAATGCCTTGTATGCATCCCTCGCCGCGGCATACGCGCTTTCAAAGTCGATGATCCCTTCAATGTCCTTTCTGCTCAGCAACAAGGTGTCCATGACGTATCTCCTATGATTCATATTGACTGAATATAAAAAAATATACTCAGTCAATACAATATTTACAACATTATATCGCATTTGTCAATACTAAATTGTATATTCAGATAAATTGTTTTTTTATCTCTTGTGTTGACAGAGGTAACGAAGCGTGATAGGCTACATATGTGAATATTGCCACATGATTACGATAAAGTTTTTGATTATCAAGGGGTCTGATTATGAAATATACACTAGGAGATCGGGTTTACGACGGCGTAAAAAGAGATATTGCAACAGGGAAATATCTTCCCAACAGTTTCCTGTCTGAAGGGCAAATCGCGGCACAGTATGCGGTGAGCAAGGCGCCGGTCAAAACCGCGTTGGCCCGTCTCTGTGACGAGGGCCTGCTGATCCGTTACGCACGAAAAGGCTATCTTGTGACCAATACCAGCAACTCGGACTATGCAAAGATATTGCAGGTTAGGTATGCGATTGAAGCGTTAGCGGTGTCCTATCTTGCACGTTACGCTGCAGCAACCGATATCGCGGAACTCCGCCGGATCGCTGCGCTGGAAAAGCCCACCAATAAAAAGTACTCCACGGTAAATGCACAGTTTCATATGGCGATGGCTGAACTGACGGGTAACCGGTATTTGGTACAGTGTTTGGACAAGCTCATGCTGGAGCTGGAGCAGATATACTCTTATTTGGATACACGGAACAGACCGCTGTCCGAGCAGGACTACCATCGGGAACTTCTGGATGCCATCGCGGCAAAAGATCAGGCTTCGGCGCTGGCGATTCTGGAACAGGACATCAGTGACCCCTGCGCAGCTAATCGCTACGAGATCATCTCCTATAATTCAGGTGAACGCAGAATGGGGGAGGCATAACTATGTACAGAATTCTGCTGACTGGCTTTCTTCCCTTTGGTGGAGAATCCGTCAATCCTTCGTTGGAGGCTGTGCGCAGCATTCAGGTCGAATTCCCGAATGTAGAACTAATCCGTTTAGAAGTACCTACCATTTTTGGCGAAGCAGAAAGGATGGTGATTGAACAGGTATCTTTCTGCAGGCCACATGCGGTTTTATGCACCGGTCTGGCAAGTGGGCGAACTGCTGTTTCGATTGAACGCGTGGCGATCAATGTAGATGACTCCCGAATACCGGATACAGCGGGGCAGCAGCCCCTTGATGTACCGATTCAGCCACATGGGCCGGCGGCTTATTTTTCTACACTGCCAATCAAATCTATCGCACAGGCTATCCTGTCTGCAGGCGTACCAGTGGAAATTTCCAATACGGCGGGTACCTATGTGTGTAACCACCTGATGTATCAGGTGCTTCACTACACGACGCACCGCTGTCCTGCGGTAAGGGCGGGATTTATTCATGTGCCCTTTGGCAAGGAGCACTTGAATGGGAGAAACATACCCGCACTGCCAATGAAGCAAATCACAGCGGCCTTAGAAACGGCGATATACACCCTGAGCAGCGGCGGGTCAGAGGCAAAGAATACGCGCTGGGGAAAAGAAGTCTGACTACTTTGCATCAACCGGGATAATTTCCATTGCCCGCTATAAGGAAGGAGAGGTGTGACCGACGGTCACACCTCTCCTTCCTTCAGCCATTTGATAAACTCTACTCGCGGAAGCTTCCCAGTCTCGCAAGCTTCCTTTTTCTCTCTTGCCTGCTCACTCCATGTGTAAAACTGTTCTTTCGTAGCTGCTGTGCACAAGATACGCCGCCTCCATGGCATTGGGATGGTAGTCGATCTCCTGTAGGTGCTGGCGAATATCCGGCGAATCCACAAAATGATAAATATCCATATTTCCTCTTTTCTGCAAAGAAATTTACGGGGCAGCTTAAGCGCACTGCCAGACAAGTAAAAGTCACAGTCAGCGACTGGGGGTTCTCTCAGCAAGCCGGCTTTGCTTGCGGGTTCTTAGATTTTTATTATAACTCGCCATATTAAGAAAACGAGTTTTGCCATTTCCTAAATGTGTGCTCATTGCTTGCTTTTTGCAACACAAGAAGAGGTGTGACCATCGGTCACACCTCTTCTTCCTTTAACCACTCGATAAACTCGACTCGCGGCAGTTTTCCGGTTTCGCGAGCCTCTTTCTTCAGTCTGACCTGCGCCTGCTTACGACTCCTTCAGCCACCGCTGGAAATCCTCCGCGGTGATGCTACCTTCGTCACATCTCTTTTTCTGCTCTCTGGCCTGCTCGCTCCACGCGTAAAACTGGCTGTCGCTGATACGACCGGCCCTGATCCACGCGAAACGGCGCTTGTACTCCCGGCGGTAGATCTTGAACACTGGGTCATCCGCCTGCTTCAGCGTCCACTGTTGGAAAGCCCCCATCGCACGGCAGCTCGACTGACCATCCAGCGGAGGACGGTCGCAGTACTCCGCGCTGACACGGCCCGTCTGGGCAAAATACCGCCCGCAATTCTTGCAGCGGCGCACAGTGATATTGCGCTCCACGCAAGTCTGCAAAGAAAAGCTGATCATATCCGCCACAGAATTCGCGTACAGCACCGGCGCACAAGCATCGCCACCCACCGGCTCGAAGCGTGTGGTAAGCAGGCGAAACGGAAACAGCGTTGCGTCACTGGGACGGTCAGGCTGGTCGAAATGATAGTATCGCATGATTTGCTGGCTGGGTTCACGCCCTGCCTTGTCTATATCCAGTATCAACTCGAAGAAACGCTGGATCTGCTTCTGATACAGCGGCAGCTCCTCCGGCAGCGTCCGCAGCTCATTTAATGCCTCTGATACCGCAGTCATGGCGTTCTCAAAACCTACGGAATGGAGATAGAACCACTTGGTATACAGCACACGGAAGAAGCTGTGTGTATCCGCCAGCGCTCCCAGCTTGGCCATGGCGTTGGTCACACGTTCGCGGTCAAGGCTCTCCAAGTCATCGGAGATACACCGAAGCACGATGGAGACCTTCTCCATATCCAGTTCAGTAAAGGACAACAGCGACTCTAAAAACGGGAAGGTCTTTCGCCGCGACGGCGCTCCCTGCGTGCCAAAGGCATCGCTCTCGATGACCTCATGCCTTCCGGGGAAATACATTTTGCAGTACCACATAACGCCCTCCAATTATGGACTAATTGTAAATAATGATCGACAGCGTTGACAGATCATGCCGCCTCTGTTATGATAGGCTTGAACTAAATGTCTAATCGATATTGCAATTAGTCTACACCATCCGCGCAGCCATGTCAACAGGAATCGGAGGTATGTATTGAACTTGCAAAACAACAAACTGAAAAACTTCACACCGCTGCCCAATGAGATATTCTCTCTGCATTTAAGCACCGGCGAGCTGGCCACCTACGCTGTACTGATGCGGCTGGAAGACCCGCGCACCTACGAGTGCTGGCCCAGCTACGAGACTATTGGTAAAGCCATCGGCAAAAGCAAGAGCTCCGTCAAACGCTATGTGGCGGGGCTGGTAGAAAAGGGGCTCATCACCGTAGAGCCGACGTCGGTCATCATGGGGAATGGCCTGAAGAAAAACGGCAACCTGCGTTACCACATCCGCCCCATCCGCGAAGCGGTGGAGTGGTACACCCAGCATCAACTGTACCTCGCCGAAGCCGCTGCCGAGCGACAGCGGGTACGGCGGAAACTGTCGGCGCAAGCCGCAGAACCGCCGTGTTCGCCCCGGTGAGCCGCTGTGTGGCCTCGCAGGAAGGCGAGCGTGTCGTGGGACGCCGGAGGTTTGGGGAAGCGGAGCATCGCGCCTTCAGCGCGATGGCAAGTTTCGCATTTGTGGTACGGTTTTCGGCCCTTGGCCGAAACCGCTCCCCAAACGCTGCATGCGGGCTAAGCCCACACCCCTTCCTCAACGCAAAGTCCGCCACTTCCGTTTCCGCCTTCGGCGAAAACTCCAGCCGCTTCCTTGCGTTTCGTCTCCAAACGAAACCCGCTGCGCTGGGCTTTCGTTTGGGTGATTTTGAAATTCAAGAGAGGAGAGTACGATGAAGAAAGAAGAATTTATCCGTGTCCGCGTGGCGGGATGGCAGAAGAAATATATCTCACTTCAGGCGGAGAAGGCGCACAAGTCTCTCAGCCAGTATGTGCGGGACGCGGCCATGGACAAGGATGTGACGGTCATCGACGGCATGGATGACCTCATCCGCGAACTGCGGCGGCAGGGCAATAACCTGAATCAACTGGTCATCATGGCGCGGCAGGGTCACATCGAACTGGTCAACATGGAGCCGTTCATGGAGGTATATGAAAACACATGGCAAACGTTAAATTCATTGCTGTCTCGCGTGGGCTGAGAGGTATCGTCGACTACGTCACCAACCGGGAAAAGACGGCGGAACAGCTCATCAGCGGCGTCAACTGTGTAGCGCGGACGGCAGTGCCGGAATTCGAAGCGGTGAAAAAGCAGTTCCGCAAAACGGAGGGCCGCGGCTACTACCACATCGTGCAGGCGTTTGCGCCGGACGACCCGCTGGACTTCACAACGGCGCACGAGCTTGGCGTGAAGCTGGCGGAGCATTTTGAGGGCTACCAGTGCATCGTGGTCACCCACATGAACACCGCCCACATCCATAATCATATCATCATGAACTCCGTCAATTTCGAGACGGGCATGAAATTCCATCAGTCCGCAAGGGAGATGCAGCAGGTCAAGGATTACTGCAGCCAACTCTGTCGGGAGCATGGCCTGTCCGTTACGGAGTCCAAGGCCGATCCGTTCCGTATTCCGATGTGGAAGAAACATCTGGTGGATCATATCAAAGATGCCATGGAGCAGAGCCGCACCCGACAGGAGTTCATTGCCTACATGAACGCCTATGGCTACGATGTAAAGTGGGAGCCGGATCAGAAATACATCACCTACACCACGCCGGAGAACATCCGCTGTCGGGACAGCAAGCTGTTTGACCAGACGCTGACCCGTGAAAATATGGAGCTGTACTTCCAGCTGGGCGGTGCGGATTACCTGCAGGCCTGCCGGCAGATCGCCTGCGACCACCGCGAGCCGACACCCATACTGGAGGATGCCGTCTGCGGCATGGCGGGTATGGTGGCCGCCATCTGCGCCCTCTGCGAGGACGAGGACAGCGAGGTCAGCGATCTTGCCCGTGAGCTGTACTACAGCAGCCTCTTGCTGCAGGAGCTGGTGGAGTGGTATCAGTCCCGCCGTCAGG
>ERZ824978.1414-NODE-1414-length-26085-cov-3.820054_pt1 | contig 26085 bp, 22 predicted proteins | sample MGYA00519860_ERZ824978 | MGnify/ENA primary metagenome ERZ824978 (study PRJEB31778, sample SAMEA3449184) | human gut metagenome | biome: human gut; feature: human-associated habitat; material: faeces | place: United Kingdom | collected 2010/2012 ... | reverse complement strand
AGCATGGCGTTCTGGACGGGCTGCCGGAGACGGCGCAGATCAGCTTGTTCGGGTAGGGAAGGCCGGTCAGGGCGGTTTGGGGTGGCTTTCATCCGTAATTAGATTTTGAATATTTTCTTATCAATACAATTAAAAAGCAGATGATTTTCTGAATGAAATCATCTGCTTTTTTACTTATATCGTGTCTTCCGATCCGTTTGATCTAGCAAGTAGTCGATGTTGACGTTATAAAGCTGCGATAGCCTGATAAGGATCTCTGTCGGAATATCATTTTCTCCTGTCTCGTATTTTGAGTAACCTGTCTGGGACATACCCAGAATCTTAGCCAGTTGTGTCTGCGTCAGATCATGATCGTGCCTTAAATCTCGAATTCGTCTGTACATTGTCTCCCGATCACCTCCAATACACCCGTGCATCAATGCATTCAACTGTTAGTTTAATTATAGTGGATAAGTATGGTAACACCTGGAATATAGTCTGAATTAGGTTAAAGAAAACAGGGGATGATATGTCATTTTTTAAAGAATAGGAGAGGATTTTAGCTGATCGAATGTTGACTAAAGAATGAAAAGATGGTAGAGTAATAGTGTTAGCCTAACCTGAAACAGAGTAAAATCTGGGGTGAAATAATCTGAAACAGGTTAGAAACAAAAGGGATAGAGATACCAAAATGTTTATTCGGGGATAAAATCTGAAAAAAGGATAGGGAGAAGTGAATACATTAATTGGTATTATTCAAGATCATATTGTATGGCGACACCAGCTTTTAAAACTGGCAAAAGCTGACATTGTAAAAACATATTCTGGAGCAGCATTAGGTTGGGCGTGGGCCATTATCAAGCCAACGGTGATGGTGCTCGTTTTATGGTTCGCATTTTCTGTAGGACTTCGTGTTAATTCTGAAGTTAATGGCTATCCCTATATTCTTTGGGTGCTTGCGGGAATGGTTCCGTGGTTTTATATGAGTGATATGATCAGTCAGGGAACTAGGACAATATTAAAATACAAATACCTTGTAACTAAAATGAAATTTCCTGTATCGACTATCCCTACATTTGTAGGACTATCGAAACTTATGGTTCAGTTCTTTTTAGTAGGAATACTTTTAGCAATATTTATAGTATTGGGATATTACCCAGGAATATATATATTGCAATTGCCAATATACATGATACTTATGGTTATGTTTTTTACTTTTTGGAGTTTATTTGCATCAATGCTTTCAGCTATGAGTAAAGACTTTATGAATTTAGTAAGGTCTTTTGTGACCCCAATATTTTGGCTATCAGGAATCATGTATGATGTAAGCAAGATAGATATAGGATGGGTGCAAATAATAATGAAATTTAATCCTGTTAGTTATTTTGCAACAGGATATAGAAATGTATTTATATATGAAAAATGGATATGGGCGGATATGAATGCTTTGGGGTGCTTTTTGATCGTCTCTCTACTTATGGTCACGGTAGCAATATGGGCTTATAAGCGAACAATAAAAGAAATTCCAGATATATTGTAAAAAGTATTTACAGTAATAGTAATTATGGCTAAGTGGTGTAAATGAACTGATAAAAGTCAGGAATACACATATGGAGAAAGAAAGATCATGATAGAGAAAGTAATAATACTTGATCATGTAACAAAGATATATAAGCTTTTTAGTAACGAAAAAAAAAGATTTTTAGCTACGTTCATAAAGTCAGTGAAGTATAAAGAAAAACTTGCCATAAATGATGTATCCTTTTCAGTAAAGAAAGGGGAGGCCGTGGCCTTATTCGGAAGAAATGGAGCGGGAAAATCAACGATACTAAAGATGATAACAGGGGTATCGTATCCTACCTATGGATATATAAATGTAAAGGGGAGAGTTGGAGCACTACTTGAATTAACAGCAGGATTTGATCTTGAATTTTCTGGGCGAGAAAATATATATTTGAAGGGACAACTTATAGGAATGACTAATAAGGAGATAGAAAATGTAGAATCTGAAATTGTAGAATTTGCAGAAGTAGGAGAATATATAGATCAGCCTGTAAGGACATATTCAAGTGGAATGAAGGCAAGACTTGGGTTTGCAATAAATGTGTGTATACGTCCAGATATTTTGATCGTTGATGAAGCGCTTAGCGTAGGAGATGCTAAGTTTAAAAAGAAGTGTGTGGCGAAAATAAAAGAGATGATCCAAAAGTACGAGACTACCCTGTTATTTGTAACGCATGTGACAAATACAGCTAAGGAGTTTTGTGATAGAGGGATTGTATTAAGATCAGGAAAAGTACTTTATGATGGTGAAATAGATGAAGCAATTTATTGGTATGAAGAGAGGTTAAAGAGAAAAGAGGCGGGGAGAACTACTAGGGTAACTAGCGAGAGTGAAAACAGAATTAAAAATTCAGTTGAATTCAAGTCAAGGCAGATGTTTGGAATTATAATAATTCTTACAATTCTTATAATCGGAATAGGAGTATTGTACAGCATTTTAGGTTCATAAGAGGGAAAAGTTTAGGAGATAATATGATACGAGTATTGACTTATGGTACATTTGATTTACTGCATTATGGACATATTAGACTTTTAAAGCGAGCTAAGGAAATGGGAGATTACCTTATAGTGGCACTTTCTACGGATGAGTTTAATAAAATGAAAGGAAAACGAGCATTTCATGATTATGAAACCAGAAAAAAGATGCTTGAAGCGGTGCGATATGTAGATTTAGTTATTCCGGAGGAAAGATGGGAGCAAAAAATAAATGATATTAAAGAATACCATGTAGATATCTGTGTTATGGGGAGTGATTGGGAGAATAGTGATCAGTTTAAAAAGCTTGAAGATTATTGTGAGTTGAAGTTTTTATCGAGAACAGAGGGGATTTCAACGACAAAAATAAAAGAGGAGTTAGGGTCGGATTGATTCTAATTATGGATATGAAAATAATTCTTATGAAAATAACTGTGGTGATATTCAATATCATATATTTATTCTTCAAGCCATTAAAATTAAAAAATAAAATAACAATTTTAAGCAGACAATCAAATAAAAAGACTGTAGATATAAAATTGATTGAAAATGAATTAATGAGTAGAAGTATTGAGACAGTAGTGCTTACTAAGCGGATTACAAAAAATCTAACAGGAGCTATTAAGTATGCTTTTCATATGATAAGACAGATGTATCATATTTCAACATCAAAAATTGTTGTAATAGATGGGTATTGTATATTGGTATCAATTCTGAAGAAAAAAGATGGACAAAAGATAGTTCAAATTTGGCATGCTTTAGGTGCAATTAAGAAATTCGGATATCAGAGTATCGGGAAATCAGGTGGAAATGGGGCAGATGTATCAAAAGTTATGAAACTTTATAGAAACTATGATTATGTTATAGCGCCAAGTGAAGCAACGGCATCCTTGTATAGTGAGGCTTTTGATATAGATAGAAAAAAAATAAAGCTTTATGGGCTTCCGAGGATAGAGTATTTATTAAAAGAAGAGGACAAAATAAAAAAAATATCAGAATGGTATCCACAGATTCATTGTAAAAAAAACATTTTATATGTACCAACTTTTCGTCGCAATAAAGTACTTGATATAAGGGAATTGATTAAAAACTTTGATTTAGAAAAGTATAATTTGATTATAAAAAAACATTGGTTAGATAAAACTGATTATTCATGGTTAAGACAATTGGGTGTGATAGTAGATACAAAGTATACCTCTATGGAATGGCTTAAAATTTGTGATAAGGTAATCACTGATTATTCCGCAATTGCTTTTGAGGCTGCTCTATTAGAGAAAGAGCTATATTTCTATTTATTTGATATCACAGAATATAAACAGAGCGTGGGTCTTAATATAGATCTTTGCAAAGAGAGTATAAATAAATATATATATATTGATAGTAAAAGTCTTTGTGTTGATTTAGATAAGCCATATGAGATAAGTAGGGTAAAAAAATTTAGAGATAAATATATAAATGTAAATGGTAAAAATTGCATTAGCAAATTAGGTGCATTTTTTGTCGAATTGATGAACTCATAAGAAGATTATAAAAAATGGAAATATATAAGAGTATTAGAAAAAGAGTAAAAAAGAGTTTAATAGACTTATCTAAGAAAAATAGTGTTATTAGAATTTTTCTTAGATATTTGAGATATATAAAGAACAAGTGTAAATATATAATATATCATTTTTCGAATATAAATAAAAATGCAATTGTATTTGAATCGTTTATGGGAAGAAGTTATTCAGACAATCCGAGGGCTATTTATGAATATTTATTAAATAATGATACCTATAAAAATTATAAATTTATATGGGCTTTTAAGGATATTGATAAATACAAAAGATGTGTGGTTTTGAATAATAAGCGTACTCAAATAGTTAAATATGGGTCTCAAAAATATTATAAAGCATATGGAACTAGTAAATATTGGATAAGCAATTCGCGAATACCAGAGGCAATATATAAAAAAAGAAATCAGATTTATATACAGTGCTGGCATGGAACACCATTAAAAAAATTAGGATATGATATAGATGTAGAAGGACAAAATGCACTTAATTCCAAGGATGATATAAAGAAAAAGTATTGTCATGATGCTAAAAGATATTCATATATGCTATCATCATCAAAATTTTGTACGGAAAAATTTGTTTCGGCATTTAATCTTAAAGCTTTCGAAAAGGACGATGTCATTATTGAGAAAGGTTTTCCAAGGAATGACCTCTTATCAAATTACACAAATTTGAATGTTATCGAGGTGAAACGTACATTAGGGATACCTGAGGACAAGAAAGTTATTTTATATGCACCTACGTGGAGGGATGATCAGCATGATAGTAGTATGGGATATGTATATACAAATAAACTTGATTTTGAATTACTAAAAGAAAAGCTAATAGAGTCCTATGTGATATTGTTTAGAGCTCATTATTTTATATCGAATAGTTTTGATTTTGAGAAATATGGTGGATTTATATATAATGTTTCGGATTATGAAGATATAAGAGAGTTGTATATCATATCAGATATGCTTATCACGGATTATTCAAGTGTATTTTTTGATTATGCAATATTAAAGAGGCCCATTATATTTTATATGTATGATTTAGAGGAATATGATAAAAAAACAAGAGGTTTTTATCTTCCACTTGCTGAATTGCCTGGAGAAATATGTACAAATGAATCACAATTGATCAGTGAAATTTGTAAAACTCAAATGAAGTCCATACATTATAAGTATAACGCGTTTATGCAGAAATATAATTATTTGGATGATGGAAATGCAACGGAACGTATAGTTAGTACTATATTTAAATAAAGTGCACTAATATAATAATTTTGATGACTTTTATAGGAGGATTAATTATGCAAGCAATAATTTTAGCTGCAGGAATGGGGAAACGATTAAAAAACTTAACTCAAGAAAATACAAAGTGTATGGTGAAAGTAAATGGTGTCACACTAATTGATCGGATGCTTCATCAGATTGAAAGGTTTCATATATCTCGGATAGTTGTTGTAATTGGATATGAGGGTGACAAACTTAAGGATTATATAGACACATTGGATATAACAACGCCTATAATATATGTTGAAAATAAAATATATGATAAAACTAATAATATCTATTCTCTTGCATTGGCAAAAGAATATTTATGTGAAGATGATACCTTGCTATTTGAGTCAGATCTAATATTTGAAGATTCAATTCTGGAAAACTTATTACGTGATAAGCGCGAGTCATTGGCTTTAGTTGATAAATATGAAAGCTGGATGGACGGCACATGTGTAAAGCTGGCGGATGATGATTCTATTGAGGCATTTGTTCCAGGCTCAAAACATAAGTTTGAGGAGAGAGATCAATACTATAAAACGGTTAATATATATAAATTTAGCAAGGAATTTTCAACAAGTCATTATGTGCCGTTTTTGGATGCTTACTCTAAAGCTCTGGGGAATAATGAATACTATGAACAAGTTTTAAGAGTTATAACAATGTTAGATGAGCCCATTATAAAAGCTAAACGGCTTGACAGTGAGAGGTGGTATGAAATAGATGATATTCAAGATCTTGATATAGCTTCATCTATTTTTATGCCTGATGCGGAGAAACAAGTGCACCTCATGCAAGATAGGTTTGGTGGATATTGGAGATATCCAAAGCTAATTGACTTTTCATATCTTGTGAATCCGTATTATCCTCCTAAGAAAATGATGGATGAGTTAAAAGCTAATTTTGAAACACTTTTGACGCAATATCCGTCCGGGATGCATGTGAATTCTTTACTTGCTTCTAAAAATTTTGAGGTTCCACAAGATAATATTTTAGTTGGAAATGGTGCAGCGGAGCTTATAAAAGCTTTAATGGAAAAATTAGAGGGATCAATTGGGGTGATAAGACCTACCTTTGAGGAATATCCTAATCGTTATAATAAAAATGACACCATTGTTTTTGATCCAAAAACAGAAGACTTTTCATATACAGCAGATGATATAAGAAACTTTTTTTCTGATAAAGAAATTAAAAATTTAATTGTAATAAATCCAGATAATCCTTCAGGAAATTATATTCTGAAAGAAGATATGATTAGTCTTATTCAATGGACACAAGAAGAAGGAATAAAATTTATTGTAGATGAGTCATTTGTTGATTTTGCAGAAGAAGATGATAATACACTTATAAAAGAAGATATTATTGTGAATAATACTCATTTATTCGTAATAAAAAGTATATCTAAGTCATATGGCGTTCCGGGGATTCGGTTAGGAATACTGGCTTCTGGAGATATTGAGTACATTAAAAAATTGAAGAAGAGTGTATCTATTTGGAATATAAATTCTTTCGCAGAATTCTACATGCAAATTGCAGAGAAATATCAAAAAAGCTATGTGTTGGCATTAAAGAGACTAAGGGCGGAAAGAAATCGTTTAGAAGTCGAGTTGTCGAAACTTCAAAATATTAAACCTATATCGTCGCAAGCAAATTTTATAATGGTTGAAATATTAGGAGGGTATTCAGCAAAAGAAATAACAAAAATACTATTATTTCAGTACGGACTATTGGTAAAAGACTTAACCCCGAAATTAAAAAAAACAGGGAGAGAATTTTTACGCATAGCAGTTAGGAATACAGAAGATAATGATAAGCTGATAAATGCTTTAAAGCAAGCAATGCATAAATATGAAAAGTAAACAAGATGTATTGAAGAAGTTGATGACGGAAATTCATCAAATTTGCATTAAAAATGAAATTGAATATTTTGTTCCTAATGAATATGCTCCAGCTATAAATAAAGATTTTTATAATAGGGGGCCCCGAATAGACCCTGGATACATATTGATGACGGCATCTAATTTAGATAAGTTTGTTAAAACTTGCAATAGCCAGATAAATGAAAATCGTGTGATTGAATGGTTGGGAAATAATGATTCTTTTCCAGGGTTATTTGTTCGATACATTGACATTGGCACAACATATTACACACATAGAAGATTTATATATGAAAAATTTTTAGGTATGTATATTACAATACACCTTTTAAGACCGCAGAAAAAAAAATCTATTTATTTCAGGACTTTAGAGCATGCCTATATAAATATTATCCAGGGAAAAAAAGCAAGGGGGAAAAAATTAGAACCAATTCTTAGAAAATATTTGCTAAAAAGAATAGAAACAAAAGGGCAATCTGTTGTAACAAGGGGAATTTTACATAGGCTTTTAATTCAATATAATAACACTAAGAAATGCAAGAAGTTTTGGATTATAACAGAAGATTTAAGCGTTAAATATTTTGAGTTGGATGAGTTGTTAAGCGGTGAGTTGGAGTTCAAAAAAAATGTTTATCAATTCTCTAATAATATGGATTTTTTCTGTGATGCAGAAATTTCATATAAAGATTTGGGATTAGAGCAGTATCAGGCATCGATTAAGGAAATTTTGACTAAGGAAGAACAAATTAAATATAGAATACATTCATACCAAATAAGGAAGAAAAATTTGATTGATCAGATTTTAAAACTTTACGATAAGTATTAGTTTTGTTGGATTTTAGAGGAGCATGTGGATGAGTTAGAGCTATTGCACAAGAGTGGAGATGCAGAGCAATTCAAAAAAATAGGTTACAACTGTATGTGGATATTTTAGAAAAATTGTATGTCCTTTATATAAGTGACAGAGCTGTTTTTTTGATTCAAAGCGTATATAGATATGAGATTTCAAAACATTTCTAATAGGGATAAAGTAGATTTGCTATTATATTGTTGTACTGGAACATTCTTAAAAATAGCAGAAGGGGCGGGGCATGAATAACTTGCAAAAAATGCTTTTTGATTTGTTGTGCGAATTCAACACAATATGCACTAAATATAATATTACATATTATCTTAGTGGAGGAACTCTACTTGGAGCGTTAAGACATGAAGGGTTTATTCCATGGGATGACGATGTTGATGTAAACATGACATCGTATGAATATAAGAAATTAGAGTCTGTTATAGATTTTGAGTTGAACAAAGATAGGGCACTAATTAGTAAGAATCGATACTCAGAGTACCGTAGTCCGATTCCTCGATATGTAAGGATGGATGCATCTTTGATAAGGAAAAATCATTTATCTGATGGTACCCCACATGGTGTTTATTTAGACATTCTTATTTTAGACCCTATGCCTTTAGATTCAAAGAAAGCAACGGCTTGGAGAAAGAAACATTATGTGTATTGTGAATTGTTAGAGCCATATTATATCATAGCTGCAAGACGTAGAAACTGGGAGGATATCGATGTGGACTTATATCGGTTATATCAAGAAAAAAGTAAAGTCGAGGGTTTGGATAATGTTTTATATGAATTAGAAAATGAACTATTTGGAATCAATGAAGCTGATGCAGAATATTATTGTATGAGATTTGGAACTATATGGATGGGGATGACTTCTATAAATTGGTATGGACATGGTAGAGCTGCATATTTTGAGGGAAAACTATTTCCAATACCGGTTAAAGCAGAACTGGAAATGTATAGCTTTTACGGGGCTAAATGGAAGTACATACCGGATGTCCGTGCTGAACATAAAACTTTGAAACTAATAGGTATTGAGGCAGGGAATTTTGAACGGGAATTTTTTAAACATATATCCAAAGAAACGTTTAATGAAATAATTTTTAATTATAATGATATAGCAATAGATAAGTATAAATTGAAAATAGAGAAACATTTTGAAAAAAGCAAACCATATATAAAATACATAATTCATAAAATAAAAAAACAGGTTGACAAGCATGGGTATGATAATTTATTACAAAATGATGAACAATGTATGCAGATATTTCAAGAATATATGGACTTGCAATTTAGTGTTGAATTTATTTTTAATAGTTATTATATACATATCGAAGATTATTTAATGAATTTATTGATAAGCACATTATTTAAGAAAGAGGAATTTGAAAAAATAAAATTACTTCTTGAAAATAGAGAAAAAGCGGAGGGCAGATTGCCACGAGAGCTAAATGAAAAGCTTACTGTGGCAAATGATTTTATAAATCTCTCCAATTTAATGAACTTAAAAGATTATTGTAATGCGAGAGTGATTGTTGAAAAATACTTTTCAGAATATAATGATAACCTAACACTAATAAAAGCAAAACTTGAAATGGAAATTAATGCGGCATGTCATAAAGATGACTACAAAGAAATTTTAAGATATGCCCAAAAAGTGTTACATAGAAATTACGATGATAGTGAACTTCTAAAATATATTGCAGATGTTCTATGGGAATCAGGGGATATTGATTGTGCTAATCGGATTTATAGCAAAGTTATGGAAATCACGAAAAATGGAATCATACTTCTGGAATTGTCAAAAAAGCAAATTCCAAATTGTATATAATCAAGGAAGGTAATAAAAGAATATGTATACGAGTATTATTAATTATTTAGAGAAAACAATAACATTATATCCTGAAAAAAATGCAGTAATTGATGGAAATAAAAAACTAACATTTTTGGAGTTGGGGGAAAGAGCCAAAAAAGTGGCAGCGTCTATTCAGGATTTCTTGGATGAAAAACGTAATGCTCCTGTTGCAGTTTATTTGGACAAGTCAGAAGAACTGGTTGTTGCCGATATTGGGGTATCGTATAGTGGCAATTTCTTTATGAATTTAGATATAAAAACTCCTAAAGAACGAATACAGGCGATTTTGAGACATATTGAACCAGAAATTATTATAGTTGATGAAACTACTCGAGAAGTAATAGATAATTTACTAAAGCAAGAAAATAGTCAAACTATAATCATGACTTTAGAAACTATGCAAAATAGAATGCTTTCGGATGTAGATGAAATTAATATATATAATAAGTTAAATTTTCAAATTGATACAGATCCTTCTTGCATTATTAATACATCCGGTTCAACGGGGATTCCCAAAGGAGTGATTTTAAACCATAAAAGTTTTTTTGATTTTTTAACATGGTCGACGGAAACATTTGAATTAAATGAACACACAATTATAGGAAGCTTGTCTCCAAGTGTTTTTGATATTTTTGTTTATGAAATATGGTTAATGGCCTCTAAAGGGTCTACTATAGTTATTTTAAACAGTAATATGTCTATGTTCCCTGCAAAGTTATTACAACAGATGAAAATCGAAAAAGTTAATTTTATTTTTTGGGTTCCATCGATTATGGTGAATATTGCGAATATGGATCTTTTGAAAAAAATAGATCTACAAGACTTAAGGTTGGTATGGTTTGCAGGAGAGGTGTTTCCAACAAAACAGTTTAATTATTGGAGAAAATATTTGCCACAAGTTGAATTTGCGAATCTTTATGGACCGATAGAAATTACATTAGATTGTACATATTATATTGTAAAACGTGACTTTGATGATAGTGAGCCATTACCTATAGGATATCCATGTAGAAACACAGATATTTTGATATTAAATGATACTGATGAATTATGTACCCCGGGTGAAGAAGGTGAGTTGTGCGTAAGAGGTACATCATTGGCTATGGGATATTATAAAAATTCAGAAAAAACAGCACAAGCATTTGTTCAAAATCCATTAAACTCAAATTATCCTGAAACTATATATAGGACAGGTGACGTAGTTTATATTAATGAGTTAGGAGAAATTGTTTTTAAAGGAAGAAAAGATAGTTTGATTAAACATATGGGGTATCGTATCGAGCTAGGAGAGATAGAACACGCGGTAATAAATAAGTTAAAAATAGTTCAATATTGTTGTGCTGTATATAATAAACAAAAAAAAGAAATTACTTTATTTTATGAATCTGCGAAAAAAATAGAAGCCAGTGAATTTAGAAAACAACTGATCGCATTGTTTCCTAAGTATATGGTACCAGTTGTCTATATTCAAAGAGATTTATTGCCAAGAAACACCAATGGGAAAATAGATCGTCAGAAACTAAGTAATGAAGTAAATTGTTAAAAATAATATATATGTATGAAGGAGGATCTTGATATGGAGTGTATAAAAAAAATGCTTGAAGAACTTAGGCCTGAGTTTAATTTTGATGAAAGCGAGAATTTTATAGAAGATGGTCTTTTAGATTCTTTTGATGTAGTGTCATTGATAACAATGATTGAGGAAAATTTTCAAGTTTCGATAGACGGTATGGATATAGTTCCTGAAAACTTTGTGGATTATAAATCAATTCTAAGTTTAATTCAAAAAAGTGGAGCTGAAATATGAGAGTAACTTTTAAAGGGAAAAGAATAACATCAGTGATAGGTATACTGCCTGAAACTGTCTCGTATTTTGATGATGAGGTAAATAATTATACCTTTCCCGCTAAACAGACAATGCGTTTAAAAAAAGTGATGGGATTTGAGTCACATAGATTAGCGAAGGCAAATAGTTTTGCATCAGATTTTTGTTTGTATGGGATTAGTTATCTATTACAAAATAATGTTATAACTAAAGAGGAAATAGGTGCAATTTTAGTTGTCACTCTATCCCCCGACTATTTCCTGCCACAAATCTCCAATATTGTTCAGGGTGAATTAGGATTGTCGGAAGATGTTTTATGCTTGGATATTGCACAAGGGTGTTGCGGTTATTTAATTGGCCTTATGGAATCATTTATGTTACTTGATAGAATTAATGGGAAAAAAGTGGTTTTATGTAATGTTGATGTTCTAAGTAAAAAGGTTTCTAATAAAGATAGAAATGATTTTCCTCTGATTGGTGATGGGGCCGCTATTACGATAATTGAAAATGATAGTAATGCGCAAGACATATATTATTTGATGAAAATGGATGGGAAACGAAGGAATGTATTAAGAATACCTGCTGGAGGATTTAGGCAACCAAATACAATGGAAACAGGAAAGCTCTATAATGTAGGAGATGGAAATCTGAGAGCCTTGGATCATATGCATATGGATGGATCTGAAGTTTTTAATTTTGTGCAAAGAGAAGTGCCTCCTTGTATTGATGAAATATTATCATATGCTGGTATTACTAAGGATGAGATAAATTATTTTTTATTTCATCAGCCTAATAAATTTATGTTAAAAAAACTGAGAGAGAAATTACAAATCGATGAAAATAAGTTTTTTAACAATTTGGTTACTAAATATGGTAACTCGAGCGGGGCATCTATTCCTCTTGTTTTGACCGATAATTTGGCAGAGAAAATGGAAAATGATGATTTACATACATGTTGTCTCTCGGCTTTTGGTTCGGGATTAGCATGGGGGAGTATGATAATAAATTTAGGTAAAATGAAATTTTGTCGATTGATAGAATCAACATTATGAAAATTTATTTTTTAAGGATGAACATGAAAAATAATAATTTTTATATAAAAATATCACAAATAAGAAAAAAAGCAAAATATTTTCATAGTAATATTTATAAATCAAGTTTTAGTCAAATTTTAAATATAGTGGAAACAGAAGAAACAGTAGCTATATTGGTTCAGGATCGAGACGTTAAAAGAGGTTATTTTGCTACGGGGAATTTGGATGAGCTTGTAAGTATTATTAAAAAGTGGCCATATGGTACGGGAATTGAATTTTTGAGCAAGGCGGAAAATTGTGATATCAAAGAATATTTTGAAGCAGCAGGATTTGTTCAATATGCGGTATATATTAAAACTGAAAATAAAAAACTGCCAGATACTTTAAAACATATCGATACAGATCGATTTCGATATAATGAATGTGAAAAATTCATATCGGATATAAGTATAGAAGATAGTAAAGAAATTCACAATTTATTATACAAGGCGTTTAATCCATTAACCAGCCATATAGAATCTGAAAATGAACTGCAAGATCGTATTATGAATGGGAATATAGTGATACATAAAGAGAATGGCAAGATTGTTACTATTCTGACTTTCAATGTAAAACCAAAAGCTATATATATGGAGCATATGTTAAATGAAGGAAAGAGTGAATATATGCATATGCTTTATTATGCTGTTCTAAAAAACAATATGAATAAAGGCGTTTTAACGAGTGATACATGGATACGAAAAACCAATGTTAGAGCATTTAACTTTGTTAGACGGTATGGGTTATTCCCGGGCTCACTTAAAAATTTTGTTTTTTGTAAGAGGAAATGAAAGTACTGATGAGAATAAAAATATTTACATATACGTTAATTGATTCAAAAATGTATGTTTTAATAGAAAATAACAGTGCACTAATTATAGATCCCAATATTTCACAGGAGGCTAAAGACTACTTAATTAGTGAAAAAGTAAATAGTATTTTTATGATGCTCACACATGAACATTATGATCATATATCAGGAGTAAACTGGTTGAAACAAAACTTCAGCAATTGTACAGTAGTTTGTTCGGAAAAATGTCATCAAAATATGCAATCTCCATTACGAAATGGATCTAAGTATTTTAAAGCCCTTTTTATTGATAAGGATTCCAATAAGCGAGAAGAGGCAGATAAAATAATACCAATAATATGTATGGGAGATATAGTATTTAAAAAGGAAAAAAATATGATTTGGGAAGGACATAATATTATTCTTACAGAAACACCTGGACATTCAGAAGGTAGTATTTGTATTTGTATTGATGATAGATTTCTTTTTACCGGGGATTCGTTGTTAAAAGATAGCCCAGTAATTACTAAAATGCCGGGTGGAAGTAATAAGGATTATGAAGAAATAACTTTAAAGTATTTGAATAGTATAGACGATAATGTGTTAGTTTATCCTGGACACGGAGCCACTGGAATGCTAAAAGATTTTCAATATGTTAACTGCAAGAGCAGGAATATTATAAGTAAATAGTGTTAGAATTTGGAGGTGATTTAATATGACAAATGAAAAAAAACTTGAACTAATTGCTGAGGCTATGGATGTTGAAATTAATATGTTAACCCTTGATACTAAATTAGAGGATTTAGAAGAATGGGATAGCATAGCGCTAATTTCTTTTATGGCCATGATGGACGATGAATTTGATAAAATTATCAAAGGTTCTGTAGTTAAAGAGCAAAAAACAGTGGGTGAACTAGTAGCGTTAATGGAGGAGTAAGAGTATGGTAAATCCAATGGATTTAACAGGGAAGCATATATTAATAACGGGAGGCTCGTCTGGAATAGGTCGAGAATCCGCGATTCAGGCGAGTAAGTTAGGTGCAACTGTAACGATAGTAGCGCGAAATGGGCATAAGTTGAGAGAAACAATTGGACTGATGAACGATTGTGCAAAACATAGAAGTTATGAATTTGATTTAAGTGAAACAGAACAAATAAAAGAATTGATTTATGAGATTGTAGAAGAACGAGGTCCTATAGATGGTTTTTGTCATTCTGCAGGAATAGCTCCGGTAAGACCCTTAAAAATGTCAAAACCTAAGTTTGCAGAAAAACTATTTAGGATTCATAATTATGCTTTTATCGAAATAGTAAGATTATTATCCCTTGATAACAATCTTAATGATGGGGCTTCATTAGTAGGCATTTCGTCGATAGCTGCTCACCAAGGAGGAAGTGGCCAAGGGATATATTCTTCGGTTAAAGCTGGAATGGAAGGTTTTCTTTCTCCAGCTTCAGCAGAGTTGAGTAGGAGAGGTATTCGGATCAATACAATTTCGTATGCGATGGTTGATACGGATATGTATAAAGATTTTTTGGATTATGGGGATCAAGCTCTAACTGCAAGGCAGACTTTAGGCATTATTAATCCTCAAAAGGCGGCAAATATAGTTAATTTTATTTTAAGTGATGCATGTCCATACATTACAGCTTCAAATATACCTGTTTGGGCAGGTTACTAGTAGGGAGGAAAAATGAGTATAGCAGTTTTTGATGGGGTTAAAATTACAGGATTAGCTTGTGCAGTACCTACTCATGTTAGTAATATATATGATTTCATAGGTTCTTTTGATAAGGATACTGTTAAAAAAGCAGTTAAGACAACTGGTGTAAAGAAACGACATTTTGTAAATGAAAACCAAACTAATTGTGACTTGTGTTATGAAGCTGCAGAAAAATTAATTTCACATAAAGGTTATAAAAAAGAAAGCTTTGATGGAATTGTTTTAGTTACGCAGACGCCTGATTATGCGAGACCAGCTACAGCACATATTCTGCATATGAGACTTGGATTTAAAACTGATTGTATGGCTTTTGATATTAATCTTGGATGCTCGGGATTTGTATATGGTATTAGTGTTGTTGCTGCAATGATTAAGTCGGGAGCTTTAAATCGAGTATTGCTGTGTTGTGGTGAATCACATACATGCCTTAGCCCTTCCGATGAACAGGCAACATCGATGCTATTTGGTGATGCTGGAAGTGCAGTGATTTTAGAAAAAGGTGATAGCAATATTAGAACTCTTTTGAAGTCTGATGGAACTGGCTATAGAGCAATTTTAACTCCAGGAATTAATGCTCGTGTTAAAGTTGATGTAAACAATTTTGATTATGCTAAAGTAAAAGAAACCATGGATGGGAGTGCTATTTTTGAATTCTCTATTTCGCAGGTACCTCGTATTTTTAAAGAATTTTTTAATGCTTTTAATGAATGCATAGATAATTATGATTATTGCGTATTTCACCAGGCGAATTTGTTTATGTTAGAGCATATAAGAAAAAAAATTAAGCTACCAAAAGAAAAAATGCCAATTTCTATGGATCGTTATGGAAATACGAGTAGTGTCAGCATTCCTATAACTATTGCAGACTTGTGTCAAAATGTGGCAATTAAAGAGAGCGTTAGATTTATTACCGCTGGCTTCGGAGTGGGGTTATCATGGGGAATTGCAGAATTCGTATTAGATAGAAATGATATATTACCGATTATTGAAACGGATGAATATTTTCGAGACGCATATATTGGATAAAAGCAAAATTTGAGAAGATATGAAACAGAGGAGAGGCTAGATTTTATGATGACTCCATTGCAAGAGGCAATCTTTGAATTAATTTGTGAAATAGATGATATTTGTAAAAAGAATAATATAGTATACTACTTGCATGCAGGGTCGGTAATTGGTGCTATTCGGCATCATGGTATTATCCCTTGGGATGATGATGTAGACATTGCAATTACATATTCTAATTGGAAAAAATTAAAGCCTCTTCTTAAAAGTATATCTAAAAAAGACAGGGTATTAGTTCTTCCAGAAGAATATGATGATTATCCATTTACCTACCCTCAATATAAAAATACATCGACTGCCATATTAGTGAAAAGTGGAGCTTTCTATTCTTTTCCCATAGGTGTAATAGTAGATATTCTAATTTTAGATCCAGTTAAAGATAATGCAAGGTTTTTGAAAAGGCACAAAGAAACTTTGAAATTATTATCGGAGGTGCGGTGTAGTAGATTTGTAATGAATCGTACTACTAACTGGTACAAATATAATATTTACATATTTTTGACAAAATTGATAGGTAGAAAAAGAATTCTGAATTATTTAGAAAAGCGATTAGAACGTGTTTCAGATGATGAATGTGATGGGTATATTCAGCGTGTAGGAATATATCCTGTTTTTTGGGATAAGAAATTTTTTTCTATTCCTGAATATGCAGAAATAGAGGGAAGGATGTTTCCGGTTCCTTCACGTACGAAAGAATATCTACGTTATACATATGGGGATGGATGGATGAAATATCCTTCAGACTATAAAGAATTAAGTTTGGAATATTATCATGGATTTAAATTTGATTTAGACTATTCTTTCATAGAAATACAAAATGATTTCAAATCGTTTATAAATGTTGAAAGATATTTATCTGAATGGAACCGTTATAAATTTTGGAGAGCAAAGGCCGTTTGGCCAGAAGAAATTGTCAGAACAAGCAACTCAAAATATATTGCAGAAATAAATGCAACTGCAATACGACAATATCTGCAAGGGGTAGATTTGGAGTTTTTGTTTACACAAAATCAATATCAAAAATTGTATGAACACTTTCAAGAATATTTTAGAATACAGTTAAGCAAAAGATTTGTAAAAGACGAAATCGCAATTCCAGTATCAGATGATATCTTTTATTTTGCTTGCATGATTTTGATTTTACAGGGGGATTATGAAAAAGCAGAACAAATTATTATTTGCAATAAGTCAATAGTTAGAAATAGACATATATATAAACAAATTGAGCATGCAATTGAAATAACAAGGAATTTATCAATAGCGATTTATGAACACCAACAAAACTGGAAGGAAATTACCAAATTAGTTGAGGAGGCGCTGCCACAATATCCACATCATGTTGATTTTATAGCAGCTAAATGTGCAATATTACTTGATAAAAAAGAAAAAAAATATGTACAACGTGTTATAGCTATTTGCAAGGAAGAATTGGTTTATCACCCAGAGTGTGATGTGCTACTAAAATATTTAGCGGATGCAAAAATGCAGGAGGGACATTGCGCAGAAGCGGAGCATTTGTATAAGAAAGTATATCAGGATACTTATAATGGAATGCTTCGTTTAGAATTAGGAAAAATATTTGAAACCAATAATATTAAACTAGACCACTTTCATATGCAAGAAAAAGGGGATGATTTAGATGAATATGAACAAAAAGAAGAGGAAATGCTGCGACAACGAAGCAACAGATTATTATCAGAATTAAATGAAATTTGCACAAAGGAAAGCATTTCTTACTTCTTAAGTGGAAGCTTAGCTGCGGTAGCATTAAATCAAGAAAATACTTTGGAGGAAGTATCGTATTATATTGTCATGCATCCTGCTGATAGAAAGCGGTTTATTACTGCAATGCAAAACAATTTGCCTCCCAACAGAGTATTAGAATCTTTTGAAAGTAGCGGGAATTATCCGGACTTTTCAGTTAGATATTGTGATTTATCTTCTATTGATTTTGATCTCAGAGCAAAGGGATTTTATCGATTCAATGGGATAAATATAACAATACATTTTATAAGGCCGACGGATAAAAGAAAGTATATTAGAATTTTAAAAAGGATGTTACATACACTTGTGGAAGCAAGTGCATATCCATCGCCGTTTAATTGTTTATCAAAAAGAAAGCAGCTAGCAGGGTGTATTGGAAAAATTTTATCTATATTTTTAGGAAAAAAATTAGTTAAGAAAATAATATGGAAAATAGTCTTTAACCCTAGTAATAATGAGAAAAAAATCAAAGGGAGAATAAAAGAATTTTGGAGCAAATCAATCAAATTACCTACTTTAGACTTTTCGCAGCATAAATATTGTTATATTAATGGAAATCCATATCCTATACCAATTAATTATAGTAAATATATTAGTATGCAGCAATCGGCTAACAATGTTCCTTTTTTAGGGAAGACGACAGTTAAATTACCTCATTCAGTGCAACTAAATGGCTCATGTGAGGAAATTTCCAAAAGCTTTAAGTTTCTTGGATTGAAGCGTAAATATTTTAGAGCGAATAAAAAATTACAGAAGTTTAATAAAATGTTTCGATTAGAGACAGCTTATACCCATTATGCATGGAATATAATTTTAAGAAGCATAGACAGGTTTAGAATGTACAGACAATATATGCCATTAAAAGAGACAATTTTGCAGTATAATAATGACAATAGATTACTGGAATTATCAGATATATTACAAGACTATATTGAAGTTCTTGAGCAACATGATATGAGGGGTATGGCATTGAGCTTTGATCCTGAAATATTTGACATAACATGTAAAGTACTACGATGGCAAGGAAAACAATTATTAGTTTCGAGATTGAAAAAGCGAGTTCCAAAAGTGTATTTAAAAAGAATGAGTTGTATATGTGGAAGGGTTTCAAAAATGAAAAGCGCAAGATATATGGATAAAGAACAAATTTTAAATTATTTGAAAAGCGATATTGAAAATTGTTTATATATGTATGCAGATATTTCAAAATACGGAGTTAATGGGGAAAATATTTCTGTATGGTATGATACTGATGAAATTGGTATACGAATGGTAGTGATGAAATATCATAAAAATTTTCAAGTATATACAAATAGAGGATTTAATGATATTCAGGGACTTTTAGATTTGATTGATTCTGAAAAACCCTTTGGAATTTCTGGGCGGAAAGAAATTATTATTAATGTAGACAAGCATTTTAAAAAATTATATAAAAGTGAATTTGGAGTTGTTTTTTGTGGTAAGTTCGTAGATGCTTATAAATTAAAAAGAAAATTAAAAGAATGTGATGTATTAATTGAATTAGCTAAAAAGGACGATGCTGCTAAAATTGCTCAGTTACTGTGTATAGATGAAGAACTAAAAAGCGCATATACTGAAGTATCTATGACTAATGAATTAAAAGATCGAATAGCAACGAAAATGGGGCGAAGTTATATTATACGTAGTGGGGATAAAATAGTGGCGCATAATGCAACCTACGCAGAATGTGACGAATTTGTTATTGTCAGTGGATTGATGGTTCATCCTGACTTTAGAAATACTGAGTATGCATATTGGTTAGATTTAAAATCAAGTTTAGAATTTCAGAAGGAAGGAAAGAAACGGTATTTTTTTGCTTTAAACGATAGGATTATTCATTGGCATGAAAATATAGGGACTCCTAAAGTAGCTGAATACGGTAAACTGTCATTAATAGTAAAGGACGTTGAAAATTAGTTGTATTATTAATCAATCGGAGGAGAAGGTTTTATTATGTGTAATCAAAAAGAAAAATTACATATCATCCCCAAATCACCGGGACTTATTATTACACTTCTATTGTTTTTAGTGGTGGAAATCATTTTTCTATCGCTATTGATCGCACTTGACATTTTACCGACGATTCTTAACGTTGTTATTGTAATCGTGTTTATAGGCTTGACGGTGTTGATTTTTAAACTTCTTATCAACCGAAAAGAAGTGACGAAGCAGCGTAAGATCGGTGTTATTTTATCCATTGTGCTTATGGTACTGATGGGGATAGGCAGTTTTTATTTGTTCACAACATACGCGGCTTTTAGTCATATGAGTGATGCGGATAATCAGTATGAAGAGTTTTATGTGGTTGCTTCAAGACATGGCAGCTATAAAAAAGTAGATGATATCAAAGGCAGAACAGTTTATACATACCAGAGCACTTCTATGGCTTACGATAGTGCAAAGGAAAAATTGCAGAAAAAAGTAAAAGTAAAGTATGAAGACGCTGGCGGATATATGAATCTGAAGGGTAAATTGCTGGACGATGAGAATAAAGAGCACGATGAGATTATTTTTCTGAGCAGCAGTAACTATGAGATGATTTGCGATTATGCAGAAGATTTCAAGAAAAAGACCCGGATCATCTACAAGGTTTCTGTAGATATCAATAATAAGGATATCGCTAAGCGTGTTGGAATTACAAGTGAACCGTTCAACATTTATATCAGCGGGATCGATACTTATGGTGGGATCAAAAAAGTATCTCGAAGCGATGTCAATATGATCATGACTGTAAATCCAAAGGAGAAAAAGATTTTGTTAACGTCAATCCCTCGCGATATGTATGTGACGTTGCATTCTTCTGGACAGTTGGACAAGCTGACCCATTCGGGAATCTATGGTATTGATGAAACAGTATCGACAGTAGAAGACTGGCTGGGTACGGATATCAACTACTATATCCGTGTGAACTTTACATCTTTGCAGGATATTGTGGATGCGATTGGCGGTGTTGATGTAGAGTCTCCAAAGGCCTTTAAGTCGGCTGTTTCGAAATACACTTATACGGAAGGTATGAATCATTTGAACGGAGAGGCTGCACTTTTCTTTGCAAGAGAACGAAAAGCCTTTGCAGATGGAGATAATGAACGTGTAAAAAACCAGCAGCGTGTAGTGAAAGCCATTGTGGACAAGATTTCAGGAAGTTCTGTGATTTTATTAAAATACACTCAGTTGATGAATACAGTTGGACAGGAAGTCCAGACCAACTTAACGGAAAAAGATATTTCTTCACTTGTAAAAATGCAGTTAAATGACCTGGGCGGATGGGATATTGAAAGTATCTCGATTACAGGCAAAGGGACATATGCGCCGACATACAGCATGGGAAGTCAGAAGCTGTATGTGGCGATACCGTATGAAGAGTCTGTAGCAGAAGCTCAGGAAGCGATCCGGCAGGTAATGAACAAATGATTTAGCAATCCATACTTAATTCTTTTATAGAAAACGGTAGCATAGCATGAAGCGGTGTTGCCGTTTTCTGTAACCAGGATGTTAGCACTATCTGTTGCACCGATTAACCTTTTGGTCTGATCATTTGCTAGCAGCTTGCTTTTCTGGCACGTTTTTCTTCTTTTTGATGAAAAATAAGACTGAAAAACAGAAATTCTTAGCGGATGGTATTGAAGAATGTGGTGTTAATGCTAATAAGTGGAGATTCAATGCCAGTCATATCTGGATAGGAGCAAATAAATTAGACATAAATCAAAAAAAGAACGCAAGATAGTACAAGATGATCGTAGAGAATCCTACTTAAGTGGGGTTCTCTTCTTGAAATGGGATTTTGTGTATGCTGTTTTCTGTTTTTGGTGAGGAATATGTCGTTTTCTGCACATTTAAAAAATCTCGCACAGGCTGGCTTGCCATGCAGGGTATTTTGCATAGGCTGGCTGGCCATGCAGGGTATCTTGCATAGGCTAGCTCGTCATGCCTCCTGACGTGGGCAAAGCTATTTAAGAGTTGTTTTTATTCGATTTGGTCGGAATCTTTAGCAGTTTTAGATGTGATTGCCGATTTTCCGGATTGCTTCTCTATTTCCTCTCTTGCATTCCGAGCAACATTGCCACCTTGACGGGCAACCTTTTTGCTTTCTTCAAATCCCTGTGGGTTGCTCCCTCTGGATATTTCTGTAGTAGATACCTCCGCAAGCATGTTCAATACAAGTTCAAGGTTCGACATATTATCGCGGAGATTTTCTTTTTTCAGCCCCTTGAAGTTTTTATATTCTTTGGTGGTCATTCCAGACCATGCCTGTGAGATTTCGTTTGTAAGTATAGCGTATTCCTTGCCCTGTTTCACTCCTGACCGTTGCCATTCATCGGTTAGTTCTTTACGCATTTCTATAGTTTTCATGCGCTGGTTGATCCATTCTTCTGAATAGCCCTTATTTCTATATGTATCATAGGCTCGCTGGATGGCTTTTTCGGGGTCGGCAATTTCGTTTATCCTATCATTTCCGACTTCTGCCAGCCACATTTTAAATGGTTCGGCTTTAGGTGATGGGATAGACTGGATGATTCGCAAAAGCTGTTCCGTATCAGCAACGTCGGTTAAATAGTGCTTTCCGTCTTTGGGCGATTTCAATTTCAGTTGGTTACAAGTTGTAACCGACTGATTTCCCTCATCTTTCAGTCTTTTTTTCAAAACCTTCCAATAATTGTTCGGATTAGGACTTTCGGTCAATACGCCGACCACGTCGACAATAGAGAAGTACCATTCTTCTTTTTCACCATCCCATGCCGTACGTATTTGACTATCCTCAAAAAGTTTCAATTCGTTTTTCATACAGTCTATACCTTTCTTTTGATCTCAATAACAGCACTTGCGATTCATATTAGATTCAATTCGTCATTAATAAACCCCTCATACAGATTATATAGGGACTCTTCTACAGATGTTAAGCTTCTTTGTCGATTGATATGTAATTAGAGGATAGATCCGAGGAAATTAAAAGAGCTCTAAGAGAACGCTTTTATTTCTCTAATTAGTAGTAATTTAGTTAGAACCCTAAAATTGGTGGAGCATAGGGGGATCGAACCCCTGACCTCAAGATTGCGAACCTTGCGCTCTCCCAGCTGAGCTAATGCCCCAGAATCTAATTTATTATAGCACGGGGGAGAAGAGATTTCAATATGTATATTTACAAATTATACCAAGCACTTTGTATCACTCTTCTTTTTCATCTAATCTAAGAAAACCCCTTGAAATTTCAATATCCCTATGCTATTATTAAACTAACAAACCTAAGTAATTCGAGTAAGAGTGGGTAAATCGCCCACTCTTTCGTTTTGTCAGTGGAGCAAGAGGAGTTTTTATGGCAAAGAAAAAAATAACAGTGCTGGCTGAGGAGCTGCTTTCTGGATTTTTGCAGGAAGAGGGACTGGAGTTGTATCATTCCGAATTTGTGAAGGAAGGCAAGGACTGGTTCCTTCGGATCTACATCGATAAACCGGAAGGCGAAGGCTATATCGGGACAGAGGACTGCGAGAAGGTGAGTCGCTTTTTAAGCGAGAAACTGGATGAAGCGGATCCTGTTGAGCAGAACTACTACCTGGAAGTTTCTTCGCCGGGCATGGATCGGGAACTGGTCAAACCGGAACATTACCAGAGATATCTGGGCAGTGAGGTGGAGATCCGGCTCTATAAGGGCAAGGACGGCACTAAAAATATACAAGGGGTCTTGCAGACAATGGAAGGTGATTCCATTACCGTGCAGGATCACGACGGAAAAGAATGGCATCTGCAGCTTGCTGAAATCGCAAAGGCAAAGCTGGCAGTTATTTTCTAAAGTGGGAGGAAAAAAATATGAATAAGGAATTCATCAATGCGATCAATGATTTAGTAAAAGAAAAGGGAATCTCGAAGGAGGTCCTGATCGAAGCGATCGAATCGGCACTTGTTTCCGCATATAAGAAAAACTACGGAACTTCTCAGAACGTGAGAGTGAACATCGACCGTGAGGACGGTGATGTGGATGTGCTGATGCGCAGAGATGTCGTAGATGAGGTGGAAGACGAATTCACGGAGATCTCTTTAGAAGAAGCTCTGGAGATCGACCCGAGATACCAGGTAGGGGATGTGGTGGAATACCAGGTGACGCCGAAGGATTTCGGTCGTATCGCGGCACAGACTGCCAAGCAGGTAGTTGTGCAAAGGATCCGCGAGGCAGAGCGTGGCATGATCTTTGACAACTACATCAGCCGTCAGGGAGATCTGATCACAGGTGTGGTGCAGAGGATCAGCAATGAAACCATATTTGTCAACATGGGTAATACCGAGGGTATCCTGGTGGCAGGGGAAAGAGCTTCTGGTGAACGGTACAAAGTCAATGACCGGATCAAGGCGTACATCATGGATGTAAGAAAGAGCACGAAAGGTCCTCAGATCTTCCTTTCAAGAACACATCCGGGATTTGTAGAGAAGCTCTTTGAACTGGAAGTGCCTGAAATCGAAGACGGCACGGTAGAAATCAAGAGCATTGCCAGAGAGGCTGGTTCCAGAACGAAGATCGCCGTATACACAGAAGATGAAAATGTGGATCCGGTAGGAGCGTGTGTCGGCACAGGCGGAAGTCGTGTCAAGAATATCGTCGATGAACTTTTCGGAGAAAAGATCGACATCACGACATGGGATGATGATCCGCATATCCTGATCAAGAACGTTCTCAGCCCGGCAAAGGTAGAAAAAGTACTGATCGACGAGGAAGAAAAAGCGGCGACAGTAGTAGTCCCTGATTATCAGCTTTCACTGGCTATCGGCAAAGAAGGTCAGAACGTAAGACTGGCAGCAAGACTTTGCGGCTGGAAAATCGATATCAAGAGCCATACACAGTTCTTTGACGGACCGGAATACATGGAAGAAATCGAAGTATATGAAGATGAAGATTTCGAAGAATACGAGGACGACATCCAGTACACGGAGGATGCTGCAGAGACGGAGACTTCAGAAGATCCTGAGCCGGTGGCAGCAGAAGATGCTGCAGAGCCTGAAGAGACTGACGATGCAGAGGATGATGGCATCCAGTATGTAGATGAAGATGACGCAGATAGGGGCGATGAGATTGAAGAATAAAAAGATCCCGATGCGAAGATGCGTAGGCTGTATGGAATCCAAACCCAAAAACAGTCTTGTGCGGATCGCATGCTATGAGGGAAATCTCAGCGTGGATCCCAGCGGAAAAGCAAAAGGACGAGGCGTATATCTGTGTTCGAGCCAGGAGTGCATGGAAAAGGCGCGCAAGCGGCGTGCTTTGCAGCGAAGCTTCGACGTTGAGATCTCACAGGAACGGCTTGAAGAAATCTTTGAGGAGCTGATGACATATGAACAGAAAAGTGATTAGCTATCTCGGATTCGCGAAAAAATCGGGAAATCTTCTGACCGGCGTCAACACCTGCAGCTTTGCTATGGCGAAGGGAAAGGTAAAACTGATGATCCTGGCGGAGGACATCTCGGAAAACAGCCGAAAAAAAATCATGAAGGAAATCCGAAAGTACGGCGTAAATCATATAGAATACGGTAATAGTGAGGAATTATCACATGCCGTGGGAGCTTCCGGCAGAAACGTGTTTGCCATATGCGACAAGGGTTTTGCAGAAGCGATTACAAAGGAAATCGAGCGGGAGTTAGAATAGAAAAAGTCCCTCGTGGACAGTAAGGAGGAAGTGTGTATGAAAATAAAGGATCTGGCCCGGGAACTGAGCCTGAGCGGCGATGAGGTTCTCGAAAAAGCGAAAGCCATGGGAATAAAAGTGTCCGGAACCAGCGATGATCTTTCAGACATCGATACGACAGCAGTAAAAAACACCATCTTAAAGGGTGGTACACATACGGAAACGAAGGTAGTGCGTACCAGGGCGAAGAAATCGGATGCAGAAAAAAAGGACGGTGGTCCTAAGGTGACAGTCAAAGCGGC
>ERZ824978.1394-NODE-1394-length-26314-cov-9.746715_pt1 | contig 26314 bp, 18 predicted proteins | sample MGYA00519860_ERZ824978 | MGnify/ENA primary metagenome ERZ824978 (study PRJEB31778, sample SAMEA3449184) | human gut metagenome | biome: human gut; feature: human-associated habitat; material: faeces | place: United Kingdom | collected 2010/2012 ... | reverse complement strand
GCAGGTGGCGGGCTTGGCACCCACCAGCTGGGTATCGTGGCCGGTGGCGGGGATGACCTGGCCCTTGGTGATGACTTCGCCGCAGACCTTGCAGACCTCATCGCCGGTATAGCCGTCCTGGGTGCAGGTGGCGGGCTTGGCGTTCTTCAGCTCGGGGTTGTGGCCCACCAGCTCCAGAGCGGCCAGCAGGGTACCATAGTTGTACACCAGCTCCTTCTGGGCGTCGGTAAGGGCGTTGTACTCAGCCAGCAGCTGACGCAGGTAAGCCTCGTCCTCCTTGGTCAGGTCCTCGATGGGCTTGAGGGCCTCGATCTTCTTGATGAGCTCCAGCACCGCCATTTCATCGGCGTTGTTGGGGTCGGCATCAATATACAGATACCCGATGGCAGCGGGGCCGGTCTGGCCGGACAGGCTGTAGGCCGTGACACGGTAGGCATAGGTCATGCCGAAGTGCAGGGCGGCGGTATCGGTATAGGTGCAGGCGGTGAGATTCTCCGCCAGGGTCTCGAAGCCATCGAACAGCCAGGTATCCTGGGTGTCGTCCTGGATGTGGACCGCAGCGCTGCGCTCCACCTTATAGACGATATCCTCGGCATTGGACTGCTTGGCGGCGGTCCAGGTCAGCAGGGCGTTGCGGACGCCGGTCTCCGTCACGGTGAGATCCGTGGGCGTGAAGTAGCTGGCATCCATGACGTTGACGCTGCCGTTCTCGGTGTTGAAGTACTTGTCCCAGACATAGGCGGTGTAGCCCACAGCGCCCTGGGGATAGTACAGGTTCAGGCCCCAGTCGTTGTACACGAAGCCGCTGGTGGTGGTGGTGCCCCACAGGCCGACGAAGTTGGCGTACAGGGCCACGTTGGCATAAGCGCCAGTCAGGGACACGGTGGTCTCCAGCAGAGGAGCGGTCATGCCGTTGAAGTAGTAATCCTTCAGGTTGGTGCAGGCGAAGAACCCCTTGGGACCGATACGCTCCAGGGTGGTGGGGAAGCTGACGCTCTTGAGGTGCTCGTTGCCGGCGAAGGCGCTGCCGCCCACGCGGACGGTGCCCTCGGGGATGCGGTAGCTCTCCGCCGTGCGGCCCTCGGGATAGCAGCGCAGGTTCGTGCCGTTCTTATCGAACAGGACGCCGTCCACGCTCTTGAAGTACAGGGAGCCGTCGGCCACGAAGATGTTCTGCAGGTTCACGCAGTCGGTGAAGGCATTGACGGTGTTGCTGACGCCGCAATCCTGGATGGAGGCGGGCAGAGTCAGCTCCGTCAGAGCCTCGCAGCCCACAAAGCCGCGGCTGGGCACAGCCGTCAGGGACTTGGAGAGGGTGACATTCTTCAGGGCGTCGTTGTAGGCCAGCGCGCTGCCGCCCATCTCGGTGACGGTGTCGGGAATGACAATGGTCTCCAGACCGGTCTTGGAGATGGCGCTGGCGCCGATGCTGGTCAGGCCATAGGGCAGACGCAGGCTGGTCAGATCGGGACAATTGTAGAAGGCGAAGGCGCCGACGGTCAGCCCATTGGCGGAATCCTCGAAGTAGATCTCCTCAATCCCGGAGCTGGAGAAGGCATAGGTGCCCACCTTGGTGACGCTGGCAGGAACGACGACCTTCTTGAGGCTGGTGTTGTTCTGGAACATCTTATCAGGGATCTCCGTCATGGTGGAGGGCAGGGTGAACTCGGTGGTCTCATTGCCCTGAGGCCAGATGTAGATCTCGCCGGTGTCCTTGAGCATCACAATGCCGTTGGAGGACACATAAGCGGCATTGCCGTCGGCCACGTTGATCTTCTTCAGGCCGCTGGCCAGATAGAAGGCATCCTTGGCCAGGCTGGTGACGGAGGCGGGGATATTGACCTCGGTGATATAGGCGGTCTTGTTGTAGTTCAGGTAAGCAAACGCCTTGCTATCGATGGATTGCAGGGTGTCGGGGAAGGCCAGCGTCCGGGCCTCATAGGGCTGATAGAAGGCGCTGTTGCCGATGGACTCCAGCTGGGTGCCGGAGAAGTCCAGATTCTGGAGCTTCCGGGCATAGTAGAAGGCCTGCTTGCCGATGGTCTTCAGCTGAGAGGGCCAGTTGATGGTCTCCAGCACCATGCAGTTATAGAAGGCGCGCTCACCGATGGAGGTGACGTTGTCGCTGAGCTTCACGGTCTTGACGGCCTTGGCGTTGTAGAACGCGCGCTCGGGGATGACGGTGAGGCTGCCGCAGTCGATGGAAGCGGCGGCGTTGCAGTCATAGAACGCGGAGCCGCCCAGGGAGGTGACGGACTGGGGAATGGTGATGGCCTTCAGAGCCTTCCAGCCGTAGAAGGCGTTGGCGCCGATGGAGGTCAACCCCTCCTTCAGGGACAGGGCGGTGGCCTTGGAGCAGCCGCGGAAGGCGTAATCGCCCACGGTCTCCACGGTGGCGGGCAGGTCCACAGCCGTCAGCGCGGAGCAGTTGCTGAACGCATAGGCAGGTACGGAGGTAAGGCTCTGGCCGAAGGCCACGGTCTTGAGCGCGGAGCAGCCGTCGAAGGCGTGCTCACCCAGGGTGGTGAAGCCATCGGGCAGAGTAATGGACGTCAGCTTGGTGCAGCCCTGGAAGGCGGCGGTGCCGATCTTCTTGAGGCTGGCAGGCAGCGTGACGGACGTGATGGTGTTTTTCTTATAGAACAGGTAGTCGCTGATGGCCTCCACGCCGTCAGGCACGGTGTAGGAGGTGCCCTTGAAGTCCTGGGGCAGGCTCACCAGAACCTTGCCGCCGCCGGCCAGCAGGGTGCCGTCCTCGGTCCGCTGGAGGGAAGCGCCGTCCTCGATGACATAGCCCTCAAAGGCGGGGCAGCTGACAAACGGGGTCAGACCGAAGGACAGGGTCTCGGCCTTGTAGGAGGCAGGGAAGGTCAGGGTCTTGAGGTTGGAGCAGCCCTGGAAGGCCCTCTCGCCGATGAAGGTGACGTTGTCGGGAACAATGAAGTTCACCAGCGCGGTGCAGCCCTGGAACATCTGCTTGCCGATGGTGGTCAGCTTGGGGGCCACAAAGGTGGTCAGGTTCAGGCTGTTGTAGAACGCGGAATCCAGGCCCTGGGGATCGCCCAGCACGGTGATGGTGGTCACATTGCTGCGGGCAAAGGCGTTGGTGCCGACGAAGGTCAGGCTCTCGGGGATGGTCATCTCCTCCAGACCGGCGCAGCCGGCAAAGCAGCTGGTGCCCACGGAGGTGACGTTGCTCAGATCGGGCAGCGCCTTCAGGCTCTTGCAGGTGAAGAACGCCGTCTTGGGCAGCTCGGTCAGGTTCTTGGACAGCTTCACGGAGGTTACAGCCGTGCAGTTGGCGAACTGGTCGCCGTTTGCGTCCATAGAGGTGACGGTGTCGGGAATGGTGATGCTGGTCAGGGCAAAGCCGTTATAGAACAGGCCGGCGCTGAGGCTGGTGACGCCGTCGGGGATCACCAGGTCGCCCTCCAGGGCCTCGCAGAAGTAGAACGCCTTGACGCCGATGGAGGTCAGGCCCTTGGGCAGGACGCCGTCGTCGGTGTGGCCCAGCGTCTTCAGGTTCTTGCAGTAGTAGAACGCGCCCTCGTTGATGACCTTCATCGTCTCAGGCAGGCTGACGCTCTGCAGGTTGTTGCAGTCATAGAACGCACGGTAATCGATCTGCTCCAGGCTGTCGGGGCAAATGACATTGAGAATGTAGTCGTTGTTCTTGAAGGCGTTCTCCCCGATGACGCGGACGCCGTCGGGAATGGTGACGGTGCTCTCGGAGCCGCTGTAGCTGACCAGGGTGTCGCCCACGATGTTGAAGGTGCCGGCGCCGCCGGCCTCGTTGACGGTGACGGCCAGATCATAGGTGGCGGTGCCGTTCTTGGCCTTGGCGGTGACGGTGGCGGTACCGGCCTTGTGGGCGGTAAGCTTGGCGTACTGGGTCAGCTGGTCGCCCTCGCCGTTGGGCTCAACGGTGACCACGGACTCGTCGGAGGAGGTCCACTCCAGGGTCAGGTCGGTGGCATAGAAGGGCGAATAGCCATACAGCCGGACATTGGTATAGGTGGTGTCAGGCAGCATGGTCACGGAGGAGGTGTTCAGCAGGAATTCGCTCATGGGAACATCCGCGCCCACCTCGTCGGTGACGGTGATCTGGCACTGGGCCTCCACGTCGGTCCAGACGGAGGACTTGACGGTGATGGTGGCGGTGCCGGGAGCCTTGGCGGCCACGATGCCGCCCCGGACCTCGGCCACGCTGGAGTCGGAGGAGCTCCACACCAGATTCTGGTCGGTGGCGTCGTCGGGAGTCACAGTGGCGTTCAGCTGGACATAGCCCTTCTGGGGCAGGGTCACAGCGGTCTGGTCCAGAGTGATCTGGGTGACGGGATTGTCAGCCAGCTTTACGCGGTAAGCGCACTGATTCAGCGCATAGTCATAGGCCACCACATAGAAGGTACCATTCAGGAGCTTCTGATAGAAGTCCGTGACGTCGAAGGTGTAGGTATACTCCTCGTAGGCCCGGGGAGAGGTACCGTCGGCCTTCAGGGCGGGGATGATGCCGTCGTAGTAGTTGGAGCCAAGGCTCATTTCCTTCTTGCCGTTGTTGACGTTGGTCTTCCACTGGGTGGAGTACAGGGTGGCGCCGGCCAGGCAGAAGTTATCGGCCAGGGTCACGTCCAGGTACTTCCGGCCGTCAGCGCCGGTGCGGAAGGCCAGGCCCTCCCGGTCCACGATGTAGGGCATTTCACCGTCGGAGGTGAAATTGAAGGTGTAGGTATCCTTCAGGTTGTCCTGCACGTCGAAGCCGTCAATATAGGTCTTGGCGGTGTAGGTCATGCGGGTGTTGTTGGGGATCACGCCGCTGGAGTTCAGCGCGGGGAAGATCTCGCCCACATAGGCGGGACGCACCTGCTGGCTGCTGGAGTTATACATGGCCTTGCGGGTGTTGAGGCCGTCGCTGTCCAGATACACCTCGCCGGTGTCGCTGTCCGCGATGGTGACATCCGTGGTCTTGGCCGCGCGCAGCAGGCCGGCCTGCAGGTAGTACAGGTTGCTGATGCCGTTGCCGCCGCCCAGGTCCACGCAGATCTTATCGGCGGAGGTGGAGGGGGTGTCGTAGCCCTCGGGCACCACGAAGGGATACATGCCCAGGCGCATGACGTACATCATGGCGTAGACGCCGGACACGTTGGTGGCGTACATCTTCACGTCCTCGCCGTTATAGATATCGGCGTCCTCGAAGATGGGGGCCTTGGTCCAGTCGCCGTAGAAGCCCAGGAAGGGCACGGACAGCGCGGGATCGTCGTTGTTGGTCAGCTCCACGAAGCCTTCCACATAGATGCCGTTGGGGAACTTGGCCAGGTACTCCCGGTCCGCATCGGACAGGCGGACGGTGACGGTGACCGTGGTCTCGCCCTTGGCGGGCACGGTGACGGTGGTGCCGCTGAGGGAGCCGCCGGAGACCTTGATGGCGCTGGTGTCGGCGGAGAGGACATAGCCCTTCTGGGCGATGTACAGGCCGTCGGTGGTAGTGCTCTCGGTCTGGACCTGGGTATTGACGTCATAGGACAGGGCGGAGCCGGTGAGGTTCTTCACCACGAAGCTCAGCTTGTACACGCCCAGCTGGTCGGCGTCGTCGCCCAGCTCGATCTTGGTCTTTTCCTGACCCCGGACATACAGGTAGGCAGGAGTGGTGGTGGCCGCGGCCAGGTTCACCATGCCGGAGCCCTGCTTGCGGGGAGAGTATGCCACGCCTTCCTCATCGTACAGAACGTTGGCGGTGCTCATCAGCAGGCGGTTCACCAGAATCTGCTTGTCGGTGTCGGAGGCGCCGGGCATCAGGGTATTCACATACTCCAGAGCGGCGGCCACGCCGGCCAGATACGGAGAGGCCATGGAGGTGCCGCTCATGTAGCCGTACTGGGCGAAGGGCAGAGAGGAATAGATGTTGCCGCCGGGGGCGGTGATCTCAGACTTGAGAGACAGGGAGGGCAGAGGACCCCAGGAGGAGAAGTCGCTCATGGCCACATAGCCCTTCTCGGTGGAGGACACGGTGAGCTTCTTCTCGGTCTCATTGGCCATCATCTGGCCGTTGGACAGGCTGATGCACACGGTGGGGATCTTGTAGTTTTCCACCGACATGTTCAGCAGGTAGCCGTCGCGGTTGTTGTAGATGACGCAGCCGGCGGCACCGGCAGCGGCGGCGTTGAGCTGCTTCTGCTCGAAGGACAGGCCGCCGCGCATGACCACGGCGATCTTGCCGGTGACGTCCAGGCCCTGGTAATCGGCCACGTCGCCGTTGTTGGGCACCATGACGTACTCATAGGTCTTAGAGGTCTCGCTGCCCAGCAGCAGCTGGGTGAAGCTGTGACCGGACACATCATTATAAGGTACGCGGCCCTCGCCGATCAGGAACGCCGCAGTCTCGTTGGCGTTGACGGAGGCAACGGACAGCGCCGCATCATAGGAGGACGAGGAGCTGATGATGCCGGTGTCGGGGTCGGACACGGAGGTGAAGTCGCCGTGGGCACCGCCCTGAGAGGAGGAGTAGGAGTTGCCGGCAGAGCAGTTGAGCAGGATGCCGGAGGCCTTCACCAGGTCATAATACTTGGTGGTCAGGTCGCCCTCGGCCTCGCGGCCAAAGCCGCCGTTGGAGCCCAGGGACATATTGATGACGTCCACGTCCAGCAGCAGCGCATCGTTCAGAGCCGCCAGGATGGTATCCGTGGAGGCGCCGTTGGTGGAGTCGGAGAATACCTTGAAGATGGCCAGCTGGGCCTCGGGAGACTGACCGGCGAAGGTGACGCTGCCGTCGGCGTCCACGGTCTTGCCGGCGGCGATGCCGGCCACATGGGTGCCGTGGTCATTGCCGTATTTCTCCACAGCGTCGGCAGAGGGGACAACGTCCGCGTCGGCGTCGGCATAGTCGAAGGCAAAGGGCACCTTGGCGCTCTTATACAGGTCGTCCTCGGTCAGCAGCTCCAGGGAGCTGGAGCTGTGCTTCTGGGCATACCACAGAGCGGCATAGCTGTATGCGGTGACCTTGGTCTTGCCGTCCTCGCCCTGGCTGATCTGATAGAGCAGCTTGGACAGGCTGGACTTCTGCAGCTTCTGCACGGCAGGAGCGTTGGCAAAGGCCTCGTGGTTCACATCCAGACCGGTGTCCAGGATGCCGATGAGCGTCCCCTCGCCCTGGTACTGGGTGTTGTTGGAATAGGCGGCCACTTCCGCGGCGGTCAGCGCCTGGCCCAGAGTGGCGGAGCCCATGGAGTCGGTATAGTAGGTCTGGCACAGCACCACGTCCACTACGCCGTCAAGCTTCTTGATGTCGTTGATCCTGCCATAGGGCACCTGGGCGGCAAAGCCGCTGATGACGGAGGTATAGCTGAAGGTAAAGGAGCTGGGGATGCTCTGGCTCTCCATGGCGTTCATAACGGAGAGCTGGACATCGGCGATCTCCTCCAGCTGAGCCTTGGCGGCAGCCGTCTGCTGGAAGTCCAGCATGGACATGCCGGCATTGGTGCGGTTGCGGGCATCCAGCAGGCTGTCCGCATCCAGCTGCACAACGACACGGACCATTTCGTCATCTGCGGGGACATCGGACTTGGACACCTTGCTGGGGTCCATGTTCTCCTCGAAGATGGACAGACGGTCGCTGTCTGTGAGTTCATTGGTCACATCGGTGGCCGTCAGCCCGGTCTGGGCGTCGACCGGCGTCAGTTCTGCCGCCATGGCGCTGACCGGCAGGACGCTGATGAGCATCATCAGCACCAATACCAGAGCAAGCAGCCGCTGCGGCATTCTCGTCTTTTTCATCGATCGACTTCCTTCCTGAATTTTTTCGTTCCACTCCCCTGCTGTGTTGAGGAATTTCCTGATTGCATAATTATACTTCCTTTCGCCCGCAAAAGCAAGGAATTTCTTCCAAAAACAAGGATTTTTTCAGGAAACGTTTCCTGTGTTTCCGCCGGGTGGACGGCCGGTTGGCGCTTTTTCCCGATGCTTCGGTATCACACCACCGTGATAAACGACCAGTTGTTTTTTGTACTTATCTCATGAACAGTTTCCAGGCTCAGCGTCCGTGTTGTACAAATCCGCCAAAATGTCAGCCTCCCCTTTTCCGCCCCGCTGATTCCGTCCGCATTACACGCACATTTGTGTTTGTTCGTGCCGGGTGGACGGCAGCGGAAAAGCCTGGAAATATCTTCCATGAATATTCTGTATATCTTTTTGTATAATCCAGGTATTTACCCTTTATAGGGACATTTTTACCGAACGGTTCTGCGTTTTTCATGCAGAGGACGGGCAGAAAAAGGCCGCTGCTTTCAGCGAAGCAGCGGCCGGAAGGGGCGGTTTTATTTTACCAGCCGTCCATCGGACCAGACGGCAGTGATGTTGTGACGATGGAGCATGTAGATGGCCCGCTCAAAGCGCTCCCGCACCGTCAGCTGGCGGACAGGCTCCGGGAAGTCGCCGTCATCCACCACGATGGCGTGAAGGAGCTTGCCCACAGCGAAGCCCTCGCCGCCGCCGAAGTACCGGTGGCCGGCGGTGGTGCCCAGGTAGTAGCCCTCCGGCACCGTCAGGAAATCCTCGGACCAGTCGGTTTCCATGCGCTTGACCTTGGAGGCCCGGATGCTCATGGTGATGACCTTGTACATGGGCAGCTGGGCGCCGCCGGCAATGTCGGAGCCCAGGGTCACCCAGATCCCCTGGCGCAGCATCTCCCGCACCGGGGAGACGCCGCTGCAGAGGTTGATGTTGGAGCCGGCGCAGTGGGCCACCACCACCCCGGCCCGGCGGATGGCGGCGCACTCCCGGGCGTCGGAGTAGACGCAGTGGGCCATGACGGTGTGGTCCTTCCAGAGGCCGAACTTGTCGTAGCTCTCCCAATACTGGGGGCAGTCCGGGTGCAGCTCACGGACCCAGGCGATCTCCCCCCGGTTTTCCGACAGGTGGGACTGAACGTACAGCCCACGGTCCCGGGCGATGCGGCCCAGGGCGGCCATCAGCTCATCGGTGCAGCTGGGGGTAAAGCGGGGGGTGATGATGGGCTTTATGTGGTCGAAGCGGCAGCCATCCAGCCAGCGCAGCGTCTCGGATATGGACTGCTCCGTGGTCTCCTGCAAAATGCCGGGCAGGCCGTTGCGGTCCATGTTCACCTTGCCCACGAAGCCCGTGACGCCGGCCCGCTCCAGCTCCTCCATGAGGATCCAGGTGGCCTCGGTATGCAGGGAGGAGAACATGCACACCCGGGTGGTGCCGTTGGTGATCAGGTCCGTGGCCAGACGGCGGTAGGTCCGCCGGGCAAAGTCCGGGTCGGCGAACCGGGCCTCGGTGCGGAAGGTGTAGGTATTCAGCCAATCCAGTAGGGGCAGGTCCATGCCCATGCCCAGCATGGGATACTGGGGGGCATGGAGGTGCATATCCGCAAAGGACTGCATGATGAGCCGGTCGCCGTAATCCGTCAGGGGCGCCGAGGCAAACGCCTCCGGCAGAGCGTCGTACACCCCCCGGACCGCGCCGTCCTCCAACACCAGATAACCGTGCTCCCGGATGTCCAGCTTCCCCAGCTGCGGGGCCTGGACGATGTTGCCGCGTAAAACCTGTGTCATGATGAGTCGCTCCTTTCGGAAAATAAAAACGGGCGCCCCGCCGGCTTTCCGGCGGAGCACCCATAGCAGGGCCGTGGGCGGCCCCGTAGAAACGCCCTGCGCCATGCCCGCAGGGCTATATGAGTTCCCTATGTGATACACAGATTATAGCACAGGGGGATGCGTTTGGCAAGGAGAAAAAGCGCGCTATGCATTGCCGTCCCTTCCATATGGACTGACAAGCTGAGGCCCCGCCAGATGGCGGGGCCTTGAGCTATGTGTCAGCTTCAGTTCATCTGCTTGCGGCGGGAGAGGTTCACGGTACCGTCGTTCATTTCGTGGACGGAGTCCAGGCTCTTGCCGGTGCCGATGGCCACACAGCTGATGGCGTTCTCCGCCACCACGGTGTGAATCCCGGTGCGGGCGGTGATGAGCTTGTCAAAGCCGTCCACCAGGCTGCCGCCGCCGGTCATGACGATGCCGTTGTTGGCAATGTCGGCCACCAGCTCCGGGGGCGTGCGCTCCAGAACGCCGTGAATCGCCTCCAGAATGCGCTCCACCGGCTCCTCGAAGGCCTCCAGCATCTCGGTGGAGGTGACGGTAATGGTCTTGGGCAGGCCGGTCATCAGGCAGCGGCCCTTGATCTCGATGGTAGTCTCCTCGTCCTTGGGGAACACGCAGCCGATCTGCATCTTCATCTGCTCGGCGGTACGTTCGCCGATGAGGATGTTGTGTTTGCGGCGCATGTACTTGACGATGGCTTCGTTGAACTGGTCGCCGGCTACCTTGATGGAGGCGCTCTCCACCACGCCCTTCAGGGAGATGACGGCGATATCGCTGGTGCCGCCGCCGATGTCCACCACCATGTGGCCCTCGGGCTTGGTGATGTCGATGCCTGCGCCGATGGCGGCGGCCACGGGCTCCTCGATCAGATACACATGACTGGCGCCGGACTGCAGGCCCGCGTCCACCACGGCGCGCTCCTCCACCTCGGTGATGCCGGAGGGGACGCAGATGATGACACGAGGCTTGAAGATGTGGTGGAAGCTGCCGCTGACCTTGCGGATAAACTCCTTGAGCATCCGCTCCGTCATGTCGTAGTCGGAGATGACGCCCTCACGCAGGGGGCGGATGGCCACGATGTTGCCGGGGGTACGGCCCAGCATGGCCTGGGCATCGGCGCCCACGCTGAGCAGGCGGCCGTCGTCCTTGTTGATGGCCACCACAGAGGGCTCATTGAGCACAACGCCCTTGCCCTTGACATATACCAATACCGATGCGGTACCCAGGTCGATACCGATATCCTTTGCTAACGAACACATAATGCTGCACCTCATTTTTCTGATATGGACCACAGCCCTCAGGGGGCCGTATTATTCCCTGATGCTCTATTATAATGGTGATTTTCCCATTTTGCAAGAGGATTTGCGTGATTTTCCAAATCGTAATCTTTTGTTCATATTTTGCAGCTTTTCCGCCGATGTCTCATTATGCACCGGCAGCGGGAAAATTATTCCTCCCGGCTGATGGCCAGGGTCAGGCCCGCCACGTCGGCAGCCCCCGCCTGACGCAGCACCCGGGCCGCCTCAGACAGGGTGGCCCCGGTGGTACAGATGTCGTCGATCAGCAGGAAGCGCTTCCCGGCGATGTTCTCCGGACGGACAGCCTCGTATACGCCCAGGACATTGGCCCGGCGGGCGTCGGCATCGTCCAGGCCGGACTGGGCCGGGTTGTCCGTCGTCTTGCGCAGGGTCTCCTGGGGCTCCACATGCCACTCCACGCACAGGCTCCCGGCCAGATACCGGGCCTGGTCAAAGCCCCGCCTGCGCAGACGCTTCCGGCTCACCGGCACCCAGGTGATGGCATCGAACTCGCCGCTGAATTCCTCCGCGGCGCAGCGGGCCATGAGACTGCCGAAGCAGGGCAGCCCGCCCATGCGGCCCTTGAACTTGAAGTCCAGCAGGGCCCGGCGCACGGCATCCTCATAGTAGAGCGGCGCAGCCACCCGGAGCCCGGACACCTGCCGCCGGGCCCGGTCCCCGGTGTAGGGCAGGGTCTTTTCGCAGTCGCCGCAGATCAGGTCCCTGCCGCCGATGTGCCGATTGCAGAAGGGGCACTTCCGGGGAAACAGAAGGTTCAGCGCTCCCTGCTCCAGTTGGTTCAGGCGCTCATTCAGGTCACTCATGCCCATGGCTTTCTCCTCCTTGCTTGAGCCTGCGGCGCAGGCCGCTGTATCGCCGGGTGCGGCGGTCGTTTTCCGCCATCTGCCCGGGGATCACGTCGTCGCCTACCATCACCAGCAGCTCCCGCGCCCGGGTGATGGCGGTGTACAGCACGCCCCGCACCAGCAGGGACGGAGCCGCCGGGGCGGATACCAGCACCACGGCCCGGTATTCGCTGCCCTGGGCCTTGTGGACGGTCATGGCGTAGGCCATGTCCAGCTGGCCCAGCAGGTCCGCCGTGTACACGCTGACCCGGTCGTCGAAGCGGATGGTCACCAGCTCGCCGGAGGGGTCGATGTCCTCCACCGTGCCCACGTCGCCGTTGAAGATGCCGCTGCCGGCCTCGCCGCTGTCCTTCTGCCAGATCACATCGTAGTTGTTCTTGGTCTGCATGACCCGGTCCCCTACCCGGAACACCATGTCGCCCCAGGCCTTCTGGCGCTTGCCGGGGGACGGGGGATTCAGCGCCGCCTGCAGGGCGCGGTTCAGGCTGACGGTGCCGGTCTCCCCCTTACGGGTGGGGGAGAGCACCTGGATCTGTCCGGCGGGAATGCCCATATTTTCCGGCAGGCGGGTGCGGCACAGGTCCACCACCGTCTGCACCAGCCGGTCAGGCGACCGGCGGCACAGGAAAAAGAAGTCGTTCTGCTTGTTTTTCAGATCCGGGGACCGGCCCCGGTTCACCGCATGGGCGTTGCGGATGATGGCGGACTGCTCCGCCTGGCGGAATACCTCCGTCAGGGTCACCGACGCCACTGAGCCGCTGCGCAGAATATCCCCCAGCACGTTGCCGGGCCCCACGGAGGGCAGCTGGTCCGGGTCCCCCACCATCACCAGGCGGCACCCGGGCTTCAGGGCCGCCAGAAGGGCGTCCATCAGCGGCAGGTCCACCATGCTCATCTCGTCCACAATAACGGCGTCGGCCTCCAGCAGGTCCTTTTCATTTTTCTTGAACGTCACCTCGCCGGTGAGCTCGTTGAAGGTCATGCCCAGGCAGCGGTGGATGGTCTGGGCCTCCCGGGAGCACAGCTCGCTCATGCGCTTGGCTGCCCGGCCCGTGGGGGCCAGCAGCAGCACCGTCAGGCCCATGCGCTCCAGCAGGGTCACAATGCCCCGGGTGGAGGTGGTCTTGCCGGTGCCGGGGCCGCCGGTCAGCAGCAGCACCCCGGACCGGGCCGCCAGCGTCACGGCCTGACGCTGGTGAGGGGCATAAGCAATGCCCTGCTGGCGTTCCATCTCGGTGATGATCCTGTCCACATTTTTCCCGGTCTGCCGCGGCGCATCCCGCAGGGACAGAAGCCGCCGGGCCACCCGGGTCTCCGCCTGATACAGGCGCAGCAGATAGCAGGCCTGGACATTGGCCACCTGCTCCTGAACGATGACGCCCCGGGTCAGCAGGCCGTCCAGGGCCGTCTCCAGGGCGTCGGTGTCCGCGCTGATGAGCTGGGCGGCGGCGGACAGCAGCTTGTCCCGGGGCAGGAACACATGGCCGTTGTTCAGGTTGTGGGATAATTCGTATGTAAGAGCGGCCTCCACCCGGCAGGGGCTGTCGCCGTCGAAGCCCATGCTCAGGGCGATCTCGTCCATGGTGGAAAATTCCACACCATAGGCGTCGCCGGTCAGCAGATAGGGGTCCTCCCTCAGCCGGGGCAGAGCATCCGCCCCGTAGGCCCGGTACAGCTGCATAGCCAGGGGCACCGGCAGCTCATACCGGGCCAGGAACTCCATGACCCGCTTGAGCCCCGTCAGCTCCCGGAAGGCGGCAGACAGCTCCATGGCCCGCCTGGCGGTGATGCCCTTGACGGTCTGAAGCCGCTCCGGCTCCTCCTCGATAACGGCCAGAGTGTCTGCCCCGAAGCGGTCTGCCAGCCGCTGGGCCATGGCGGGGCCGATGCCCTTGAGAATGCCGGAGGACAGGTAGGATACGATCTCCTCCTCCGTCCGGGGCATCCGCCGCTCCACGGACTCCGCCGCAAACTGGGGCCCATAGCTGGGGTGGTTGGTCCACACCCCGGTGACGGTCATGCCCTCGCCGGGAGCGGCGCAGGGAATGCACCCCACCACCGTTACCAGCTCCCCGTCCTCCGTCAGCAGGGAGAGCACGGTGTAGCCGTTGTCCTCATTCTGAAAGATCAGGCTTTGTACGGCGCCCTCCACCGTGCAGCGTTCGGCCATACCGGCCCTCCTTATGGTAAATTCTGAATGATCTCCTCCGGAGCCAGCAGCAGGACGTTGTCATACCGCTGCGTAAGCTCCCGGGCCCGGGACAGTCCCGCCTCATCCAGTCCGCAGTCGCAGATCACGATGGGCGGCAGGCCCCGCAGCTGCCGCCGCAGGTCCAGCAGCTGGGCCACCGGGCCGGAAAAATCACCGCTCCCCCGGGCGGGGACCAGCAGCACGGCCCGGGCGGGCTCCCGCCGCCGCAGCCACCCCGTCAGCAGCCAGAACAGGGCCGCCGCTCCTGTGGCCGCCAGAAACGCCAATACGCCGTCTTGCAGCACCTCCATACACTCACCTCGGTACCAGTGTATGCGGCGGCGGGGACGGGGGTGCGGGCGGCAGAAACGTGTTGCATTCCGCCGCGCCATTTGATACAATAGCCATGGCGCTGCACGAACGGCAGGCGGTTGGCTGATGATCCCCGAAAGGGGGGTGACGCCATGCGGATTACATTACATATCGGGCCCTATACGGTTACGATCATTGTAAAGAAACGCGAAAACCGCCACTCGGCCAAGTGACGGTTTTCATTATGAATTCCTGATTGAACCGAGCCAACCGCTTGTCGCAGCGCCCTTTTCTGTGTTCATTATAGGCGGCGCAGGCCGTCTTGTCAAGCCCCGGGACCGTCTCCCGGGGCCTGATTTTCTTTTGTGCGGGTCAGGTACGGGGGGTTGTGCGGTTTAATACTGATAGCCCCGCTTTTCGTCGCGGAATTCCTCCACCCGGGCCCGGTAGGCCTTCATGGCGGTGTCTTCAAAGGCCAGCTTCACGTCCTTTGCGCCCATCTGCTCCAGGAGGTACCGGGTGAAGGGCGGGTTCAGAGGCAGCAGCGGCCCGATGAGGTAGGTGGCCATGAGGCCGCCCCGGAGAAAGCCCTCGGCAAAGGCCCCGGGATGGCGGCCCACACCCCGCTCCACCCGGAACAGGGGGTTCGCCAGCTCATCATCGGGATAGGTGTGGCCGAACAGGCTCTTGAAGCCAACGATTTCCATATCCTGGAAGCTGCCCAGCAGGAAGCTGTTGTGCCGCTTCATCATGTGATACTCGGCGTGGGTCTTGAGAATGCCCAGGCCGTCGAAGGCGCGCTTGCCGTCGATGACCACATATTCGCCCAGGGCGTCCAGGGCGTTGCCGGTGGCCAGCATCAGCCCGCCGCCGTCCACATACCGCTCCAGCTCCGCCCGGTAGGGGGCCAGGGCCTTGACCATCAGCTGCAGGCCCCGCTCCGTGGCCGAGCCCACATACACCAGGTCCACGCCGCCGTCCAGGAAGGCGGGGCGGTCCTTCAGGCCGGTCTCCACCACCTCCATCTCCGGGCAGCACTGACGCAGATACGTCACGTTCATCAGATCGCCGCAGAGGTTCGCCACCTCGGGAAACAGGATCTCGGTTTTCATGCCTGCACCTCCTTATCCGCGCTGTCCGCCGCCCGGCTTTGGGCGATGGCCTTCATCTGGTCGAACACCTGATATGCCAGCTCCAGCGTGTCCGTGCCGTAGAGCACGTACAGCTCGTCGCCGGGCTCATAAGCCATCAGGGCCGCCGCGTCGTGCTCGTCCACGGCGCAGGCCAGCCGGTCCTCCGGCACCCCCGCCATCAGGCAGCGCAGCTTGTAGTCCTCACACCGCAGGCCGGTGCACACCACCCGGACGATGCTCTCGTCCGCCAGGTACTCGAAATCCGTGTCATAGAACCAGCACACGTTTTCCGACCAGTGGGGCACGTCCGTCAGTGAGTTCATCAGCAGCATGACCTCCTTTTTGCCGGGACGGGAGGCAATATAGTGGAATACCCGGGAGCAGGCCAGGGCGTTCTTGTCCTTGGCCATTTCCCGCACCAGGGTCACGTTCCCCACCTTTTCGGCGTTGTGGCGGCTCTCGGTGATGGCGGACTCTGCCAGGACGCGGGCAATCTCCCCGTGGTCATAGCCCAGCTGCCGCAGCACGGCAATGACCGTTACCATATTATAAATATTGAACACACTGTCGGAGATCAGGGTATAGGGATATTCCTTACCCTTCTCCCGGATGGTCATGGCGCCCCCGGCGATGTCCACATGGGTGGCCAGGTAATCGCTGTCCGGAGAGTGGAAGCCGCAGTCCTGGCACACGGCCCGGCCAATGTGGTGGTAGCGGCGGTATTCATAGCGCAGCTTCCCGGCGCACTTGGGGCAGATGCGCACGTCGTTGATGTGGTTGACGCACTCCACGGTGTCCGTGGGCAGGCGGTCGATGCCGAAATACACCCGTTCATTTTCCGGAGCCAGGCCGCAGGAGATCAGGTCGTCGGCGTTGAGCACCAGCCTGGACGAGGCGGGAACGCTGCGGCTGATAATGTCCGCAATAAATTCCGCGTGGGCGTTGCGCATGATGCTGTCCCGGAACAGATTGGTAACGGCAATATAGTCCGGGGTGATGTAGGGATACACCCGCACACTGGACCGCTCGTCCACCTCCAGCACCGCCATGTCGTAATTCTTCACCCGGCCCGCCAGATCACAGCCCTTCAGAAGGGCTGTGGCAATGCCGCTGGCCACGTTGGAGCCCGCCCGGTTGATGAGCACACGGTGGCCCTCCTTCTCCAGGGTCTCCGCCAGAAGGTTGCTGACGGTGGTTTTGCCGTTGGTGCCGGTGACGGCGATGATGGTCTTGGGACGGCCCACATATTTCAGGAAGTCCGGGCACAGCTTCAGCGCCAGGGTCCCGGGGAAGTCCGTTCCGTTGTGCCGGGTGATCTTCAGCGCCGGGACGGACAGCTTCGCCATCCACAGCGCAAACAGGAATCGCAGTTTACCCATTGTTTTCAAGCCTCCTTGGTAACGATCGCCGCCGCCCGGCAGCTGCAGCCGTCGGCATTTTCAAATTTCAGGGGCATGGTCAGGAACGTGAATTCCCGGCCGATGAGCTGCGCCAGCCCCTTGAGGTTCTCGGTATTCACCAGCCCCGCGCCAAACAGAGTCAGGTGATTGGGGAAATCCACCGTGTCGCAGGGGTCCAGGGAGATGGAATCCTCCCCCACCCCCTTCAGAGACAGGCCCGCCACGAACCGGGCGGCCTCCTCGGTCAGACACGGAAACCCCTCATAATAGGCATCGGTGCCCCAGTATTGGTCCCACCCGGTGCAGAACAGCAGAAAATCTGCGTCCCGTATGGCGGCCTCGTGCCGCAGCAGCAGATCCAGACGGATCTGGGCCTGGCCCCGGCAGTCCAGGACGAAGCCCCGGCCCACGAAGCGGTCCGCGCCGCAGCCGTCCAGGGTCAGGGCCCCGTCGATCATGTGGGCAGGGGCGTCCATGTGGGTGCCGGTGTGGGAATACATGTGCAGCAGCGTCTCCCGGTAGCCGCACTGGGAAACGGTGCAGGCGGTGGTGAGCCGGGGCTGCTCCGTGCCGGGATAGACGGGCATGTCCTCCCGGATGGTGTGGGTCAGATCGATAACAGTCATGCTTGCTTCCCTCCTTCGGGCCGTTCCCGGGTGTGCAGATATACCATCAGGGCCGCTATGTCGGCGGGGGATACGCCGGAGATGCGGCCCGCCTGGCCCAGGTTCTCCGGGCGCAGGGCGGCCAGCTTCTCCCGGGCCTCCAGCCGCAGGCCCTGAATATGACGGTAATCCATATCCGGCGGCAGGCGGCGGCGCTCCAGCTTCTCAAATTCCTCCACCTGCTTCTCCTGGCGGCGGATATAGCCCTCGTACTTCACGGTGATCTCCACCTGCTCCCGGACGGCGGGGGGCAGGTCCGGGTCCGCCGGGTCAAAGGGGCGCAGGTCCTCGTAGCTTACCTGGGGCCGGCGCAGCAGGTCGATGAGGCGGCAGCCGTCGGCCACCGGGGCGGTGCCCCGGGCCGCCAGCAGATCGTTCAGGGCTGCCGAGCCGGGGATGCCGGTTTTCTCCAGGCGCCTGATCTCCCGCTCCACGGCGGCGTATTTCTCCTCCACCTGCCGCAGCCGCTGCCGGGATACCAGGCCGATGCGGTATCCCACGGGGCACAGGCGGCGGTCGGCGTTGTCCTGCCGCAGCAGCAGCCGGTATTCCGACCGGCTGGTCATCATGCGGTACGGCTCCTGGGTGCCCTTGGTCACCAGGTCGTCGATGAGGGTGCCGATGTAGCTTTCGCTGCGCTTCAGGATCAGCGGCTTCCGGCCCAGCAGGGCCAGCGCCGCGTTGACGCCCGCCACAAAGCCCTGGACCGCCGCCTCCTCATAGCCGGAGGAGCCGTTGAACTGTCCCGCGCCGTAAAGTCCTTCCACCGCCCGGGTCTCCAGGGTAGGCCGCAGGGCCAGGGGGTCGATGCAGTCATATTCGATGGCGTAGGCCGGACGCATCATCTCCGCCTGCTCCAGTCCGGGGACGGACCGCAGCATTTGCAGCTGCACATCCTCCGGCAGAGAGGAGGAAAAGCCCTGGATGTACATTTCCTCGGTGTCCAGGCCCATGGGCTCGATGAACAGCTGATGCCGCTCCTTGTCCGGAAAACGGACGATCTTTGTCTCGATGGACGGACAGTACCGGGGACCTATGCCCTGGATGGCCCCGGAATACAGGGGGCTTTTGTCCAGGTTTTCCCGGATGATCCGGTGGGTCTCCTCCGTGGTATATGTCAGCCAGCACGCGGCCCGGTTTTCCGGGGGACGCTCCGTCTCGAAGCTGAAGGGCAAGGGAGACGGATCCCCCTCCTGGAGCTGCATTTGAGAAAAGTCGATGCTCCGGCGGTTGACCCGGGGAGGGGTGCCGGTTTTGAACCGCCGCAGAGGCAGGCCCAGGGCCAGCAGGCTTTCCGTCAGAGGTCCGGCGGCGTGAAGGCCGTCGGGGCCGGATTTCTCCACGCAGTCGCCCACGATGGTGCGGCCCCGGAGATAGGTGCCGGTGCACAGCACCACCGCCCGGACCCGGTATACCGCCCCGGTGCGCAGCACCACGCCGGTGACGCGGCCGTTTTCCGTCCGCAGGGCCACCGCCTCCGCCTGGCGCAGGGTCAGGTGCTCCTGCATCTCCAGGGTGTGCTTCATGATCTGCTGATAGGCCCGGCGGTCCGCCTGGGCCCGCAGGGACCACACGGCAGGCCCCTTCCGGCGGTTGAGCATCCGGTATTGGATGCAGGCCCTATCCGCCGCCCGGGCCATTTCGCCGCCCAGGGCGTCCAGCTCCCGGACCAGGTGACCCTTGGCGGTGCCGCCAATGGCGGGATTGCAGGGCATGTTGCCCACGGCGTCCAGGTTGATGGTCAGGCACACGGTGTCCAGCCCCAGCCGGGCGGCGGCCAGGGCCGCCTCGATGCCGGCGTGTCCCGCGCCGATAACGGCAATATCAAATTGTCCCGCGTCAAATTCTCTCATGCTCGTTCCTCAGTTCCGGCGCAGGATCACCACCGCCACCTCCGGGCGGTTCAGGATCCGCACCATGCCGCCCAGGCCCCGGGTGACAAACACATCCGCGTCCCGGCAGGTGTAAAATCCGTTGGTATAGGAGGGCAGCAGCGCGCCGCCGTTGCCCAGCAGGCCGTCGGTAAAGGGCAGCCGCCACAGGCCGCCGTGGCCGTGGCCCGACAGGGTCAGATCCGCCCCAAGGGCGGCGTAATCCGTTTCAAAATGGGTATTCCGGTGGGCCAGCAGCAGCCAGAACCCGTCGCCGATGGCGTCCCGGACATCCCGGGCCACCTCCTGGGGCGTTTTCTGGTCGGCGAAGCCGTTGGGGTCGTCGATGCCCGCCACGGCGATGGCGCCGCCGTTCCGCTCCAGCGTTACAAAGGTGTTGCTCAGATAGGTGACGCCGCATTCCTTCAGCAGCGGCGTCAGCTCCGACATGGCCCCGGCAGCCCACTCATGATTACCGGAGACGAAATACGTAGGCGCCATAGCCGTCAGCCCACGCAGCAGAGGCCGCAGATATTCCGTGCCGCTCCACTCGTCCACCAGGTCGCCCACCAGCGCGATGATATCGGGCCGGGCCTTCCGCACCGCCTCCAGAAGGCGGCTGTTGTCCCGGCCGAACCGGCGGCCATGGAGATCCGACAGCACCACGATCCGGGCCCCGTCCCACCCCTGCGGCAGCCGCCGGGAGGTGAAGGTGTATTCCTCGGTGGAGAGGGTGTAGTTCCCCCACCACAGGCCCGCCCCGGCCAGGGTCAGCGCCGCCAGCAGCAGCGGCAGGGCCGTGTTTTTCCTTTTGCGTTTCTTGTCCAACCGCGCCGCCTCCTTACAGGATACCCTATTATATAATAGGTTCCCCGGGGTTTGCAAGTCTTTTGTTGTGCAGAATAGCAAAAAGTGATCGTGCGTTTTTATGAAAAATGTACATTTGCACCCTTGCGAAAATGCTCCCGCCGACGTATACTATATATGTAAAAAGCGAAGAAAGGAGCGTGATACCATGACCAACATTTTCATGAAGGGCGATCTGGATGACATGATCTTCGAGGGAACCGATTGGCAGCCCAGCGAGCGGTAAATCCGGTGCTTACCAAGGAGAAGGCCACGCCAAGGCGTGGTGATTTTTTTTAACAGAAAAAGCGTTTTTCGAGTTGATGCGCCGCAGGGCGCTTTTTTTGTGCCCATTTTTACGCTCATTTATCGTCTGCGGCGCCGCAGGTCGGCTGCGATCAAGACCCCGCAGGCCAGCAGCAGGCCCGCCAGAATGAGGAGGGCGCAGCTGCGGAAATATTCCTCCGGCAGAATCAGGATCACCGGGTCCGTCATCGGGTCAAACAGCCAGTTGTCCTTTCCCGGAAAAAAGATGGTGTGGAACACCGTAAATGCCCGGTCGAAGTCCAGAGCCGCCAAACCCCCGACGATCACGAACAGTCCGCCCAGGCCACAGGCGGCCCAGAACCCCGGCCCGCGGCCTCCAAAGCGGCACAGGGCCATCCCCTTTCGCCGCCGCAGCAGGTACAGGGCCAGCAGTGCCGCCAGGGATACCGCCAGCAGCCGGATATCCAGCAGAAACAGCACCCGCACGTCGGCAAAGTGGCTGGCTCCCTCCTGGGAAAAGGGCAGCACCCCGGCGGCAAAATCCGGCCGCAGGCCCAGGCAGTAGTCCATCACGTCGCCGAAGGCATCCCTCAGCTGTTCCACCGTCAGGCCGCTGCGGGCGGGGATATCCAGGGCCTGAATCTGCGCCCAGTAGAAGGGTCGCACCAGCAGCGGCAGGGCAATGGCCCCCGTCAGCACCGCCAGAGCCGTCAGGGGAATGGTGAGAACGGACAGAAATTTCTTCATTTCGTTGGCTCCTTTCGGCCGGACAGCACCAGAAGCACCTGACCCGGCAGGTAAAACAGCCACATGCCCACCTGGGCAAAGGCGGCAAGCCACCCGGGAAACAGCTCCGGCTGATTGCGGATCCCCACGCACACGTCGCACAGCAGAAACAGCCACAGTCCCACGGAAAACAGCGGACTGTGAAGGGGCGCCGCCTGACAGGCGTTCAGCAGGAAATTCGTAAAGTACACCGCCGCCAGCAGATTCAGCGGCGACAGAAGCCCCAGGGCCCACAGGCCCGCCCAGGCTCCCAGCACCAGCACCAGCCGCAGAGGCCACAGGGTCCGTCCGCCGTTCCGCCGGCAGATCCGGACCAGATACAGGGCCTGGACCCCGCAGAACAGGGCCACTCCCGCGCCGTAATGGTCGTTCAGCAGCAGCAAAAACGTGTCTGCTCCCAGGGTCAGAGCCATGGCAGCGGGCATCAGGCGGCTGCCGCCCCGGCAGGCAAACAGCACGGAAAACACCAGACACACGGCGATGGAGGCGTATTTCACCGGGTCGCCGCTGCCCCCGGTCAGATCCATGGTCAGAAACACCGCATACAGGGCCGCCTCCAGCCCCAGAAACGCCGCCGTCACAGGTCCCACAGCTCCGGGTCGCTGGCGGAAACACACAGGGCGCCGGCAGACAGCGCCGCCGTCACGTCGGCCTTGTCTGCCAGCAGGCCCCCGGCGATGAGGGGCACCGACAGCTCCCGGGACAGCCGGGCGATGACCTTATAGATGGTTCCCGGCAGCACCTCAATCAGGTCCGGCATGCCCATGCCCGTCTCCTTCCCCAGGTTGCTGACAGCCTTGGAGTCGATGGCAAACACCCGCAGCACCGTCAGCATTCCCAGCTCCCGGCCCCGGCGGATCAGGTGAGGCCGGGTGGAGATGATGCCGTCGGCCCCGCAGCGGCGCAGGTAGTCCACGGCGATCTCCTTGGGGGCCAGCCCTGCGATCAGGTCTGCGTGGATCACCGCCTGCTTCCCGGCCCGGTGGACCCGATCCACCAGCTCCCCGATGTTCAGAATATCGCCGCACAGCAGGAACACCGCCGCCCCGTCATGACACAAGGCACGATCCAGGGTCTCCGGCTCCTTCACCGCCGGGATCACCGGCGTCCGCTCCAAAAGCGGCAGCATGGCATGGGCCATAGGGCGCGCCCTCCTTTCACCAATCCATCAAACTCCCGTTGTAACCTGGATTGGGACAGGTCAACACCAGGCATTTATCAGTGTAACTGGCCTGCTCATAGGTAGAAAGCCCAGGTTCACAGGAGCATGAGCAGTCTGACCACTTACTGCAATGCGCGGCGAGGGACTGGGCGCAGTAAACCAATACACCATTCCTTATGGATTTATCCCTGAGCTCCTTAAAGCCGATTTCTGCAAATTTCAGAACGACCAAGGGACGAGAAGTATCCGGCCCATAGCCATCATAAGAATCATCCGGAAAGTAAAGCGCCAGGCCATCGGGGGTAATGCGAAGGTACAGGTTGATCTCCATTTTCTCAAGTTCCGGCTTTATTTTTCTATTCCGCTTGGTGACCACAGCCGGGTAGCTGGGAAATTGTTTGGAAAATCTGTAAATTAACTGCGATGAGGCGATTTGAACCTTTGCGTGCAGATCGGTGTTGCCCTCGACTCTGCTCCTTGCTTCGGAGTCCTCACTGCGGGCTCTCGCTGTATTTCTCCGTACGGTTCGATTGAGATCCCAGCTGAATATTTTGGACTGGACCGGGCGCGAAAAAAATATTTCTGCCAAAGCACGAAAAATCAGGGAAGCAACCAGGATCAATACGGGGATTCCAACACAGATTAAGAGAAGCATTTCCATAGCAGCAGCTCCTTTGTTTTCTTCCCTATATGTTACCACGGGGCGGGGGCAGATTTCAACGATATTTTCATGAAAAAGTCCTTGACAGCCGCCGGTGTCTCTGGTATACTGTCTGAGAAAACAAAGAAGGCTGGGTGCATCCGCCTCACCTCCCGCCCGTGGCAAAGAGGTCAACAGCAATTGTTTCCATGGTTTCCGCATGCCGGGGGCCGTGTTGTTGCGCGGATGCATGGTGCATTCGCGTTTTTTTATTGATCGAATGGAGGTGCGACGGTTATTAGCAAGGTAGAGCATGAACTCAATGAAGAGATCCGGGATAAGGAGATCCGCCTCATCGGCGAAAACGGCGAACAGCTGGGCATTGTGTCCTCTGCGGAGGGTCTGCACATCGCCGAGGAAAAGGGACTGGACCTGGTGAAGATTTCCCCCCAGGCCACGCCGCCTGTGTGCAAGCTCATGAACTATGGCAAGTACAGGTTCGAGCGCAGCAAGAAGGAAAAGGAAGCCAGAAAGAACCAGCATGTGGTGGAGATCAAGGAAATTCGCATGTCTCCGGGCATCGATGTCGGCGACTTCAACACGAAGCTGAAAAACGCGCAGAAGTTCCTGGCTGACGGCAACCGGGTGAAGGTCTCCGTCCGCTTCCGCGGCCGCGAGATGGCGCATACGGATATCGGCCGGGATCTGCTGAAGAAGTTCGCGGAGCTTTGCGCCGACGTGGCCACGATGGATAAATCCGCCAAAATGGAGGGCCGGCTCATGTCCATGTTCCTGTCCCCCAAGGCCCAAAAGGCCGGAAAATAACACACGAGTTCTTCCCGTCCCCCTGGGAACGGGAGAATAGATGGAAGGAGTACTATTATGCCTAAACTGAAGACCCACAGCGGCGCCAAGAAGCGCTTCAATCTGACGAAGTCCGGCAAGGTCAAGAGAGCGCACGCTTTCAAGAGCCACATCCTCACCAAGAAGGACACCAAGCGCGGCCGTCGCCTGCGCAGCGGCACCTACGCCGACTGCACCAATGAGGCCACCATCCGCAAGATGATCCCCTACAAATAAGAGACGGATATCGTTAGAAATAGGAGGCAATTAAGAAATGGCACGTGTTAAAGGCGCTATGATGGCGCGTAAAAGAAGAAATAAGACGCTGAAGCTGGCCAAGGGCTACTGGGGCGCCAAGTCCAAGCACTTCAAGATGGCCAACGAGCAGGTCATGAAGTCCCTGACCTACGCCTATGTGGGTCGCCGTCTGAAGAAGCGGGACTTCCGTCAGCTGTGGATCACCCGTATCTCCGCCGCTGTGAAGCCCAACGGTCTGAACTACTCCACCTTCATGCACGGTCTGAAGGTCGCCGGCATCCAGATCAACCGCAAGATGCTGTCCGAGATGGCCATCAACGACGCCGTGGCCTTTGCCGCTCTGTGCGACATCGCCAAGAAGGCATAACCGAACACAGCACATACAAACGGCGCTCTGCTTTTGCAGAGCGCTGCTTTTTTTGCGCGGAGGACTGGAAAAAGGGAAAAACATCTGCTATAATGCCGCCGTAAGGGAAAAATTATTACGGAAAGGATGATTGGATGTACTGCACGAGAAAGGTCAATGACGATTATACATGGGTGGGCGCGGACTGCCGGCGGCTGGCGCTGTTCGAGGGCGTGTTCGGCGTGCCGGACGGCATCAGCTTCAACAGCTACCTGCTGACGGACGAGATGACAGTGCTGTTTGACACGGTGGACAGCGCGGTGCGCCGCACGTTCCGGGAGAACCTGGCCCATGCTTTGGCGGGCCGTGAGCTGGACTACATCGTGGTACACCACATGGAGCCCGACCACGCGGCGGAGCTGGCGGACATGGTCAAGGACTATCCCCGGGTGCAGATCCTGTGCAGCGCCATGGCCAAGACCATGGTGGGGCAGTTCTTCGGGCCGGAGCTGGCGGGGCGCATCACCGCCGTCAAGGAGGGGGAGACCCTCTGCACCGGGCGGCACACCCTGCGCTTCGTGGCCGCGCCTATGGTCCACTGGCCGGAGGTGATGATGACCTACGACGAGACGGACAAGCTGTTGCTGTCGGCGGACGCCTTCGGCTGCTTCGGCGCGCTGAACGGATCGCTGTTTGCCGACGAGGTGGATTTCGACCGTGATTTCCTGGACGAGGCCCGGCGGTATTACACCAACATCGTGGGCAAGTACGGCCCGCAGGTCCAGGCGGTGCTGAAAAAGGCGGAGACGCTGGACATCGAGATGCTGCTGCCCCTCCACGGCTTCGTGTGGCGGCAGGACCTGGCCTATTTCCTGGGGAAATACGACCTGTGGAGCCGGTATGAGCCGGAGGTGCGGGGCGTGATGATCGCCTATGCCTCCGTGTACGGCAACACGGAGAACGCCGCCAATGTGCTGGCCTGCCGGCTGGCGGAAAAGGGCGTGAAGGTGAAGATGTTCGACGCTTCGGTGACGCCGGCGTCCTACATCGTGTCCGACGCCTTCAAGTACAGCCACCTGGTGTTCGCGGCCACCACCTATAACATGGGCATTTTCGTCACCATGGAGCAGCTGCTGCTGGACATCGCCGCCCACCAGCTGGCGGAGCGGCGGTATGCCCTCATCGAGAACGGCTCGTGGTCGCCGGTGAGCGGCAAGAAGATGGACGCGCTGCTGTCGCCGCTGAAGGGCTGGTCCGCCATAGAAGCGCCCCTGACGGTGAAGTCCGCCCTTCGGCCCGATCAGGAGGCCCAGATCGAGCGGCTGGCGGACACCATCGCCGCCGATGTGGCCAAGGACCCGGCGTCGGACACCGACGAGAATGGGGAGAAGCACCGCTTTGTCTGCAAGGTCTGCGGCTATGTCTACGAGGGCGGCACGCTGCCGGAGGACTACAAATGCCCGCTGTGCGGCGCGGGCGCGGAATACTTCCGGGAGGAAGCGTGACCTGACGGATAAAAAGTGTAAATTTTCACCGGGAAAACGGGAAATTTTCCTTGCAAAACGGTGAAACCTGTGCTATTATATTTCGGTAAATCCGCACAGCTTCGGACCTTCGGTCGGTGCTCCCATGAGTTGGCCGGAGGGAGGAAGAGGCTGGAGGTACAAACTAAAATCAAAAGGAGAAACACAAACCATGGCAAATCAGAACGTCGTATCCATGAAGGCCCTGCTGGAAGCGGGCGTCCACTTCGGTCATCAGACCCGCCGCTGGAACCCCAAGATGGCTCCCTATATCTACACGGAGCGCAACGGCATCTATA
>ERZ824978.1388-NODE-1388-length-26419-cov-4.633857_pt1 | contig 26419 bp, 23 predicted proteins | sample MGYA00519860_ERZ824978 | MGnify/ENA primary metagenome ERZ824978 (study PRJEB31778, sample SAMEA3449184) | human gut metagenome | biome: human gut; feature: human-associated habitat; material: faeces | place: United Kingdom | collected 2010/2012 ... | reverse complement strand
ACATGAAATAAGCTGCCGGAAAACACGTATATTTGTTAGCCAATCTGTACAATCCGGCAGCTTATGAATGGGCATGGCTGAACTGTAACTTTTGTCTGCCCTTTTTTCGTCTGTTCAATTTACAAGAGGGCTCTTTTTATGCTATGATTTTAAATAAATTAGTGTGCACGAGGGAGGACAGAATGGACGACCGGATCAGAGAAAAACTGAGAGAATTTTTACTGGAATGCTATGGAGAAGACATCAATGAGGCAAAGGCTTACTTCTCTACCAGCAACTATGCGTTTATTTTTCCGGAAAAAACTTTTATGATCCGGGTATCGGTGACACAGCGCAGAACTGCACATGAAAGTGGATGATCATTTCTATGATGATCTGGAACTGTTTATATCGTACCGGGCGGTCATTATCACCTGCAATCTGCAGCAGATAAAGACCTGTGGTATGGTAAGGGATTTAGAGGGCATCCGGGAGCTGTATTACCGGATAGTAAGTGCGGAGGATGTCTTAAAGACCATGACACAGGTAAGAAGGAAGCTTTATCAGTCAAAGAACTGAAAATGCAGCAGAACATAAAGATCAGGTGTACTGACGGACTGTGAGGGTACGAAATAATTATAGTTATAATAAAACAAAAAAGAAATCAGAAGGGGGAAACAGAGATGACGTTGGAATTAAAAACAGAAGGAAACAAGCTTGAGGTAATGCTGGATGGAAGAATGGATTCTTCTACTGCACCGGAATTTGAGAAAGAGGTATTCCCGAAGCTTGAAGGGATCACGGAACTGATCCTTGATTTTGACAGACTGGCTTATCTGTCAAGTGCAGGACTCCGTGTGCTCCTTTCCTGCCAGAAGAAAATGACGGCAGCACAGGGAACGATGATTGTGAAGCATGTGAATGAAATTGTGATGGAAGTTTTTGAAGCAACAGGATTTGACAGCATATTGACCATTGAAGACTAAAGGAGGAACGGGAAGTATGGCATCAGTTACAGAACAGCTTACCCCGGCGGGACAGGGAAATCTGCAGCAGATCAAAGCAGGAAAACCGATTGCTGAGGCTCTTTTTCAGATGGCAGAGGATCCGATAAAGGAGAATGAAAAACTGCTGTTTCATATTCTGGAAAAGAATAAGGATACCGAGTATGGAAAGAAATACGGTTTTGCACAGATACATTCGATCGAAGAGTATCAGAAAAAGGTACCGGTCAGTGTCTATGACGATTATGCCGGCTACATATTAAGAATGAGTGAGAATGGGGAAGAAAACCTGATCACATCCGGCAAAGTGGTGCATTATAACAAATCATCGGGTACGGTCGGAAACCCCAAGAGGATACCGCTTACCGAAGAATCCTTTCAGATTTTCCAGAAATATAATGGTCCCTATCGTATGGGACTGATCGCAAAAGAACTTGGTGAGGACTGGATCAACGGACGGAATATGTCTGTTGCGGAATCAACCGCAGAAAAGCATTTTACGAAAAGCGGAGTTTCTTACGGAGCACTGTCTGTCAAGATGATCGCAGAGTTCCGGCCTTATCTGGAACTGGCCTTTACTTCTCCGGATGAGGCAATCTTTCCGGAGGCGGAAACCAATACCCGTTATCTGCATGCCAGATTTGGGCTGATGGACAGGGATCTTACGAACATGGCAGCCAATTTCCTTGGATATCTGATTGAAATACTGCGGTATATGGAGCAGAACTGGGAGCTTCTGGTAAGAGATATCGAGCAGGGTACGATTGATCCGGATATTAAAATGTCAGAGGAGACACGGAGCAGTCTTCTAAAGAAGATTAAGCCCATGCCCGAAAGAGCGCACGAACTCAGGGAGATCTTCAGGCAGGGCTTTGAAGAGCCGATTGTTCCCAGGATCTGGCCGAAGCTGCAGTTCCTTACCGGCGTTGGTTCCGGCGGCTTTAAGGTATATGCAGACAAAATTAAGGAAAAGTACATGGGAGAAAAGATTGCCCGTTACTTTACCGGTATCAATGCTTCAGAGGGAATCATCAGTGTCCCTTACGAACTGAATGATGAAAAGAGTGTACCGATTCCGGACAGTCTGTTTTATGAATTCCTTCCAACCGATGCAGAAGATGACTTTTCCAAAATAGTGACAGTGGATAAGCTGGAGGTTGGCAGGGAGTATGAGATTCTGATTACCAATCTGTCCGGCTTTTATCGTTATCGGATGCGTGATGCCGTCAGAATTACCGGGAAGTTTAAGAATCTGCCGATTATGGAGTTCGTTGGACGTATTGACCAGACGGTCAGTGTCATGGGAGAAAAAACGACAGAAGTGGCACTCCGCACAGCAGCGGAGGATACGGCAAAGCAGCTTGGCTTTGAAATGACAGACTTTACCGTTTATGCCGATGTAAATAATGTTCCGCCCCGGTATATTTACTTTATGGAAATTGAGAAGATGCCGGAGGGAATGAAAGCAAAGGAAATCCGTTTTGCACTGGAAAAGAACCTGGCAAAAGCCAATCCTTCTATGGGCGACAAGGTGTCAAAGGGCATTTGTGCACCGACAAAGCTGAATATCCTGGAACCGGAAACCTACAGTCTGTACCGGGATCTGATGGTGATGAAGGGAACAGCGTCTGCCCAGTTAAAGCCGGTACGTGTGATCCGGAATGAACTGCAGCGTAAATTCTTTTTCAGCCAGACGGAATATGGGGTTGAACTTGTAAAATAGTGCAAGGGTCACCTATTGGTGATCTGGTTGACTGTAAAAGGAGGAAACAAATGAAGATATTGGTTTTGGTATCAAGTCCGAACAGTACTCTGGAAAGTGTGAGAACAGACGGGAAAAAGAAAATGAGAGCTATTCTCGGACAGGACAAGGAACTGCTTTTCTGTGAATATTCCACGATTGAGATTCAAAGAGATGGGGAGCTTTTTATCACATGTCTTGGAGAAAAGATCGACAAACCGGACTATTTCTGGCCGGTCTTAAGTGCCACAGACGGATTTATCGTGGAAAATATGCTGCAGAATGCGGGAATCGAAAGCATCCTGGATCTTAAGGAACTTCAGACTGCAAGAAGCAAGATTGCCACCTATCAGCGTTTTGCACAGCATGGAATCCGGGTGCCGGATACCGTGGTGTTCTTCAAAGATTCGGAACGACAGCTGCTTGCGGACCGGTTTGGTTATCCGTTTGTGGTGAAGCCGGACAGCGGTTTTGGCGGCGAAGGCGTGGAACTGATTCATAACGAAGCAGAACTTCAGGATTACTTTGCAAAGCTTTCCTATGGACAGGCCTACGTGGCACAGGAGTATATCGCTACTTCAAAGGGACGGGATATCCGTGTGGTAATTCTGCATGGAAAGTATTATTTTTCCATGGAGAGAAGGGCATCGGATCCTAAGGAGTTCCGGTCCAATGTCCATGTGGGAGGAACGACGAGCCTTGTTACCCTGACGGATGAGGAAAAGGCATTCTGCGAGAAGGCAGCATCCATTTTTGACCTTCCGATTCTGGGGCTTGATCTGATGATCGGGGATGGCGAATATGTATTGGCAGAAGTCAATGCGTTTCCGGGAATGCCGGGAGGAAAAATGGTCGATGCATATGCTTCTGTTATCGATCATTTCCTGGAGGGTAAGGCATGACAAAATTCCTGCAAAAAACACTGAAACCTTATAGGGGACTGTTGATTTTGGTGATTCTTCTGCAGCTTGGACAGTCGTTTCTTACCATGTATCTGCCGACGATCAATGCAAGGGTGATTGATTATGGCGTGGCGAACGGAGATGGAGAGTATATTCTGAAGCAGGGGATTCTTATGATGGGAATTGCCCTGATCCAGTTTTTGTTTTCAACTTCAGCAGGGATTGTCGGGGCTAAAGTAGCGCTGATGTCAGGACGGGATCTTCGGGAGCAGGTATACACGAGACTGATGCATTTCTCGGAAAAAATGATCGGCACGATGGGAGCGCCGACACTGATTACCAGGGCGACCAATGATGTGCAGCAGGTGACGCAGTTTGTTACATTCCTGTTTACGGCAATCATTGCCGCTCCCATGATGTTTATCGGAGGGCTGGTACTTGCTCTTTCACAGAGCGTACGTCTTTCTGTGGTATTGCTGGTTACCATTCCACTTTTAATTGTGGTTTCCGTCGTGTTTCTAAAGCAGATTCTTCCATATTACAGAGCACAGCAGACCAGGATTGATGAGATGAATACGGTACTCCGGGATCAGATTTCCGGTGTCCGGGTCGTAAAGGCCTTTACGAAGGAAGAGGGAGAAAAGGACCGGTTTGAAAGGATTAACGGGGATCTGGCAGGAATCAATACCAGTATCGGAAAGATCACCGGGCTGATGCAGCCGATTTTTACCCTGACCATGAGCTTTGCCAATATTGCCCTGATCTGGATCGGAGGACGGATGGCCGGAAACGGTCAGGTACAGATTGGTCAGGTCATTGGCTTTGTGACGTATATCTCCTTTATTCTGACGGCAACCCTGATGGCTTCCATGGTATTTATCATGCTGCCAAGAGCGGAGGTTTCCGTGATTCGTATTGAAGAGATCCTGAACAGCGAAAATGAGATCCACGAAGCGGAAGATGCAAAGGAACTTAAGAATGTTCGTGGAGAAGTGCAGTTCTCACACGTAACCTACTCGTATGCACCTGATAACGACCAGGTGGAGCCGGTTCTGAGGGACATTTCATTCCGGGCAGAACCGGGGAAAACGACCGCCATCATCGGTTCCACCGGCTGTGGCAAGACGACACTTCTTTCCATGATACCCCGTCTTGCGGATGTGACGCAGGGAAAGGTAGAGATCGACGGCTGGGATGTGAGGAGCATGAAGCCCGGAGAACTTGACCGTTATATCGGCATGGTGCCACAGAAGGCCTTTCTGTTTTCCGGAACGCTTGCGGAAAACCTGAAAGTGGGGAAGGAAGATGCAACAGAGGAAGAACTGTGGGAGGCGCTTTCCGTTGCCCAGGCCAGAGAATTTGTGGAGAAGAATGAAAAGGGTCTGCAGATGAAGGTTTCGGAGGGAGGTACTAATTTTTCGGGTGGTCAGAGACAGCGTCTTGCGATCGCCAGGGCAATTGTCAGAAGACCTAAAATTTATCTGTTTGATGATTCCTTTTCCGCACTGGATTACCGGACCGATCAGCAGCTTCGAAAGGCATTGAAGGAGATCACCGGAGATGCGACGGTAATTATCGTGGCACAGAGAATCAGTACGATCCGGGAAGCTGACCAGATCCTTGTCATGAACCAGGGACGGATCGAAGCGGCAGGAACTCATGAAGAATTGATGAAAAACAGCCGGACTTATCAGGAAATCGTGGCATCACAGCCGGTGGATAAGGAGGCGGAAGCATGAGCGGAAAATCGAAAAAAACCATACAAAGGGGCTCTTTTCAGAGGCTTTTGAAGATATTTTTCCTGAAAAATAAAATGCTGACTTTTCTGATGCTTTTCAGCATTGTTGTATCCGCCATTACGACGGCATTGGGACCACAGTATCTTGGCTATGCTACAGACTCGGTGGTACAGGATATGCAAAATCCTGTCAGCAGTAATATTCACTGGGATCGTTTCTATTACTGGGCGGCAATATCTGCGGGGATCTTTCTGGTACAGTTCGTTTCCAAGTGGCTTTCCGGCTGGTTCTCCACACGGATTATTTCGGATACGGCAAGAGAGCTTCGCAGTCAGGTGGAAGATAAGCTCTGGACGCTGCCGCTGAATTATTTTGATACAAACAGTCACGGGGATATTATGAGCCGTACCACAAATGACATTGATAATGTGGTGACCACACTGAACTCATCGGGAGCAGATACCATTTACAGTATTTTCCAGCTTGTGGGTATGCTGGTGATGATGCTTGCGATTGACTGGCGGCTGGCTCTGATTACGGTAGTGATCATTCCGGTTTCCGGATGGGTGGTTACCCTGATTTCCAAATTTGTCCGTAAGGAGTACAAAAAGCAGTGGTATTATACCGGCATGATCAACGGAAATGTGGAAGAGAGTGTAAACGGACACAACATCATAAAGCTTTATGGGCAGGAAGAAAAATTTACAGAGAAATTTAAGGAGCAGAACCGTCATCTGTATGAAGCTTCCTTCCGTGCAATGGCGGTGTCGAATCTGATCCAGCCCCTGTCCCGCTTTTTTACGAATCTGAATTATGTGATCGTGGCTCTTGGCGGTGCGATGAGAGTGCTGTCGGGGCAGATGACGGTAGGTGATGTACAGGCATTCATCCAGTACACAAGGCAGTTCCAGACACCTTTTTCCAAGCTGTCACAGGCTTATTCCAGCCTGCAGTCGGGAATCGCTTCTTTGGACAGGATCTATGAGCTTTTGGACAGTGAAAATGAAATTGCCGAAAAGAAGGACGCAGAAACAGACTATCGGCTGAAAGGAAAAATTGCATTCCGGGATGTGAGCTTTTCCTATGTTCCCGAAAAGAAGCTGATAGAGCATATGAATCTGACGGTGGAGCCGGGACAGATGGTAGCAATTGTAGGAGGAACCGGTGCCGGCAAGACGACGCTGGTTAATCTGATTGAACGTTTCTATGAGGTAAACGACGGCAGAATCGTGTTTGACGACCGGATGGAGATCCGGGATCTTACAAGAGGGTGCCTGAGGAAGAACATCGCCATGGTTCTGCAGGATACCTGGGTATATAAAGGAACCATTGAGGAAAATCTGAAGTACGGACTGAAGGAAGAAATTACGGATGAGGAATTTAAGGAAGCCTGCAGGGAGACCTTTGTGGATCAGTTCGTCAGTACTTTACCGGAGGGGTATCAGACGGTGATTTCGAACGAGCTGTCAAGTTTGTCAGCCGGAGAAAAGCAGCTGCTTACTATATGCCGTGCATTTCTGGTTAAGCCCAATATTCTCATTCTGGATGAAGCAACAAGCTCAGTGGATACAAGAACGGAGGCCATGATCGACCAGGCTCTTGATAAGCTGAGGGAAGGAAGAACCAGCTTTGTGATTGCCCACAGACTTTCAACGATCCGGAATGCAGATGTGATTCTGGTTATGGAAAACGGACATATCGTAGAGCAGGGAAATCACCGGGAACTGATCGGCGCGCAGGGAGCTTATGCCAGACTCTATCAGGCGCAGTTTGAAGCATAAGAAACAAAAACGGAGGAAAAATATGCGAATCGTATTTTATAGTGCATCCACATCGGCACATGCCAATTCATCAACGAAAACCACTTACCAGCCATTCCGGGCAGATACCTGGGATGAGATGGATCGGCTTTATCCGGACTGTGAGTTTGTTGTCGTAGGACCGTTAAACGGATCCTACATCTTCGACGTAGCAGACGGTGAAATCTGCAGAAGACCTAAGAATGTGAAATATGTGCTTTTGGAGAGCGGAACAAGTGCTGAGAAGACAGCAGATCTGATTGCAGAACAAAAGCCGGATATTGCGGTAGCCATTGCATCCGGGGCAGTTCCGTTTGACTGGGTACCGATCAAGACCGGACTGATTGCGGAAGAACTGAACAAAAAGGGAATCCCGACCGTTGCCAATAATACCCTGGTTTCTGTGGCAGCGTTTGACAAGTGGAGAAGCAACATCATGTTCCGGAGCTTTGTGAAGGCGGCAAAAGGAATTTACATTCATCATGAGCTGTTCTTTGCCGAGAAGAAAGATCCAAGTGTCAGCACGAATGTTTATAAGGAATATATTTTTTACAGGATTAAGGAAATGGAGTTCCCGGTGATCGTAAAGGATACGCTGGGGGCAGGCTCTATTGGTGTGGAAGTCATGAATGCCTATGAGCAGGTGGAAGACTTCCTCAATTCGGATCAGAATGCTTCCGATGTCATGGTAGAGGAACTGATTCAGGGAGAACAGTTCGGTACGGAAATTCATGGAATTGAAGGTCGTTACAGTGTACTGCCTCCGATTGCCTTTTCGGTAAATAAGGATGGAATTACAGATCCGCTGAGTTCCGTGAAGTTTGGTCCGGTGACCGATCCTTCCTATCATTTTGAAAAGGTACAGGAAGTACTGCTTAATATGGCGCAGACGCTGAAGTTTGAGGGAACCGTACAGGTAGATCTGGTTTACCGCAACGGGGAGTGGTATATCATTGAGATCAATCCGAGATGGTCCGGCATGACAACGACAACGGCAGCCATGGAAGGAAGAAATCCGCTTTCCATCTTTGTGGACAGTATTCTCGGAACAGATAAGAATTACAGTATGAAACGCAATCTGAAGTATGCACTGAACTTCAAGATGAAAGCAAGATCACAGGAGGATCTGATCCGCCTGTATGAAAATCCGCATGTGGATTATATCATGCAGCTGGAGACGGCAGTGGCCGGTATGGAGAAGATCAACTACTGTGAAGTAGTCATCAGCACCGATCAGGGTAAAGAAAATATTCTGAATATTTTAAATGAACTGGGTGAGGAATTCCCGGGACTTGTCTCGGATGAAGTGAAAGCAAATACCGGAGAACTGGTCGCAAAATATCAGTAGAAGGTAACTGTGAAGGTACGGAACAGTTACAGTAGAAGAATACCTGTCTGCAGATCATAAACGGATGTAAAGTAAGGCGTAAGTTGAGAAAATGAGACTTGCGCCTTTTCCTATATGGAAGGAAAGCGAAAGAAAGTGGTGGATCAGCAGATTCACAAAATCTTCACAAAAGAATTAGCACTCACCTATTGACAGTGCTAACAACTAGTGTTATAGTATCAATAGAACATGAAAAGAGCATGTTTATAAAGCAGCTTTATGATATATTGGATATCATTGTTACAGATGAGCAGCGTTGAAGCACTGCGTGGAGGATACCATGAGTAGGAGGTGGGCTTATGAATATCAATAAATTTACACAGAAATCAATGGAAGCAGTACAGAACTGCGAGAAGATTGCCAGTGATTACGGCAATCAGGAAATAGAACAGGAGCATCTCCTGTATAGTCTTTTAACCCTTGATGACAGTCTGATCACCAAGATGATCGAAAAGATGGAAATTGATCCGCAGACCTTTTTGAACCGGGTGGAGGAGCTGATTGAGAAGCGTCCGAAGGTACAGGGCGGTCAGCCTTATGTGGGACAGTATCTGAATAAGGTGCTGATCTCTGCAGAGGATGAGATGAAGGTGTTTGGGGATGAATATGTTTCAGTAGAGCATTTATTCCTTGCTATGATCAAGCATCCAAGCTCCACAATTAAGAATCTGTTTAAGGAGTTCGGAATTACAAGGGACACCTTTTTGAATGCGCTGGCTACCGTACGTGGAAATCAGAGAGTAACTTCGGATAATCCGGAAGCCACTTATGATACCCTGGAGAAGTACGGTCAGGATCTGGTGGAAAAAGCCAGAGGTCAGAAGCTGGATCCGGTCATCGGACGTGATGAGGAGATCCGGAATGTGGTTCGTATCCTTTCCCGTAAGACGAAGAATAATCCGGTTCTGATTGGCGAACCGGGTGTTGGTAAGACTGCGGTTGTGGAAGGACTTGCACAGCGGATTGTAAATGGTGATGTTCCGGAAGGATTGAAGAATAAGAAGATTTTTGCGCTGGATATGGGTGCACTGGTTGCAGGTGCGAAGTATCGTGGTGAATTTGAAGAGCGTCTGAAAGCTGTGCTTGAGGATGTGAAGAACAGTGATGGTGAGATCATCCTGTTTATTGATGAGCTGCATACGATTGTCGGTGCAGGCAAGACAGACGGAGCCCTTGATGCCGGTAATATGCTCAAGCCGATGCTGGCCCGTGGTGAGCTTCATTGTATCGGTGCGACCACACTGGATGAATACCGTCAGTATATTGAAAAGGATGCGGCCTTGGAACGTCGTTTCCAGCCGGTTATGGTAGAAGAACCTACCGTAGAAGATACGATTTCCATTCTTCGTGGTCTGAAGGATCGTTACGAAGTATACCATGGAGTTAAGATCATGGATAATGCACTGGTCAGTGCTGCCGTTCTTTCGAATCGTTATATTTCGGATCGTTTCCTTCCGGATAAAGCGATTGACCTGGTGGATGAGGCCTGTGCACTGATTAAGACAGAGCTGGATTCCATGCCGACGGAACTGGATGAGCTTCGTCGTAAGGTTTTACAGATGGAAATAGAAGAAACTGCTTTGAAAAAGGAAGATGACCGGTTGAGTCAGGAACGTCTGGAAACCCTGCAGAAGGAGCTTGCAGAGCTTCGTGAGGAATACTCCAACCGTATGGCACAGTGGGAGAATGAAAAGGCTTCCATTGAGAAGCTGCACAAGATCCGTGAGGAAATTGATAATGTGAACAATCAGATTGAGATTGCACAGCGTGAAGGAGACTATGAGAAGCTTTCGGAATTAAGCTACAGTACGCTTCCTTCCTTGAAAAAGCAGCTGGAAACAGAAGAGGAGCAGGTGAAGAATAAGGATCTTTCGCTGGTTCACGAGAGTGTATCCGAGGAAGAAATCGCCAGAATCATTTCCCGTTGGACGGGTATTCCGGTAGCCAAACTTACTGAGAGCGAACGGAATAAGACCCTGCATCTGGATGAAGAGCTACACAAACGTGTTGTCGGACAGGATGAAGGGGTTACGAAGGTAACCGAGGCAATCATCCGTTCGAAGGCAGGAATTAAGGATCCCCGTAAGCCGATCGGTTCTTTCCTGTTCTTAGGACCTACCGGTGTTGGTAAGACAGAGCTTGCCAAAGCTCTTGCAGCTGCATTGTTTGATGATGAGAACAATATGGTCCGGATTGATATGAGTGAGTATATGGAGAAATACTCCGTGTCCAGACTGATCGGAGCGCCTCCGGGATATGTCGGATATGAGGAAGGTGGACAGTTGACTGAAGCAGTCAGAAGAAAACCTTACTCCGTTGTCTTATTTGATGAGATCGAAAAAGCACACCCGGATGTATTTAATGTTCTTCTTCAGGTGTTGGATGACGGACGTGTTACCGACTCGCAGGGTCGTACAGTGGACTTTAAAAACACGATTTTGATTATGACCTCCAACATTGGAGCAACATACCTGTTAGACGGTATTGATCAGGACGGTAACATTAAACCGGAAGCGGAAGAGATGGTTATGAATGATCTTCGTGCCCATTTCCGTCCGGAGTTCTTAAACCGTCTGGATGAAACGATCCTGTTCAAGCCTTTGACGAAGGATAACATCGGTGGTATTATCAAACTGATCATTGCCGATCTGAATAAGCGTCTGGCAGACCGGGAGCTCACCGTAGAGCTTTCCGATGCAGCAGAGCACTTTATTATTGAAGAGGCTTATGATCCGGTTTATGGTGCAAGACCTTTGAAGCGTTATATCCAGAAATATGTAGAAACCCTTTCTGCAAAGCTGATTCTGGAGGATAAGGTCGATCAGGGAGATATCATTTACATTGATGTGGATGGTGATCATCTGACTGCAGGTGTGAGGAAACCGTGAGCAGATTGTGGACAGGTACAGCATTTCTTCTGAGAATACGGAATACTGTAATAAGGGAGGAGCCCATGTCTGTAAGAGAAAAGGGAACTGAATCATTACGGTAAGGATATCCATGTCAGGATGAACAGAAGGGAGAAACGGAGTATGGAATTACCACAGGATGCGAATATCCTTTTAAGCTATGTGAATCTGAAGCTGCGTGACTTTTATTCAAGTCTGGATGCCATGTGTGAGGATTTGGACGAAAGCAGGGCGCAGATTGAAGAAAAGTTATCCGGAATCGGTTATGGGTATGATCCGGAGAAAAACCAGTTCGTGCCATGCATGTCATAACGCATACGTGCATAGGATAGAGTGAGATTATGGAAAGGTCTCACTCTATTTTTATGGAAAAAAGTTTCAATGTCTGGTTATGGATGGCAGGAGCATTCGCTGCCTTGTGTCTTATTGGAAGTGCGGTCAGAGCAGAGAGCCTCGGAACAGTGCAGGTGATTGGAAGTGCGGAAGCGGAAAATGTAAAGAAAATTGCCCTCACGTTTGATGATGGACCGCATCCTGTCTATACACCGCTCTTACTGGATGGACTTGCAAAGCGGAAGGTAAAAGCAACCTTTTTTATCACAGGAGAGAATGCAGAGAATTATCCGGATCTGGTAAAACGGATGCAGGAGGAGGGGCATCTGATTGGCAACCATACTTACAGCCATATCCAGCTTACGCAGGATAACAGAGAGCAGTTTAAGGCAGAGCTTATGAAGACAAACACCATCATTGAGGAGATTACCGGACAGGGAGTGACCTATGTACGCCCGCCATACGGAAGCTGGGATAAAACCTTTGAAAAGGAGCTGAATATGATACCGGTGCTGTGGAGCATTGATCCGCTGGACTGGTGCTGTGATGATGCAGCCTGTGTGGTGCGTAAGGTAGAGAGCGCAGCAGAGGAGAATGCTATCATTCTGCTTCATGATTCGTATCCGTCGACTGTGACAGCAGCATTACAGATTGTGGATGATCTGCAAAAGCAGGGGTATGTGTTTGTTACGGTGGAAGAAATCTTGTTTGATTAGCAGTTGAAAGTCATACAAAATCTGTTGTATACTAAGAGAAGTGTGGGTCTGTATATCAGAGCATACCTCAGAATAAAAGACAGATGGAGAATTCTATATGCATTCACCGTTAGAAATAGCGAAGAATTTTGTTGAAATCGGAATCCATAAGGTAAGGATGTCTGCATTGAAAATGCTGGCACTCGGTATCTTTGCAGGAATTTATATTGCGTTTGCAGGAATTGCTTCAACGACATCCTCTGCAACGATCCAGAACGCATCGGTAGCACGGCTCGTAAGCGCCTGTGTGTTCCCTGCCGGAATGGCGATGGTTCTGATTGCCGGAAGTGAGCTTTTTACCGGAAATAATCTGATTATGATTTCTGTTCTTCAAAAGAAGGTTACCTGGCTTCAGATGCTGAAGAACTGGGGAATGGTTTTTCTGGGGAACCTCATCGGAGCCTCTTTTGTGGCTTTCATGGTGGTTTATGCCGGAATCCCCGAACTGTATGGCGGTGTGCTGGGAGAAAAGATGGTTGCTGCTGCACTTTTCCGTGTAAATCAGTCCTTTGGAGAGGCCTTTGCACGAGGAGTGCTTTGTAATATTTTAGTATGTATTGCCGTATGGGCGGCATTTGCAGCAAAAAAGGTATCCGGGAAGCTTCTGATGAGCTTCTGGCCAGTGATGCTGTTTGTATTGTGCGGCTTTGAACACAGCATTGCGGATATTTATTTTGGAGTATCCGGACTTTTGACAATGGAAAAATATGGAATTTCGGCTCCGGAACTTACAACCATGACCTTTTTACTGAAAAACCTGCTCCCGGTAACGCTTGGAAATATTGTAGGCGGAGCCGGAATTGTGGGCTGTGGATATTGGGCAGTTTATCTGCGTCATACCCCGGGCTTTGCAGAACCAATTGAGGCAGAGCAGGAAGAAATCGATGGTGCCGAGGAGTATTAAGCCATGGATTTGTTTGAATATATGAGGAATACCAATAAAGAAAAAGAATCCCCGTTAGCGGCGAGACTGCGGCCGTCCACACTGGATGAGGTGGTAGGGCAGCAGCATATCATCGGGAAGGACAAGCTTTTGTACCGGGCAATTAAGGCAGATAAGCTGAGTTCCCTCATTTTTTACGGACCGCCCGGAACCGGGAAAACCACCCTTGCGAAGGTCATTGCGAATACCACGCAGGCGGAATTTACCCAGATCAATGCAACCATAGCCGGGAAGAAGGATATGGAGGAGGTTGTCGGGAAGGCCAAAGAGCTGCAGGGGATGTATGGAAAGCGGACCATTCTGTTTATCGATGAAATCCATCGTTTCAATAAAGGACAGCAGGACTATCTGCTTCCCTTTGTAGAGGATGGAACAATTATTCTGATTGGCGCAACCACAGAGAATCCTTATTTTGAAGTCAATGGAGCGTTGTTATCACGTTCTGTCATTTTTGAATTAAAACCCCTGGATCAGGAAGATATCAGGAAGCTGATTTTGCGTGCTGTGCAGGATGAGCAAAAGGGAATGGGGGCATACAATGCCGTGATTGAGGAGGATGCCCTTTCATTTCTTGCACAGCTTTCCGGAGGAGATGCAAGACATGCGTTAAATGCCGTAGAGCTTGGGATTATGACGACGGAGCGTTCGACAGATGGGAAGATTCATCTGACTCTGCAGGTTGCACAGGAGTGTATCCAGCGCCGTGTGCTGCGCTATGATAAAACCGGGGACAATCACTATGATACGATTTCTGCTTTTATCAAAAGCATGCGTGGATCGGATCCGGATGCAGCCGTGTATTATCTGGCGAGAATGCTGTATGCCGGAGAAAGCGTCACCTTTATCGCAAGAAGAATGATGATTCATGCAGCTGAGGATGTCGGACTTGCGGATCCGCAGGCTTTGCAGGTAGCAACGAATGCAGCTCTCGCAGTAGAACGTGTAGGAATGCCGGAGGCGCAGATTATTTTGTCAGAGGCAGCCATGTATATCGCATGTGCGCCGAAGAGTGATGCGTGTGTTAAGGCAATAGGAGAAGCCATGAGCGAAGTGGAACGATCCGGGGATCTCCCGATTCCGCCCCATCTGCAGGATGCCCATTACAAGGGCGCAGCAAAGCTGGGACATGGAACAGGATATCTGTATCCCCATGAGTATAAAAATAATTATGTGAAGCAGCAGTATCTGCCTTATGAGTTAAACGGCAGGGAATTTTATCACCCATCAGGAAACGGCTATGAGGTAAAGATCAGAGAGCACATGAAGAAGATTCGGAACTCTTCCATATAGGTCGAAGCACTTGCTGCTGAGATCATAAGATGATGATTGGGAATGGATTTTGCATCGTAACTGTGAGGGTACTGAACCAGTTACAAAGATTAAAAACAAGAAGGAACACAGTTTGATGAGTGATAAGCAGAAGAAAGCAGTTAAGAAGAAAGCGGTGGAAGGCAGAGAAGCAGAACCGAAAGCTGCAGGGAAGGAACCGGCGAAGAGAAAACCGGTCAAAAAGAAAAAAGGAAAGAAGAGTGGAAAGGGCTTTGTTGTTTTATTTATCGTGATCGTGGTGCTTCTGATTGGTGCAGGATCTGCTTTTGTGCTCCTGAACCAAAATAAGGAAATCCCAATTCCGGATACCGTGGAAACCATGGTGCAGCCAAGTGCAGCTCCGGAACCTGAGGCAACGAAGCTTGGTGACGGCGTACTGGAAAGTCTGGTACAGGGTGGAATGTCCGTGGAAGAGGCTTATCGTAAGCGGCCGGAGGAAAAGGTACTGACCGATGGAAATAAGAGTGACTTTGCCAATATTGTAAGCTGCAGGATTGACACAGAAACCGGAAAGATTAAGGTGGTTGCGGAAAGTAACGGAATTCCGGAGAGTGATGACAAATATTATTACCTTTTTGCGATGAATACCTATGACAATGGTTTAGCCGAAGGGGCAGAATATCTTGACCGGATTTATAAGAATGATACCGTGGAGCTTACAACTTCGCTGAATTATAATACGGCTGCAAGTAAGCTTTATAAGAAATTCATAGTTGCAGTGAGAAAGGATGACGAATATGTCACCCTCAATACGCCACAGTACATCACGAATCCGGAAGCGATTGCGAAGTACACCGGTGTATACCAGACACCGGCATCCAAGAAGGGGCTGCTCGTGGATCCGAATAAGTTAAGAGGAAACGAACTGGATGATCTTGGCGTGAAGCAGGCGGCCTATAACATTCCGGTAGCCCGGATTCTGGGACCGAGTACCAACAGCGCTTATCCGACCATTCATTATAATTATAACGGCAAAACCTACACCTTTAACGGACAGGTGATTGCAGAATATGATCTGGTATTCAGTACACTGACTGCTAAAGGAATCTGTACGACAGCAATTATTCTGAACAATTATTCCTCTGCATATTCCCAGCTGATTCACCCAAAGGCACGGGGAGGCGGGTCAGCACCGTATTATATGTTTAACGGTGCAGAAGAGGGTGGTGTGGAATACATGGCAGCCATCGGCTCCTTCCTTGCAGAACGTTATTCGGGAAGCAAGCACGGAAGAATTTCCAACTGGGTCATTGCCAACGAAATCAATGCCCGTAAGGAATGGAACTATATGGAATATACCGATGTGGCAACCTACGTCGAGGAATATGCCAAGGCTTTCCGTGTTTTCTATAACGCGATTAAGAGTGTAAGCAGTTCCGCACGTGTCTATATGCCGATTGACCAGCAATGGGATCGGAACATTAAGAACAACACGAACTACGATGGACGGGATATTTTAGATGAGTTCAATAAGAACATTACGGCCGGGGGAAACCTTGACTGGGGACGTGCACAGCATCCGTATAACGTGCCCCTGACAGAAACCTGTCCATGGAAGAGCTCCAAGTACATTGAACACAATGCCGGCACCTCCATGATGTCTATGGGAAATATTGAAGTACTTGTAAATTACATGAATCAGGATACCTTCCTGAATCCGGATGGTGAGGTCCGCAGCATCCTTCTTTCCGAACAGGGATACACCTCTCAGGGCGGAGAGGCCAACCAGGCAGCAGCCTTTGCCTATGCGTACTATAAAGTGGAAGCTTATGGCGATATTGACGGCTTCCTGTTAAACCGCCAGACGGATGCCCCCGAAGAGGTTGCCCAGGGACTTGCTTTCGGCCTAAACCACGTCGGTGGTGGCACCAAGAAGCAGATTTACAATGTCTTCAAGTACATTGATACACCCGAACATGCCGCCTACACAGACTTCGCTAAATCCATCATAGGCATTTCCAGTTGGAGCGAAATCATTCGATAAATTTTTATAAGAGAGATTTGTATGATTTGAATTAAGATGATATCACAGCGTAGAAAGGGCGCAATGTTTTTTGATTTTGTGATTTTGCGGAGGGGTTAGCCCCGTAGGAATGAACAAAATCAAAAACCGTTGCGCCCGATTCAATAACCTATATATAACCAATATCCAATTACTTACACTTTTAAAACAACTCCGTAATCAGATACTGATAAATCTCCTGATTCTTTTTCTGCCAGTTATCGCAGATCGAAGCTGCAGTTTCCTCCACCGGTACCGAAATAATAATATCCAGCAGCGTAACCTCCTTATCCTTCGCTGTCAGATGCGCCTCAAATTCCCCCGAGGTTGACTTATAATAATCCGCGAGAATCGATACCTCATTGCGGAGCGTCATTTCATTTTCTTTGAGATACGTGTTAATCTCTTCCTTAATCGTATCGCTGATTTCATTACTGAAGAAATCCAAGGTCTGGCGTCCTTCCTTCGTGATGCTTAAATGCGTCCGGTTCCGGATCGAATGTGCGGTTATCATGTCCGCATCAATCAGCTCGCTGATCACCTGCTGGAGCGTCAGAAAGCTTGTATACTGCTTTTCTAAAATAAAGTCGCTGATCTGCGCCTTCGTCAGTGGAAAATCCACCCGTTGCAGCATATAAAGAATAATTAATTTATAAAGTGTCAATGGATCCTGCATATAGCCTCCCCTGATATGTTTCGTGAATTTTCATCTCGTGATGAAGTGTGTTTAATACCTTCCGTTTATCAAGACTCCACATTGGTGAAAGTAAAAGCTCCTTCGGTGCATCTCCCGTAAGCCGGTGTACAACGATATCCGGACGAAGATGCTCTAAGCAAAGAATCACCATGGAAACATAATCTTCCAGCGTTTCGTAGGAGTGATAACGGTAAGGTTCATTTTCATATAAAAGCCCAAGATCAGTGTCTTTTAAAATATGAAGTAACTGTAATTTAATACCCCATATGGGCTGCGTATCCAGATAGGAAATCGTCTGCAGCTGCATACTTGCGGTTTCACCGGGCAATCCTAAGATTACATGGGTAATGACCGGAATCTGTAACCTGTGCAGTGCCGTAACCGCATCTTCAAAGCAGGAAAGCAGATAGCCTCTGCGGATAAAAGAGGCTGTCTTTTCGTGAATGGTCTGCAGTCCCAGCTCTACCCAGATGAATTTATCCGGATAGCGCTGTTTTAAATCCTGAAAAAGCTGTAAAACCTCCGGTGGAAGACAGTCCGGTCTTGTAGCAATTGAAATGCCTGCAATCTGCGGAAAGTCAAGCACCGCCGTATATTTTTGCATAAGCTCGTCAACAGCAGCATACGTGTTTGTGTATGCCTGGAAATATCCAATATAACGATTGCCGGGATGCTGACAGGTCATCTGCTCCAGATAGGAATGGATGATGTGAGCCATGCTCTGATTCGAAGTAAGAGACATGGAAAAATCCCCACTTCCTGCACCACTGCAAAAGATACAACCCCGCCGGTCTAATGTTCCATCACGGTTCGGACAGGTAAAACCGGCGTTTAAGGCAATCTTTGAAAGCTTCTCGCCGTAGGTGTTTTTGCAGTAGGCGTTCAGGGAATAGTAGGGCTTTCCATGCCAGAAAGTCTGGTTGTTCATTATTTTACAATATGTTCCTTTACTGCGGCTGCAACGACTTCGGCAACCTTCGGATTAAATGCTTCAGGCATAATGTTGTCATCGCTTAATTCGTCATCCGGAACGAGAGAAGCAATGGCATTGGCAGCAGCCAACTTCATTTCTTCGGTGATCTTTGTAGCACGTCCTTCCAGAGCACCCTTAAAGATACCTGGGAAGGCAACGACATTGTTGACCTGATTCGGGAAGTCACTGCGTCCCGTACCGACTACGCGGGCGCCGGCAACCTTTGCAACATCCGGCATAATTTCCGGAACCGGATTTGCCATGGCAAACAGAATGGCATCCTTATTCATGGAAGCGACCATTTCTGCAGAAACAATACCGGGAGCGGATACACCAACGAAAATGTCAGCACCCTTCATGGCATCTGCTAGCGTACCGGTCTGCTGCTCAAGGTTGGTAACCTCGGTCATTTTCTGCTGCATCCAGTTTAAACCTTCGGTCTTTTTGGAAACGATACCGACCTTGTCACACATGGTAATATGCGGAAAACCATAGGTTAAAAGGAGTCTTGTGATAGCAACACCGGCACTTCCCGCACCGTTTACAACGACACGGCAGTCCTCTTTTTTCTTGCCGACAACCTTTAAGGCATTGATGATTCCGGCGAGAACGACGATGGCTGTACCGTGCTGGTCATCATGAAATACCGGGATATCGAGAATTTCTTTTAAACGTTCTTCAATTTCAAAGCATCTGGGAGCACTGATATCTTCCAGATTGATACCGCCATAAGCAGGTGCAAGGTAGGTCACAGCCTTGATAATTTCTTCGGTGTCCTGGGTATCCAAACAGATCGGAACAGCGTTTACTCCACCGAATTCCTTGAACAGTACGGCCTTTCCCTCCATAACGGGCATGGCGGCGTAAGGACCGATATTGCCAAGACCAAGGACTGCGCTTCCATCGGATACGACAGCGACAGTGTTGGCCTTCATGGTATATTTGTAAGCAGCTTCCTTATCCTGTGCAATCACCTTACAGGGCTCGGCAACGCCGGGCGTGTATGCAATTGAGAGATCCTCTCTTGATTTAACAGGGACTTTGGATACGACTTCAAGCTTGCCGTTCCACTGTTCATGAAGCATGAGTGCTTTTTCTGAAATATTCATAGTAGCTTCCTTCCTTTGCTTATGTAATATATGTTTTTATTGTAGTATAAAATAAGAAAGTTTTCCAGTATTACTTTACAAGCATAGAGTATAATGTTAATATAAGTAGTAATGAAAACTACATAAAATAGTGATTTAGAACAGGAGAACTGAAATGTCATATAAAATTATTGCAGACAGTTGTTGTGAATTTCCTGAAGAATATAAGGAAGATCCACGATTTGTAAATATACCGTTAGGACTTGATGTGGCAGGTGAACACCTGTGGGACGATGAGACCTTTGATCAGGCCACCTTCCTTCAGAAGGTGGCTTCTTCGAAAACCTGTCCCCGTTCCTGCTGTCCTTCTCCGGAGAAATATATGCGGGCGTACGATACCGATGCGGAGAATATCTTTGTTTTTACCCTTTCATCGAAATTAAGCGGCAGCTATAACAGTGCGGTGATCGGAAAAACGTTGTATGAGGAAAAGCATGGTGAAAAGAATATATTCGTATGTGATTCCCATTCGGCAAGTGTCGGAGAAACACAGCTTGCCCTGAAGGCGGCGAAGTGGAGTGAAGAAGGCCTCCCTTTTGCGGAAATCTGTGAAAAGCTGCTGGCATTCCGGGATGAGATGAAGACTTACTTTGTACTGGATAATCTGGAAACGCTTCGCAAGAATGGACGCCTTACAGGAGTTAAAGCATTAGTTGCTTCTACCTTAAGCATTAAGCCTGTGATGGCAGGACGCGAGGGAGAAATCGAGAAGCAGGCACAGGCAGTCGGCATGAAAAAAGCCCTTGCCAAAATGGCAGAGCTGATGCTTCATGAAGTGCCGGATACGGCGAAACGTGTTCTGATGATTTCCCATTGTAACTGCAAGGATCGTGCTGAATATGTGAAGAAGCTGTTTCTGGCAAAAGCCTCTTTTGAAAAGGTATATATTCTCGATACCGCAGGGATCAGCAGTATGTATGCTAATGATGGCGGTATTATTGTGACTCTGTAAGCCGGTGGCTGGTAAGTACCCTTACAGTTTTGTAAGATTCTTTCTTGCATAGCTTAAGAACGGGCGGGAGTACAGTGGACAGGAAAGTCTTTTTCCATCGTCCATTGTGACCTTCAGTCCGTTTATTTTTTCTACATGGGCAGCGTTGATGATGGTGCGCTCGGAAACCAGCACAAGATGCTTATAGCTTTTAATCATGGAGTAAAAGTTCGAAACCGTATCAAGCATGGTGACGTCACGGCCATCGGTCAAGTGAACGGTAAGATAGAAATTTTTCGAGGTGACATAGGCAATGTCGTCTTCGTATGCATAAACAGTAGTACGGTCGCTGCGCAGTTCAATTGTGGAAGCACGGTTTAAACCAAGGTGAAGTGCTTCGTCAATAATGGCAGTAAGATCTGCAACCTTAATGGGCTTGTCGATAAACAGAAGATCGGCAGGCCTTTCCTGTTCGGGGAGTTTATTTAATGCTTCCCTGTAATTGATGGAAGAGGAGCACAGAGCGATGGGAGCAGTGACACCGAGGCGCCGCAGTTCAATGGCAAAGGAAAGACCGTCCGGTTCTTCACTTGTCATATCCAGAAAGAAAAGCTCGTAGGGCATGGGATTGCGGCTTAAGTGCTCACTGTTCCCGTAGGAGTCACAGAAGAATACGCCTGAGGTGCCCTTGCGCCGGTCAGATTCCCGGTCGAGTAATCGTTCCAATTGCTTGCGGTCTGCAATATTATCATCACAAATAGCTATGTGCATAAGTTTCCCTCCTGTTATAGAGTTACCAGATGAAACGGTGCTGATATTATCAGTATAACCAGAATGACCTGCAAGATCAAGATGGCAGGCATGCCAAAAGTGAAGCTGCGGTGCCTGGTTTTATGGTGAAAGGTATACATTCCAAGGATCGAGCCAATGCTCCCGCCGATCAGGGCGATGGTAAACAGGGTGGCCTCAGGGATGCGGAAGGCTCTTTTGCGGGCACGGTATTTGTCAATTCCCATGATTGTAAAGCCGAGGAGGTTGACTGCGGCAAGATAAATGATGAGAAGAGTGGTTACATGAATCATAATGGTGTCCTTTCTGACTATTGTTCTGAACAGATATTCATAGTGTCAATTCAGAAGCACATCTGTAAAAACACTGCTGTACAGCGCAGGGCTTACTCATATAATAAACCGCCATACGGAAACTGTCTATCTGCAATTTCCATATGGCGGTTCTTAATACCGGTTCCGGCAGGAACAGTAACACTTATTTCAGTTCGCCAAGCTCCTGCATTTTCATGGCACGTACCTTGGTAGAAAGACCAAAGAGGTTGATGAAGCCTTCTGCATCGTGATGGTCATAAAGATCGCCTGTTGTAAAGGATGCAATACTCTCATTGTAGAGAGAGTACGGAGAAGTCGTTCCGGCCTTGATGATGTTTCCTTTGTAAAGTTTGAACTTTACTTCGCCGGTTACATACTTCTGGGTGGATTCAATGAAGGCCTGTACGGCTTCACGTAATGGAGTAAACCATTTTCCTTCGTATACGATCTGAGCCAGCTTGTTGCCCATATCCTTCTTGACTGCATAGGTATCACGGTCAAGAATTAATTCCTCAAGCTGCTGATGTGCTTCATAAAGAATGGTTCCACCGGGAGTTTCATATACACCACGGGACTTCATGCCGACAACACGGTTTTCTACGATATCAACGATACCGATACCATGCTTGCCGCCTAAACGGTTCAGTTCACGGATAATATCGGAAACCTTCATTTCCTTGCCATTTACGGACTTCGGAACACCCTTTTCAAAGGTCATGGTTACGTATTCGCCTTCTTCCGGAGCCTTCTCAGGAGTGACACCAAGAACCAACAGGTGATCGTAGTTCGGCTCATTGGCAGGATCTTCAAGCTCTAAGCCTTCATGACTGATGTGCCATAGGTTACGGTCACGGCTGTAGCTTGAATCTGCGGAGAACGGAAGATCAATGCCGTGCTGCTTGCAGTATTCGATTTCAGATTCACGGGAATCGAGAGTCCACTTATCACTTCTCCATGCTGCAATGATTTTAAGATCCGGAGCAAATGCCTTGATACCAAGTTCGAAACGGATCTGGTCATTTCCCTTACCGGTAGCACCATGACAGATGGCAACAGCGCCTTCCTTACGTGCAATTTCCACTAACTTCTTGGCAATCAGCGGTCTTGCCATAGAGGTTCCAAGTAAATATTTGTTCTCGTAAACGGCATGGGCCTGTACACAGGGAACTATATAATCATCACAGAATTCATCGGTTACATCGAGAATGTATAACTTCTCAGCTCCACAGTATTTTGCTCTTTCTTCAAGGCCGTCGAGTTCTTCTTCCTGTCCGCAGTCGATACATACGCAGACAACTTCATAATCGAAGTTCTCTTTTAACCAGGGAATAATTGCGGTAGTATCAAGACCACCGGAGTACGCGAGAATTACTTTTTCTTTCATGTTGAAATGCCTCCATGTTATTTTTTAGATTACGGTAACTATTCAGAACTCCATTCGCAAAACCGCTGTTTCACAGCTTATGTTTTGCTCATGTGGTTACTTCGCCATATAAAATCTGTCAAATATACTCTGGAATGCAAGCATTCCAATCATATTTATCTTTATCAGATTTTGCATGGCTCTGAATAGTTACAAATTTTAAATTGTTCTGTCTCACATCTGCTAATATACAACATCTTCTGTAAAAATGCAACACCTATTTTGCATATTTTTGCATAAAAGATGGGATTATATAAATTAATTTGTAGAAAAACCCAAAAAAGGCTTGAATAATATGCATAAAAGTTGTATTGTTATACATGTTGAAAGTTATACTTTTCTATAGTAACAGTTGCGGCATTTCCAATCTTGGTATAAGATGATGATAACTATTCAGAGCCATGCAAAATCGCAACAGTAACCACAATAGTAATAAGGAAAGGACAATCATTTTGATATGAAGACGAAAATTTTTATCGACGGAAGCGAAGGAACGACAGGATTACGGATCCATGAACGCTTTGCAGGAAGAGATGATGTGGAGATTCTTCCGATCGCATCAGAATTAAGAAAGGATGCCGGAGAGCGTAAGCGTCTTATCAACGAATCGGACATTACGTTTCTTTGTCTGCCGGATGTGGCGGCAAGAGAGTCGGTAAGCCTGATTGAAAATGAGAATGTCCGTATTATTGATACATCAACGGCACATCGTACCGAAGAGGGATGGGCCTATGGATTCCCGGAGCTGTCCGGTGAATTCCGGGATAAAATTTCAAAAGGAAAAAGGATTGCGGTTCCGGGCTGCTATGCGACCGGTTTTATTTCCTTAGTATATCCGCTGATCCAGAGCGGCATTATGCCGAGGGATTATCCGGTAGCAACCTTCGCCATGTCCGGCTACAGTGGTGCCGGCAGAAAAGCAATTGCTGTTTATGAATCAAAAGACCGTGCACCGGAATTTGATGCGCCGAGAGAGTATGCACTTTCCCAGCAGCACAAGCATTTAAAGGAAATGACGAAGATCACGGGCCTTCAAAGAACGCCGTTGTTTTCCCCGATGGTCTGTGATTACTATAGCGGTATGATTGTGACCCTGCCGCTTTATACTGACTTATTAAATGGAAAGCCGTCCTTACAGGAGGTACAGGAAAAGCTGGCCGCATTCTACGAAGGAGAGCCCTTTATTCAGGTGATGCCTCTTGGCAGTGAGGATGAAACGAACGGCTTCCTTGCGGGAAATGCAAGAAGCGGCTGGGATGGACTGGAAATTTTCGTAACAGGAAACGAAGACCGGATTCTTTTATCCTCCCGGTTTGATAATCTTGGAAAGGGAGCTTCGGGTGCAGCCATCCAGTGTATGAATATCGTGATGGGTGTGGACGAGAAGAAGGGACTGAATTTATAAGCTTCAGGAACAGCTCAGTAAGGAAAATGATGAATAACAATTTTGAAATACGGACCATGACCATAGAAGACTATCAGGGCGTTCATGATCTGTGGATGACGATTAAGGGCTTTGCCATAAGAAGTATTGATGATTCTAAGGAAGGCGTTGCTTCCTTTTTAAAAAGAAATCCGACAACAAGTGTGGTTGCCGTGGCCGATGGAAAAATCGTAGGAAGCATTCTGTGTGGACATGACGGACGGAGAGGCTGTCTGTATCATGTATGTGTGGACGAGGCGTACCGGATGCACGGCATTGGTAAGAGCATGGTGGTGTTCTGCATGCAGGAGCTGCAAAAGGAGCACATCAGCAAGGTTTCCCTCATTGCGTTTACCGTAAACGACATTGGCAATGCGTTCTGGAAGCAGATCGGCTGGACGAAGCGGGAAGACCTGAATTATTATGATTTTACATTAAATACAGAGAATATCATCCGTTACAATGAAGAGTGAGCAGCCGGAAGGGTACGGAACAGCTGCGAGGATGAGCAGGAGGATAAAATGAAACAGATTACAGGTGGAATTACTGCTGCAAAGGGATTTCAGGCAGCAGGTATTGAAGCGGGAATCAAATATCAGAACCGTAAGGATATGGCAATTATTTACAGTGAAAAGCCATGTGTGGCGGCAGGAACCTTTACCAGCAATGTGGTAAAGGCAGCTCCCGTAAAGTGGGACAGGAAGCTTTTGGAGGAATCTCCCTATGTACAGGCAGTGATTGTGAATACCGGAATTGCAAATGCAGGAACCGGCGCAGAGGGAATGAAGCTTTGTGAAGAAACGGCAAAGGAGGCCTCCAGGGTGCTTGGCATTCCGGAAAATGCCGTACTCGTCGGATCCACAGGTGTCATCGGGGCGCAGCTCCCCATCGACCGGATCAAGGCAGGAATCAGCAGACTTGCCGAGGCTAAGAACGATTCCTTAGAAGCCGGAACCGATGCCTCCAGGGCAATTATGACAACGGATACCGTGAATAAGGAGTTGGCTGTACAGGTGGAAATCGGCGGTGTAACCGTAACACTCGGTGCAATGAGTAAGGGCTCCGGCATGATTCATCCGAATATGTGTACCATGCTCGGCTATGTGGCTACGGATGCAGTGATTGAAAAGGAAGTTTTACAGAAGCTGCTCAGAGAGGATGTTGTGGATACCTACAACATGATTTCGGTCGATGGAGATACTTCAACGAATGATACGCTGCTGGTGCTTGCAAACGGAATGGCAGGCAATCCCACGATTCAGGAGGGAACGGCAGATTATGAAGCGTTCAGGGCAGCGCTTCACTATGTAAATGAAACACAGGCCAAGCGTCTTGCAGGAGATGGCGAGGGTGCAACAGCACTGGTAGAATGTCATGTATATCATGCAGATACGAAAGAAAATGCAAGAATTCTTGCAAAAAGCGTCATCTGTTCCAGCCTGACCAAGGCAGCCGTTTACGGACACGATGCCAACTGGGGAAGAATCCTGTGTGCACTTGGTTATTCCGGGGCACAGTTTGATCCGGAGCATATGGAGCTGTATTATGCAGCAGGTGACCGGAAGATTCTCATTTATAAGGATGGCGGGGATGCCGGTTACAGTGAGGAAGAGGCCAGTGATATTTTGTCCCAGAAGGAAGTACAGATCCTGGCAGATATGAAAATGGGCGAAGCCGAGGCTACCGCATGGGGCTGCGATCTGACCTATGATTATGTTAAGATCAATGCAGATTACCGGAGCTGACGGAGAAGGTTACCTATCATATGTAACAGTTCAGCCATGCCCATTCATAAGCTGCCGGATTGTACAAATTGGCTAACAAATATACGTGCTTTTCGGCAGCTTATTTCATGTTGGGCGTCCGCCCTATAGAAATGATTGTATAAGCTGCCCTTAG